>Ga0126313_10001801_pt1 | contig 11582 bp, 10 predicted proteins | sample Plot105A_FD_89954 | JGI IMG/M metagenome (GOLD analysis project Ga0126313, IMG submission 89954) | Serpentine soil microbial communities from UC McLaughlin Reserve, CA, USA - Plot105A | ecosystem: Environmental > Terrestrial > Soil > Grasslands | place: USA: UC McLaughlin Reserve, Lake County...
CGTCGCGCGGATCCTGTTCCTGTGCACCGGCAACAGCGCTCGCTCGCAGATCGCCGAGGCGCTGTGCGAGCAGCTCTCCGCCGGCGCCGTGACCGCCGCCAGCGCGGGCAGCCATCCCAAGGCGCTGCACCCCAACGCGGTGCGGGTGATGCGCAAGCGAGGCATCGATCTCAGCGGGCGTCGCTCCAAGCACCTGAGCGAGCTCGCCGGGCAGCGCTTCGACTACGTGATCAGCCTCTGCGATCGCGTGCGCGAGATCTGCCCGGAGTTCCCGGGCGGGCCGGAGCTGATCCATTGGAGCATCCCGGACCCAGCCCGCGAGTCCGGAAGCGACGAGGAGACGCTGCCCGCCTTCGAGCGCACCGCGACCGAGCTTCGCACCCGCATCGGCTTCCTCATCGAGGCGATCGAACAGACCACCACCGAAGAAGGTGACCGAACGTGCCTGACGAGCTCGTGAACGTCCGCTACATGGTCGACGACGTCGAAGCCGCCGTCGCCTTCTACACCACCCAATTCGGCTTCGCGGTGCGGTCGAACGCCGCCCCCGCGTTCGCCGACGTCGTGCGCGGCAACCTGCGCCTCCTGCTCAGCGGCCCGGCCAGCTCGGCCGGGCGGCCGATGCCCGACGGCCGCACGCCGCAGCCCGGAGGCTGGAACCGCATCCACTTCATCGTCACGGACATCGCCGCCGAGGTCGAGCGGCTGCGGGCCGCCGGCCTGACGTTCCGCAACGACATCGTCAGCGGGCCGGGCGGCCGGCAGATCCTGCTCGAGGACCCGTCGGGCAACCCGATCGAGCTGTTCCAGCCCGCCACCACCTGAGCACCGGCTCCCGAGCCGGACCCTGAAAGGAGCTCGAACCCCATGCCATCCGGGCCGAACGTCCGCACCAACGTCCTGCTGCGCAGCGAGGAGACCGGCGGCCACGTGTCCGTGGTCGAGATCGTGGTCCCGCCGCACAGCGCTGGACCGCCGCTGCACACGCACGACTTCGACGAGGCCTTCTACGTGCTGGAGGGCGAGCTGCTCTTCCAGGTCGACCAGGCGCTCGAGACGAAGGGCGCGGGCGAGCTCGCCTTCGCCCCGCGCAACGTGGCCCACGCGCTGGCCAATCGCAGCGGCGCGCCCGCACGCTACGTGCTCGTCTGCACCCCCGCCGGCTTCGAGCGCCACTGGGCGCGCAGCGCCGCCGAGGCGGCCGGGGTCGCCCCGCCGGAATGGGCCCTGCAGCCGATCCCCGAGGTGATCCCGGTCGGCCCACAGATCGCGGCGCCCGCCTGAGGCCGGCGGCGCGTCACGGTCAGCGGATCGTCAGCGGCGTGCCGACCGGCATGAGCCGCGCGAGCCGCAGGACGTCCGCGTTGCGCATCCGGATGCAGCCGTGCGACACGCGGCCGGGGATCAGGTCCGGCCGGTCCATGCCGTGAACGCCGACGAACCCGCCGCCCGGCCAGTCCGTGAGCGTCTCCGACCGCGCGCTCGTCCCGAACGCCACCGGGCCGTACATCGGGCTGCGGTAGCGGGTCACGATGTCACGGACGTAGAAGCGTCCGGCGGGCGTCGGGGCGCGCCGCGTCCCTACGCCGACGCGCGCGCGGAACACCGGCCGCCCGTCGCGCAGCAGCGTCCGCGGTCAGCCTCCGGCGGTCGACGACGAGCCGCGTGCGCAAGATGCGATAGCCGCCCAGCGTCGCGCGGCGGACCCACCCGATGTCGCGCGGCGGGAGAATCGGCAGGCGCACGCGCACCCAGACTCGCCCTTGCGGGTCGCGCGCGCGCCTGAGCGCCACGACGAGGTTCGCCGTGCCCTCGGGCGTGCGGCGATCGAGCCGCGCCACCTGCGGCGCGCTGGACCGCGGTGCGGCGCGCGCGATCGTGGCGACGTTCACCGGCGCCCAGCGCGCGGCATGCCGGCCGGGCCGCAGCCGTCGCGGCGCAGGCACCTGGAAAGCGCGCCGCGTCGGGGTCGGAAGCGACGGGACCGCCAGCGGATCGCGCCGCGGCCCGACCGGCTCGGCCGCTGGACCGGTAGCAACCCGACCAACGGTGGGTATTGCGGGTCGAACGGTGTTGAGGCCAGGCTGTGGCCCGCCCGGCGGCATGCCGTCGCCTGAGAGCGGAGCCGCCGGCCGGTCGGGGGCCGGATCAGCGCGGCTTCGTCGCCCTGATCGTCGCCCCCATGGCGCCGAACCTCGCCGCCTTGCGGCGTGTCCTCGAACACCGAGCCCGCGTAGGTGTCGACGAGCCGGCCCTGCGTGATGTCGGTGTACGCCCGCTGAACCAGCAGGCGCGCGTGCTCGCCGTGGAGCAGCGCGCCGGCGATTCAGCCGGTCCACAGGTCGATGCGGGCGCGTGCGTCCTCCGGCACCTCTTCATGGATGACCACGTCGGCGAGCTGCACGCGACCCCCGGGCGCAGGACCCGGTCGATCTCATCGAAGACGGCGTCCTTGTCGGGCACCAGGTCGATCACGCCGTTGGAGATGACGACGTCCACCGAGGCGTCCTCCCGCGGCAGCGTCTCGATCAGCGCCTCGTGGAGCTCGACCTTCGCGAGACGCATCTCACGTGCGCTGGCCTCCGCGCGCGCGAGCATCGCGACGGTCATGTCGACGCCGACCACGCGCCCGGACGGCCCGGTCATCTGCGCCGCGCGATGAGCAGGTCGGTCCCGACTCCGTAGCCGAGATCGAGGACCACCTCCCCCCGCTCGACCTGCCCCAGCAGCCAGTGGTTCGCGACGCCGGCGAAGCTCTCGACCGTCGCGTCCGGCATGCGCGAGAGCCGCGGCTCCGGATAGCCGAGGTCCTGCGCCCACGCGCGGCCGGTCGGGAAGATGAAGTCCTGCTGCTGGTCGGTCGAGACGTCGGTGTAGGTCGGCGGATCTCCGAGCGCAGGACGCCGACGTCGACGAGTGGCCTCCTGGTCGCGCTCATGCGACCGCCTCCGCGTCGTCGGCGCCGGCGCGGTCGTGGATCTCTGTGGCGCGCATGGCGCCTCCTTCGCTGAGTCGTCGGGCGGGGAGCGCGCGTCCGGCGGCTCCTCGTGCGGGTGACAGTACGGCTTGACGAACGCATGCTGCTAGTCGAGCCTTTGCATGAATGCCTTTCTCCGACGGCATAGTCGACGCGCTCGATCCCGGACGCCTGCGGCTGCTGGTGGAGGTCAAGCGCCGGGGCTCGATCTCCGCCGCCGCGGACGTGTGCCGGATGGGACAGCCGTCGGCCACCAAGCACCTGCAGACGCTGGAGGCCGCGGTCGGCGACAAGCTGGTCGAGCGCCACGGCCGCGCGAGCCGGCTGACCGAGGCCGGCGAGGTCGTCGCGGCCCACGCGCAGCGCGTCCTCGACACGCTCGAGGGCATGCAGGAGGAGCTGCGCGCGCTGCGCGGAGCCGAGCGCGGGACGCTCGCGCTCGCAGCGTCGACGACCCCGGGCAGCTACGTGCTGCCGTCGATCCTGCGGTGCTTCGCCGAGCGCCACCCGCGCGTCGACGTCGACGTCGTCATCGGCTCGAGCTCGTGGGTGGCCGAGCGGGTCGCGCGCCGCGAGGTCCAGCTTGGACTCGCCGGCGAGCTCGAGCTGCCGGACGGCGTGATCGCCGAGCCGTTCCTCGACGACGAGATCGTCGGCATCGCCGCGCCCGGCGAGCTGAGGCTGCGCGGCTCCCGCGCGCCGCTGAGCCGGCTGGCCGACCGCACGCTGCTCGTGCGCGAGCACGGCTCGAGCACCCGCGCCGTCTCCGAGCGCTACCTGGCCCGCGCCGGCTACCACCCCGCCAAGCGCTGGGAGCTCGACTCCAACGAGGCCATCAAGCGCTCCGTGGCCGCGGGCCTGGGCATCGGCTTCGTCTCGCGGCTGGTCGTCGCCGACGAGCTGGACCGCGGGGAGCTCGTCAGCTTCCAGCTCGAGGGCGCCGAGCCGATGCGCCGCTCCGTGTACCTCCTGCGACCGGACGGTCGAGCGGCGACGCCGTCGGAACGGGCGTTCATCGAGACGCTGTGCTCGTGCTGCGCGACGATTGTCGCCGGGTGCACGGCCGAGCCCGCCGCGTGACACGCGGCGCTCGCCGGGCATTCCGGGAACGCAAGCGATTCATTGCCGATCTGCTCTAGCTGCATGGACCGACGGCGCCTACCGTCGCGGCATGTTCTTCCGCCAGCTGCTGAACGACACCACCGCGTGCGCGTCGTACCTGTTCGGCTGCAAGACGCACGGCCGGTTCGCCGTCGTCGACCCGCACGCGGACCTGGTCGACGAGTACGTCCGGCTCGCGGAGGCGCAGGGCGTGCCGATCGTCGCCGTCCTGGAGACCCATGTGCAGGCGGATCACGTGTCCGGGCTCCCCGAGCTCGTCGCCCGCACGGGCGCCACCGCGTACCTGCCCGCGGGCGCAGAGGTCGAGTTCGCGCACGAGCCGCTCGCCGACCGGCAGGTGCTCAAGCTCGGCAACACCGAGATCGAGGCGATCGCCACTCCGGGGCACGCCGCGGCCCACCACGCCTACGTGGTCAGCGACCGCACGCGCGGCGAGGAGCCCTGGCTGGTGCTGACCGGCGACGCGCTGCTGGTCGGCGACGCGGGGCGGCCGGACCTCCACGCCGGCGCCGGGCCCGGGGTCGAGGACATGGCGCGCACGCTGTACCGATCGCTCACCGAGCGGCTGCTCGTCCTGGCCGACCACCTGACCGTGTTCCCCGCGCACTACTCCGGCTCGGTGTGCGGACGCGGCCTGTCCGGTACCCCGATCTCGACCATCGGCTTCGAGCGCCGCCACAACCGCGCGCTCCGGTTCGACTCCGAGGATGCCTTCGTCGAGGCGCTGCGCACCGACATCCCGCCCGCGCCCGAGCAGCAGGCGGCGATCGTCGCCGCCAACCGCGCCGGGCGCCCGCTCGCCGCGACCGCGTGACGGCGGCCGGCCGCGTCCAGCTCGGGCTGCGCGAGAACGCCGCGCAGTTCGCGCTCCTCGTCGCCGTCAACGCGTTCGTCGGCGCGATCGTCGGGCTCGAGCGCTCCACCCTGCCGCTGATCGGCCGGGACGACTTCGGGCTGGCGTCGAGCGCCGCGGTGCTGTCGTTCATCGTCGCCTTCGGCCTGGCCAAGGCCGTCACGAACCTCGGGGCGGGGGCGCTCGCCGACCGCCTCGGCCGTCGCCGGCTGCTCATCGCCGGCTGGACGATCGCGCTGCCGGTCCCGCTGCTCATCGCCGCCGCGCCGTCGTGGGCGTGGGTGGTCGCGGCGAACGTCCTGCTCGGCGTCAACCAGGGCCTGGCGTGGTCCATGACGGTGGTCATGAAGATCGACCTCGTCGGCCCGAAGCGCCGCGGGCTCGCGCTCGGGCTCAACGAGGCCGCCGGCTACGGCGGGCTCGCGCTCGCCGCGGCGCTGAGCGGATGGCTGGCCTCGGAGTACGCCGCTCGCGACGTCCTCGTCGCCGGCGGCGCGGCCATCGCCGTCACCGCGCTCGTCGTCACGGCCCTGTTCGTCCGCGACACCGCCGCGCACGTCGCGGTCGAGCAGGGCGGCCACGCAGGCGCGGACATGTCCCGCGCGCCCGCGCTCGGCGCCGCGTTCGCCGACGGCTCGTACCGGGTCCCGGGGCTCCGCGCGTGCTCGCAGGCCGGCCTCGTCAACAACCTCAACGACGCGCTCTCCTGGGGCCTCGTGCCGCTCTTCCTCGCCGCGCACGGGGCCGGCCCCGCCCGGATCGGGCTCGTCGCCGGCCTCTACCCCGCGGTCTGGGGCATCGGGCAGATCTGGACCGGCCATTGGTCCGACACGGCCGGGCGCAAGCCGCTCATCGTGGCCGGCATGCTCGTCCAGGCGGCGGCGCTCGCCGCGCTCGCCCTCTCCGAGGGCGAGATCTGGCTCGCCGCGGCGACCGCAATCCTGCTCGGCGCCGGGACCGCACTGGTCTACCCCACCTTGATCGCGGCGATCTCCGACGCCGTCGCCCCCGTCGCCCGCGCGCCGGCCGTCGGCGTGTACCGCTTCTGGCGCGACAGCGGCTACGTCGCCGGCGGACTGATTGCCGGACTCATCGCCGACGCCGTCAGCGCCGCCGCGGCGATCGGCGCCGTGGCCGCGCTCACCGCGCTCTCGGGGCTCTGGGTCGCCCACGACCTCGCGGCGAGCGTGGACCTGTCGCGCGCGGGCGGCTGAGCGGCACCCCCGAGCGCCCCGTGGCGCCGACGCGTCGCGCTGCCCGTCCGAGCCGGGTACGGGTGGCTCCCTTCCCGGCGCGCCGCCCGCGGCCTACGGTCGCGGTGTCAGCACGATGACCGCCACGCTCGGATCCCTGCTCCAGGAGCGCGCCACGGCGCTGGCGGGCCGCGATCGCGAGCGCGCCGCCCTGCTGCACCTGGTCACCGGCCATGCGCCGCTCGTGACCGTCGTGCACGGGATCGCGGGCGTCGGCAAGACCGCGCTGCTGCACGCCTTCGCCGCCGACGCGCACGCGCGCGGGATGCGCACGGTCGCGCTCGACGGCCGCGAGATCGAGCCGTCGCCGACCGGCTTCCTGGCCGTGCTGGGCGGCGCCATCGGCCGCCGCGCGGAGCCGCTCCCGACCGCCGCTGCCGCGGTCGGCGCGCTCGCCGACCGTGTGGTGCTGGTCGTCGACACCTACGAGCGGCTCGCGCTGCTCGACACGTGGGTGAGCGCCACTCTCGTGCCCGCGCTGCCGGCCAACGTGCGGGTCGTCCTGGCCGGGCGCAACCCCCCGTCCGCAGCGTGGGTCCACCGCTACGGGGAGCTGCTCGGGACGCTGCCGCTCGGCAACCTCGCCCCGGCCGACGCCGAGGCGGTCCTGCGCCGCGCGGGCGTCGATCCCGCCGTCAACCGCATCGCCCGCGGCCATCCGCTCGCGCTGCAGCTCGCCGCGACCGCACCCCCGGACCGCGCCGCGCCCGCGCTCCATGACGGCGCCATCGACGCGATCGTCGAGCAGCTCGGTCGCATCTACCTCGACCAGCTCGACGAGGCCACTCGCCGCGCGCTCGCGGCGGCGTCGGTGACGCGGCGGACGACGCTGTCGCTGCTCGAGGCGATGCTGCCCGACGACGTGCCGTGGGAGGCGTTCGACCGCCTGCGGGCGCTGCCGTTCGTGCAGCTCGGCGCCGACGGGCTCGTGGTCCACGACACGATGCACGCGGTGACCGGCGCGCTGCTGCGCGCGGCCGACCCGGCCGCCCACCGCCGCCTCCGCCTCGCCGCGTGGAGCTGTCTGCGCCGGGAGCTGCGCGAGGCGCCCCGTCAGGAGCTGTGGCGCTCCACGGCCGACATGCTGTTCCTGGTCGAGAACCCGATCGTGCGGCAGTTCTTCTTCCCCGCCATGGCCCTCGACCGCTCCGTCGAGCCCGCCGCCGCCGGCGACTGGCCCGCCATCGCGGCCCTTACGGCCCGCGACCGGGACGTCGACGCCGAGCTGCTCGAGGCGTGGTGGACGAGCGTGCCCGGCGGGTTCGCGGTCGTCCGCGACGGCGCCGGCCGGATCACCGGCTTTCGCTGCCTGGCCGAGCGCCACGAGATCCCGGCGGCCCTGCTGCGGCGTGACGCGTTCGCGGCCCGGTGGCGCGACCACCTGCGGCGCGACCCGGTCCCGCGCGGCGGCCGCGTGGTGTTCCTGCGCTGGGCCGCGATCGCCGAGGACCCGTCCTCCCCGTCCTCGACCCAGGCCGCGCTGCTGCTCGACATCAAGCACGCCTACCTCGCGATGCGCCCCGGCCTGCGCCGCACGTACGCCCCGCTGCCGCTCTGGTACGGAGCCAACGGCACCTGCGCGACGGCGCTCGGCTACGTGCCGCTGCCGGGCGAGCCCCCGGAGCTGCCCGCGCACGAGCGCACGCTGTTCAACGACTACGGGCCCGGGTCCATCGACGGCTGGCTGGCCGACCTCGCCGCGCGCGAGGTGAACGTCGAGGACGAGACGGCGGTCGATGCGGTGCGGCGCGAGGTCCGCCTCGACGGCGCGCGCGTGGACCTGACCCAGCTCGAGTTCGACGTCCTGCGTTACCTGCAGGAGCGCGAGGGCCAGGCCGTGCCCCGCGAGGCGCTGCTGCGCGACGTGTGGGGCTACGACTGGACCGGCGGCAGCAACGTCGTGGAGGTCGCGATCAGCGGCCTGCGCAAGAAGCTCGGCGCCCACGCCGAGGCGCTGCGCACGGTGCGCGGGGTCGGCTACCGGCTCGAGCCGCTGGGCTGAGCGCGCCTCAGGAACGCCTCAGGAAACGCTCATCGACGGCGCTCCGGGCGCACCTACCGTGGCGGTGCACCCGTTCCTCTCCCGTCAAGGAGCACCACCACGATGGCCACCCAGACGATCGACGACGCCAAGCTCGAGGCGTTCCTCGAGCAGATCCTGAACGAGGCCGGCGCGGCCATGAACGCGGCGCTCGTCCGCATCGGCGACGCGCTCGGCCTCTACCGGGCGATGGGCGACGCCCAGCCCGTGAGCGCCGCCACGCTCGCGCGTCGAACCGAGACCCACGAGCGCTACGTGCGCGAATGGCTCAACGGGCAGGCGGCCGGCGGCTTCGTCACCTACGACCCGGACACGGACCGCTACACGTTGCCGGCCGAGCACGCCGTCGTGCTCGCCGACGAGCTCAGCCCGTTCGCCCAGGCCGGCCTGTTCCAGGCGATCACCGCCTCGATCCGCGCCGATGAGCGCATGATCGACGCGTTCCGGACCGGCGGCGGGCTCGGCTGGCACGAGCACCACCACGACCTCTTCCACGGCGTCGAGCGCCTGTTCGGCGTCGTCTACCGCACGAGCCTGGTCGACGAGTGGATTCCGGCGCTCGACGGCGTCGAGGAGAAGCTGCGCGCCGGGGCTCTCGTCGCCGACGTCGGCTGCGGTCACGGCCTGTCCACGGTCCTGCTCGCAGAGGCGTTTCCGAGCTCCCGGTTCGACGGCTATGACGCGCACGAGGCCTCGATCGAGGTCGCCCGCCGGCGCGCCGAGGAGGCCGGCGTCGCCGACCGCGTGACGTTCGAGATCGCCGCCGCGGACGCGTACCCGCGCCGCGGCTACGACCTCGTGACGGTGTTCGACGCCCTCCACGACATGGGCGACCCCACTGGCGCGGCGCGCCACATCCGCTCGACGCTCGACCCGGACGGGACGTGGATGATCGTCGAGCCGAGCGCGGGCGACCGGATCGAAGAGAACTTCCACCCGCTCGGGCGACTGCGGTACGGCTTCTCGACGCTGGTCTGCACGCCGGGTTCGCTGTCCCAGGAGGGACGCGCGGGGCTCGGCACCCTGGCCGGTGGCGCCCGGCTCAGCGAGATCGTCCGGGGCGCCGGGTTCGCCAGCGTCCGGCTGGCGGCCGAGACGCCGTTCAACATGGTGCTCGAGCCCGGCACTGACGGGTCGCCGCGGGGCCGGCGGGCGTTGCCGCCGGCCGCGCCCGGCCGCGTGTCGGCCCGGGCGCGGGGGCGCTACCGCGCCGGCGGTCCGAGCTCCGCGAGGAGGGCGGCGAGCTCGTCGCATCCAGCTCGTACGCGGTGCGTCCCACCCGCGGGTCGAGCGCGTGCAGGAAATCGGCCCGCTGAGCGACGCCGCGCGGCTCAGGCGCGCGCGTACGGCGCCACGTGGCGCAGGAACGGCCCGACGTCGACGCCGGCGCCCGTGGCGGCCTGGACCAGCGGCTCGGTGTCCAGCCGGCGCCCGTGGCAGTGCACGTGCTCGGCGAGCCACGTCCGGATCGCCGTGACGTCGCCGGCGTGCAGCGCCTCGTCCTGGGGCCCGGCGTCGGCCTCGAGCCGCTCCCAGAGCTGCGCGGCGATCACGCAGCCGAGCGCGTAGCTGGGGAAGTAGCCGAACAAACCCGCCGCCCAATGGACGTCCTGCAGCACGCCCCTGCGGTCGTCGGGGACCTCGACGCCGAGCAGCCGACGCATGCCGTCGCCCCAGGCCGCCGGCAGGTCGGCGACGTCGAGCGATCCCTCGACGAGGGCGACCTCGAGCTCGAAGCGCAGCACGATGTGCAGCGGGTAGGTGAGCGGATCGGCCGAGACGCGGATCAGCGACGGCTGCACGCGGACGATCGCGGCATGCAGGTCGGCCGGCTCGACGGCGTGGCCGCCAGCGGCCAGCTCCGCCGCGATCACGGTCGCGAACGCCGGGTGGCGCCCGACGTGGTTCTCCCACAGCTTGCTCTGCGACTCGTGCGCCGACATCGACGTGCCGCGGCCGAGGTTGGTGCGGTGCAGCTCGGGCGGGATCTGACGCTCGTACAGCGCGTGGCCGTACTCGTGGATCGCGGCGAGCACGGACTCGAGCTCCTTGTCGGGCTCGTAGCGGGTCGTCACGCGCGTGTCCTGCGCGCTCAGCCACGAGGTGAACGGGTGCGGCGAGACGTCGACGCGCCAGCTGTCGGGCGTGACCCCGAGCCGGCGCAGCACGGCGTCGGCCGCGGCGCGCTGCGCGGCGACCGGTACGTCGAGCGGCGCCGCCCCGGGCGCGCCGGCCGCCTCGGCGGCGAGGCCGGCCAGCGTCTCGGCGAGCGGGTCGAACAGCGCCCGCACGCGCGCCGAGGTCAGCCCGAAGTCGTAGTCGGCGAGCAGCGCGTCGTACGGGTGCGCGCCGTCGTCGAAGCAGCCCGCGTAGGCGCGGGCGAGCTCGACGTTGCGTCGCAGGGCGGGCGCGAAGGCGGCAAAGTCGCCCGCCGCGCGCGCCGTCTGCCACACCGCCTGGCCCTCGGCGGCCGCGAGCGCGAGCTCGGCGGCGAGCTCGGGCGGGACACGCCGCGCGCGCTCCCAGTCGCGGCGCGCGAGGCGGACGAGATCGCGCTGGAGGTCGTCGAGCGCCGCGCCGTCGGAGTCGAGCTGGTCGAGCCACGCGCCGATCTCGTCCGCGGTGGCGCGGGCGTGCGCGAGGCGCTGCAGCGTGGCGACTTGGTGCGCGCGGGCCGGCGCGCCGTTGGGCGGCATCATCGTGCGCTGGTCCCACGCGGCCAGGCGCTTCAGGGCGGTGAGGTCCGCGAGCTCGGCGAGCCGGTCGCGCAGGGCGTCGAGGGCGGGCGGCATCCCGACACCCTAGGACGCGTACGGGCATCCGTAGAGACACGGCCGCGGTCGCGTGGGACCCTCGCGCGCCATGACCGTCGTGAACCTGCGCACCGCCGACCCGCCCCCGCCCGCGAGCCTGCCGCCCGGCATGCGCGAGCTCACGCTGCGCCTGTCGCTGCCGGAGGCGGGCATCACGGACGGTGCCGTTGCGCTCCGCACGCCGGTGGCCGCCGACGTCGACGGGCTGCTCCCGGCGTTCACCGACCCCGCGCTGCGCGAGGCGGGCAACCTGCCCGCGTTCGGCCGAGCGGAGATGCTCGCCTCCCTCCCCCATCTCCCGGCGATGGCCGCGTCCGGCCGGCTCCTGCCGACGATCGCGACCGACGCGCGGACCGCGGACGTCGTCGGCGGCGGCACGCTGCACCACCTCGACGCGGAGCGCTCGATCGTCGAGATCGGCTACTGGGTCCTGCCGCACGCCCGCCGCCAGCGCTTCGGCACGCGCATCGCGCGGCTGCTGGCCGAGCACGCCTTCGCGCTCGGCGTCGAGCGGGTGGCGGCC
>Ga0126313_10001804_pt1 | contig 11565 bp, 15 predicted proteins | sample Plot105A_FD_89954 | JGI IMG/M metagenome (GOLD analysis project Ga0126313, IMG submission 89954) | Serpentine soil microbial communities from UC McLaughlin Reserve, CA, USA - Plot105A | ecosystem: Environmental > Terrestrial > Soil > Grasslands | place: USA: UC McLaughlin Reserve, Lake County...
GGATCTACCACATCTCTCGCATACATGGCCTCGTGCGATCCTTGAACTTCTTCTACTACCTCTTTCAGGCGTTGGTCCAATACTTGATGCTGCAGGCATTCCTAATGGGTATACTCCCAACATACAATTTAATTAGTTGCTCTTATTCTTGCTTTCTTCTAAAGCCTTCAGGATATTCCACTTCTTCCTTGCCTTTAAAGCTGCCAGCTATTTTCTTGCTTAACTCCAGCGCGCGCTTTGATTTTTCCGGGTCAGTCTTTTTGAAGAATACCTGCAGTGCGCGCAGTTCACCTACAGCCTTTTTCTCACCCACCTCTCTTGCACGCTCAAATGCTATTCGCTCTTGTTCAGCTTCCGAGCGGTCAAAGAAACCTGGTCCTCCTAGCGCGCCTTCTTCTAGTGGTGGAACAACCTTTGGTCCTCTGCCAGCTTTGCCACGGTCACGAATCTTAAATGTTGATCGCTTTACTCGTGCCGGGCCGACCTTTACTTTCTTGCCTCTTCGTGTTGCTGTATAGCCCTTTCTTTTGTATCCTTTACGACGGACAGTTATCTTTTTGATCATAATTGTCTAACCTTGTCTTGTGCTTGGTCATAAAGGTACATAAAACTATCATGTAATGCCAAATGATTCTTGACGGCTTGAATTTGCGTCCTTGCCTCTGTGTATGCTTGTATTAACGGTTCTCTTTTCTTGATTTCTTTCTTAGCTTTTGTCCCTTTGGTCTGCTGAACCTTTCCAGCTTTTCTTCTCTTTCTTTTTTCTTTTCTTTTGGCTCTTGTCCCCTTCTTTCACCTTTAGGCCTATTGTATCTGTCTAACTTGGCTTCCCTTCTCCTCATTGTCTGCTTCCTTTTCTTTTCTCCCTTGGGAACTCTTTTTTGGCTTGGAACAATTACGCTTGAGCCTCTTTGATCCAGTGAAAGTCCAAGACAAATTGCGTCTAGGCGTAGCAAGCTGCCATGGGATGCAAGCCATTCTATTTTTCCGCTTATTGCTTTGGCAGCCTCTTCATTTTCTGCAATTAGACCTACTCTGTCCATGCCGCTTCTAATCCCTCGCATAGCGGCCTCTTCTATATGCTTTAGATAAGCCACTTCCTTGTCGCGGTACTCCTGCCAACTTGCTTCACTTTCGAAATCCTCGCGTTTCCTCACTTCTCCTCTTGCTATTGCTTCAGCTAGCGTCTCGGCAAGTGGTTTGGCGATGATAAATCCGCAAGTTATGTCCCTCAAAGCATGATGTATCTTGATGTGCCAAACCACATCTATTGGTCCCGCACCATAATCTTTGTCAGCTTCGACATCAAAGCCTTTCTGCCTTCCAAGCTCCATCAAGACTTCAATTGTAGAGGCAATCTTTTTGGCACTTTCACCGTCCTTCTCCTCTGCTACAAAAGAATCTGGAGCAGCCATGTCTTGCAGCATTTCCATTATAGCACCTGACCTACCGATTTTTCTACATCGGCCATGTTTTCGTATTCCCTATCAGGAAGCTTGTCTATTACGCCTATGATGCCTTGAGGGTCTGCAACTTCAACCTCTGTCATGTGTTTTTGTGCATAATCTCTAAGTTCGCCTTTGTTCTTTGGAAAGTCTACTCCTGAAAGCACTTTGGCAATAGTAGCAGCTGAAACTGATGTGGCTGCCGCCCTTCCTCCTTTTGTACCTGGCGTCTCTGTCTTGGCTACCTCTTCTGCGCTCCTAACTCCCTGTCTTTTCTTGACCTCGCCCAAGGCTATTGCAACCTCTGCCGAGTCTCTATACTCTCTAGTTGGGAGTGACTTGATTGTGTTCATCAGCTCTTCATCTGATACTCTTCCAGAAGCATAGTTGACCAGATCTTCCCTTGTCCTCGGATACTGTATTCCAGATAATGCCTGTTCAATGTCAGCAGCTGATGGTGCTCTTTCAGGATGCGAAGTGGCCATGTGCCGCTCAAAGCGCGATTTTTGGTCAAAACCGTCGCCACATATTTCACATCTAAATTGAGCATCTGACATTTACTACCTCACCTCCGCCAAAGCCTTTTCCACATCAGCCATGTTGCTGTAATTTCTGTCAGGAAGCTCACGCATTACTTGGATGACCCGCTCTGCAGCTTTGACTTTGTTTTTGTTTTTCTCTGCATGCCTAATCAGCCCTTGTTTATCTTTAGGAAAATCTGCGCCCGACAGTATTTTTGCAATAGCTGCGGCGGATGGAGCTCGTGTAGCTGCGGCTTTTCCACCTACTTTTCCGCCTCGTCCTGGAGCCTCTTCTCTTGACAAATGTCTTGCTTCTTGCTGTAAAGGTTGCTCTGCCGCACTAGGGAATTCTCCCCATAGCAGGGGTTTTAGAGGAACCTGTTCTCTTTTGAGCTTCAAGTCTTTGAATAGCTCGGCAGTATTTTCTGTTTCTTTCTCCTCATTCAGGTCTATTCCAAGCTCATCTTGAACATCCTTTTTCCTTGCCCCTATCAGAAGCAATTGAGTATTCTCATAATTTAGCAAATTTGGATCCTCAACATTTATCCATCGTTTATCACCAAACTGCTCTTTGATGTTTGCTGGATATTCTGGCTTTCTTTTTTCAAATGCTCTGAATCCAGGAATAGTGATATCAGGATTCTTGACTGACACTATGTAGCTGGCTTCTTTTCTTATTTCAAATTCTCTCTGAGCTGGCCCCGGAACTTCTGGCAGTTCCAACACATAAGCAATCTCTGTATGGTTATCATGTTTTACAATAGCATACTTGCCTTCCCCAGCTGGCGCAGCTGCTGCAACTCTTCTCTTGCCTTTAGTCTCTGTTTCGTATTCGGTTGCCATAAGCTCTTTGCGTATGTCTTCTGGATTGTTTGTGGTAAGAGTGTTAAGAGCCCAATTACGTTCTTCTGAGGTTGACTTGCCCTCAACCACCTCGGGAAGCTGTTTTCTACCCAGTATGAAGAGCCTATACTTTACCTCTTTTTCTTCAGGCGAAATAACTATATAAAATCGCTGAACATCTTCAGTGGTCGCAACTTCTTCTGCGCCAACTTTTGGCCTGTAAAAGAAGAAAATGTCTCCCTGTTCTATGATTTGAGAGCCTTCTTCTTTAGACATGGCGCGGCTTAACAGCGATGCAAGATATAGGTTAAGGATCGTACTACCATTAGATGAGTTCAGAAAAATAATACGCTACAGCATCAAGCGGCAACGCTTGCTGGTTGTTGTCAGACCGAACCTATATCATGAGTAAAGGAGCTGCCTCCGGTCTGGCTATGCAACTCTTTCAGTAAATGAAACTTTAATGCTTGTCAAACCTATTTTTGAAAAATCAAAAATAAATCTGACTAGACAGACGTGCTGCTGATCAATTTTAGGCAAGCCGAAAATATCAGCGAAGGATACTAGCAAGTTTTATCTTATTTTTTTGATGATAAAGGCTTAGTGGTTTAAAAGAATGGAAGCTAATATCGTGAATTCAATAGGTCTGTTTGCTCTTGGCTTTGTGCCAACTCTGGCAGCGTTAGAGCTATCCTGGAAGATGGCTTACAGGCTTGGCAAGAGAGATGCGGCAGCAGCTGCTGCATCTACTGCTGGAACAACCAAACACAGCATAATAGTGGAAAACAGGAGGGAATAATGCATGAATCTGGTCGATTTAGTTTCAGTAATTGCTGGAAGCGCAATCCTTCTTGGGCTAATCTGCTCTATAGCACTAGACGGATTAAGACAGAGAACAAAAAGCAGAAATGGAAGGACTATATCGGCAGTTGACTATAGATGAAACAGGCTAAAGGTGCCTATAGAAGCAGCAGACTGAACAAGAGTGAAAGGTCATGGTATCTGGAAAATACTTTAACAAAGGCGTAAAGGCTAGATTTGCCGCACGTAGGCCATGTGGTAAGAGAAACCAAAGACAAGATAGTAGTGTTCGGCGAAGGTGACGATAGATACGATATACCAAAATCAGCAATCAGGTTTGCCGCAGGCAATGTGCTAATCGACCTTCCATTTCACGAAATTGTAAGGAAGTACAAAGTAAGTCGAAAAGAGTCATTGCCCACAGATGAGACGCATGTCCATGTAGCGGATATACCAGAGCCTGTGGATTTGGCCACTTATGAGGGACAATATGCAATAGTAAGGGAATACGAAACACCTACTGGTAGGGTAAAAGAGGTGGGGCCATTGGTTTATGGCTATTCTGTGACTGTAGGGCCTGACGGAAAACCAAAGGTAAGGGAATTTGGCAATGTCAAAACGCTTGGAACCATGACACCTCCTGCGCTGACCGCAGAAAGGGAACCACTTGCAGATGTCATGGCTACAGACAAGGATGTCAAGGTAACGGTAGAGATGCCAGGCATTTATTAGGTTAACAGGTCCAAAGCCATTCTCAGCTCTGCAATCTCTTTCTTGATTACTAAGCTTTCAGAATCATTCTTTGAATAATTTAACAATCTCTCGCAAGCTTGTATTTCTGCTTCGATAATGGCTTTCTTATCAAGACATAGGCTATGAAACGATTCAGAAAATGAGTACGTTATTGCCTCTTTGGCCTGATAGCCGCATGTTTTTGCAGTCACTAGGTCGGATTCTTGTGCAAAGATATTCATCTCGTCTCAACGGCGGTTTTGAGGAGAATAATAACCTTGCTACCTTCTAGTTGGCTTCCAAGACCTTTTTTTGCCAATTTAGCTCGTGCCAGCGAGAAGCTTGAGCTGTATAAAAGAAAAATAATGCTCTTCCAGAGAAGGTGCTCCATCTAACTTAAACATGTCTTACGGATAACATAAAGAACAGTTGAGCATTCCTTCAGGAAGTATTACAGGATGTATATACATCAGTGTGTAAGATGTGGGATGCTTATGTCTGTCGCAATGATAAGATAATAACATGCAAAAATCCATTCTATCATGGCATCTGTAACCGGAAGAACGGCGCAGTTGCCCTTAAGCCGACCGCTTGACGCACATCGATACACTGGATAGTCGTATTTCTCGTGTGTCAATAACATCTAGAGGGAAGGCGTGATTAACAATAACAGATAAACATCATATTATGCAATTTGTGTTGCAGCATATGACTAGCAAATATTCAGAAACCGGCACTATTACCAAGGTTGGGGAGATAATGACTGAACGGCTAGAGACAATTAACTTCCTCAATACTGCCCAAGAAGCGGCAGTAAAGATGGCTGATAAAAATGTCAGCTCACTTGCAGTAATAGATGATAATGGCAAGGCGGCAGGAATCATAACTGAAAGGGATCTGGTGAGGAAAGTCTGTACAAAGAATATACCCAGTAGCGCGATAACGATCCAAAACATAATATCAGTGCCAGTCAAAACAATCTCTCCTGGTACGTCTATAGACGAGGCTGCTGATATAATGGTTAGAAACAGGCTACGGTATTTGATAGTTGCAGACAAGAACAACGAGCCGATGGGAATTGTTAGCGCAACAGATATTGTCGCTTACATAAGAGAAAATAACCTGACGAAGGCTCACATAAGTAAAGAAATCCTAGAGGCATTGGAAAGAGAGGGAAGGTACTATTAACATATCCAAAGGCTCCTCTATGTAACTGTAAAAAAGCATGTAGTATATACTGATATTCAATATGTCTTCTTCAGATAGAGAGAAGCCTGAACAGATACCTAGCAAGGAGAACATAGAAGAAACAAAGGCAGTGGTTAGCGAGCAGGGCGGAGTCTTAGGTGAAAGAAAAGAGGTGGATGTTAAAGATTACCCGAAGGCTGCTGCAATAGGTCAGATTTTAAAAGACTTAGATTTTCCTGCAGACAAAAAGAACATAGTAGAGTTTGCAGAGAGAGCGAGGCCCCAGAGTGAAGAGATACTATCAGATCTGCGAAGAATTGAGGATAGGCGATATGAGAATGTTTCAGATGTCACAAAAGCGGCAGGACTTGTCAGACAATAGGGGGTTGCTGTAATTCGAGTAGCAGTGTGCACAACACCGATAAATTAGTCCTTTATTTAGGTAAGTCAAAATAAAGAGATAATGCGATTGACTTGTACCCCTTCATTTTAAGATGCGTTACCAGAAGGAGGTTGTTATCATCATCTAGATAGGTAATATGTGAATGTAAGTAACAATCTTTCGCAGCAGTTACTGATCATCTCAGCGCTGGCCAGCGATATTCATTTTTGCAGCTTCTTTATCTCCCTTATGCTCCCTCTCAGCATGCTGCCTTGCAGCATCAAGCATAATGAATTCTTTGGCACAGAATTTGCAGGCAAAAGTCCCCTATACCACACCATTATTACTGTCATCTCCTGTTGTTGATATGCTGCAGGACATTGGCTGGCTCCCGTGCAATATTAAAGCAAAAAACGTACACAGACATGGCAAACACTCTCTGATACATACAGGATGCAAAAATTCTTAGTCTCTAAAAAGAGATGGTTCATTTTGGGACATTCATCGAAAATATTTCTCTGCCTGCTATAGTCCAGGATCTGCACCTTTTTGTTCCTTAGCTCCTGTTGTTACTTTAACAGGCTCAGTAGGATCTTGTCTATCGATAGGCCCTGGTTGTGACTGTTGCTCAATGTTGCTTTTTGCTGCTTTTTTAGATTCTCTGGCACGTCCCTCTGGTTGCTCAGTCATGCTCTGCTGCTACTTGGGAAGGCAAAAGATATCAAAGTTGTAGACTCTGATTACTTAAAGACTTATTCTCTATTTTGCACAAGACTACAGCAGTGGGTGTATAAAAAATGTTAGGTAAATGTGAGCAATGTGGAATGACAGATGTTGAAGTGAAAACAATAAAGATAGGTAAAAATGGCGAAGTAAGGACCTTATGCAATCAATGCAGACCTGCAGGCGGCGCATATGCTTATTGACATATTTTATGAGACTTTGCAAATCTCTTGCCAGTGTCACTTTGCACAAGATGGTGATTCTAGAAAAGAGAAGTGGCATCCTAGTGACCTGCACTATAATGATTTTTCTTCTCCTAAGTAGTATGTCATATTCTTTTTAAGAAAGAAGGAAAAAAACCTATCTCATTTGATGTCCTGTCATTGCTGTTGTTTCATTGTTGCTGCTGTTGATGATGGAATTTCCATCTTCAGCGGCTACATCAAATAAACCCATCCATCCTAGGTCAGTAAACTCTGTAACATGAGCATGGAACATGTACTGGCCGGGGTATTTGTATTCCAGCTCCATTATTCCTCTATCACCTTGGCCTAGTACGATAACATCATGGACGAAGGAATCTTCTTGTGGGTTCATTGAAGTGCCAGCTGGATAGTATTCAAACATTGCGCCATGCACGTGAAGCGAGTTTACCAAGTCAAACTCTAGCATGTTGACAACATAGATACGGTATTTCTCTCCTACTTTCAGCTGAATTGGACTATTGACATAGTCAAAAGCCTTGCCGTTGACAGTATAGATTTCATTATCTCTTTCTTCCTCCTCCTCTTCGCCTTCTTTTTCTTCCAGTGATGGCGCTGGTGCATCGTTATTGTCGTCATTGCTGCTACTGCTGTCGTCGCTATTGTCATCGTTATTGTTACTAGTACCATTCTGCTCACTTTCATCATTCAAGCCTATAGTTCCTGATTCTTCAGGTGGCCTGATGGTTGTCATGCCTTCCTGATCATAATCAAGGTCGTAGCCGTTCATCATCATAACCATTTCAGGCATCTGCGGCCTCGGCGTCTTAGGATCTATGATAAGCGCTCCATATAGTCCCCGGTTGATGTGGTCGGCAATTGGATCCATATGGCAGTGATATGGATAGACTCCAAATGGTTGTGCAATGAACTCGTGAGTAAAGCTATCTCCGGGCATTATGGCATTTGATTGGACTCCATCCATCTCCGACTTGTGTATGGAATGCATGTGCATTGTGTGAGCATGCTTGTTGTTCTTGTCGTTGATGACCGTGATCCTCACCAAATCACCTTCTGTCATCCTAATTGTTGGTCCAGGAACTGTGCCATTAAAGGTCCATGCGTCCAAGAAGTGACCTTGATCGGAGATCGGTATCTGCTGGTTTTCTCTAACAATAATTGTAAACTCTCTTAGGGTTGTTTTGCTACCATCAGCTGCTGTCGTCTGTGAGACTCTCCCACAGTTAAAGTGTGTCAAATATTCAATAGAGTCTGGTCGCTTGTCTGTATCTCTTGTACAATTTTTCAGCCTGTCATACTCTTCTGCTGACTGGTTAGAGTTATTCTTGTTGCTGCTATTGCTGCCGATGCTGCCAGCAGCAGCCTCATTTATGACCAGCGTGGCCAAGCACATTGCTACTATGCCGAAGATAATGTATCGTCTCATCATTACAGATCCACAATTGCCGAGAAATGTGGCTACATATGAGAACTTCGGTATAATTTACTGGCGGATTCCTTCAGAAAAATTAGTCTACGATCGAGAAAGAGGATTCTTTGCTATCCATGCCAAATTATTGATCAGCTAAAAAGCTTTCTACAGTGCGGGCCCAATGCTCATGTGTTTTTAGAAGCGCTAAAGTGTAGATTTCAATATTTATACACTAAAAACAAGCTAAATAGGTTTAGCCAATAATCACCGGGAGAGAGAGATTTGAATCCATTTTCTTTGAGTGAGGGTTCATTTCTCTCATCGAGCGAAAAAAGAAGGCGAGTGAGCTTTAAACGTTGTTATTAAAACGGGTTCAGCGGGATTGCACCCTTCAATTTTGAAGGTTCTAATTCCTGTAAGCGAATTCCTAGCCTAGATAAGAGCCATTCTGTATAAAAATAGTTTATGCCGGCCTTCGGAGAAAGCCTAGTGCAAAATCACCCATTAATAATTACAAGCGCTGCTCCAACCGTAACACCAAAAACTACATGTCCGCTTAAACTGGCAATAGCAGGCATCTTACCAAGAGGATGATTCCAGGGGTGCAGGCCAGTCAGGGGCTTGTGTATGGGTGCAAGCGTCAGAATCCAGAGAATAATTCCATATGTGGTGCTAAGCAAGAATAATGATGGAGTAAACGTAGGAAGAAGTGACAAAAGCAAGCAGAATGCTATTCCTGCTAGCCCGCCATTTAGGAAGTGAAGGAAGAATATCCCAAAAAAGTTTGTTTTAGAGCTCCCGATAATGCGCTCAGTTATAGCTTGATTCTCATGCCACTCAAACACTCCATGCAGCCCCCACCTCTTCCACGATGGAAGTTCAGTCAATGTCATTGCTCCTGTTGCTATCAATCCAGCAGTAAACCCTGACAAGACCTGCTCAATCATGCCTGCTTTTATCACCATAATAGAAAGAAATAATGTGTGTTTGTGCTTACGACCCTAACTTCTTGGCCGGTCGCAACTTGTGAAAAAAGTTATGTGAAGCTATGATTGTAGTGCTGGCGGAAAATATTCTTAACAAGTCAAACCATACAATATATGAAATCTCATACCTAAGGAGAAGGCTCCATCCCCCAACGATCCAAAATATGAGAGTTATCCATCCTATGATGCCGCCGATAAGCGCGCCCAACCTTGCACCTTGGCCAATAAAATAGATCGCAGTTGCTATCCCAAAGTACCAGCCGGATAGTAGTGCCAGATCCCCGATGTGGATTGGATTTTGCCATCTATCTGCTGCATAGTTGATCGATCCCATTACTCCTAGCGCAATCAAAGATGCAACAAGGACCTTTGCGTTGATTGACATTGAAGTGTTCCCTTTAAGATTTGCGGGATTTTGCCTAACCAAACTCTTCTCTGTCATTGCTTCGGTGACGGCGGATTGCTCAAAGCTCTTTGTCCTAATTGGGATGACGTTGGTTATGGAATGGTCTCGTACAGTAGCATCATGTTTTAGGCTGTCAATCAAAGGGCGGGCAAGGGAAGCAGGAACCGGCGTGACTAGGTCAACCCAGTAGGAAGAAAGGCGTGGTGTGAGAAAAGGAATTATCAATATTCGTATCTTTTTGTTCATCAGTTTGGCATACCGGTCCATCATTTCAAAATAAGTCAGTACGTCTAGTCCACCGATCTCGTATGTCCTGCCTGCTGTCTCTTCAATTTGTGCGGCTTTGGCCAGATAAGTCACTACATCATCGACAGATATTGGCTGGCATTTTGTAAGAACCCATTTTGGACATATCATTACAGGTAAGCGCTCTACCAGATACTGAAGCATCTGAAATGACCCTCCACCCTGTCCAAGAATTACAGCTGCTCTGAAAATTGTGACTTGCGCAGATCCTGACGAAAGAATCTCTCCAACCTCTTTTCGGCTCCTCATATGCTCAGATAGCTCGTCATCAGAACTGTGGCTCAATCCACCCAGGTAGATAATGCGCTTAACTCCACAATGGCTGGCTGCCCTTGTGAAATTCTTTGCGGCAAGTCTATCGCGTTCTGCAAATTTTTTCCACCTTTTTGAATCGCCTTCCATAGCATGCACCAAGTAAAATGCCACGTCTACACCCTGCAAAGCCCGCTCAATTTCAGATTGAATCGATACATCCCCCTTTAGCACCTTTACGCTATCACCAAGAACACCATGCAGAGATTCAGGTTTGCGGGTTAGGCAGATTATTTCATCTGATGAGCTAGACTCAGTTAACTTTGCGATTAACCTTCTTCCTATGAACCCGCTGCCTCCTGCGACCAAAATCCTTTGAGGTTTAGGGTCTTGATGCATTATAGGGCTTTCAAGTCGGTCAGACAATTCAATAGTTCTTGGATGCATTATAGTTTTTAAATGATGCCAACAATTACCGCTAGTGCCTAACTCCACCCGCACTCTGGCGACCATTTATCAATGAACAATGCTGAAAAACTCTGATGAACAACCGCCATCGAAGATTAGAAATAATTATAATGAGTGCCGTTTTCTTTTTCTTACTAGCATCTATTTTTCCTAGTGTTTATGCTCACAAACCTTTGGCAAGCGACAATAACAATGTATTGGAAGGCGCAACCCAGATTCCAGATCATAAAATACCCTGGGCAATATACCAAGAGTTAGAAGGGACAGAGAAGGTGGATTATTATCGATTCAGCGCAAGACAGGGAGAGATAGGTTTTTTACATGCAGGTAAAACTATCCCGGACATTGAAAAGTTCCAAAGCTCCTCTCCCGCAGTTGTATTGATAGGCAAGAATTTAGATAAAGCAAAGCTTGACGCGCAGAATTCTCAAGTAAGGCTAGCGCATTCACGAGATACAGTCTATAATCATCCCAATATGCATGGGAACACTGGCTTAGTTTTGGAATATGATAATAATTCTGTCCTTCCAAAGCTGTTCTATGAGCCATTCACCCAGACTTCGCACCTGATAAGGCAGGAGCTTGCCATACCGTCTTTGTCATCTACAGGCGAATATGCTGTGGCAATTTATGATGGCCACTTACAGAGTGATGGGCTAAGGGAATACGTGCTTGCAATCGGAGAAAGGGAGGATTTTGGGCCTATCGACTTTTTCACCACGCTGCCCGCAGCACGGTTTGAAACCAAGCTCTACTTTCAAGATTACTTGTCTATGGCTGTTGCAATTGCGGTAATTGCAAGCGCTATTATTATTATTTTGATTTCAACAATAATCTTTAGAAAGAGGATCACGGCTAGATTACAGGCTCGCGCAAA
>Ga0126313_10001805_pt1 | contig 11564 bp, 8 predicted proteins | sample Plot105A_FD_89954 | JGI IMG/M metagenome (GOLD analysis project Ga0126313, IMG submission 89954) | Serpentine soil microbial communities from UC McLaughlin Reserve, CA, USA - Plot105A | ecosystem: Environmental > Terrestrial > Soil > Grasslands | place: USA: UC McLaughlin Reserve, Lake County...
CCACGACGACGACGTCGCCCCCGCCGATGCCGAGCGCGCGGGCGAGCCAGCTCACGACCGTCGTCTTGCCCTCGTCGGCCTTCGCGCTCGTGATCGCGATCACGACGCTGCCGTCCGCTGCCGGCCCCAGCGCGTCGGTGCGCCGCAGCTCGAGGTTGAGGCGCAGGAACTCGAACGCCTCGAGGAACGCGGGGTCCTGGGATTCGGCCGCCGTCGGCGCGAACGGCCGCGACCGCGGCAGCTGCGGGATCCTGGCCAGGATGGGGGCGCCCACGATGGCCGCGAGTTGCTCCTCGCCGGCGACGCGTTCCTCGAGCCGGGCGAGCAGCACGACCGCGAAGACGGCGAGGATCAGCGCGAGGAGACCGGCGATCAGCGCGTTGCGGAGCGGCCTGGGGGCGCTGCGCTCGCGCGGCGGCGTGGCGGTCTCGACGAGGCTGACCCCACCCGTCTCGAGCGCCTTGAGCGTCTGAAGCTGCGCGATCCGGTCGCGCAGCGCGGTCGTGGACGGATCAGCGGCGGCGCCCTCCGCGGGCTGCGGCTGTGCCGAGAGCTGGCGGCCCAATGCATCGATCGCGCGCTGGAGGTCCGTTCGCCCTGCCTCACGGCGGAGCGCGACGATCTGCGTCGCGAACGCGTTGGCAATGTCGGCCGCCTCCTCGGGCGAGGTCCACTCCGCGGTCACCGTCCCGAGGTCGGAGTCGCCGCGCGTCTCCACTTCGACGGCATGCCTGAGCTCCTCCACCGAGGCGGACGTGCGCAGCTGTCGCTTGACGCGCACCGCCACGCCGTCGAGCGACGCGAGCGCGAGGTTCGTGGCGGCCACCCGCTCCGGCACCTCGCCGCCGTCGTCGGCGAGCCCGCCCGCCGCGACGACGTCCAGCGCCGGCGAGTCCGCGAACAGCAGATCGGCGGTCGCCCGGTAGCGGCTGGACTGCAGCAGCGAGAAGACGAGCGCCAGCAGCACCGCAGCGGCCACGATCCCGGCGATCAGCCGTCCGCGCGCCCGCAGCAGCGCGAGAAAGCCCGGCAGATCCATGCCGAGAGAGCCCGTCATGGGCTCGGCAGGCATAGGCGGCCGCAGGGCCGCGGAGGGTGTGGAACCGTCATGCTCGCTGCCTCCCCGATGCGTCGCGGCGGGCGGGCAGATCGGAGTGGACGATCAGCCAGGCCAGGCCGAATGCGCCCCAGTACGTGCGGTTCTGGATGAGGTCACCGGACAGCTGGGCGGAGAAGAGGTTGAGCAGGAAGATGGCGTTGAAGACGTAGAGGAGCTGGAAGGCGCCGCCGGGCGGCAGTCGCCACACCGCGCGCCAGAGGGCGGCCAGCACGACCATGACGGACCCCGCGAGGACGAGGAATGCGGCGAGTCCGAGCTCGGACCAGACCTCCAGGAACATGTTGTGGGGGTAGTCCTCCGGGGGATCGGCGAACCTGCCGACGCTCTGGAAGCCGCCGGCGCCCACGCCCATGAGCGGATGCTCCTCGATCAGGTCGACCGCCTGCCCGAATGAGGTGTAGCGCGGATCCTCCTGCAGCGCCGTCACCGGATGGCTCGCCGCCCGGCCCAGCCGCTCGGCCGAGCCTTCGGGTAGCGAGACGAACGGCAGGAGGGCGACGCCTGCAATCACGACGAGCATGACCGGCGCCGTCCGGTGTGGCACGCGCGCCAGGAACACGACGCCGGTCACCACGAGCGCCAGTCCAAGGCAGAGCAGCGGCCCTCGCGAGCCGATCGCCGCCGCGACCCCGATCAGCGCGGCGCTCGAGCCGAGTGCGAGGGAGCGCGCGCGGAAGAGGTCGGTCAGCGTGCCGATCAGCAGGATCAGCGCCCCGGCGCAAAGGAGCTGCGAGAGGCCGATCGTGTTGCCCTCCATCCCGATCGTGAGACGATCGGCCGTCGCCGGTGGGTTCGCCAGCGTCACGACGGCGGCGAAGCCGGCGAGCGCGACGATCCAGGCGAGCAGGCGCCGCAGGTCGCGCTGATCCTCCACAAGGAAGAACGGCGCCAGCGCCGCCAACGCCGTCAGTGTCGCGAACCTCAGCGCCTTCTCGCCGCCGTAGCCGGGCGACGGCGTCCAGGCCAGGCTCACCGCGAGGAGGACGGCGACCACCGCCAGCGGGGCGACGAGGCCGAGTGGGATCGTGTGCGCCCGTCCCCCGAGCCAGCGGGCGAAGCACACGCCGCTCAGGAGCAGGCCGAGCGCGAGGGTCGCGTCGATCGGAAGCGCCGCGACGACGTCCTGCTCCTTGAAGAGGCCGATGTACGTGTAGAGCGTCAGCAGGGCGAGCGGCTCGCGCACGAGGAGCAGTCCGAGCCCGAGCGCGAGCGGCAGCGCGAGCGCCGCCGGGCCGATGGTCAGGGCGGAGACCGCCGCGATCGTCGCCGCGGCGGCGCCAACCGCAACCGGCGCCGCCCGCAGGTCGATGCTCGGGGCTCGGTGTGCCACCCCTGCGATGTTCTTCCTCCCCCGCGGGCGCGTCAACCGGCGCCCGCGGCTCGCGCGCGCGGCCGCGGCGAAATGCCTGTCCGCTCCCGTCGCCGGAGCGCGGGGCGCCACCACGAACAGCCGCCGCCGGGCGCGCTTCAGCCCCAGCGACCGTATCGTCGCGTTCGAGGCATCATGCCGGGTGAGCCGTCTCGCATAGACGAACCGAGGCCCGCCGCCGATCCGGACGGCGGTCGGGTGGCGGACTTCGAGCCGCCGTCGATCGCCGCAGGCGGCCTCAGCGCGCTGCTCTTCCGGCTCGTCGAGCTGTGCTCGCTCGTCTTGCTCGTGGTCGTCACCGGCCGCCTGATGGAGCCGACCGGCCGCGGGCTCTACGCGCTCGCCTCGCTCACGACCGCGCTGCTGGTGCTCCCGCTCGGCGCGGTCTGGGTCAGCAACGTGGTCGAGATGACGCAGCGACGCGCCACGCTGAGGGAGCTCTTCGGCGGCTCGCTCGCGATCGCCACGGTCGGCGGGCTGGCGACGGGCGCGGTCGCCCTGGCTGTCGCGCCGCTGCTCGGCGACCGCTGGTGGGTGGTGGCGATCCCCGCGGTGGCGACGCCCTTCTTGCTGCTGCAGAAATACGAGGAGGGGCTCTACCAGGGCCTGGGACATGTGCAGGCCGTCAACCTCATTCGTGTCGCCAACGCCGTGCTGCCGCTGGTCTTCATCGCGCCGCCGCTGCTCGCGGGGGCGTCGCCCCGCACTGCGATCGCGATCTGGATCCTCTCGTTCGTCGCCCTCTCGCTGCTCATCCTGGCGCCCCTGGGCTCCCTTGTCGGCCGTCCCAAGCTGCCTCGTGACCGCGGTCTCTATCGGCGCGTGGTGACCTACGGGATCAAGATCTCCGGGCTCAACGCCATGGACACCATCAACTCGCGCGTCGGGCTGCTGGCGCTCGCGGCGTTCGCCACCGATGCAGCCGTGGGCGTCTACTCGATCGCGCTCGCCGCCGAGATGGTGCTGATCATGGCCCCACAGGCGCTCGCCGTGAGCGCGTTCCGGCGCATCGGCGTCAGCTCGCCAGAGCCCTCCGCCGCGCTGACGGTCCGTGCGATGCGCCACTCGATCCTGCTGACGGGCGCCGGATCGCTCATCCTGCTCCCGGTCGTGTTCGTCGGCGTTCCGTGGGCGGTTGGCGCCGGATACGAGGACGTGCCGCTGCTGTTCGTGCTCCTGATTCCGCACGCGCTCTGCTGGGCAGCGCTGACGTCGCTGTACACGTTCTTCCAGGTGCAAGCCAAGCAGCCGGGTGTTCTGCTCAAGGTCAGCGGCTGCACGCTCGTCGCGAACGTCGTCCTGACGCTCGCCCTCGCGCCCGTGTGGGACATGTGGGGCGTCGCCATCGCCGCGTCGCTCGCCGGAGTGGTCGGAGCCGCGGTGGCGTTCCAATCCTTCCGCGCGGAGTCCGGCACGAGGCTCCGGGAGGTGTCTCCGGGCCGCGGAGAGGTCGCGGACTACGTCGCCCTGCTCGCGTCGAGCACCGCGCGCTGGCGGAGGAGCGATGCCGACTGATCACCGCCCATTGGCGCTCGAGCGCGTTGGACCGGAAAGCTGCAACTGGGAGCGCATGGACGGCTTCCCGGATCGCGTCATCTTCCAGACCCGCGAGTGGCTCGAGTTCGTCGCCCGGACGCAGCACGCGGAGCCCCTGATCGCGAGCGTCCTGCGTGACGGCGAGGTGGTGGGCTACTTCACGGGCCTGATCGTCCGGCGCTTCGGCGTCCGCATCCTGGGCAGTCCGTTCCCGGGCTGGACGACCGATTCGATGGGGTTCAACCTCGCCGACGGGGTGAGCCGACGCGACGCAGCGGCCGCGCTCGTGCGCTTCGCCTGGGGAGCGCTCCGGTGCGCGCACCTGGAGCTCAAGGACCGCTGGCTGCAGAGCGCCGACGTCGAGGGCCTGGGCTTCGAGAGCGACGCCAAGCTGACCTACGAAGTCGACCTCGCGGACGACGAGCAGGTGATCTTCGGACGGATGTCGAGCGCATGCCGGCGCGCGATCCGCAAGGCGGACAAGCTCGGCGTGACCGTCGAACCCGCAGCCGGCCCCGGCTTCGCCGACGAGTACTACGCGCAGCTCGTGGACGTCTTCGCCAAGCAGTCGCTCGTCCCGACCTACGGAGTCGAGCGGGTCCGGGCGCTGATCGCGTGCCTGGAGCCGACCGGCCGGCTGCTCCTGCTCCGTGCCCTGTCGCCCGACGGCCGGTCGATCGCCACCGGGATCTTCCCGGCCTTCAACGGCATAGCGTATTTCTGGGGCGGCGCCAGCATGCGGGCCGATCAGATCCTGCGGCCGAACGAGGCCCTGTTCTGGTACGCGATGCGGTACTGGCGCGAACGGGGCATGACGACGCTCGACCTCGGCGGCGCCGGCGACTACAAGCGCAAGTACGGGACGCGCGAGCTGTGGCTGCCGTGGTGCCGTCGCTCGCGCGTTCCCGGCCTGTCGCTGATGCGCACGGTCGCCCGGGAGGCGACGAAGCGGCGCCAAGCCTGGTCGGGCCGCCGGGCCTCGTGATCAGGCGTCAGGAGCGGCCGCCGACGCGCAGCTTGTGGGCGAGCCACCGACGCTCGAGCGCTGAGCGCTCACGGTCGGTGATCTCGTGGCGTCCGCGCGCCTCGATCAGGAAGTCGAGCAGCGTCGTCACGGGGACGAACCAGCCGTTCTTCCTGCTCAGGCGGCGCATCAGGCGCTCGAAGCGGGCGTCGATCGACCCGTCGCGCGCGAAGCCCACGCCGAAATGCGTGTACATGATGCACGCGCCGCCCTCGGCCTCGAGCCGATCCTGGTTCTCCTCCGACAGCGCGCCCACGAACGCCTCGACGTTCGGTCCCTCCGTCGAGGCGAACCAGTAGTTGACGTAGGGGCGCTGGGGGTCGTGGTAGGGCATCTGCGGGCAGTAGCCGAGCGTGTTGACGTCGCTGTGGACGAAGTTGCGGACGTACTTGATCGTGCTGCGGCAGACGTCGCCCCAGAACAGCGGGCTGCTCTCGACGTGGCCCTCGAAGACGCCCCTCGTCTGGAAGCGGTTGAGCACGTTGTAGGCGGTCCGGTTCAGTCCCGAGAGGCGGCCGTCGCCCCAGTAGATGGCCTCCTTGCAGCCGGTGTGGTTCGCATGGGCGCTCGGCTCGGTGCCGAACAGCTCGGCGAAGCGCTCGAGCCCGCGGATCGTCTGCGCGCGCGAGGATGTCCGCGGCGCCACGTTGTGGAGCGCGATCTCGAACCCCTCGCGCTGAAGCCCCTGGACCCAAGCCAGGTACGCGGGCTCCTCGCACGTCGCACCGCGGACGCGCGGCTCGCCGCTGCCCCGGATTGGCCAGACGGACTTCGTCGTCCGGAAGCCCAGGTTCGCGAGGAGGTCGTAGACCGCGGGTCCGTTCTCCAGCGTCGTGCGGTCGGTGTCGTCGAAGACGGAGAACGCGAACGCCTTGCCCGCTGGCCATTCGACAGAGCGCGTCACGGCGCCATTCTCACCCATGTGGGTTCCGCGCGCGCGACGGCGCACACCTCCGCTCCGGGCGTTTCGCGATGATGCGGGTCATGGGCCACGGCGGCGTGACCCGCGTCTGCCACATCACGACCGTGCATCCGGTCGACGACCACCGGATCCTGCACAAGGAATGCGTCTCGCTCCGCCACGCCGGCTATGACGTCACGCTGATCGCTCCGCACGAGCGGAACGCGGTGGTCGAGGGGATCCCGGTGGTCGCCCTGCGCGCTGCCGCGCGGAACCGGCTCGAGCGCATGGTGCGGCGGCCGCAGGCCGCCTACGCCGCGGCGGTTGCCGTGGACGCCGACCTCTACCACTTCCACGACCCGGACTTCCTGCCTTTCGCGGTCCGGCTCGCCCGCGCGGGCAAGCGGGTCGTCTACGACGCGCACGAGGACGTCCCGACGCAGATCCGCCACAAGGAGTGGATCCCCGCCCCCGCACGGCCGGCCGTCGCCCGCGCGTTCGCCCGCCTGGAAGCGACCTGCGTCAGCCGGCTCGACGCCGTTGTGTCACCCAGCGAGCCGGCGCTCGACCGCCTGCGGCCCCACCAGCCCCGCGTCGTGCCGCTGCCGAACTACCCGCAGCTCGACGTGCTCGCCCCGACGGCGGAGTGGGGGGAACGGCTCCGAGCCGCGTGCTATGTCGGCGGCGTCACGCGCGTCCGCGGCGCCTGCGAGCTCGTCGAGGCGATGGCGCACGCGGACGTGGAGCTCCATCTCGCCGGCGCCATCTCGCCGCCGGAGCTCGCGGGCGAGCTCGAGCGGTCCCCGGGCTGGTCCCGCGTGCGCTACCTCGGGCGCGTGGAGCACGCGCGCGTGCCGGAGCTGCTCGCGCGCGTCAAGGTCGGGCTGATCCCGCTCCACCCGATCCCGAACTACGTCGATGCGTATCCGGTGAAGCTGTTCGAGTACATGGCCGCCGGCCTGCCGGTGATCGCCACCGACGTGCCGCGCTGGCGCGCGGTCCTCGAGGCGCACGGCTGCGGCGTCTGCGTCGCGCCCGGCTCGCCGCGGCTGCTGGCCGAGGCGATCACCGGGCTGCTCGACAACGACGATCGCGCGCGCGAGATGGGGGATCGGGCACGGCGAGCGGCGGTCGAGCACTACTCGTGGGAGACCCAGGCCGCCGCGCTCGCCGACCTCTACGCCGAGCTGCTGTCGTGACGGTCGCGGCCCGAGTCCCTCGCTACGGGTTGCGCCGGCACAGTCAGCGCCGGACCGTGTCGAGCGCGAACTGGAGATCGCCGGTGCGCAGGTCGCTGCCGCCCCACTGGTCCCAGCCTATCCAGGCGCCGCCCTCCGTGAACTGCGCGTAGCCGCCGTCGAACACGGTGCGGCGGTCGAAGCCGAACTCCGTCCCCTTCCTGATCGCGAACGCCTCGTAGGCCGAGCGCGCCGACGCCGTGGCGACGAGCCCGAGCTGCTCCGAGCCGTCGAGCGGGATCGCGCGGCCGAATCGCACGCGCACCCACGCCGGGGCGTCGCGCCGGACGCTCCGCGCCGGGACCCTCGCGGCGGCCACCAAGCGGCCGTCTGCGCGCTCGAGCCGTAGCTCGAGCGGCACGCTTGCGTCACCGCGGCGGCGCACGCGCAGCCAGGCGCCGGTCACCGCGGTCCCGGCGGTCGGCGCGATCAGTTGGCGCACCTTGGCGCCGCCTCCGATCGGCTTGGGGTTGTTGACCCAGACCTCCATGTAGCCGACGCCCAGGTGCTGGCCGTCGCGCCCGCCGACGACGTCCACGATCGGGACGTAGCGGTCGCCCGGGCGCTGACTGCGCGAGTGCCACGGTCCAGGCGTGCGGCCACCGTCCGGCGAGTCGGACAGCAGCACCGCCATGTCGTCGGGCACGTCCGGCGCCGGGTCGCGGTGGCGCTGGGTGAGCAGCGCGTTGACCGACACGTAGTTGCGCCGTGGGTTGGCGTCGAGATTCGTGAACACGACGTGGTAGACCCGCCCTGCGACGACCCGCGCCGGCCGCCGGAACCGCACGAGTGGCCACGCGTCGTCTTCCGACGGATCGAGCGTCGCGGCGGCGAGCGCTCGGCGCGCGGGCACGTGGCGGCGTCCGCCGGCGTCGGGGGCGAGCGCGATCCGCAGCGTGCCGCCAGTGCCGCCGCTGTAGCCGGTGCGCCCGTCGGGGTTGGTGATGACGTAGAAGCGCAACGCCCGGATCTCGCCGGTCCAGTCCGAGCGGAAGCGGTACGCGAGCACCGTGCCGTACGGGCCGCCGATGCGGGTGTTCGCGAGCGAGTCGGCGGCGACGGTCGAGGTCCGCGACCCGGCGGCGCGCGCCTCACCGGACGCGGCGTTCGTCTCCGTGGTGTCGTCGGTCTCCGAGCCGCCCCAGCACCCCGTGGCGCCGACGGCGAGAGCCGCGATGGCAAGCAGCCCTGCTCCGGGCATCGTCGACCAACGATAGCCGCCTACGACCGCGCAGCGGCCGCCGCCACCAGCTCCTCGTACCAGCGCTTCTCGCGCGCGGTCTGCAGGACGCTGTTGTGCCACAGCACCGAGAACGTGCCGCCGTGGCGGCGGCACTGCTCGACCATCGGGAGCACCTGCTCCAGCGCGGCCGCCGGCGACAGCCCCATGTACTGGCCGAGCGTGCCGTCCATGACCTGGAACGGCCGCTCGCGCAGGCGCATCGGCCGCCGCTCCAGCAGATGGAAGACCGGGAAGGCGTGACATGTGCCGGTGCGGAATCCGATCCGGTCCGCGTAGCCGAGCGTCATGTCGTAGTCGAGGCCGACCCGGTCCCAGTTCGACCACGTGGTCGGGTTGTCCCAGAGCAGGTAGTGCTGGCGGCCGCCCCAGGCCTCCTGGCGCACGCCCTCGCGCGACGCCGCGACCCGGAGGCGCTCGAACTCCTGCCTCGTGCGCTCGGTGTCGCGGTGGGTGCCGAAGCCCGCGTGGAAGCCGATCTCGTGGCCGCGCCGGTGCACCCGCCGCAGCAGCGCGCGGACCCACGGGTGCGCCAGCGTGTACGGCGGGTCGGTCGGCGCCGCGGTCCCGGCGGCGGCCATGAAGAAGAACGCGCTCCTCAGCCCGTGCCGCTCGCTGACATCCATGAGGAAGTCGAACGTGTTGTACGGGTCGAGCGCGTGGGAACCGCGGGCGAGTCCGACCCAAGAGCGCAGCCGCCGCGTCATCAGTGCCGGGTCACGGCGCAGGAGCGCGTCGGCGCCGAGTTGCCGCAGGAGCTTGAGCGGTCCCCGGCCGAGCGTCGCCAGCGGGTCGTCGACGTCGTGCGTGAGCGCCACGTCGAACGTCCGCGGTTGCCGCCGCCCCAGCCCCGGCCATAGCCGCTCGAGCGCTGCGGCGAGCAGCTCGACATAGGCGTCGACGACGGGCAGCCGCAGGAAGCCGTCGCGGTGCGCAACCGACGCGCTGGCCGGGAAGCGGCCGTAGGCGTCGCGTACGGGCTCGACGCACTCCTCGTAGCGCGACAGCATGAAGAAGCAGCTGCCGAGCACGTCGACGTCCAGCTCGATCCCGGCGGATCCGGCGCGCAGCAGCTCGCCGGTGCCGCCGGTCGTCCCGTAGATCACCGGCAGCCGCTCGTCACCGGCGGGCCGCCAGGGCAGCGGCGCGGGCGGGAGCGACGCGCGCGTCAGCCACGCCGCCGTCGGGGTGGCGAACAGCACGTCGGGCATCACCACGCGGCGGCCGTCGGCCTCGCCGTCCAGCCGGATGCGGACGTCGCTCCCGTCGCGCCGCTCGAGCCGCCACGCCAACCCGAGCCGCTCCCTCAGCACGACGTCGAGGATGTAGCGCCGCTCGGGCTCATAGCCGGCGGGGGCCTCGACGAGGAGGGTCACCGCGCGCTGGGCCACGGAGCGAGCGTATATTGCCGCCGGGTGCGCGTGCTCTTCGTCACGCACTACTTCCACCCGGAGGTCGGGGCGCCGCAGTCACGGCTCCTCGACATCGCGAACGGGCTCGCCGCGCTCGGGCACCAGGTGACCGTCCTGACGGGGTTCCCGAACTACCCGGACGGCGTGATCCAGCCGCCGTACCGGGGCCGGCGCTTCCAGCGCGAGCGGCTCGGCGCGATCCGCGTCGTGCGCGCTCCCGTCTATCCGGCGCCCAACCGCGGCGTCGGCCGGCGCCTGCTCAACCACCTGTCGTTCGCCGCGACGTCGCTCGTCGGCGCGCTCGCGACCGGGCGGGCGGATGCCGCGATCGTCGAGACGCCGCCGCTCTTCACCGCCGCGTCCGGCGTGGTGATCGCGGCATGCAAGCGCGCGCCGCTGCTGCTCGGTGTCGCCGACCTGTGGCCCGACGCCGCGATCCAGTTCGGGGCGCTGCGCCACCCCGCGGTGATCGCTCCCGCCCGTGCGCTGGAGCGATTCGCCTACCGCTCCGCCGACGTCATCGCGGTGCCCACCCCGGGGCTGGAGCGCACGCTGCTCGAGCGCGGATATCCGGCCGCGCGCCTGCTCGTCGTCCCGCACGGGGTCGACCCCGGGCGCTTCCCGCTCGACCCCGACGCCCGGCCGGTGCCCGGTCGCGTCGTGTACTGCGGCACTATCGGCATGGGCCACAACGTGGGCACCCTGATCGAGGCGGCGCGACTGCTCGCGCGCGACGGCAGGGAGTTCGAGCTGCTGCTCGTCGGGGACGGCGCCGAGCGGCCCGAGCTCGAGGCGCGCGCCCGCGAGTGGGGGCTGCGGAGCGTCGTGTTCGCCGGTCGCCGGCCGCGCGACGAGCTGCCGGCGCTGCTCGCGTCGGCGGAGGTGACGGTTGCGACCCAGCGCGACGCGCCGCTCCTCGCGGACGCCCTCTCCACGAAGGTGCTCGAGTACATGGCGGCGGCGCGCCCGGTGGTCGCCGCCGCGAGCGGCTGGACGGCAGAGGTCGTCACGAGCGCCGGCGCCGGCATCGTCTGCCCGCCGGAGCGGCCGGACGTGCTCGCCGGGGCGATCGTCGAGCTCGCCGCCGACCCCGAGCGGGCGCGGACGATGGGCCTCGCCGGGCGCGGGTACGTCGAGGCCAACCTCACACGCGCGGTCGCGATCGACCGCCTCGACCGCGCGCTCGTCTCGCTGGCCGCTCGTTAGAGCTTGACCAGCACCCTGTACGTGAAGACGTGCGTCGCGCCGCCGCTCAGGGCCGTGACGGCGACCCGCAGCGTCAGCGTGATCTTGCGCAGCCCGCGGCGGCGCATCGTGCGGGCCACGTTCCGCTTGAGCCCCACGTGGAGGACGTGGGTGCCGGGCTTGCGCCGGATGCGCGCGGCGCCGAGGGTCTTGCCGCGACTCGACAGCAGCCGGCCCTTGACGCTCGACTCGCGCGTGATGCGCACGGTGGCCTCGGCGAACCGGCGCCCGGCGACGACGCCCAACAGCGCCGGGCGGCGCGGGAGCATGGACTCCGGGACCTCCGATCGAGGCGGCGCCGGCGAGATGCCCGGCGACGGGCCGGACGGGCCGCTCGACGGGATCCGGCGGTTCGTGAACGTGCAGGTGTCATGCTCGCCTTCGCCGTGTGGCACGGTCACCCGCCCGTTCGGGATGTCGATCGTGAAGTCGTTCACCCCGGAAGACCCCACGCACTGGATATCCGCGACCTGCCAGCC
>Ga0126313_10001806_pt1 | contig 11560 bp, 10 predicted proteins | sample Plot105A_FD_89954 | JGI IMG/M metagenome (GOLD analysis project Ga0126313, IMG submission 89954) | Serpentine soil microbial communities from UC McLaughlin Reserve, CA, USA - Plot105A | ecosystem: Environmental > Terrestrial > Soil > Grasslands | place: USA: UC McLaughlin Reserve, Lake County...
CCGTCGTGGCCGAGCGCGCTTGACCGCCGTCCACACGATCACGTTCGACAACCTCGGCGAAGTCACGGCGCTGCGGCGCGGCGAGTTCCCGGAGGGGGAGCCGCTCGGCCGGCACTTCTCCGTGACCCGTGCGCTGCCGCGGATCCTGGAGCTCCTGGAGGAGGTCGGCCTGCGCGCGACGTTCTTCGTGGAGGGGCTCAACACCGAGCTTTATCCGAAGACGCTGTCGGCGATCGCGGCCGCGGGGCATGAGGTGGCCTACCACGGCTGGTGCCACGAGGAGTGGGCCGGGCTCGATCCCGGCGAGGAGGCGGAGCTGCTCGCGCGCGGCGTGCGGGCGCTGGACGAGCTCGGTCTGCGGCCGCTCGGCTTCCGCCCGCCGGGCGGCGGGCTCAACGCGGGCTCGCTGCGGCTCCTGCGCGAGCTCGGGTTCACGCACTGCTCGCCGGCGGGCGATGCGGTCGCCGTGCGCGAGGGGGTGGCGATCCTGCCGTTCGCGTGGCCGCTCGTCGACGCGTACCACTACCTTCCGCGCTTCGCCGGGATGCGCGGCTCGAAGGCGGCTCGGTCGCCCGAGGAGTTCGCGCGGATCCTCGGCGGCGCGCGGGAGGACGCCGTCGCGGCGGGTCGCCACTCGTCCGTGGTGTTCCATGCGTTCTTGGCCGAGCCGGAGGATCGCTTCGCCGTCATGCGTGGGCACCTCGAGGCCGTGAGCGGGCTGGTCGACCGCGGCGAGCTGTGGTGCGCTCCCTATCGGGACGTCGCCGCCCGCATCATGGCGTGAGCTCGCATACGCTCGTCGGCGTGCTCCCGCTCATCCCGACGACGCTCGTGGGCAGCTATCCGCAGCCCGAGTGGCTGATCGACCGCGAGCGCCTGTTGAGCAACCTCCCGCCACGGGTCCGGGCGCGGGAGCTCTGGCGCGTGCCGGACCCGTTCCTGGCGGAGGCGCAGGACGACGCGACGGCGCTGGCGATCCGCGACTTCGAGCGGCTGGGGCTCGACATCCTCACGGACGGCGAGATCCGTCGCGAGAGCTACTCCAACCGCTTCGCGACCGCACTCGAGGGCATGGACATCGACAACCCGGCGATGGTTCTCGGTCGCACGGGCAAGGAGAACGCCGTGCCGCGGGTGGTCGGTCCGATCCGGCGGACGCGCCCGGTCGAGGTCGACGACCTGCGCTTCCTGCGGGCGAGCACGGAGCGGCCCGTGAAGATCACACTCCCCGGCCCGTTCACCATGAGCCGGCAAGCTGCGAACGAGGCCTACGCCGAGGCCTCACAGCTCGCCCTGGATCTTGCCGTCGCGGTCAACGAGGAGATCCGCGCGCTGTTCGCCGCCGGCGCCGACGTGGTGCAGATCGACGAGCCTTGGCTCCAGGCCCGCCCGGAGGAGGCCCGCGAGTACGCGGTCGCCGCCATCAACCGCGCGGTGGAGGGCATCGTGGGCACGACCGCTCTCCATACCTGCTTCGGCTACGCCCATGTCGTCACGGACAAGCCGCCGGGCTACTCGTTCTTCGCCGAGCTCAACGACTGCGCAGTCGACCAGATCGCCATCGAGTCCGCGCAGCCGCGGCTGGACCTCTCGATCCTGCGAGACATCGAGGACAAGACCGTCATCCTCGGGGTCCTCGACCTGTCCGACGACGCGCCGCCCGAGACGGCCGCGCAGGTAGCCGCCCGCATCGAGGCCGCCCTCCGGTTCATCGAGCCGGAGCGGCTGCAGGTCGCCCCGGACTGCGGCATGAAGTACCTGCCACGGGACGTCGCCTTCGCCAAGCTCCAGGCTCTGGTTGAGGGCGCCGCACAGGTCCGCGCCGGCCTCTCGTAGATGAGTGCCGGCTAGAGGCCCTCGGCAGGGTCCGACTCGCTCAGACCGCTGCCTCGGCCGGGCACGGCCGGGCCGCTCTCGACGCTTCGCTTCGGCTCCTCGTCAGGGTCGGAGCCTGTCTCGCTCGCGCGCTGCTCGCGCGCATGCTCGGCTGGGCCACCGCCGCCCTCGGCACTGCCGTCGCCGGCGCCTTCGGGGACGGAATGCTCCGGACCGAGCGGGTCCGGGTTGCGGTCCGGCGAGGTGACGGGGACGCCGGAGTCCTCTTGCTCGAAGTCGGGTTCGTCGCGCTCCATTCGGGTGGAGTACCCGGCGAGTGGGGGCGATAGCGGTCGAGCCGCCGCCATGAGTCCGCCGGCGGACGGCCCGCTCCCATGTCCATCCGCCTGGGACTGCGAGTCAATCGTGTGCTCGTCGCGAGGGCGCCGGGCGGCGGCGCTAACCGGCGGCGAAGCGCCTGAGCCGCTCGCGGCCGTCGCCGATGATCGGGTGCCCGTGCGCGAACAGGAGATGGTCGAACTCGACCTCCGTGACGAGCTTCGCGAAGCCGTCGCGTAGGCGTTGCTTCTCCGCCTCGGGGTCGTCGCCGAGCAGGAAGTCGGCAAAGAACCCGAGGCCGTCGTAGTTGTTGACCCCGTCGGCGATCGCCACCGCGCGGTGGCCGGGGATCTCGAGCGCCGTCTCGTCGGGCCAGGTCTCCGAGATCGCGTGCGGGCGGATGCCGGCGCGCAGCTCCTCGCCGAACTCGTAGGGCTGCACCCGGTCGGCGGGAAGCTCGTGCATCCCCGTCTGCGGCGCGCGAACCGTCACGCCGAGCCGGTCCTGGAGCTCGAACGCCGAGCGGGTGTGGTGGCGGTTGGTGAGCAGGATCTCGCGGATCCTCCTGCCATCGAACCACTCCAGACCCTCGGGCGGTGCGATCGGATCGAGGAGGATGCCGTCCTCCACCAGGTAGTGCGAGCCCGACTCGATCCGGGCACTGGGATGGCGCGCCGTCCAGTGCAAGACGCCCGGCATGACTTCGTGGATGGGCTCCGCCATCCGGGGCACTATGACGACGCCGCGAGCCTGTTGCTGCCCTCAGTCGCCGGTGCCGCGGCCGGTCGCGAGGTCGCGCATGCGGTCGAAGAGCGATGCGGCCGGACCCGCCGCCATCCGCGGCAACGGCTCGTTGGGCACGTTCGGGTGCGGCCGGGTCGGCGCAACCTTCTTGAAGGCCTCGACGCGGGCGCCCAGCTTGCGCAGCTCCTCACCGTCGATGACATGCCGCATGTGCGCGAACATCTGGCCCTCTTCGTCGGCGATGTGATGGCGAATCTCCGCCATCAGCGTGACGAGCTCGTCGTCGAACGCCGGATCGCCGGCGTCGAGCTTCTCGAGCCTGTGCAGAGTTTCCTCGGCTTCGGCGTGCTCCCTGCGAGCATGCTCGGCCTCCTCGGCGCTCACCTTGTCTTCCACCTGCGGGTAGACGAGCACCTCCTCGGCGACCGAGTGACGGACGAGCTCGATCGTGACCTGCTCGGTCAGGGCCTTGCGTCGCGACTTGGCGTCCTCGGTCGAGGCGGCGCGGAGCGACTCGAGCTCCGCGAACATCTGCTCGACCTCGCGATGATCGTGCTCGAGGACCTCGAGCACGTCGCGCTGCTGGTCAGCCATCGTTGCCTCCTGAGCTTGGACTCGCATATGTCGACCCCCGCGGCCTGCCCGGATGCGCGGGCCGGCGAACGCACGGGTACGAGCGCGGACGCTCGGTCTGTATTCGGGCGACGGCTCGAGGGGTAGAAGTCGAATATGCCCGACGTCACCGTTCGACCACATGGAGCCCGCTGGGCCATAGCGACTTCTGATACCTCCTCGCCCATTCGTGAATTCGAGACGCGCGAGGCGGCACTGACATCGGCCCGGGAGTTGGCCGATGGCGGCGATGTCGAAGTGCTCGCCGACGACCCGAGCACTCTGGCCGAGTCGCGCCGCGACACGGACGCCAGGGACACGGACACAAGCGAGCGACCGGCCGACGGCATGACCGATCCCGAGCGCCCGCGTACCGAGCAGGGCGGGCTTTAGAGGCTAAGCGGCCCGCACCCGGACCCGCGGGCGCGCGTTGTTCACGTAGCCCTTCGGGTTCCATAGCGCCGCCTCGTCCTCCGGCTGCGTGGCCGCCGAGGAGTCCCAGGCCCGGACGAGGATCGCGTGCTCGCCGCGCGCGAAGTCAAGCTTGATCCGCCAGTGTCGCCACGCCCATGGGCCGAGATCGTCGAGCAGCTCCGCCTGCGACCAGCTCGCGCCCCCGTCGAGCGATACGTCGACCCGCGCGACGTAACGCTCCCCGCCGGCGAACGCGTAGCCGCGCACCTCGACCGGGCCGGTCGTGATCTTGTCGCCGTCGGCGGGAGATAGCACGTCCGCATTGAGGGCGACCAGGCCGAGCGGCATCCCTTCGCCGGGGCCGGGCGCTCCGTCCTCGGGGACCAGCCGGTAGGCGACGTGCTGGAAGTACCCCGCCCAAGGCTTCGTCCGCACCTCGATCCGGTCGAGCCACTTGACGCTGCGCGCGCCGATGTATCCCGGCACGACCGCGCGCAGCGGCGCCCCGTGCACCGGGGGGAGCGGTTCGCCGTTCATCCCCCAGGCGAGCAACACCTCGCGGCGGCACGCCTTGTCGAGCGGGATCGAGCCACCGAAACGCTGGACGGGCGCCGCTTCCGGGCAGACGTCGGCACCGCCGAAGCCGACGTGTGCGGCCTCGCGCCGCGGGCGGGCGAGCGCGAGCACGTCCGCCAGCGCGACGCCCGTCCAGGTGGCCGTGCCGGTCGCGCCGGCGCCCCACGGGGCCTCGCCCGGGATGTCGCGGATGGCGATCAGTCCCGCGCGCCGATTGCCCGCGCACTGCAGGGTCGCGGTGACTTGGCGCTCGCGAAACGCTTCGCGCAACGTCGGGAGGGACAGCTCGAGCTCGCGCTCCCCTACCCCGTGGACGCGCAGCCGCCACGCGGCGGGCACGATCTCGGGAACAGCGCCGTGACTCCGCACGTAGAACGCGTCGGTGGCGGTCAACGGACCCTCGGCCAGCGCCGCCGGCCCGGTCTCGGCGTTGAACGGCTCATGCTCATGCACCGTCAGGCCCGCGCGCTTTCCGTAGCGATTCATCCCGACAAGCGTATGGCCGATACCCGGCGCATGCCGATTGCCCGGCGTCACCACTCGGCCTGGTTCTCCTCTCTCGAAGCCCATCGCGCGATCGATCGGCCCCTCGAGAAAGCCGACCGTCCCCGCACTTCGCCGGCGGTTGAGCCACGGACCAGTCATTCCGGGAGTACGATCATGCTCATCGAGCGGACCGAACGGACCCCCGAGGGGGCGCCGGATCGTGCGCCCGCGATCGAGGCGCACTCGACCGCCATCGCACCCGCGCCGTCGCCTCGGGCCGGCGCGGGAAGCCGGGCGGCGCGGATCCTCGCGCTCCAGCAGAGCGCCGGCAACCACGCGGTGGCGCGGATGCTCGCCGCTCAGGCGAGCGTCCAGCGCAATCCGGTGGAGGCACCCGCCGACGGCGCCCCGACCGGTGCGCCGCAGCGGACCGGGCAGGTGGACGCCGCGCTCGGCATCGTGTACGCCCAGCCGGACCGGCAGTCGGCGAAGGTCGCCGAGCTCCCGCGCGGCACGCCGGTGCCCGTGAAGGGCCGCACCGGGGACTTCTGGATCGTCGATCAGGGCTTCGTGTACTTCCTCGACGTCGCCGTCTTGACTGCCGGCGAGACGCCCGCCGGCGCGCCCGACCAGCCCGCCGGCGCCACGGCCGCCAAGGCCGGCTGGCCCCAGGTGATTCCCGATGCCAAGCCGCGCGGCGGCACGGGACTCGGCAAACGCTCGGGCCACTCCTCCGCGCAGGGCGACATGATCGTCTTCGGCAAAGGCGCCGGCAACGTCCCCAGCGCAACCTACGGTCCGCCCGGGAAGCGCGAGGTCGCCGAGGCCGAGCCGCTCGCGCCGGGCGTCACGGAGGCCGATGTCGACGCCGCCGCCGCCGCGGTCGCCGGCGCCCGCGGCAACATCCGGCAGCGGTTCATGCGCGTGACCGAGTCACACCAGAAGAACGCCGACTACTACGGGTACGAGTCCACGCCGAAGCTCGACGAGGGGCTCGGTGCCAACACCGGCCGCTCGGCCGAGAGGTTCAAGGCCCGGGACGCCGACTGGCAGCAGACGGTCGACGCGTCCAAGGCCTACATGGCTTGGCTCAACGCTGCCACGACGAAACCGTCGCAGTGCTCCGAGGCGAGCGACATGCGCTGGCGCGTGTTCCGGCGCATGATGGACTGGGAAGGCGTGCCATCGGCGGTCAACGCCTTCGACCGGGCGAACATCACGCTTGGCGCCGGGTTCGCGGGGTCGGCCGGCGGCGCGGTCCAGCCGAAGGGGCAGGCGCAGGAGCTGATGGGCGACGTGCTCAAGCGCAGTCCGGAGGCGGCGGGACTCTTCTTCGCCGCGGGCCTCACGGTGCTCGACGGCGAGTTCGTCGTGGTCGATCCGGCGCGCAAGTGGAAGCTGCGCGGAATGGACGCGGAGCTGTACTTCCGCGCCAACAGCGACCTGCTCTCGCTCTACGTGAACGTGGCGCAGGGCAGCTTCCTCGAGGACAAGGCCGAGGCGCGACCGCGCGACGACCCGCGGCAGGCGGTGCTGGACGCGAACTTCGCGACATTCCTCAACCATGCGCTGGCGGGCAAAGGATCGCTCGGAGGCGACGTGGACCTGGCGGCGCTCAAGGTCCACGCGGCGCACTCCGGGAACATCGCGTGGGGCGAGGTCTCCGGCTTCGGCAGCGTCCCCGAGCTGGTCAGGTTCATCTACTCGCGAGTCTCGCGAGAGCAGGCCGACGCAATCGTGGTCGAGCCGAAGTGGCGCGCGCTGGCGCCGGCCGGCGGACGCTGATCCGGCGGCTCTTCGCCGCCGTTGCCCGACAACGAGTCGGCCGTCGGTCTGCCTAGCGCGCGACCGTGCGGTCCAGCAGGGCGAGCAGCTCGGAGTAATGGCGCTCGGCGGCGCTCTCGTCGTACGCGGGGGTGTCGGCCATCGTGTAGCCGTGCGCGGCGCCGCGGTAGAGCTCGGAGCGGTGGCGCACGCCGGCCGCGTCGAGCGCCCGCTCGAGCTCGGCGATCTGCTCGGGCGTCATGTTCCTGTCGTTGTCGGCATGCCCGAGGTAGACCTCCGCGGCCAGGCTGCCCGCGCTGCGGTGGGGGCTGTCGTCAGCGTCGGTCACGAGGCCCCCGACGTGAAAGCCGCCCAGCGCGGCGACGCGTTCCCGGTAGGCGGCCGCGATGCGCCAGCCGATCCGCCCGCCCATGCAGTAGCCGGTGATCGCGACCGGGCCACGTGCGACCTGCTCGAGCCGGTCGAGGCAGGCGCCGCCGTCGCGCACGATCCGCTCGGTCGTCAGCTCGCGGATCAGCGGCATGACCTGCGCAAACAGCGACGCTTGCCGCTCCCGATCGCCGAGACCGTCGAGCGGGACCACCGGCGCGCGCCCGGCCCGGTAGAAGACGTTGGGCGTCAGGACCACGAAGCCCTGGGCCGCGATCCGGTCGGCCATCCCCTCGATCTGCGGGCGCAGGCCGAACGCGTCCATCACCAGCAGGACGCCCGGACGGCGCTCGCCGTCGGGCCGCGCCAGGTACGCGTCGGCGACGCCGTCGGGCGTCGTGACGTCGATCCTCTCGGTGGGCATCGGTCCGATCCTCTCGCATAGCTGATCGACGGTCGAGCTGTACCTTTCCGAAGCATGACGATCCAGCTTCAGCCCACGCATGGGCAGGAGCAGACGCGGGCGCGCTATCCCCATCAGGAGGGCCACGTCGAGCGTGATGGTGTGCGCGTCTTCTACGAGCTGTACGGAAGCGGCGAGCCGACCGTCCTGCTGCTGCCGACGTGGTCGATCATCCACTCGCGGCAGTGGAAGATGCAGATCCCGCACCTCGCGCGCCATTGCCGCGTGCTCACGTTCGACGGCCGCGGCAACGGTCGTTCCGACCGACCGGCGGAGGCGGCGGCATACGACGAGCGCGAGTTCGCACGCGACGCGCTCGCCGTCATGGACGCAACCGGAACCAGGTCGGCGGTGCTGGTGTCCTTTTCGCTTGGAGCCCAGCGCGCGCTCGTGCTCGCGGCGGAACACCCCGAGCGCGTCGAGAGCGCCGTTTTCATCGGTCCGGCCTATCCCGGAGGCGGCGAGGCGCTTCCCGAGCGCGCGATCCACGCATGGGAGGACGAGCTCGACGACGACTCCGGCTGGGCCAAGTACAACCGTCACTATTGGCTGCGCGACTACCGCGGCTTCCTCGAGTTCTTCTTCTCGCGCTGCTTCACCGAGCCGCACTCGACCAAGCCGATCGAGGACTGCGTCGGCTGGGCGCTCGAGACGAGCCCGGAGACGCTTGCGACAGCCGAACGCGCAGAGGGACTCGGTTCCGACGAGGCGCGCGGCCTGGCGCGCCGGGTTCGCTGCCCGGTGCTCGTGATCCATGGCGCCGATGACGCGATCATCTCCGTGACCCGCGGGCGCGCGCTCGCCGAGCACACCGGCGGCCAGGTGGTCGTCTTGGGGGGCTCGGGCCACGGCCCCCACGTGCGCGATCCGGTCAAGGCGAACCTGCTCCTGCGCGACTTCGTCTTGCCGGCGCGGCCGCCCGCGAGCTGGCCGCGCGGGCGGGTGCGACGGAAGCGAGCGCTCTACATCTCGTCGCCCATCGGCCTCGGCCACGCTCAGCGCGACGTCGCGATCGCCGACGAGCTGCGGAAGCTGCACCCGGATCTCCAGATCGACTGGCTTGCGCAACATCCCGTGACGGCGGTGCTCGAAGCGCGCGGCGAGCGCGTGCATCCCGCGAGCGCTCACCTCGCCAACGAGTCGCGCCACATCGAGAGCGAGTCAGCCGAGCATGACCTTCACTGCTTCCAGGCGATCCGCCGCATGGACGAGATCCTGCTCTCGAACTTCATGGTCTTCCACGACCTGGTGCGCGACGAGCACTACGACCTCTGGGTCGGCGACGAGGCCTGGGAGCTCGACTACTACCTGCACGAGAACCCCGAGCAGAAGCGTGCGCCCTACGTCTGGCTGACCGACTTCGTCGGCTGGCTCCCGATGTCCGACGGCGGCGACCGCGAGGCGTTCGTGACCGGCGACTACAACGAGGAGATGATCGAGCACATCGCTCGCTTCCCGCGGCTGCGCGACCAGGCGGTGTTCGTCGGCAACCCCGATGACATCGTCCCCGACCGGTTCGCGCCGCACCTCCCGTGGATCCGCGACTGGACTGAAGAGCACTACTCGTTCGCGGGCTACGTGACGGGCTTCGATCCGGCCGCATTCAGCGATCGCGAACTGCTGCGCCGCAAGCTCGGCTATCGCGACGACGAGCAGGTGTGCATCGTCACGGTCGGCGGTTCGGGCGTCGGAGGGCACCTGCTCCGGCGCGTGATCGCAGCGTTCCCCGCGGCGAAGAAGCTCGTGCCGGGGCTGCGGATGATCGTCGTCGCGGGGCCCCGGATCGATCCGGCGACGCTTCCCGCTCAGGCCGGGCTCGAGGTGCGCTCCTACGTGCACGAGCTCTACAAGCATCTCGCCGCATGCGACCTCGCGATCGCCCAAGGCGGGCTCACGACGTCGATGGAGCTGACCGCGAACAGGCGCCCGTTCCTCTACTTCCCGCTCCGTCACCACTTCGAGCAGAACCACCATGTGCGCCACCGTCTCGATCGGTACCGCGCGGGACGCTGCATGGATTTCGACGTCGAGACGCCGGACACGATCGCCTCCGCGATCGCCGAGACGATCGGACAGGAGGTCGATTACCGGCCCGTGGAGACCGACGGTGCCGCGCGTGCGGCGGCGCTCATCGCTCCGTTGCTCGAGGAGGCGAAGGGCATCAGGCGGTCACGGTCGACTCTGCACACCGTCGTGGCGGGGTAGGCCAGACCCGCCGGCGACGCAGTCGCTCCCGCGCCCGCCCGACTCTTCTCGCCCCCCGGTTCGTAGAGCTCCCGACGGACATCGTGTACGTCGAGCACGAACGCATGCGATGCGGCGTGAGGACGTAAACACCCGCGGTCACGCTCGCGGACAGGACGACCAGCGCCGCGATTGCGGGCTGGTTCACGCCAGCCCTGTCGATCTAGTGGGCGATACCGTGGTGATCGGTGCGGATCGCCACCTGGAACGTGAACTCGATCAAGCAGCGCGTGCCGCGCCTGCTGCCGTGGCTGGATCAGCGCAAGCCCGACGTGGTCTGCCTGCAGGAGACCAAGCTCGCCGACGACGCGTTCGCGGACCTGCTCGGCGACGAGCTCGCGCAGCGCGGATATGAGGTCGCGGCTCATGGCGAGCCGACGTGGAACGGCGTCGCGATCCTGTCGCGCGCGGGACTGAAGGACGTGGTGGCGGGACTCGCCGGCGCGCCCGGCTTCCCGCGGCCCGAGGCGCGCGCGGTGGCGGCCACCTGCGGCGGGATCCGGATCGCGTCGGTGTACGTGCCGAACGGGCGCGTGCCGGACTCCGAGCACTACCGGTACAAGCTCGCGTGGCTGGCTTCGCTGCGGGAGCTCGCGGCCGCGGGGCCGGAGGCGACGGTCATCTGCGGCGACATGAACATCGCGCCGACCGACGACGACGTCTTCGACCCGGGCGCCTACATCGGCCAGACCCACGTGACGCCGGCCGAGCGCGAGGCGCTCGCCGAGCTGCAGGCGGTCGGCCTCCGTGACGTCGTGCGCGATCGCTGGCCGAACGAGCGCGTGTTCACCTACTGGGACTACCGCGCGGGGATGTTCCACCAGGACCTCGGGATGCGCATCGACCTGGTACTGGCGAGCGCTGCGGTCGCCGACCGCGTCCGCGCCGCGTGGGTGGATCGGCACGCCCGCAAGGGCAGCGGACCGAGCGATCACGCGCCCGTCATCGTCGACCTGGACGAGGCGCCGGACGGGGACATCGGCCCGGTCGTGCCGCCGCCCTCGGCCCCGGCCGCGAGGCGCCGCGGCTCCGTGAAGCTGCCACAGGCGCCCTGACCGCGCGTCACTCCCGCCGGCGGTCGCGATCCCGCGACGGCTGGACGCGCTTCGGCTCGCCCGGCATCTTCGGATAGTCCGGCGGGTACGGCATGTCACCGCGCCCCTCGGCGACGTCGCTCTCGTACATGTCGAGCAGCGGCTGCAGCGAGTGCGCGGCGTCGTCGATCGCCGCGTGGCGATCGCCCACCTCGGCGAAGCGCCCGGGCATCGTCGCGACCGTGAAGTCCTCGGGCGCGACCTCGGCGAGCTCGTCCCAGGTCAGCGGGGCCGAGACCGGCGCACCCGGCTTCGGCCGCACGCTGTAGGCCGAGGCGATCGTGCGATCGCGCGCGTTCTGGTTGTAGTCGACGAAGATGCGCTTGCCCCGCTGCTCCTTCCACCAGCTGGTCGTCACCTGGTCCGGCAGGCGCCGCTCGAGCTCGCGCCCAAAGGCGATCGCGGCGTGGCGGACGTCGGTGAACGTCCAGCGCGGTTCGACCCTGACGTAGATGTGCACTCCGCGGCCGCCCGAGGTCTTCGGGAAGCCTCGGTAGCCGAGCTCGTCCAGGAGCACCCGCGCCTCGGCGGCGACGCTCACAGCGTCGGCGAAGTCCGTGCCCGGCTGCGGGTCCAAGTCGATGCGCAGCTCGTCCGGATGGTCGACGTCGTCGTCTCG
>Ga0126313_10001807_pt1 | contig 11557 bp, 10 predicted proteins | sample Plot105A_FD_89954 | JGI IMG/M metagenome (GOLD analysis project Ga0126313, IMG submission 89954) | Serpentine soil microbial communities from UC McLaughlin Reserve, CA, USA - Plot105A | ecosystem: Environmental > Terrestrial > Soil > Grasslands | place: USA: UC McLaughlin Reserve, Lake County...
CACGGAGCTCTCCGTGGGCGAGCGGGTACAGACACCGCTCGGTTTCGGGGAGGTCCGCTACGTCTCCGGTGACGGCGCCAACGCCGCCATCCAGCTCGACAACGACTACGAGGTCTGGCTGCCGGCCGAGCGCATCTTGCGTCCCGGTGCGCCCATCCGACGCGCTTCTTAAGGGCTGGTTTCTAGACCCCTCCTGACGGGCGGATCCCGCCCGTCAGGAAAGAGAGTTATCAGCGTTCAGCTCTTTGATTTTGACTGAGAGCCGAACGCTGATAGCCTGCACGGTGGCTGGTCTCTCAGCAGGCTGCTTTCCGGTAGACTAGCGGGGTTGTGACTGGCTAAAGAGGGCGCGTATGGAGAAGTCCCAAGCACGAGTGATCTGCAACCCCGCCTCGGGCGGCGGTGACTACGACCCTGATGAGATCCGGGCCGAGCTCAAAGGCCTCGAGGTCGAGTGGATAGAGACCGAGGGTCCCGACGACGCGATAAAGTCCGCCGAGGAGTGGCAAGAGGGGCTGCTCATCGTCGCTGGCGGGGACGGGACGATCAACGATGTGGTCAACGGGCTCGGTAGGGCTGGTTTTCCGGAAGACGTGACCCTCGGGATACTGCCGGCAGGCACCGGCAACGACCTCGCGGCCACGCTATGCATCCCCGAGGACCCGGATCTGGCCGAAGACGTCATCCTCCAGAACAGAGGACGGAGGCTCGACGTGGCGAGGGTAAGGTCCGAGGGTATCAGCGAGAGGTTCTTCATAAACGTCGCGACCGGGGGTCTGGGGGCGGAGATCTCCAGCGTCAACGACGAGGAGCTCAAGAAGCGGTGGGGCAAGCTCTCCTACCTGCGGGCCTCGTTGGAGGTCGCGAAGGACTTCGACGTGCGCGAACTGACACTCTACCTCGACGGCGAGAGACGCGAGGTAGAGGCGGTCAACGTCGCCGTGGGCAACTGCCGCTATACGGGCGGCGGTTGGCCGGCCACACCCAAGGCCAACCCCGAGGACGGCCTGCTCGACGTGGTCATCATAGAGACGCTCGGGGCCGGGGAGCTGCTCGGGCTCGCGCCGGCGGCCCTGGCGGAATTCGACTACCTCGACAAAGACGGCATCTTCTTCGCGCGGGCCAAAAACGTGTACGTCGAGACCCAACCCGGCCTGGAGTTTACCGCCGACGGCGAGGTCATCGGCGACGAGCCAGCCGAATTCTCCGTCCTCCCCAGGGCACTCAAAGTCCTGGTCGGGCCGGATTACGTGCCCGAACCAGGGGGATAGAATAGGGACATGATCAAGGTTCTATTCTTCGGGGCGGCGGCGGACCGGGCGCGAACCCGCGAGAGGGGGCTGGACGTCCCGGATGGCGCAACGCTCGCGGAGGTATGGCCCCTCATCGTCGAACAACACGCAGAGCTCGCCCCCATGCGTGACACGCTGGCCTTCGCCGTGAACGGCGAGTACGCGCGCGGGGAAGATACCGTCTCGCCCGGCGACGAGGTGGCCGTGCTTCCACCCGTCTCCGGCGGTTAGATGTTCGCCATCGTCGACGGTGCCATCGACGTGGGGGCTTTGATCGCCGGTGCCCAGAGGCCCGATTGCGGGGCCATCGCCACGTTCGTGGGCACGACGAGGGTCGACCAGTCGGAGGGCGCTTCGGTCGAGCATCTGGAGTACGAGGCGTACCGGCCGATGGCCGACAGCAAACTGGAGGAGATAGGGGCGGAGATTGAGGCGCGTTGGGACGTGCGGTACGTCTCCATCGTGCACCGCCTGGGCAGGGTAGATCCCGGCGAGGCCAGCGTCGTCATAGTCGTCGCCTCTCCGCGCCGCGGGCCGGCCTTCGAGGCTAGCCGTTACGCCATCGAACGCGTCAAAGAGGTAGTACCCATCTGGAAGCGCGAGGTCTGGTCCGACGGCTACGTGTGGGTGGGTAGCCAGGTCGGAACCAGGGAGCCGGCTGCCGAGAAGCCGTGATTCAAGGAATCAGGCTACAGGCGTCAGGTCTCAGGGCGTTCCGAATGTGCTCCAATAGCGCATCAGGTGGTGCGACCAGGGGCTATCGTGCTTCGAGCAAAGCAGGGCCGCGGCGAGCGATACCGTTTGTTTGCGGCCACCGGGTTGCGCCGGAACACCTGTAGCCTGATTCCTTAAGAAAACAACACGTATATGACGAAGGCGCCGGCGAAGGCCAGGCTGCCGGCGACTATGATCAGGTAGACGGTGACCGACGACTCGAACTTGCCGGTCGCGATGCTGCGCCGGTTGCGGAGGAACTGTCCCGTTCCCAGGACGAGCGTTAGGGCGCCGAGCAGGGCCAGACCGAGCCCGAAGAAATCCGAACCGCTCGTGGAGCCGACCTGGAGGTTGGCTGCCTTCGCCAGGGCGCCGGCCCTCTCGACGACGAGGCCGAGCGAAATCAGGCTGACCCCGGTCCTCACCCACGAGAGCAGCGTCCGCTCGTTGGCGAGGTGCTCACGGACCTCGGTCTGACTCTGCTCGGCGCCCTTGTCCTCTTCGCTCACTCGTACCTCCCTCCCACGGAAGACTACACGCTGGAGCACCGGAGCGTTCGACCGCTCCCGGACTTTTCGCCGCAGGGCCAAAGCCCGTCCCCCACTCTCGGGGTAGAGTTTTCCCCTCGGAACGTGGACAATGAGCTTTGCCGATTGGGGACCAGGTTGACCGAAAGGAACAGGCTGTTGGATCGACGCGCCGGACTCGAGCAGGAATTCTTTCTGGTCGAGGAATCGGGGCGTCCATCGAAGCGGGCGGACGAGTTCCTGGAAAACTGCCGGGCCATGACCGAGGCGGAATCCGGCTCCGCGGCGTGCTTCGCCCCCGAGTTCGTGCTTGGCCTGGTGGAGGTGAATACCCCCCCTGTCTACAACCTCTCCGAGTTGGAGCGCGAGTACGCGCGGAACCTGGAGATGGCCCTGCGCGCGGCGAGGTCCCTGGGCCTCAGGCTGTACCCGCTCGGGACGTATCCCCTGCCTCTGCAGCCTGTGGCCCGCGACGGGTTGGACTATAGGGTGCAGATCGGCACGGTCGGGCCAGAGAGGTTCGTGGACGCGGGAAGATGCGCGGGCACGCACCTGCACCTGGAGTTGCAGCGGGGGACGGTAGATACGACGGCGGCTATCTCCGCCACCGCGTCCGAAGGCGCGCGCGGAGAGGCTCTCAACGTCTACAACCTCGCGACCGCCCTCGACCCCGCCCTGATCTCGCTCACCCGCTCGTGTCCTTTTTTCGAAGGAAGGGCGACGGGGCTCGCCGTCCGCACGGTCCACTACAGGGGCAACGCCATCTTCGGATGGGAGGGCGTCTACACGGAGTTGCCTCAGGTTGGTGCCCTGCTCCCCTACGCCGACGACTCGGGACACTTGATCAAGCAGCAGTTCGACCGCTACGAGCACTGGCTCGCCGCCATGGACCGGGCCGGCGTCGAGAGACGCTACTTCGCCGAAGCCGGAGGCGACCTGCTCAGGCCCGCCTGGAACCCCGTGCGCCTCAATCGTCAGGGGACGCTGGAGCTGCGCGGTATGGACAGCAATTATCCTGAAGTAACCCTGACAGCGGCCGCCATTATCCTGGGCGCCGCGGAACTCGTGAGAAACGATGGCCTCCAAGTCGTGCCCGATAGAGGCGTGCGAACCTTCCAGCTCGCGGGAGACGTGCTCAGGGTGCCGGACTTCGAAAGCCTGAACGGGGAACTACTCCACGCGGCCGTCACCGGTGGGATGCACGACGAGACCATGACCGGCTACCTGGACTCGATCCTGGATCTCGCGGGAGAAGACGAAAGGCTAGCCGAATTCCGACGTCAACGCCTCGCCACCGGCTTCTACCCGACCACGGAGGCCGGCATCCTGGCAGACTACGACGGCGGCCGTCTCTCCGAAAGCGAAGGATTGCGCCTCGTGCTAGAGGCTTGCGACGAACTGGAGGTCCAGGTAACGCGCCTCCTCGGATCCCAACACCAGGAAGAACCCGCAGATATTTCTTGAAGCTTTCAGCGATCAACGGTCAGACGAAAGCGAAAAAGCTGACGGCTGACCGCTGATGGCGCGGTGCGCGATGCGAAGCGCCTCAACGCCTGGTCGCAACCACCTCCAGGTAGTCCGCGTGTAACACGGCCGTCCCGTTCTCCGAGTGGTTGTAGCGCTCGGCGAGTGAGATCAGGTCCCCCTCGAAGGCTCGCTGCTGCTCTTCGTCCAGCGTCCCGAGCGCCTTGTTCAGCGGCCCGTAGAACTCCAACATGAACTCGACGTGGTGGCGCACCGACGGGAAGCGCCAAGCTAGGGTGCGTCGCCTGGTCTGCAGCGAGCCTATGCCGCCGTCAAGGAGCTCGTCCAAACCTTCCTCGGTTCCCCACCTGAAGGGGGGCTTGAGGCCGGGGGGAGGTGGCACGTACTTGCCCATAGTCTTGAACAGCTCCCCTATGTAGCCGTCGGGAACCCAGTTGACCATCCCGATGGTGCCCCCTGGTCTCACCACCCGCAGCAGCTCACGGGCCGCCTTCTGCTGGTTGGGGGCGAACATGATCCCGAGGGTGGAGAGTACAACGTCGAAGGAGGCGTCCTCGAAGGGCAGGTCCTCGGCGTCTCCGTCCACGAAGTCTATCGGCAAGCCCTCTGCCTCGGCCCTCCTTCGTCCCTCTTCAAGCAGCATGGGCACGTAATCTACGCTGGTCACCTCGCCAAAGCGGCGGGCGGCGGCGAGGGCGGCGTTGCCGTTGCCGGACGCCACGTCGAGCACCTTATGTCCTGGCTGCAGGTCTGCGGCCTCGGCAAGTCGCTCGGCCATTATCAACAGGGTCACGCCTACCTTGCCGTAGTCGCCGGAGGACCAGGCTTTTTGCTGTCGTCCCTTTATGGTCGCCAAGTCGGGGGTTTGTGGTGTAGTCATTTCGTCTGTTCTCCTTTCACTGATTGATCCGTTCTTCCTCTGCACATTATGCCGTCACATAAGAGCTCCTTTCACCTTGTTACTTCTACTCTGCGGCGTCCGCTGGCATTCTTCGCGCTCATCCATCACGCACCGATTCCCACGGCCTGGAGCGTCCACAGCGTCGCCATGCCGCCGATGAGGGTGAGGGGAACGCTCCTGGTCCGCCAGCAGATCAGGGCGGCCACCACCCCGGCTACCAGCCGCCCGTTGTCGAGCGAGAGGTCCAGAGCTCCCTCGGCATAGAACAGGAGCGGGATCACGACCGCTGTTAGCACTGCCGCGGGGACGTACCGCAGCGCCCGTTCGAGGAAAGAGGGTATCCCTACGCGTCCCAGGAGGAGGACGAACGAGAACCTGAGCGCGAACGTGACCGCGCCCGCTCCCAGTATCGTGAGCCACAACGTTGGCGTGCTCATCTCTTGCTCCTTCCCGTCAGGGTCTCCGTTGCCAGCACGGCCAGAACCCCGATCAGGGCGGCTCCGATCAGGCCGAGGTTCAGCGGTAGGGCCGTGGCAAACACGCTCGCCACGCCTGCCGCGAGGGCCGCTATTCCCGTGGTGCGGTCCTTGACGGCAGGGACGACGAGCGCGATAAAGACCAGGGGCAGCACGAAATCTAACGACCAGCCCTCCGAGACCCACGCGCCGAGGAAGACACCCATCATGGTCGCCACCTGCCACGTGGTCCAGATGGCCAGCCCTGTGCCCAGGTAATACCAGCGCTTGTCCGGCTCCTCCGTCTCCCCTGCGTCGAAACGGGTGATGGTCGCGGCGTAAGCCTGATCCGTAAGGTGGTAGGAAAGCAGGCTCTTCCACCAGAGCGGGAGCGACCGGAAATGAGGCGCCAGGGAGGCGCCGTAGAGCATGAACCTGAGGTTGATGACGAGCACGGTCACGACGACAACGGCCACCGAAGCACCGCCCGAGATGAGCTGGACCGCGGCCAACTGGGCGGCGCCCGCCGCCACGAAAACCGACATGCCGAGTGACTCGATGGGGGAAAATCCGTTGCCCGTCGCCGTGGCGCCGAAGGCCAGCCCGAACGGCAGCAGGGCGAACAACACCGGCACGATCGCCCTCGCGCCGGAGACGAACGCCGCTGCCGCGGGGGGCGTCGTCTTTGGTAGATGGATGCCCTTGAGTTTGTTCGCTGTGGTTGTCATTTGTGATCCTCCGACCTCACGCGGCGCGGCCAAGTGTCTGTGCCGCAGGCGCCTTGCGCAGCGGCATCCGCACGTGATAGACGCCCTCCTCCGTCGCGTACTCGGTCCCCGGGAACGTGGCGGCCAGCCCAAGCATGGGCCGGTTGTGGCCGAGCACCTCTCCGGTAAACGTTTCGATGCCCCTGAGCCCGGCCCGCTCTTCGAGCTCCATGAGGAGCGACTTGCCGACGCCCTTAGACTGCCAAGAGTCTTCCACGATAATGGCCATCTCGGCCTCGCCGTCGTCACCCAGCCTTGCGTACATGGCGTGGCCGACGATCTTCTCTTCCGCGACGGCGACGAGGGCTTCCTTGTCGTGATGATCGGCGTCCAGCATAAGGGACACCATCCACCCTGGCACCTCCGGGAAAGGCGTGTGGAACCTGCGGTAGACGGTCTCGGTAGAGGAGCGGGCGAACATCGCGCGCAGCTTCTCGGCGTCCGAGGGGCTTGCGATCCTGGTGTAAATTTGCGTATCGTTCACCGTTCGTGCCTTTCTCGTTGGTGGAGGGGTGAAGTGACTTTTCGTGATGTCCGCTAGCACTACACGGAGCGGTGGAGCCGCTTGCTGAAGAGCCCAGCGAATCGCGCCAGCTCCCAACTCAGTCCCGCCAAAGACCGAACCCTCCTTCGCAATTCGCCCGCAGCGTCTTCTCCAGGCGAAGTGCCGCCAGGCTTCCTGCTGTGCCCTCCCGTACATCCCTTTATCTCCTCTGAGATCATGCTTGCCGGTGGTCCAAAAACGTAATGTTCGAACGGCCACCTGCTGCTTTCTCCCAATCTTCAGGCGGCCACTTCGCGGATGCTCCGGGCCTGAACCCCTACCCGGAAGCGGGCGCTGCCGCTCCTGACCTTCACCGAGAACTTCACTCTTCTCTGCCGTCTCATCGCACTTTCTCCTTCTGTTGTGTCCCGCCGACCTTGCACGCTCCATTCAAGCGGGCGAGGGAGGATGCGACTTCGCCTGTATGGGCCATGTTGTGGGCAGGAGGAAAGATGGCCCGTTCGGGCCATACCGATCAGCAAGACGTAACGAACGGGCTTAGATTCTCCGAGAGATCAGCTATTAGCGATCAGCAAGAAATAGCTGACGGCTGACGGCTTGCGTCAGAGCACGTCGAGCCGGGCCGCCTCGGCGACCGCGGCGGAGCGGGAGGAGACCCCCAGCTTGCCCAGGACGTTGGCGACGTGACGATGGACGGTGTGCTCGCTCAGGACGAGGGCCTCGGCGATCTCCTGGTTGCTCATGCCCCGCGCGACGAGCCGGATGACCTCCAGCTCCCGCTTGGTGAGGCCGCCCCGCGAGGCCGAAACGAGCGGCGCGGCCGGCGCCGGGCTGTGCAGGCTTTCCTCCAGCTCCGCCACCCGGGCCAGCGTGGGCTCCGCACTTAGCGGGCCGCAGATCTCACGCGCCTTCTCCAGAGCTGCCCGGGCCTCTCCTTGACTGCCCGTAACGGCAAGGAGCCGGACTTTCGAGATCAGGGCGAGCGCCCGCTCATAAGGGGCTTCGCATGCCAGCGCCAGCGCCTTCTCGATGTGTTCCGTCGCCTCCGGAAATTGTCCAGATTCGGTTGCCAGCTCTCCGAGAGAGCGGTTGGCGGCCAGCAGCGCCAGGGGTTGGCGGGGCTCCGTGGCGAGATCGAGGGCCGCTTCTGCGTTTTCACGCGCGGCCTGCTCGTCTCCTCGCTCGCGGAAGTACCGGCTCCAGAGGAGCCGGCCTTCCGAACGCCAGAGCTCGGCTCCGCTCCAGTCGAGCCAGCGGTCGTGAGCCTCCAGCCAGGCCCGGGCCCCGGGGAGGTCCTCTGTGTCGAGAGAGAGGTTCACGGCCAGCCGCTGCGTCGCCAACGCGCTGAAGAAGCGGTTACCGCCTGGCTCGGTGCTGACGCCGAGTGGCAAGACCTCGTAGACGTGGCGCCAGGCTTTCTCGAGCTCGCCCCGGTTGCGTGCTATCTCGCCCAGCGTGCATCCAGCGTATTGCCTGAGCGCGCCGGCGTCGAACGCCCCGCGCCCCGGCTCCATCAGCCGGCTCGCCTCGTCCCACTCGCCTTCGAGCACCCGTACCCATTGCCGTCCTATTCCGAGCGGAGGCACCTCACCGGTGAAAGCCCCCGCACCCCGCCTTTGCAGTTTCAGCTCCTCATCCGCAAGCCTTCTGCGTTCCGCTAAGCGTTCCGGGTAATAGGCCAGGTTCACCAACAGTAGTTCGTTCGCTACCGCAAAGCTATCCATCACCCGATGGTCGAACCTTCCATAGGCTTCATGGGTGCGGGCGAACCAGCGGCTGGCCTCTTCGGGCCGTCCCAGGACGGCACTGGCAACCCCGAGTCCGAAGTATGCGTTGTTGCACATCGCGAACGTAAGGTTCTCATCCGAACTCGCGGCGGATACCGCTGCAACATACGCATCACCCACCACGACCGCTTCCGCGTAGCGTCCCACGTGCGCCAACCACTCGACGAACGTGTTCGTGCCAGGGTTTATCCCGCTGAGAGCTTCGGGAAGGTCACCCGTCCCGAACAGGCCCTGTTCGTTAGCCGGAGATGCCTCCATTATGGGGTCAGCGCTGACTTCGCTTGTTGCCCCCGGATCCGCGGGGGGCACTCGTTTGGCGGCGGCGATGCTGGCCTCGATCTCCGCAAGCCCGGGCCGCATGTTCCCGGACATGCAACGGACGAAGCCGCGAGTGAACAGGCTGTTTATCGCCAGAATCCGGTCGTCCACCGCGTTCGCCGCTCTTTCCGCCTGATCCAGGTACGAGATGCTCTTCTCGGTGTCCGAGTAGCGCAACAGCACCCCGATCCGGAAGAGCAGCCAGCCCCTCTTGCGCGCATCGTCCTCGTGGAGAAACTCCAGTGCCGCCACGAAGCGCTCCACCGCCGTCATCCAGGCGTAGGTCTCTTCGGCGCGCAGGCCGGCCAGGATCAGCCATCCTTCGGCCCGGGGATCTCTACCCTGCCGAAAGTGGTTGGCGACCTCCTCGGGATCTGGCCTGGCCGTCTGCTCCAAGGCCTCTCCGACCCGCCGGTGCCACCTCTGCCGGAAGGGAAGTGCCAGCTCCCTGTAGAGCGTCTCCCGGACCAGAGCATGGACGAAACGCAATCTCTCGCTGCCGGAGACCTCCTCGATGAGATGCGCCTCCAGGGCACGCCCGACCGCTTCGGCCAGGCGGTCCTCGCTCGTGCCGCTAACCGAGTGCCACAGGCCGAAAGGCACCTCCTGGCCGATCACCGCGGCGACGGCCAGAAGCCCCCGCGTCTCCTCGCCCAGCCTCCCTAGCCGACCCTCTATGACCTGTCGCAACAGCGACGGCACCCGGATGCCGCCAGGGTCTTCTAGAACCCAACCTTCGCCTTCCCGGTGCAGAACGAGCTCTTCTTCCAGCGTACGCAGCAGTTCGATGGTGAAGAAAGCGTTTCCGGCCGTGAGATCCGTCAGGTAGGCCACGAGCCGCCCTTCGTCGGCCTCGGGCAGTCCGTAGCCGGCGGCTACCATCTCGCGGACCGCACTCTCACCCAGCCGGTGCAACTCGATGCGGCGCGCCCCGGATTCGCGCACCAGGGTCGGGAGGAGACCGTAGAAGGGTAATTGCCTGGTGACCTCGTCGTCCCGGTAGGTGACCACGAGCAGCGCGCGAAGCCCCTCCAAGTTCCTCGCTACGAAGCGCAACAACTCCAGGCTGGCGGGGTCCGACCAGTGCAGGTCTTCGAGAATGAGAACTATGGGATGCCGTCTCGTGAGCGCCGTCAGAAACTCCTGCATCTGCTCGAAGAGCGCGGCCTGGCTGCCTGCCGCTCCGGGCCCCTCGTCCGAACGGAGCATCGGGGGAGGCAGAACATCCCTGGAACGCCCATCGAAGATCCCGCTCTCCATCCAGGGACCGTAGGGCGGAGTGGCGACGAACTCGAAGCAGTGCCCGACCCACACCGGGGTCCCTCGGCCCCGAGCCTCGTACGCGATGGAGGTGGCGAGCGCCGTTTTGCCGATTCCCGCCTCACCCCCGATCAAGACGAAGCCACCCCTCCCGCCGGCAGCCTCGTCCAACATCTGGCGCAACCTGGCCTGCTCTCCCGCTCGGCCGAACAGCCGCTGCGCGTTTCGACTCACCGGTTCTGTGGAGCCGAAGGCGCGAGGAGGACCAGACAAGGATTGGTCTGTCTGTGCCCCACCTTCGTAGGCCATCCGTTCTTACCGCAAAGCGTAAGAAGTTGCCGATCGGAGAGCAGTCTCTCGATCTTGGCGACCTCCCTCTCGCGCCCGACGAAGCTCATACGCTCGAACGGCAGAGTGCCAGGCTGGCGCTCCGTGGGGCGCGCGGCGGACGGTTGTATTCTGGCAGAACCCATACGCGCAGCCTACGGGGACCCTGCTCCGCGAAACTCGCCTGCGATGCAGGCCTTGCAATACACGGCTGGTGCTCACCTTCCTTCCGAAAACAACCTTAGCCGATGCCGTCTGGACGCGTATCCCCCAAATGGATGATTCTCATTTCGAACAACTCCAACCCCAAGATATACCTGCCCTCAATTGTACCTATCGTGCTGGTTGGCGTCCTCCACGAAGTAGGCATCGACCACCTTGAGGAACGCAACGCGTGGTAGATCCTGCCCCCTGTGCAAGAATGAAGATGGCCTGTTCGGGCCACACGGATCAAGCAGTCTTGAAGGGTCATTTCAAGACGCTGCCTTTCCGGCGACCGATCCTTAGGGCTAGCCACGAGCTCGCATCCGTGTCATTCTCTTATTACCGAGAGGCCGGAGGTGAACTTGAGCGAACCACGAAACGACGCGCTTCGGGGGAGGGCAGCGCTGGTTACGGGCGCGAGCAGCGGCCTGGGGAGGGCGACGGCCATCGCGCTCGCTGGAGCAGGGGCGAACGTCGCGCTGGCCGCGAGAAGCCAGGAGGAACTCGAGGACGCAAGGGAACAAGCCTCGATGACGGGCGGCGGACGGACGTTGGCAGTGCCCCTGGACCTGGCCCGAGAGAACGACGCGATACGGGCGGTCGGCCAAACCGTGGAGGCTTTCGGACGCATCGACGTGCTGGTCAACGCCGCCGGCACCGACGCACCAGGCCCGGTAGAAGAGCTGGACGTAGAGGGCTGGAACAGGACGCTCTCCGTGAACCTGAGGGCGCCCTTCCTGCTCTCCAAAGCGGCCTTCCCGCACATGCGCGAGGCGGGCGGCGGCACCATCGTCAACATCTCCTCGGTGGCGGGAAAGAAGGGCTGGGCGAACGCCTCGGCCTACTGCGCCTCCAAGTTCGGCCTCACGGGCCTCACCGAGGCGCTGGCGGACGAGGGTAAGGAACACGGCATCCGGGCGGTCGTACTTTACCCGGGCGCGATGGCCACGAGCTGGGGCGCCTTCTCCCCCGAGGAGCGTCGCCGGAGCGAGCCCGGCGAGGCCCCCGCGACTCA
>Ga0126313_10001808_pt1 | contig 11556 bp, 12 predicted proteins | sample Plot105A_FD_89954 | JGI IMG/M metagenome (GOLD analysis project Ga0126313, IMG submission 89954) | Serpentine soil microbial communities from UC McLaughlin Reserve, CA, USA - Plot105A | ecosystem: Environmental > Terrestrial > Soil > Grasslands | place: USA: UC McLaughlin Reserve, Lake County...
GTACGAGGACGTCGCCTGGAGCTACCTGACGCCGGTCCCCGAGTGCCCGAAGATCGAGCAGGCGGTGTGCTTCTTCAACGAGCGCGTCGACCTCACCGTGGACGGCGAGCGCCAGGAGCGCCCACGGACCCATTGGAGCGAGACGGTCGAAGACCGCTGAGCGTGGCCGCCGGGCTGGATCTGCGTGTCCTGCCTGGGGCGCTCGCCGTCGCGCACCTCGACCCCGGTGCGCCGGTGCCCGCGTGGGCGTCCGCGCCGGCGGCGCTGCGCGCGGTCGTGCACACGGAGGCCGAGCTGTCGGTCGTCTGCGCGGACGGCGCAGTGCCGCCGGAGGTGCGCGCCGAGCGCGGCTTCCGGGCGCTGGCCGTCGCCGGCCCGCTCGACTTCGGGCTCACCGGCGTGCTCGCCGCGCTCGCGGTTCCGCTGGCCGAGGCGGGCGTGCCGATCTTCGCCGTCGCGACGTACGACACGGACCACCTGCTCGTGCGCGGCGAGCGCCTCGGGGAGGCGGTGGCGGCGCTGCGCGCGGCGGGGCACCGCGTCGCCCAGGAGGACTAAGTGTCCGCGCAGAGGCCGAGCCGCCGCTGGGGAGGTGCTGTGAGCTCCCCCCGCCGAGCGGCGCGCGTCCGAGCCGGTGCTGCCGCCGGCGCTGTTCGGCATCGGCTGCGGACCAGCGTTCACGAGGCGATCGGCGCGACCGAGACGACGGACGCGATGCACTAGCGCAGCGGCGCGCGCGTCGGCGTGTACGCCGGCGCGGGGATCCGCTCGATCCGGCAGCTCGCGTTGAACGGGCCCGCGGTCTCCTCCGAGCAGCCGAGCACCTGGTAGTGGCTCGTGGTGGCGTCGGCGAAGCCGGCGACCGCGATCGGGCCCGCGGGGCCGCGCTCGTAGCGGCCGGTGCTCAGGCTCATGCGAAAGCCGCCCGCGCGGCCGCCGATGCAGCCCGACGGGTCGCCCAGGCAGGCGCGGTACCAGGCCACGCGGCCGGCGGCGAAAGACGGGCCGACGAGGCTCTGGCCCGACAGCCCGACGACCTGGAAGGCGACCTGGCGGGCGCTTCGGCGGCTGACGTCGACGAGGCGCAGCTCCGCCTGGTCGATGCCCGCGCACGCGCCGCAGCCGTAGGAGACGCTCTGCGCGAGGTTCCTGCCCCACAGCTCGAGCTCGCGGACGGTGCGCCCGCTCGTCGGCCCGCAGACGCGCCTGTCGACGTCGCCGCAGCGGCGCTGCGGCACGCCGGGCTGGCGGACGGACCGGCGCGAGCGCGGCGCGGTGAGCTCCTTGGTGTAGACGACCGGGTTCGGCTCGCTGCCTCGGCCGTAGTCGCGCACCCAGGCGATGCGCCCGCGCCAGATGGTCGGCGCGAGGTCGTCGTGCTCGGGGTCGTTGGCGTTGTCGACGGGCCGCTCGCCGGTCGCCCGCTCGAGCGAGTAGACGAACAGGTCGCAGCCGGTCGGGGCGCCAAAGGTGGCCGCGCAGCGCTGGTAGATCAGCGTCGGCCGGCCCGCGCTGTCGGGGCCGATGTCGGCCCGGAACGGCCGGGTGCTCGGCGCGACCGGCAGCACCTCGGCGGCGGGCGCGCCGGCGCGGCGCACCGCGAGGCGCCACTGCCGCGTGGTGGCGTCGAGCTGGCTGAACACGATGGTGCCCGCGTACTCGCGCACGCCGGTCGCCGCGCCGGGCGCAGCGACGGGCTCGGCGGAGGCGGCGGCGGGCGCGGCGAGCGCCGCGAGGGCCAGCAAGGTCGAGATCCGCTTCATGCCGCCTTCAACTCGCGGCGGCCGCGGAAGTGACGCGCCCCTCAGTCGAGCGGCTGGTAGCGCGCCACCGTGAAGCCGATCAGCAGCGGCACGTGCACGGCGTACACGAGCAGCGACAGCGTGAGCACGACGAGCACCCCGCCGCGCGTGCCGTCGTTGACGAAGACGAACTCGAGGATCGCGGCGATGACGCAGTAGGCGAGGAGCGCCCACCGCGCGACCGCGAAGAACGCGGGCCAGTTGAAGCCGCGGACGCGGCTCAGCGCGACCAGGTTGCCGACCATCAGCGCGGCCGACGCGGCGAGCAGGACGACCGGCAGCCCGAGCGACACCTCCCCCGGCAGGCTCGAAGCGATCGAGATGCCGCCCGCGACGATGAGCGCCATCGACACGACGCCGAGCTCCGTGACCGGCGGCAGGCTGCGCTCGCTCACCCGGCGGCGACCTTGGTCATGATCACGAGCGTCGTGACCTGCATGGCGCCGGTGATCCCGGCCGTGTAGATGAACCGCTTCATCAGGCGCTCGATGATCCTCGGGTCCGGCCGGCGCTTCTTGAGCTCGAAGAGCACCGCGACGTTGGCGGGCTCGAGCACGGCGAGCGCGATGACGGCCATCACGCCGACGACGACGTACGACGCGACGATCCAGCCGTGGTCGGGGTGGCCCGCGTTGACGGTCCCCATGATCCGCCCGAGCTGCCACCCCGACGCGAGCGTGCACGTCACGAGCGTCGGCATGATCAACAGCAGCTTCGGCATCAGGCGGGTCGTGAGCTCGACGCGCGCGGGGATCGCGAGCCGGCCCATGATCGGGCCGAGCACGAACCCGAGGAACAGGTCGAACGCCGTCCACAGGCCGCCCGCGACGACGTGGAAGAACTCGAGCGGCCAGAGCTCGTTCGCGGCGATCGCGGCCACGAGCGCCGCGAGCACGACCCCGACCACCGGCAGCCCGCGCCGCGGGACGATCTCGAAGTCGGGCCGGGCCGGCGCGTCGTCGCCCGCGACACCGGGCGCGGCGGGAAGGGCGACGTCGGTCATGGCGCGAGCATAGACGCGCGCCAGCCGAGGTGGTGCATTGCGTGTAGAGCCGGCACACGAGGTCGCCACCATCGCCCCATGCGAGACGCGACCGGAATCGACCGGCGCGATTCGCGGTCGATCCCGATCGCGTGCGATCGACGTGGCCGTCGCAGCGCTCGCGGGTGAGCAGCATGGTGTCGCGGCAAGGCGTCAGCTCCGAGCGCTCGGGCTCTCCCCCGATGCCATCGACCGCCGCGTCCAGGCCCGCCGACGGCATGCGCTGCACCACGGGGTGTATGCGGTGGGCATCGCGCGCTGTCGGAGTCCGGCCACCGGATGGCCGCGGTCCTCGCCGGAGGCGACGGGGCGGTGCTGAGTCACCGAACACCAGCTCACGCGCGCGGCCGAGCGCGCGGAGGCGCTGCGCCTCACGAGCCCGACTTCACCTGGCCACGTCACCACCTCATCGTCGAGCTCGACGGCTACGAGACCCACGGCACGCGGGAGGCCTTCGAGCGCGGCCGCGCACGTGACCGCGCCCTCCAGTCGGCCGGCTGGCGGGTGCTGCGGATCACGTGGCGCCAGCTCCACGCCAACCCGGCGACGATCGCCGCCGAGCTTCGCGCGCTCCTGAGCCCCTAGATCGGAGAGGACGGCCGCGCGAGCCCCTCCGCGAGGTCCCCGAACCCCGGCGCCACGACCGCGCCGGGCTGGGCGATCAGCTCCTCGGCCACCAGGGCCTCGGTCGTCAGCAGCAGCGCCGCCACGGACGCCGCGTGCTCGAGGCTCAGCCGCGTCACCCGCACCGGGTCGACCACACCCTTCTCGACCAGGTCGCCGAACTCGCCGCTCAGCGCGTCGAGCCCATGGCCGTCGCCCATCGCCTTGACCTGGTCGATCGTCGCCTGACCGTCGTAGCCGGCGTTCGAGGCGATCCAGTACAGCGGCTCCGAGAGGACGGTCCGCACGACGTCGACGCCACGCCCGTACTCGCCGTCGGGCGACAGCGCGTCGAGCGCCGGCGCGCTGCGCAGCAGCGCCGTCCCGCCGCCCGGCACGATGCCCTCTGCCAGCGCCGCCTGCGTCGCCGCGAGCGCGCCCTCCGTCCGCCGGAACCGGTCGCGCAGCGCGACGTCGGTCGGCGCGCCCACCCGGATGACCGCGAGCCGCACGGCGAGCCGCGCCAGGCGCTCCTGGAGAACCTCGATGTCGCGCTCCTGCGTGGCCCGCGCGAGCTCGGCGCGGATCTGCGTGAGCCTGTCCTCGACCGCCCCCGCCGTCCCGGCGCCCTCGATGAACACCGCCGAGTCCGACGTCACGATCACCCGCCGGGCGCGCCCGAACGACTCCGCGCGCACGTGCGCGAGCGTCAGGCCGGCCTCCTCGGCGATGACCTGCCCGCCGGTGAACGCGGCCAGGTCGCCGAGGTGCTCGATGCGCCGGTGCCCGAACCCGGGGGCGCGCACCGCGATGGCCTCGATCGTGCGGTGCTGGTTGTTGGCGACGAGCATCCCGAGCGCGCTGCCGTCGACCTTCTCGGCCAGCACGACGAGCGGCCGCGGCGCCTTCATCACCGCGTCGAGCGCCGGCAGCAGGTCCTGCGCGTGTGAGATCGGCTTGTTCGTCATGAGGATGTAGGGGTCCTCGAAGACGGTCTCCATGCGCGCGCGGTCCCGCACCATGTACGGCGAGATCCAGCCGTTCTCGACGTGCATGCCCTCGACGAACTCGACGGCGACGCCCGGCAGGTCGCTCTCCTCGATCGTGACGACGCCCTCCGCGCCGACCCGGTCGAGCGCGTCGGCGACCGCCGCGCCGATGACCTCGTCCTCCTTCGCCGCGATCGTGGCGATGTGCAGCAGCTGGTCGCGGCCCTCCACCGGGCGGGCGACCCGGCGGAGCTCCGCGACCAGGCACTCGGTCGCCTCCTCGATGCCTCGGCGGAGGAGCATCGGATCGGCGCCCTCATCCAGGGCTCGCATGCCCTCGCGCACGATGGCCTGGGCGAGCAGCGTGGCCGTGGTGGTGCCGTCGCCGGTGAGGTCGCTGGTCTTGTTCGCGACCTCCCGGACGAGCTGCGCGCCCATGTTCTTGAACTGGTCCGACAGCTCGATCTCGCGGGCGATCGAGACCCCGTCGTTGGTGATCGTCGGCGCCCCCGTGAGCCGCTCGAGGACGACGTTGCGCCCCTTCGGCCCGAGGGTGACCTTCACCGTGTTCGCCAGCTCGTCCACGCCGGCCTGGAGCAGCCGGCGGGCCTCGTGGTTGAAGTGCAGTCGCTTGCCCATGCGGCGCTCCCTACGCGGCGGCGGCGGCGCCCTCGCGGACGCCCTGGGGGACGAGGATCCCGCGGCCCTGGAGCCGCCCGTTGTCGAGGTCGGCCATCGCGTCGTTGATGGCGTCCAGCGGATAGGTGCTGGTGTGCAGCGTGACCTTGCCCTGGGCGGTCAGGGTCATCAGGTCCTGCAGATCGATGTACGTGCCGACCAGGCAGCCGATGAACGAGATCTCCCGCGAGATCACGTCGATGGTCGGGATGTCGATGTTCTGGCCGTAGCCGATGACGTAGTAGAAGCCGCCGTCCTCGATCATCGCCACGCCGTCCTCGACGGCGCCCTTCTCGCCGACGAAGTCGATGATCGCCTGGGCCCCCGTTCCGTCGGTGAGCTCCTGCACGGTCTGGATGTGCGAGGCGCCCTCCACCTTGACGGTGTGGTCGGCGCCCAGCTCGCGCGCGAGCTCGAGCGCCTTCTCGTTGGGGTCGACGACGATGATCTCGGTCGGCGTGTACGCCTTGAGGCACTGGATGCCGATGTGGCCGAGGCCGCCGGCGCCGATCACGACGCACCTCGTCCCCGCGCCGAGCACGGGGATCGCCTTCTTCACGGCGTGGATCGCGGTCAGGCCGGCGTCGGCCAGCGCGGCGATCTCCGCCGGCTGGAGCCTCGGGTCGAGCTTCACGACCGACCGCGCGCTCGTGAGCAGGAAGTCCGCGAAGCCGCCGTCCCGGTTGATGCCCGGGAACGAGCCGTTCTCGCAGTGCATGTCGTCGCCCGCGCGACACGCACGGCACAGGCCGCAGGTGATGAACGGGTGGACGATGACGGTGTCGCCGACCTCGACGTTCGTCACCGCCGAGCCGACCTCGTGGACCCAGCCGGCGTTCTCGTGGCCGGGCGTGTAGGGCAGCTTGACCTGGGACTTCTCGGCCCACTGCCCCTCCTGGATGTGCAGGTCCGTCCGGCACAGCCCGGCCGCCCCGATCTTAACCACCACGTCGAGCGGACCGGAGACCTTGGGCTCGTCGACCTCGTCGAGCTGCAGGGCCTCGTGGTACGCGTGCAGGCGCGCCGCCCTCATGCCGCCACCTCCTCGTCGGTCAGTCCATAGCGTGTTCTGAGCAGGCCTCGGCACAGGTGCCCGTTGCCCTCGAGCGAGCGCGACACCAGTCGCGCGTAGCGCAGGAACCGGGGCAGGTCCTCGGCCCTCAGCACGGTGCCGTCGGGCGTCACGAACGCCGGCGCGTCGGGGTCGGCGCCGAGCCCGAGCTCGGCGCGCAGCTGCACGCAGCGCTCGGCGTCGGGTCCCGCCGGCAGCTCGCCGAGGTGCATGGCCGCGAGCTCGGCCTCCGTGCACCCGGCCGCCAGCAGCTCGTCGCCCAGCCGGCCCTCGCGGGCCGTCAGCGCCTTCTTCTGGAACAGCGCGCGCACGTCGTCGAGCTCCGCGGTGGCCTCGCCGGGGAACGCGTCGACGAATCCGGCGCCGCGGCCGACCGCGTCGTTGATCTCGTCCGCGGTGAAGTGGTCCTCGAGCGTGATGCGCGCGACCTCGACGCCGTCGAGCGCCTCGACCGCGCGCCGGGCGTCGGAGACCATGAGGAACGAGAAGTTCGGCGAGCAGTAGAACGTCGGCAGGCGCAGCCGGACCGCCACCGCGTCGCCGTCGACCGCGACATCCGTCACGAACCCGAGCTCGACCAGGTCCTGGTCGAGCTCGGGGTCCCGGACGCCCGCGAGGGCGTCCAGGACCAACGGGACGGTCGTCATGCCGGGCTCACGGGCTCCGAGCCGACGGCCATGGTCTCCGGCTCGGCGACCTGCAGCTCGTCGGGGACCTGGATGTCGTAGAGCCGCGCGATGTTCAGGCCCAGGATCTTCTTCTTCTGATCCGTCGAGATCGTCCCCAGCTCGCTCTGGTAGTCCTCCGGGATCTGGAAGTCGACGAACTTCTCGACCAGCCACTTCGGCTGCCAGAGCGCGTAGTCGCTCGCGAACGTGATGCGATCCTCGCCGAGCCAGTACAGGAGCTCGCCGACGACCTGGCCGAAGTACTTCGGCCGCGTGTGGATGAACGGCATGACCACGGCCAGGCCGCCGTACACGTTGGGCTCCTGCGTGCCGATCCAGCAGAAGTCCTCGAGCCGCGGCAGCCCGCAGTGCTCGATGATGAAGTTGAGGTTCGGGAAGTCCGTGGCCGCGTGGTCCACGTCGGCGACGTCGAACGAGTCACGGTCCAGGGGCCAGATCGTCGGGCCCTTGTGGACGTGGACGTTCTTGATCCCGAGCTCCTCGCACAGCTCGAAGTACGGCTTGGCCGCGTCGTCCGACAGCTTCCAGCCGCGGGAGTCGCCCTTCCACTCGGCCGTGTAGAGCTTCACGCCCTGGATCGCGTACTCCTCCTTGAGGCGGCGGAGCTCGTCCAGCCCGCGGTCTCCGTCGCGCGGGTCGAACGACCCGTTGATCAGGAACTTGCCGGGGTGGTTCTTCGCGAACGCGGCGTTCTGGTCGGTGGTGTTGAAGCCGGCGGGGAAGAAGTCCGTCAGGTACGTCGACTGGAGGATCGCCATGTCGACGTAGCCGATCTCGAAGAGGTCATGGATCATGTCCTCCTCGGAGTAGCGGTCGTACTTCTCCTTGGGCCAGACGTACTCCTCGGGGCTGAGGTTGCGGTGGTAGTCGTAGAAGCAGGCGATGAAGCCCTCGCCCCACTTGTTGCGGTTGTCCGGCGCCGCGTTCCAGAAGTGGGTGTGGCTGTCGACGACGAAGTACTGCTCACCGTCCTTCTCGTACATGGGACTCCTCTCTCCTCAGTGGCTACTCGACCGGCTGCAGGTCGAATCCCAGGTACTCGGCGGCGTCCTCGGGATTGGCGAACAGCAGCACCCGATCGTCAAGGACGACCATACGCCCATAGTGGGTGCTCATGATCTCCTCGAAGTCGTCGTTGCCGAAGTCGTCCCAACCGAGCGCCTCCGCGAGCTCTTCGTAGTCGAAGTCGACCCGCCCCACGCCGTCGACCCGGATCATCGACGGCAGGTCGGTGACGGTGACGCCCTCCTTGCCGCGCATGACGTCGGCGACGACGTGCCCGACCTGGTTGTTCATGAGGGTGACGCCCGCCTTGTTGGACGAGCTGCGGTCCGCCGCGAACGTGGTCATGACGGCACCTCCGTGGTGGTCTCGAGTCCGATGTCGCCGAGCAGGCTCGACTGGCGGTCGCGCGAGCGCTCGAGCGAGTCCTCGAAGCGGACGACCTTCTCGGAGATCTGCGACCAGATCGGCTGCAGCTGCCGAGCGGCGGCGATCGCGTCCTCGGACCAGCTGCGCAGCCAGCCCTGGAGCACCTCGCGGTTCGCGTCGCCGTGCGCCTCGTCGTCGACGAGCATGCGGTAGAGCACCCGCGCGCCGCGCTGCTCGCGCGCGGCGTCGGACTCGCCCGCGCCCATGATCGTCGGCGTGACGAAGTCGCCGTGCAGCGCCGCGACCTGCATGACGAAGCCCGAGCGGAACAGCTCGCCCAGCAGCGGTTCGAACACGACCGCGGTGACGAACCACTGCTCGGCCCAGTCGCGCACGCCGGTCAGGCGCTCGACGAACTCGCGCGTCGGCTGCCAGACCGGGTCGCTCTGCCAGGCCTCGCGATGCAGGGACCCGTTGAACCCCTCGACCTCCTCGGAGAGGGTCAGGTTGTAGAGGATGAGGTCCTGCGCGAAGCGCAGCTTGTGCGCGGCGCCGACCGCCATAGCGTTGTTGATCATGTTCGTCGGCGCGTCCCGCTGGGCGGGCGTGTAGACGTGCATGCCGATGCCGTGCTCGGCGTGTGCCCACGCGAACACGTGGCGCTCGAGCACGCGGACCCAGGCCGGGTCGAGCGACGAGTACACGTGCGCGAGGCGGCCGTGCTCGATGTTCTGCGAGATCTGGCGGACGACCGCGGCGTTGTTGCGGTAGATCGTCTGCTCCCACTCCTCGTTGGGATCGAGGAACTCGTGCCAGTTGGACGACTTGAGCGCCGTCCACTTCTCGGGGTAGCCCGCGTCGCCGTTGGCGAACGCGTAGACCCAGCCCTGGGTGAGGTGGCGGGCGGGATCGGGCTGGACGTCGACGGTCACGTCCTCGTAGACCGTCGCGCGGCGCTTGCGCGACGCGAAGTAGTTGAAGCTGCGGCTCGTCGAGGACGGGAACTCCTTGGCCCCCGCCTCGGCGTCGGTGAAGACCGGCTTGGGAACGCTGCGTTCCTTCTCGGGGCTGTCCGTGGCCATCGACGCTCCTTCCTCACTGGTGTTCGGTGGTGGTGAACTTGTCGAAGTAGATGTGCGACTCGGGCACGCCGCCGGCCTCGAGCATCGCGATGGCCGCGTCGACCATCGGCGGGGGACCGCAGAGGTAGGCGTCGACCTCGCCCAGGTCGTCCTCGAGCCGCTCGACGACCTCGGTGATGAGCCCGCGCTCGCCGGCCCAGCCGTCGCCGTCGGCCGCCTCCGACAGCGCGGGGACGAACGTGAAGCCGGGCAGCCGGGATGCGATCTCCTCGATCTCCTCGAGATGGAAGAGGTCCGTCGCCGTGCGCGCGCCGTAGTAGTAGGTGACGGGGCGCTCGACGCCGGCCTCGGCGATCGAGCGCAGCAGGCACAGGATCGGCGCCATGCCCGCCCCGCCGCCGATGAACACGACCCGCCGGGGCGAGCTCGCGCGCAGCGTGAACACGCCGTACGGGCCCGTCAGGGTCAGCGGGTCGCCGACCGACAGCTCCGCGTCGAGCAGGCCCGAGAAGCGCCCGCCTGGATAGCACTTGATGATGAACTCGAGCTCGCCCTGCTCGGCGGCCAGGTTGGCCATCGAGAACGAGCGGTGCTCGTCGTCACTGCCGGGGATCGAGATGTCGACGTACTGGCCCGGCTTGAACGTGAACGGCTCGTGGTCCTCGACCGCGATTCGCAGCAGGCGGATGTCGTGCGTGAGCGGCTCGATGGCCGTCACGCGCGCGGAGACCGTGCGCGGCGGAGTGCCGCCGTGCAGCGCCTCCTCGTCGTAGTTGATGAGCTCGACCTCGAGGTCGGAGTAGGCGTGCGCCCGGCACAGCAGCGTCCACCCCTCCGCCTCCTCGAAGTCCGGCAGGGCGAACGTCGAGTACTTGTCGAGGTCGACGTCGCCGTCGAGCAGGAACGACTTGCACGCCGAGCACTGGCCCTCCTTGCACCCGTGCATCAGCATGATGCCCTGGCGGAAGGCCGCGCTCAGGATCGTCTCGTCCTCGTCGGCCTCGATCTCGATGCCGACCGGCTCGAACCGGACCGTGTGCGTCTTGCCCATGGCGGCTGCGCTCGGCGGGGCGCCCGGCCGTGCCGGTGCAGAGCCGCCCGCCGCGTGGGCAGGGCGGGCTCCGCTGCCGGCTCGGTCGCGGGATCGTCGCTCAGGCCGTGGCTCCCTCCGGCGCCGGCCGCCCGGCGGGGCCGCCGGCCCTGTAGTGCGCGATGTGCTGCTCGCGCTCCTCCGGCGACATCTCGTTGAGGAGGACGTTGGGCGACTGGAGCGTGATGCCCTTCGTCTCGTCCAGCGTCCACATCTTCTTCGGGTCGAGGTTCAGGTGCGGCTGCGGGACGAGCGTGTGCCCGTCGTCGCGGATGTACCCGAGGTCCTCCATGATCTCGGCGAGGTCCTTGCCGTGGTGGAGGGTCTCCCACTCGCGCTGCCCCGACAGCTGGCCCATGGCCGGCGTCGGGCGCCCCTCGTACTCGGGCCGGAACGCGACCTTGTCCGTCCAGTGGCAGGTCTCCGAGCAGTACGTCCGCACCTGGCCGTCGACCTCGTCGACGACCGTGTCCTCACGGATCAAGCACGGGACCATGCAGGTCCAGCAGCGGTGCGGGTACTCGTAGTCGGCCTCGGGCTCGAACGCGATCGGCTTGTGGCCGTTCTTGACCGAGAACTCGTTGTAGCGCTCCCACCACTTGCCGTACTTGTCGTACCAGCCCGGGTACTTGTGCTCGAACCACTCGAAGTCCTCGTCGGTCATGCCGTCGATCCGCCAGTAGTTCGCGAACCAGCCGGTCGCGAAGAACTGGGCGACCTCGTGGATGTAGCCCTTGTTCCAGATCCGGTTCCAGGCCTCCTCGACGAGGTCGTGCGGGATGACGAGGCCGTACTTCTCGAGCGGGACGAGGTACGAGCGGTAGTAGTCGTCGTAGATCCAGCGCCGCCACATCTCGGCGTAGCTCTCGCGGTCCTTGCGACGATCCTTCGTGCCGTACTCGATGAACGTGCCAATGGCCGCGTCCACCACCGCGTGGTTGTTCCACCAGGCGTAGCGGAGGTCGCGCTCGAGCAGCTGGCGGTTGCGCTCGTCGGCGAGCGCCATGATGATGATCGAGTAGCCGTTGGAGATGTGGCGCGACTCGTCCGACTGCACCGAGTGGAAGACGGTCGGCAGCAGGTAGTCGCCGTTCGCCGCCGCCTCGCCCGGCATCGCCACGAAGAGGACGTTCGTGAA
>Ga0126313_10001809_pt1 | contig 11555 bp, 10 predicted proteins | sample Plot105A_FD_89954 | JGI IMG/M metagenome (GOLD analysis project Ga0126313, IMG submission 89954) | Serpentine soil microbial communities from UC McLaughlin Reserve, CA, USA - Plot105A | ecosystem: Environmental > Terrestrial > Soil > Grasslands | place: USA: UC McLaughlin Reserve, Lake County...
CGCGAGGTCAGCGAAGGCGACCGCCTCCTGCAGCAGCGCATGCGTCCCGACCACGATCCCCGCCTGCCCGGTCGCGATCGCCTCGAGCGCCTTCTTGCGCGACTCGCCGGTCAGGGATCCGGTCAACAGCGTGACGGGCACGGCGACGTCCTCGACGAGGTCGCCCACGGTCGCGGCGTGCTGCCGGGCGAGAAGGTCCGTCGGCGCTAGGAGCGCGCCCTGCCGACCGTCGAGCGCGACCGCCGCGAGCGCCCACGCGGCGACGGCGGTCTTGCCCGAGCCGACGTCGCCCTGGACGAGGCGGAGCATCGGCACGGGCCGGTCGAGGTCGGCGCGGATCTCATCAACGGCACGGGCCTGGTCCGGGGTGAGCGGGGCGTCGTGTCCCAGCCTGCGGCCGAGCGACCCCTCGAGCGCGGACCTGATCGTCGCGTCCACCTGATCCGCGACGGCCACGGGCGTGGTGTGTGCCCGTCCGCGGGCCCGACGCCGGGCGACCATCCCGAGCTGGAGGGCGAGCAGCTCGTCGAACGCGAGCCGGCGGAGGGCAGCGTCGCGGTCCTCGAAGGTCGTCGGGTAGTGCGCGTGCTCGAGCGCGGCCGCGATCGGCGGCACCTGCTCGTCGTCGCGCAGTTGCTGCGGGAGGTACTCGGGGTACGCGTAGCCCGCCTTGTCCAGCGCCTCGCGCATCGCCTGGCGCAGGCGGGCCGCCGTGAGGCCGGACGTGAGGCGGTAGACCGGGACGATCCGGCCGACGTGCAGGAGGTTCGCAGCGTCGGCCTTCTGGAACTCCGGGTCGTCGAACACGACCCCGAAGCCCCGGTGCTTCAGCTTGCCCGACACGATGAGCTCGTCGCCCGTGTGCAGCCTGCGCTCGATGAACCGGCGGCCGAACCACGTGGCCTCCGCGGTGCCCGTCTCGTCGGCGAGGAACGCGGTGGTCACCTGGACACGCCGCCGGAACGTCTGCTGGACCCGGATGTTCGTCACCCGAACGCGCGCCGAGACGACGGCCCCCTCGGGAGCGGCGTGCAGATCGCCGAGGGCTCGCATCTCGCGCAGGTCGTCGTACCGCCTCGGGAGGTGGAACAGGAGGTCGCGGACGGTGTCGACCCCCAGCCGGCGACCTGCCCGCCGGAGCACGGACGCCGCGGCGAACCCCGACAGCCCGACCGGCTGGTCGAGGAGCTCGACCGGGTCCTTCGGGACCGGGGCCACGACCTTCGGCTTGAGCGCGCGGCTGCCTCGCGCTGGGGCGCCGGTCCGTCGCGCTGCCGCGTTGCTCACTCGGCCGAGATCAGGTACCGGTAGTGCGGCTGGCCGCCGTGGAGGACGTCGACCGCCTCCAGCCCCGGTGCCGCCGCCTGAATCTCCCGGCTGAGCGTCTCGGCGTCGTCGAGGCTCGACCCCTCGCCGTAGTAGATCGTGATCACGCCATAGCCCGGCTCGAGCTTGGCGAGCGCCGCGAGCACGGCCTTGTGCGGGTCGCCGTCGACCGCGAGCAGGCCGTCGTCCGGGTCGAGCGCGATCGCCTGGCCCTGCTTCACCTTGCGGCCGCTCACGGTGGCGTCGCGAACGGCCTCCGTCACCTGCATCGTCTGGGCCTCGCGGCTCGCCTCGGTCATCGCCCGCACGTTCTCCGCGACGGGGTCCGACGGGTCGAGGCCGAGCAGGGAGGCGAATCCCTCGGCGCAGTTTCGTGTCGGCACGACGTGGATCGGCCGGTCCGTCATCGACGTCACCTGGCGCGCCGCGAGAATCACGTTCGGGTTGTTGGGCAGGATCAGGAGCGCATCCGCCGGGGTTGACTCGATCGCCTCGAGGAGCTCCCCGGTCGACGGGTTCGCGCTCTGCCCGCCGCGGACCACGCGGACGGCGACGAACTCCTTGAACCCCGCCGCGTGCTCGTCGAACAGCGACGCGAGCCCCTCCGAGGGGACGACGGCCACGATCCCGAGCGGGAGGCGGCTCGTCGCCGGCCCGTCGTCGCCTGCATGTCCTGACGATCCCGGGCCACCGTCGACGACCGCCGTCGACCCGTGCCCGTGCGTCGTCGCGCCGCCTTCGCTGAGGAACGCCGTCGCAGCTGCCTCACGCACATCGCGCGCCTGGCCGTCGAGGTTCTCGATCGTGATCCGGCTGAGGGCGCCGATCGAGAGCCCGTACGCGATGACCGCGTCGGGCCGGTCGTTGTGGACGTGGACCTTGGCCATCGCCCGGTCGCCCGCGACGAGCACGGAGTCGCCGAGGCCCTCGAGGTCACGCTGGATGGCGGGAATGTCGAGCCGGTCGCCATCCCGGGCCCGCAACAGGTACACGGTCTCGTACCCGAACTCGCCCGTCTCCGCGCCGGGCGGCGGCACGGCGTGATCCGTGCGGCGTTCCGGTGCCGCTCCGGCTGCCGGCGCCGATGCGACCGTGCCGGTCGCGCCGACCGGTCGTCCGCGCGCCGCCTCAAGGGCGCCCTGGAACAGCCGGAACAGGCCCTGGCCGCCGGAGTCGACGACGTGCGCCTCGCGCAGGATCGGGAGCAGCGACGGCGTCTTCGCGACCGCGCGTTCCGCCGCGTCGACCGTTGCGGCAAGGACCGCCTCGACGTTGTTGTCACGTTCCGCAGCCGCGACCGCCGCCGCCGAGGCCTCGCGGATGACCGTGAGAATCGTCCCTTCGACCGGCTTCGCGACGGCCTTGTAGGCGGTCTTCGTGCCGGCGTCGAGCGCGAACGCGAGGTCGAGCCCGTTGAACCGCCGCTTGCCCTGGAGGCCCTGTGCCATGCCGGCGAGGATCTGGCTGGTGATCACGCCCGAGTTGCCACGCGCGCCCATGAGCGCCCCGAACGACGCGGCGTGCGCGACGCGGTCGGCATCGGCATCGAGACCCGCCTTGTCCGCCTCCTCGAGCGCCGCGCGGACGGTCGCGAGCATGTTCGTCCCCGTGTCGCCGTCGGGCACGGGAAACACGTTGAGCGAGTTGATCTCGTCGACGTTCGCCTCGAGGCTCGCGACGGCGCTGCGGAACGCGGCCAGGAAGCTCGCGCCGTCGCAGGTGCGACGCGGCATCAGGCGACGTCCGTCCCGCTTGCGGCGAGGTCGGACGCGCGAGGATCGGTCGTCGCAGGCACGCTTCCCGCGGGTGCGATGCCGTGCTCGTGGCGCAGGTGGCCGATGCGGATCGTGACGCGGTCGGGCTCCCGGCCGAGCGCGTGGTGCAGCGTGTACCGGACGGCAACCTCCACCTGTCGCGCAACCTCGGCGATCGGCAGGCCGTACGCAACCGTCAGCTGGAGGTCGACGGCGAGCGTCCGGCCCACCTCGACGTGGAGGCCCGGGTGCGCCAGCCTGAACCGCTCGAGCAGTCGACCGATCGGGCCACCGCCGGCGAACCCGGACACGCCGTACACCGAGAGGGTCGCCGACCGCACGAGGTCGCGGATGGCGCGAGTCGTGACGAGAGACCGGCCGGGGACGGGATCTGCGGTCACGCGGACGACGTCCTCCTCGCGGGGGCGGGCCGGCTCTGGCGGGCCGCGGCAGGGTACCGGCGGAGCGGCCGTGCTGGCGTGCTACAGTACCACCCCGCCCGCGCCGGACCCGTTCCAGCGCGTGCTCGAAAGCCGTCGATTCGAGGAACCAACGAGACCATGGCTCGCAGCTGCGCCATCTGCGGCAAGGCATCGATGGGAGGCTTCAACCCCCAGTCGTCGGGGATGAACCGCGTCCGTGCCCATCGCCGCTACCAGCCGAACCTCCAGGTCACGACACTGCCCGCGAAGAATGGTGGCACCGAGAAGGTGCTCGCCTGCACGCGGTGCCGTCGCACCCTGACAAAAAGCTCCCGCTAGCCCCGCGCGGGGTCCCGAAGCCGGTCGCCATGGCGGCCGGCTTTCGTGTGTCCGGCTCAGCCCCCGCGGTCGGCCGTGTCGAGCCAGATCGTGAACGGGCCGTCGTTCACGAGCTGGACTGCCATGTCGGCGCCGAACTCGCCGAGCTGCACCTCGACCCCGTTCGCCCGGATCTCGTCCGCCACCCGCAGCCACAGCTCCTTCGCCAGCTCGGGCGGGGCGGCGTTCGTGAAGCCGGGACGCCGGCCGCGGCTCGTGTCGGCGTACAGCGTGAACTGGCTCACGAGCAGACACTCGCCGGCGACGTCGAGCAGCGACCGGTTCGTGCGGCCGTCCTCGTCCTCGAAGATCCGCAGCTCGCAGACTCGCCGGGCGAGCCCGGCTGCCGTCGCGGCATCGTCGCCACGGCCGATGCCCAGCAGGACCACGAGCCCGCGGTCGATCGCGGCGATCTCGTTATCGTCGACGCGGACGGATGCGCGGGTCACGCGCTGGAGCAGCGCGCGCACCGGCTAAGCCGCGGGCGTGGCCGAGCGCGCGGCGGTCGCGACGGACCGGATGCGCTCGACCTCGGCGGCCATGTCGTCGGCCCGGTAGAGCGCCGATCCCGCGACGATGACGTCGGTTCCCCCGCGGCCGATCACCTCCGCCGTCTCGGCCCGACCGCCGCCATCGAGCTGGACCTCGCACGCACCGTCGGGATCGAGCCATCGCCGAGCCGGCGCGAGCTTCGCCTCGGCCACGTCGGCCATGAACGACTGGCCGCCGAACCCAGGCTCGACGGTCATCACGAGGACGATGTCGAGGAGGTCCCGGTACGGGTCGAGCGCCGACAGCGGCGTCGCGGGTTTGACGGACAGTCCGGCCGCTTTGCCGGCCTCGCGGATCCGCTCGAGCGCAGGCCGGACCTGCGGCGCGTCGACCTCGACGTGAAACGTGATCGAGTCGCAGCCCGCGTCGAGGAACTCCTCGGTCCAGCGTCCCGGCTCGGCGATCATCAGGTGCGCGTCGAACGGCAGGGACGTCGCCGAGCGCACGGCCGAGATCATCCGCCAGCCGAAGGTCAGGTTGGGGACGAAGTGCCCGTCCATGACGTCGAGGTGGATCCGGTCCGCGCCGGCGTCCTCGGCCCGGCGGATCTCGGCGGCAAGCGTGCCGAGGTCCGAGTCGAGGATCGAGGCCGCGATGAGGACACCCTCGGGTCGTCTCCCCGCGCCTGCGGCGACACCGCTCACCGTCAGTCGTCCCCCACGCCCACGGGGACCGGCTCGTCCGACCGCTCGCCGCGGAGCGCCCGGGCACTCTCGTCCACCAGCCGCTCGCGTCGCCGCTGGACGACGATTGGCGCCGGCTGACCGGCATGCTCGGCCGCGAGCTGCCCGCACGCGGCGCCGATCTCCATGCCCCGGTTGATGCGGATCGTCGTCGCGACCCCCGCGGACCGGAGCCGCGCCGCGAACTGCTCGACCCTCGGCAGCGGCGTCGCCGTCCACGGCGTGTGCGCGACCGCGTTCATCGGGATCAGGTTGACGTGGGCGTGCTCGCCGCGCAGCAGCTCCGCGAGCGCGTCGGCATCCTCGTCCGTGTCGTTGATCCCGTCGATCATCGTCACCTCGTACGTCACCCGGCGGCCCGTCGTCTCGGCATGCTCCCGTGCCGCCTCAACGACCTGCTCCACCGGCCAGCGGCGGTTGAGCGGCACGAGCACGTCGCGCAGGGCGTTGCGGGCAGCATGGAGCGATACGGCGAGCGTGAACTGCGGGCCGAGGGCGGTCAACCGCCGGATCCCCGGCACGACGCCGGACGTGGAGACCGTGATATGGCGCGCCCCGAGCCCGAACCGGTCCGCGTCGTTGAGCGCGGCGATCGACTCCAGGACGCGGTCGAGGTTGAGCAGCGGCTCCCCCATCCCCATGAACACGACGTTGGTCAGCCGCTTGCCGTCCCTGGCGAGGCGTCGAGCCGCATGCCGGACCTGGTCCACGATCTCCGCGGTCTCGAGGTCTCGCTCGTAGCCCAGCTCGCCGGTGGCGCAGAACGGGCACCCGACGGCACAGCCCGCCTGCGAGGAGATGCACAGCGTGTGGCGCTCGCGGGCACCGCCGCGTGCCGGGTAGTGCATGAGCACCGACTCGACGAGCAGGCCATCGGACAACCGGTGGAGCGCCTTCTCGGTCAGGCCGCCGTCGGCCAGGCGGAGCTCGCTGTCCTCGACGGTGTCGAACCTGAACGCCGCGCCCAGCTCCTCCTTCAGCGGCACGGGGAGCGTCGTCACCTCATCGAGCGAGGCGTGGCGATGCCCCCACACGGCGTTCGCGACCTGACGCGCCCGGAACGCCGGGTGCCCACGCTCGGCGAACCACCCGGCGAGCTCGTCGGTTGTCAGGCCGGCGAGACCCGGGCGCTCGTCGCGGGGTGTGGTTGCGGACGGCGCGAGCCGCAGCCCCCTGAACGGGACCACGACCTGCGGCTGGAGCTCAGTCATCACCGCGATTCTGACACGGGTCGGCCGTCGGCCCGGTCAGCGGGTCTCGCGGCGGCCGCGCAGCCAATCCTCGCCGCGCATCGGCCGGCGACCCTGCGGCGTGACCTGCTCGAGGACGAGGCGGCCGTCGACCGTCGCGAGCGCGGGCGTGTCGCGCTCCCGGACGAGCGCACCGGGGGCGTCGCCCGCCCCCGACGGAGCGACCGAGGCGGCCGTCACCACGAGCCGCTCCCCGTCCAGCTCGACGAACGTGCCGGGCCACGGCTCGTAGGCGCGTATGGCGCGCTCGAGAGCCGCGGCTGGAAGGGTCGCCTCGAGCCGGCCGTCCTCGCGGCGCAACGGCCGGGTGAGGACCACGCCCTCGTCCGGCTGCGGCTGCGCGCGCAGCGACCCGTCGACCCACGCGGCGAGCGAGCGGTCGAGGAGGCCGGCGCCGAGCTCCGCGAGGCGTGCCTCGAGCGCAGGCGCGTGCTCGGTGCCGTCGAGCGGCACGTGCTCCTGCGCGACGATCGGACCGGTGTCGAGGCCAGCGTCCATGCGCATCAGCGTGACCGCGGTCTCGGGATCGCCCGCAAGGATCGTCGCGGGCACGGGAGCGGCGCCGCGGAACCGGGGCAGCGCGGACGGGTGGAGGTTGAGCGCCGCGTGCGGCAGGTCGAGCAGAGGCGGCGGGACGATCTGCCCGTAGTCGGCGAGGACCGCGAGCGACGGCCGAAGGGCGAGGATCGCGGCGATCGCGTCCGGGTGGCGGAGCCTCGCCGGCGTGAGCACAGGGACGAGGTCGAGGGCGGCGGCAAGCCCGGCGACCGGCGTCGCGGTCCAGGCCTGCTGTCGTCCGGCCTTGCGCGGTGGCGCCGTGACCACGCCGACGAGCCGGACCAGCGGGTGTCCGGCCAGGGTGCGGAGCGCCGGCAGGGCGAAGGTGCCGCTGCCGAGGAAGACCGTCCGGACGCGCCCGTCGTCGGGCGGCTCGGACCGCACGGCCATCGCGTCAGGCCAGGGTCCGGAGGGACTCCTGCGCGTCCTCGTCCTCGGCCTCGAGCTGGCTCACCGAGATCAGCTCGTCCATCGAGTCGAGGTAGTCGATGTACAGCTTGCCGTCGAGGTGGTCGAGCTCGTGCTGGAGGGCCCGCCCGAGCAGCCCCGATCCGGCGACCTTGATCTTCTTGCCGACGCGGTTCTGGGCGACGACCCAGACCTTCTCCTTCCGGGTGATGTACGCGACGTACCCGGGGATCGACAGGCAGCCCTCGAGGTCCCGGTCGTCGCCCGCGGCGCGCACGATCTCCGGGTTCACGAGCTCGTACAGGTGGTTCTCGACCTCGACGACGCACGCCCGCAGCGGCTCACCGAGCTGCGGCGCCGCCAACCCCACGCCGGGTGCGTGGCGCATCGAGTCGGCGAGGTCGTCGAGCAGCTCGTGAAGGGACTTGCCGAAGCTGTCGACTGTCTCCCCCTTGAGCCGCAGGCGGGGGTCGCCGAGGAGGACGATGGGACGGACGCTCATGGTCGCCGAGTATACGCAACAACCGCCCGCAGCCCGGAGGGCGGCGAGCGGTCGTCGGGCCGGGATATTGGCAGTCGGAGGCTAGAAGGAAGGCGTCCCGGTCTGCCGGTCGTCGCCGCTCGAGCCGCCCTCGAACGAGGTCGTCGGGGCTCCGTCCGTCGTCGCGTCGGTCGCATCCTCGAAGGTCGCCTCCGGTGCAGAGCCCCCGGTATCGCCCGAGGTCCAGTCGCCCGTGGTGCCGTCCGCGCCCGTGGCATCCGCCGCGCGGAGCTCGGCGGCCAGCGACTGCGCACGCTCGGCGAGCTTCTGCCCGGCGTCCGTGGTGGCGTCCGCAGCCTTCTGGGCGAGTGGTCCGGCCTTGACGGCGGCGACCGCGGTGAGCTCGGCGGCCTTCGCGGCAACCTGCCGGGCGACCGGCGCGGCCTGGGTTGTGATGTCGTTGATCATCGTCTCGAGCTGCGCAAGCCACTCGCGCCCTCTCGCGGTCGCGCTGCCCTCGCCACCCTGGCCGGTGGTGCCGGCCTCGTCGGACGGGGATCCGCCCGTGAACGGATCGCCGCCGGGCGGCGTGGTGTCGTACGGGTTCTGGTTCGTCATTCGTTCCTCCTTGCGCACAGCGTGCGGCACACGGCGTGTCTACGACGTCCATTGTCGCCACCGGACCGATTCGCGCACCTGCCGGTCTTCCCGTTCACGGCTGCACGGCAACCTCGTCGGGTTCAGGAGCGCGCGCATCGTCGGCCGTCCCCTGGGCAGACGCCTCCTCCATGGCGAGCAGCTCCATGTCGAACCCGTCGTCGTCATGGACGGCCTCGAGCGCGAACCCGAACTCGGAGCCCCCCGTGGGCCGGCGGCGTGCCCAGATCCGTCCGCCCATCGCGCGGATGAGCCGGTCGCACACGAACAGCCCGATCCCGGCCCCGGACGCCGTCGCCGCGGTCGTCGGCGAGCGGTAGAACAGCGAGAACAGCTCACCCAGCTCCTCGGCGCCCACGCCGGTCCCCTGGTCGAGCACGCGGACGATCACCTCGTCGCCGTCCCGCTCCACGACCACGTCCACCTCGGTCCCGACCGGCGAGTACTTCGCAGCGTTCGAGAGCAGGTTGCGGAGGACCTGCTCGACGTACGTCTCCTCGCCCTCGATGACCTCGCGGCTGGCCGCCGGAGTCGTCCTGAACCGCGTCTCCGGCCAGCGCCGCTGCTCGTGCGCGACGACGCGGGCGACGAGATGGCCGAGGTGCACGGGTTCTGCCGAGAGCACGAGATTGCCGCGCTCGATCCGGCTCAGGACCAGCAGGTCGTCGATCAGCCGGTGGAGGCGGTTCGCCTCGAACGCGATGTCCTCGACGAGCTCGGCGTCCCCTGCCTCGAGCGCCCGGGACCGGCCGAGCAGGCGGGCACCCGCGATGATCGTGGTGACCGGCGTGCGGAGCTCGTGCGACATCACGCCGAAGAACGCCTCGGACAGCCGCCGCGCCTCGCGCTCCTGGTCGAGGAGCCGCTCGCGCTCGGCCTCGGCGGCGCGCTCGGGGGTGACGTCGCGGTCGATCGCCATCAGCCGCGCGGGGCGGCCGGCCTGGTCGGCGAAGGTCCGTCCGACACCCAGCATCCGCAGCGTCGCGCCGTCCGCGCGCTCGACCCGGAACTCCACGGTGAACGGGCCGCCGGACGTCGCCGCGCGCCCGATCGCCTCACGCACCGGTTCGCGGTCCTCCGCCTGGACGCGCTCGAGGTACTCGTCGAGGGTCCCGAGCGGCTCCTCGCCGCCGATCCCGTACAAGCGGCGCAGCTCGCCCGAGACCTCGATCCGCCGGCTCTCGACGTCCATCTCCCACGTGCCCGCGCGTGCAACCCCGAGCGTCAGGCCCAGCCGGCGGTCGCGATCGCGCAGCAGGTCGACGAGGACGGCGCGGCGCAGGGCCTGCGCGGCGTGCTCGGCGACCGCGTCGAGGAACCCGATGTCGTCCTCGTCATACCCGGTCGCCCCGGCGCGACCGACGACGAGCACTGCGATGGGCGCCGGACCGCCGACCGGCAGCGCGACCATCTGTCCCAGCCCGGCCATCGCCGGCAGGTCGCTCGCGCCCGGGAACTCGGCCGTCCACCCGGCCGCGTTTACCCGGATCGGGCGCCCGGTTCGAGCGACCGTCGTCGCGGGCAGGTTGGCGTCGAGCGGGACGTGCCGCTCGCGCTCGAGGAGGCCGATCGGGTAGCCGCGAGCATGGAGCAGCTCGAGCTCGTCGCGATCGTCGTTCACGCGGCTGAGGACCCCGACGCTCGACGCCGTGCCGTCCGATGCCGCATCCACGACGAGCCGCGCGATCGCCTCCCCGTCGAGCTCGCGGCCGAGCGCGGCGGCGAGGACCTGGAGCCGGCGGATGCGGATCGCCGCGCCGGACGCCCGGTCCGCGTCGCGGCGAGACGACGCCGCCAGCTCGGAGCGTGCCATCGCCTCGCCCGTGATGCGGCCGAGGAGCAGCAGGCCCTCGAGGTCCTCGTCATCGACGGTCCGGCCGGCGCCCTGGTCGACCGCCGCGACGGCAAGAGCCCCGGTACCGGCGAGGAGCGGCACGAGGACGAGCGATCCGCGCGTGCGGATGGCCCGGCCAGATCGAACGGTCTCCTCGACCAGCTCCTCGATGGCCGCGGCATCGGGTGGCTTGCCGTCGACCCCCAGCGGCGCGTCGCTCGGTCCGCCGGCCGGGCGGGCGCCGCTCGGCAGGCCGGCAAGCACCGCGACACCGTCGGCCGGGATCATCGACCGGGCGTGGCGTGCGAAGCGGTCCGCGAGCTGGCGCACCGATTGCGGGCTGGCGGACTCCTGGGCCAGGCTGCGGACCACGGCCTCGCGCCGGGCGGCCCGATCGAGCTCCCCGGCGCGGGCCTCGGCAACCCGGTCACTGGCCCGCTGCCGGACGCCCGTCCGTTCGACGGCGACCGACATCGCGAGGGCTGTGGCGCCGGCAGTGAGGTCGAGCGCGGCGTCGAGCACCGCAGACGGGACGACGCCGCCGCCGGGATCGGCATACACGGGAAGGACGATCCTCGATCCGGCCACGAGCAGCGTCACCGCGAGGGCCGGCACCGTCCCGGCGAGGCGCGCGGTGACGAACACCCCCACGAACAGGAGGACGTACCAGCCTCGTGGCCCCACCAGCTGGTCGAGGATCGCGCGCCCCACGACGATGAGCGCGGTGACGGCGACGACGAGCAGGACGGATCGAAGCCCGCGGACGACCCGATCAGGCATGGGGCCAGTGTGGCGGCCCCGGCCGCATCGCTGCTTGCGTCCGCATAGCAGAACGGTGCGCGAGGGTTGCAGATGGTCGTGTCAGCAGCACGATCCTGATCACAGGAGCGACTCGGGGTCGACGTCGACCGACCACGGGACGCCGGGGGCGGGGTCGAGCAGCGCAACGGGATCAGTGCCGCGGAGCACCACGTTGTACCGCCAGCGCTCCGCGCGTCTCGCAACGTACGCCGGCGCCGGGCCGGCGACCTGCACGTCGAGACCCTCGGTCGCCGACCGGGCGCGAAGGCGATCGGCCATCGACAGCGCCTCGCGTTCCGCGGCATCCCGGTCACCGAGCGACGCCGTCAGCTTCACGAGCCGGCCGTACGGCGGCGATCCGAACCGCGCACGGAGGGCGAGCTCCTCCTCGTAGAACGCGTCGGCGGTCCCGTCCACGACGGCGCGGATCGCCCGGTGATCCGGCCGGTAG
>Ga0126313_10001810_pt1 | contig 11554 bp, 11 predicted proteins | sample Plot105A_FD_89954 | JGI IMG/M metagenome (GOLD analysis project Ga0126313, IMG submission 89954) | Serpentine soil microbial communities from UC McLaughlin Reserve, CA, USA - Plot105A | ecosystem: Environmental > Terrestrial > Soil > Grasslands | place: USA: UC McLaughlin Reserve, Lake County...
AAGGCGGCGCGAAGTCGGGCTGCGTCCACCGCCGGGAATCTACGCCGTCACTGGCCGCAGACTGGCCAGGGCGACGCGCCCGACTTCGACAGCAGCATCTGGGCGCGCTTGTCCTGCTCGGCCTCCGGGGCCGCGGCGGGGTCGCCCGAGCCGCCGACCGACGCCCACGTGCCGTAAGTGAACTGGTACTTGCCGCGGAACGCGCCACCGCCGCCGACGGAGGCCGGGTCACCGCCCGACTCGCACGACGCGATGGCCTCGAGCTGGGGCGAGGCGGCGCCACCGGCGGTCGCGCCGCCACCGGCGCTCGCGCCGGCGAGCTTGTGCACCTTGTGCTGCAGCTCGCGATTGGTCGCGCGCAGGCGCGGGCGCGTGTAGCCGCGGACGTGCTCGGTGTGGTCGCGCGGCACGCGGTGGTCGCGGGCCCGCGCAAGCTTGTGCGCAAGCTGCACGTTCTCGGACACGAGCCTGCGGTGCGCACGCTCGCCGCGCTGGTTGAGGGCACCGTCGCGCACCACGTTGGCGTGGGCGCGGTCGGCCAGCCCGGCGGCTTCCACGCCGCCGGGAACCGCCACGGGCGGCGCCTCGGTGTACAGGGCGTCGGGGTGGGGGCCGGTGGGGGTGTCGTTGTCCTGCGCCGTCGCGGCGGCGACCGGCACGGTGGCCAGCGCGGCGCCGGCAGCGGCGACAGCGGTCTTGCGAGGGGACAGCACGATTGGTCGATTCCTCCGATCGGCGAACGCACAGACGCGGGTGCGCCGGCGCGCGTGAGCCGGTCGTTTCGAGCGACGAGGCGATCCGGCAGGGAGGCGATCCGTTCACGCGCCGCGTCTGATGCGGCGCTCGCTCCTCACGCTCGGCCTCCGCTCGCCATCCAGGCTCGCGGTATCGGAGGCCGCGTGAGTCATCCTGCGGCCGGTCGGGCACGACGGCCCGGAAACCGCTTCGTCGGCAGGCCACCATAGCCAGCCGAACGCGTGTTCAGCCATCTGCACTGTGAGTGCGGTCACAGAGGCGCGCGCCACGCCGGACACCGAGTTGTCGACTGAGTCAGGCTGAGGCTGACGGAGTCGACACTCGGTCCGCATCGGCCGAACCGCCCGCGGCCGGCGCGCGTATCCCCGGCCATGCGCCGACTCGTGCTTCCCCTCGCCCTGCTTTCGCTCGCCCTGCTGCTGCCCGCCGCCGCCTCCGCGTCCCGCGCGAAGGTCAAGGTGGCCACGACCTCGGCGGGCTCCGTGCTCGTCGACCAGCACGGGCGATCGCTCTACATGTTCGCCCGCGACCGCCGCGGTCGCAGCGCCTGCTCGGGCGCGTGCGCGCAGGACTGGCCGCCGCTGCTGACCACCGCCACGCCGAAGGCAGGGTCGGGCGCGTCGGCGAGCAAGTTGGACACGGTGAAGCGGCGCGACGGCAAGACCCAGGTGACCTACGGTCGCCACCCGCTCTACCGCTACGTCGGCGACCAGGCCGCCGGCGACATCAACGGCCAGGGGCTCGACGCCTTCGGCGGGTTGTGGTGGCTGCTCGGGCCGACCGGGGCGCGGATCACCGACACCGGGTCGCAGCCCGCCCCGACCCCGAGCCCCAGCCCGTCGCCGGGCTACCCGCCGTACTAGGCCCCTTCGTCGCACAGGGCCCGCGGCGGACTAGCATCGCGGGGGTGAAGGTCTACCTCCCCGACGGGTCCCCGCTCGTGCTTCCCGACGGCGCCTCCGGCGCCGACGCCGCCGCGGCAATCGGACCCGGCCTGGCCAAGGCGGCGCTCGGCGTCAGGCTCGCCGACGACGGCCTGCACGACCTCGCGATGCCGCTCCACGACGGCGATCGCCTACAGATCGTCACCGCCCGCGACTCCGACCCCGACGCGCTGTGGCTGATCCGCCACGACGCGGCCCACGTGCTCGCGACCGCTGTCATGGAGCTCTACCCGGGGGTCAAGATCTCGATCGGCCCGCCGATCGAGGACGGCTTCTACTACGACTTCGAGTTCCCCGCGGGCACGACGGTCTCCGAGGCCGACTTCGCGCGCATCGAGGAGCGGATGCGCGAGCACATCGCTGCCGACGAGCCGTTCGTGCGCTCCGAGCTTCCTGCGCGGGAGGCGATCGAGCGCTTCCGGGCCGAGGGCCAGGACTACAAGGTGCAGCTCATCGAGGACCTGATCCGTGATGAGGGCGTCGAGACGGTCTCGCTCTACACCAACGGGCCGTTTTCCGATCTCTGTCGGGGTCCCCATGCCCCCACGACGAAGCGGATCAAGGCGTTCAAGCTCCAGTCCGTCGCCGGGGCGTACTGGCGCGGCGATGCCGACAACCCGATGCTCACGCGCATCTACGGCACGGCGTTCCTCTCCCAGGCCGACCTGGACGCCTTCCTCGAGCGGCTCGAGCAGGCCCGCGCGCGCGACCACCGCAAGCTCGGCCGCGAGCTCGGCCTGTTCATGCTCTCCGACCTCTCGCCCGGCGCGCCGTTCTGGCTGCCCAACGGGATGGTGCTGTTCAACGAGCTGCTGCGGCTCGTGCGCGAGGAGAACGCACGGCGCGGCTACGAGGAGGTCAAGACCCCGATCCTCACCGACGCGAGCCTGTGGCGGCAGTCCGGGCACTGGGACAAGTTCCGGGACAACATGTACTTCGTCGAAATCGACGATCGCCAGTTCGGCCTCAAGCCGATGAACTGCCCCGCGCACATCCAGATCTACAAGGCCGACCGCCACTCCTACCGCGACCTGCCGGTCCGCTACTCCGAGGCCGGCCTCGTCCACCGTCACGAGGCTTCGGGCGTGCTGCACGGCCTGCTGCGGGTGCGGGCCTTCACCCAGGACGACGCCCACATCTTCTGCTCCGAGGAGCAGATCGAGGACGAGGTGCTCGGCTGCCTGGACCTCGGCTTCGACCTCTACGAGCACTTCGACCTGCAGCCCCGCCTCGAGCTCTCCACCCGCCCCGAGCAGCGCCTGGGCGAGGACGCCACCTGGGACCACGCCGAGGAGGCACTGGCCAACGCCATGCGCCGTCGCGGGCTCGAGTACGAGGTGGGGGAGGGCGAGGGCACCTTCTACGGCCCGAAGATCGACGTGCACATGACCGACTCGATCGGCCGGTCGTGGCAGCTCGGCACCGTTCAGCTCGACTACCTCATGCCGGAGCGCTTCGAGCTTCAGTACACCGGCGCCGACGACGAGCCCCACCAGCCGGTGATGATCCACCGTGCGATGCTCGGCTCCTACGAGCGGTTCATCGGGATCCTGATCGAGCACTACGCCGGCGAGTTTCCGGTCTGGCTGGCGCCGGTCCAGGCGATCGTGCTGCCGATCGCCGAGCGTCACAACGCCTACGCCGAGTCGGTGCGGGCGCGGCTGGCCGACGCCGGCGCCCGGGCCGAGCTCGACGCGCGCGACGAGAAGGTGGGTCGCAAGGTGCGTGACGCCGAGGTGCGCAAGATCCCCTACCTGCTCGTCGTCGGGGACCGCGAGGCCGACGCGAACGAGGTCTCCGTCCGCCGCCACGGCGTCGGCGACGAGGGCACGACCAGCGTCGAGGCGTTCGTCAACCGCGTTGCCGAGGAAAGCTATACTCGCGCCCGTTGACGCCTCAAAAGCAGATTCCGCGGCGTACCGCTTGACGCGACCGCTGGCCTCCTAAGTGCCGGTCCCGAAGCGGTTCGACCGGCGCCCGCCCGAGCGGGACCTCACGCGCATCAACGAGCGCATCCGCGTGCCGGACGTGCGGCTCATCGACGAGACGGGCCAGCAGCTCGGCGTAGTCTCGCGTGACGAGGCGCTCGACTACGCGCGCCAGCGCGACCTCGACCTGGTCGAGGTCGCCGCCGACGCCCGCCCGCCGGTCTGCCGCGTACTGGACTACTCGAAGTACAAGTACGAGCAGGAGCAGAAGCAGAAGGCCGCCCGCAAGCACCAGCAGAACATCAACGTGCGCGAGATCAAGTTCCGCCCGAAGATCGCCCAGCACGACTACGACACCAAGAAGAGCCACGTTGAGCGCTTCCTCAAGCACCGCGACAAGGTCAAGGTGACGATCATGTTTCGCGGGCGCGAGGTCACCCACCCCGAGCGGGGCGAGATGATCCTCACCCGGCTCGCCGAGGAGCTCGGCGATCTCGCCGTCATCGAGCAGCGCCCGACCCAGGACGGGCGCAACATGACGATGATGCTTGCGCCGGCCAAGGCGTAGCGGTTAGCCGCCCGGCACGACGCCGGGCGTCTGCTTTACTGGGCCGCCGGTATGCCCAAGATGAAGACGCATTCGGGCGCCAAGAAGCGCTTCCGCAAGACCGCCAGCGGCAAGCTGCGCGGCCGGCACTCGTTCTCGACCCACATCCTCGAGAAGAAGTCGCCCAAGCGGAAGCGCCAGCACCGCAAGGCGGCGGTGATCTCCGATCACGATCGCGACACGGTCCGCAAGCTGCTCGGGGGGAAGGCGTCGTGACGCGGGTCAAGCGCTCCGTCCACGCGCGCAAGAAGCGCCGCGCCACCCTCGCGCTCACCAAGGGCTACCGCGGCGAGGCGCACTCGGGCTACAAGCGGGCCAAGGAGGCCCTGCTCAAGGCCGACCAGTACGCCTACCGCGACCGGCGCACCCGCAAGCGCGACTTCCGCCGCCTGTGGATCCAGCGCATCAACGCCGCCGCGCGCGAGAACGGCCTGACCTACGCGACGTTCATGCACGGCATGAGGCAGGCCGGGCTCGAGCTCGACCGCAAGATGCTGGCCGACATCGCCGTCCGCGACGCCGAGACCTTCCGACGCTTTGTCGAGCGCGCCCGCGAGGCGTCGGCCGGCTGAGCGACCAGACCGACCGACCAGAGCCTCACCGGGCGCCGCTCCGCATGGAGGGCGCCCTTTTTCATGATCACATCAGCCCAGAACCCGCACTTGAAGGACATTCGCAAGCTCCACCGGCGCCGGACCCGGGACGCGGTCGGCCGCTTCGTCGCCGAGGGCGAGGACCTGCTCGCGGCCGCCGACGCAGCCGGCTGGCCGGCGATCGAGCGCTACTGCGCGGCCGGGAGTGGGCTGGAGGGGGTCGAGGTCGCGCCCGAGGCGTTGGATGCCGTCAGCGCGCTCGGCTCCGGGACGCGGGCGCTGGGGGTCTACGAGCAGCGCTGGGCATCGCCCGCGGGCCCGGCATGCGTGGCGCTGTGGGGCGTCGGCGACCCGGGCAACGTCGGCACGGTGCTGCGGGCCGCGGCCGCGTTCGGGGCGGCAAGCGTCGCGCTCGGGCCGGGCTGCGCCGATCCCTACGGGCACAAGGCGGTGCGCGCGAGCATGGGGGCGATCTTCACCGTGCCGGTCGCGCGGGTGGAGCGCGTCGACGAGCTGCCTGGGGAGCGCATCGCGCTGGTCGCGCGTGAAGGCGAGCCATTGCGCGGACCGAGCGACGCCACGATCGTCGTCGGCGCCGAGCGCGAGGGACTCCCCGACGAGGTGGTGGCCGCCTGTGACCGCGTCGCCCACATCCCCATCACGACCGAGTCGCTGAACGCCGCGATGGCCGCGACGATCGCCCTGTACGAGCTTAGGATGGCCCGCTCATGAGCGAGCACGATCGCCCCGACGACGTTCGCGACGACGGCACGCCGAGCGATCCCCTCGCTCGCGTCGCCACCCTGCGCTCCGAGGCGGAAGCGGCGATCGGCTCCGCGTCCGGCTCGGCCGAGCTCGAGCAGCTGCGGGTCCGCTTCCTCGGCCGCAGGGCCGAGTTGCCGCAGCTGCTGCGCGGTGTGCGCGACCTGCCGGCGCAGCAGCGCGGCGCCGTCGGCAAGGCCGCCAACCAGGCCCGCCAGGCGCTCGAGGCCCTCATCGAGACGCGCGCCGCCGAGCTGCGGGCGTCCGAGCTCGACGTTCGGCTCGCCGCCGACGTCATCGACGTCACGCTGCCCGGCGACCCCGCGCTTCCGCCCGGCCGGCTGCACCTCATCACCGCCACCCGGCGCGAGATCGAGGACATCTTCCTCGGGCTCGGGTTCTCCGTCGCCGAGGGCCCCGAGGTCGAGCTCGTCTACTACAACTTCGACGCCCTCAACCACGACCCGCAGCACCCGGCGCGCCAGCCGTCGGACACCTTCTACGTCACCGACCCCGACGCGCTGCTCGAGCCCGACAGCCAGCTCCTGCGCGTCCACACCTCGCCGATGCAGGTGCGCGCGATGGAACTGCAGCCGCCGCCGCTGTACATCGTCGTCCCCGGCCGCGTGTTCCGGCCCGACAACGACGCCACCCACACGCCGCAGTTCAACCAGGTCGAGGGCCTCGCCGTCGACGAGGACATCACGCTGGCCGACCTCAAGGGCACGCTGCTGTCGTTCGCGCGCGCGATGTTCGGGCCCGACCGCGACGTCCGCCTGCGCCCGCACTTCTTCCCCTTCACCGAACCGAGCGTCGAGGTCGACGTCTCCTGCTTCAACTGCTCCGGCGGCCACATGCCCGACGGCAGCCGTTGCCCGGTGTGCAAGGGGTCGACCTGGATCGAGATCCTGGGCTCGGGGATGGTCGACCCCAACGTGTTCGAGTACGTGCGTGAGCACGGATATGACCCCGAGAAGGTGCAGGGCTTCGCCTTCGGGATGGGGATCGAGCGCATCGCCATGCTCAAGCACGGCGTCCCCGACCTGCGCCTGATCTACGACAACGACGTGCGGATGCTGGAGCAGTTCGGATGAGGCTCCCGCTCGCCTGGCTGCGCGACTACTGCGACCCGCCGCTCACGACCGAGGAGCTGGCGGAGCGTCTCGATCTCTCTGGCACGGAGGTCGGCTTCGTCGAGCACCACGGCGTCGGGGCACTCGACCGGTTCGTCGTCGGCCGCGTGCTCGCGGCCGAGCAGCACCCAGATGCCGACCGGCTGAGCGTCTGCCGCGTCGAGGTCGGAAACGGCGACGTGGCCCAGATCGTGTGCGGCGCGCCCAACGTCGCCGCCGGCCAGATCGTCGCGGTCGCGCGCCCCGGCGCGGTCATGCCCGACGGCACCGAGCTCGGTCGCGCGAAGCTGCGCGGCGTCGAGTCAGACGGGATGATCCTGGCCGAGGACGAGCTCGGCATCGGCACCGACCACGCCGGGATCCTCGTGCTGGACGACGACCTGCGCCCGGGCCAGCCGCTCGTCGACGCGCTGCCGATCTCGACCGACGTCATCGAGCTCGAGATCACCCCCAACCGCCCCGACTGCCTGGGCATCTACGGGCTGGCGCGCGAGGTCCACGCGATCACGGGCGCGCCGCTCGCGGCGCCGCCATGGAGCGTCGACGCGGGGTCGGCGGGCGAGGTGGCGGCGGCGTCGGTGGCCGTGGAGGACCCCGACCTCTGCCCGCGCTTTACCGCGCGCGTCTATGACGACGTCCGCATCGGGCCGTCGCCACCGTGGCTGAAGGCGCGCCTGATGGCGGCGGGCCAACGCCCGATCAACAACGTCGTCGACGTCACCAACTACGTGATGCTGCTGACCGGCCATCCGCTGCACGCGTTCGACCTCGACCGGGTCGCCGGCGATCGGCTGGTCGTCCGGCGGGCGCGCGCCGGCGAGCAGATCGAGCTGCTCGACGGCGCCGTGCGGGCGCTCGACGAGCCGATGATGGTGATCCTCGACGGCGACGGCCCGACGTCGCTGGCCGGGATCATGGGCGGGTCGCGGTCGGAGGTGGCCGACGACACCACCCGCGTCCTGATGGAGGTCGCGAGCTGGAACGGCCCGAACATCCAGCGCACGTCGCGCAAGCTCGGGGTGCGCAGCGAGGCGTCGGCCCGCTTCGAGAAGGGCCTGTCGCCCGACGCCGCGCTGGAGGCGCAGGTCATGGCGTCCGTTCTGATGGAGCACGTGGTCGGCGCGACGCTGTTGCCGGGCACGATCGACGTCGGCGGCGCGGGGCCGGCGCCGGCGACGCTGACACTGCGGCCGGGGCGGGTCGCGGCGCTGCTGGGGATCGAGATCCCGGCCGAGCGGTGCGCGCAGACCCTCGCGGCGCTCGGGTTCGGGGTCGAGCGCAGCGACCACGCTGCGGCGGAGCCGTCGGGGGTCGGCGCCCCCAGCGACGGCACGCCGCTTTCGGTCACCGTCCCCCATTGGCGCCGCAACGACGTGACCCGCGAAGTCGACCTCATCGAGGAGGTCGCGCGCGTCGACGGGGTCGAGAGGCTCCCCGCCACGCTGCCCGCGCGGCGGGGCGCCTACGGCGTGCTCACGCCGGCGCAGAAGCTGCGCCGCCGCACCGAGGACGCGCTGGCGGCGCGGCGCCTCGACGAGCTGGCGGGCTGGAGCTTCTCCGCGCCCGACCTTCCCGACCGCCTGCGCCTCGCGGCCGGCGACCCGCGCCGCGATGCGGTCGTGCTCGCCAACCCGCTCTCGTCGGCCCAGTCGGGCATGCGCACCACTTTGCTCGGCTCGCTGCTGGACGGCGCGCGTCACAACGTCACCCATGGCGCGCGCGACGTGCGCCTGTTCGAGCTCGGGGCCGTTTATCTGGCCGCCCAGCACCCGGCGGCGCCGCCCGAGGCCACCGCGCGCGGGCAGGGGCCGCTGCCCGGCGACGCCGGGCGCCGCGCGGCGGCGCAGCGCGCGCACGCCGCGACGCTGCCGACCGAACGGCTCCACGCCGCCGCCGTGCTGACCGGGGCCGTGCGACCGGCGACGTGGCGCGAGCCCGAGCCCCCGCAGGCCGACTTCTTCGCCGCCAAGGGGGTCCTCGAGGGCGTGGCCGAGACGCTGCGCGTGGCGCTGCGCTTCGAGCCCACCGGCGCCGAGCCGTTCCTGCACCCGGCGCGCGCCGCCCGCGTGCTGGCCGCCGGGGAGGCCGCCGGGTGGCTGGGCGAGCTGCATCCCGCGGTGGCCGAGGCCTGGGAGCTGCCGCCCGCGGCCGGATTCGAGGTCGACCTCGACGTGCTCTTCGCCGGCGCCCCCGACGCGCTCCTCTACGAGGACGTGACCTCGTTCCCCGCCGTGCACCGCGACCTGGCCGTTCTCGTGCCCGAGGCCGTGCCCGCCGCGGACGTCGTCGAGACCATCCGCACCGCTTCGCCGTTGCTCGAGCACGTCGACATCTTCGACGTCTACACGGGTGAGCAGGTGGGTCCGGGTCGCAAGTCGCTTGCGCTTCACCTGACGTTCCGGACCGCGGACCGGACGCTTCGCGACGAAGACGTCGATCGCCAGATCGAGGAGGTCGTGGGGGCGCTGCGCCAGCTGGGCGGCGAGCTGCGTGCCTAGCGCCGCCGTCATCGGCGCGACCGGCTACACGGGGGCGCTGTCGGCGGCGCTGCTGTGGCGGCATCCGTCGATCGACCTCGTGGCGGTCACGAGCCGCAGCGACGTGGGGAGGCGGCTCGACGACCTCTACCCGCGCCACCGCGTGCCGCTGACCCTCGAGGAGCTCGACCTCGACCGCCATGGCACCGTCGACGCGGCCATCGTCGCCTACCCGCACGGTGCCTCGTCGGGCGTGGTGGCGTCGCTCCGGGCGCGGGGCGTACGCATTGTCGATCTCAGTGCCGATTTCCGCCTGCGCGACCTCGACGTCTATCGCCGCTGGTACGGCGCTCACGAAGCGCCCGAGCTGATCGACGGGGCCGTCTACGGCCTGACCGAGCTCTATCGCGAGCACGTCGCCGACGCCGAGCTCGTCGCCAACCCGGGCTGCTATCCGACCGCCACCCTGCTCGCGCTCGCGCCGCTCGCGCGCGCCGGCCTGATCGACGATGTGGTCGTCGACGCCAAGTCCGGCGTCTCGGGGGCGGGTCGGGCGCCGTCGGAGCAGGTGCACTTCGTCAGCGCCGACGAGAACGTCAACGCCTACGGCGTCCCCGCCCACCGCCACGCGCCCGAGATCGTGCAGGAGCTCACCGCGCTCGGCGCGCCGGTGCAGGCCACGTTCGTCCCGCACCTGCTGCCGCTCGACCAGGGCGAGCTGGTGTCGTGCTACGTGACGGCGGCGCGCGAGACCAGCGCCGACGAGCTCGCCCAGCTCTACGCCGACGCCTACGTCGGCGAGCCGTTCGTCGAGCTCGCCGACCGGCCGCCCGGCGTGCGCGACGTGCGCGACACCAACGTGTGCCGCATCTCGGTCCACCCCGATCCGCGCACCGGCAAGGTCATCGTCTTCGGCGCCATCGACAACCTCTGGAAGGGCGCGGCGTCGCAGGCGGTGCAGAACCTCAACCTCATGCTCGGGCTGGGCGAGGAGGAGGGGATCTCGTGACGGGCGGCTTCTTCGACTCGCGCTGGATCGACCGGCCCCAGCAGGTCGAGGAGCTCGCTGGCGGGCTGCCCCAGGGCTTCCGGGCGGCTGCCAGGGCGGCGGGGATCAAGCCGAGCGGCCGGCCCGACCTGGCGCTGCTGACCTGCGACCGCGCCGACGCGTGCAGCGCGGCGCGCTTTACCCGTTCGGGCGTCCTGGCGGCGCCGGTGCTGCTCACCCAGGAGCGCTGCCGGCTCGAGGCGCTGCGCGCGGTGGTGATCAACGCCGGGAACGCCAACGCCGCCACCGGGCGGCGCGGCCTGGACGACGCCGCCAAGGTGCAGGGGGCCGCCGCTGCAGCGGCGGCGGTCCGCGCCGACCGTGTCGCCGTGTGCTCGACCGGCGTCATCGGCGTCCCGCTCGACGCGGACGCGCTCGTGCGCGCGCTGGCGGGCGTGCGCGCCGGGCTCTCCGACGCGGGTGACGCCGCGCTGTCGGAGGCCATTCAGACCACCGACGCGTTCGAGAAGCGGGCGTCGCTGCGGGTGCAGCTCGACGCCGGGGCGGTCCGCTTGTCAGCGCAGGCCAAGGGTGCCGGGATGCTCGCGCCCCACTTCGCCACGCTGCTCTGCTTCGTCCAGACCGACGCCGTCCTGGACGCCGCCACCTGCGACCTCCTGCTCGGTGCGACGTGCGCGCGGTCGTTCGAGCGCATCAGCGTCGACGGGCAGCTCTCGACCAACGACACCGTGCTGCTCATGGCCTCGGGCGCGAGCGGCGTGCGGGTGGAGGGCGAGACCGACGACGAGCTGCGCCTCGGCCAGGCGCTGGACGCGCTCATGCGCCAGCTCGCGCTGCTGTGCGCGCGCGACGGCGAGGGCGCCGACCGCGTGGGCAGGGTCACCGTCCGCGGCGGCCACCACATGCACGTCGAGGCGGCGGCGCGCGCGGTGGCCGACTCGCCGCTGGTCAAGACCGCGCTGAACGGCGGCGATCCGAACTGGGGCCGTATCGCCCAGGCGGTCGGCGCCGCCCTGCCCGGCACGGCGCCGCTTCCGCTCGACATCGCGATCGAGGGCGTGCCGGTGCTGTCGGGGGGCTCGCCGGTGCCGTACGACGAGGCCGAGCTTCAGGCAAAGGTCGCCGGCGCCGAGGTCGCCTACGACGTCGGCCTGCCGGGTGAGGGCGCCGAGACCGAGGTGTTCTTCAGCGACCTCTCCCACGGCTACGTGACCCTGAACGCGGAGTACACGACGTGAGGGACATCGCCACCCTCCTCGAGGCGCTGCCGTACATCCGCGAATTCCACGGCAAGACCGTGGTCATCAAGTACGGCGGGGCGGCGATGGAGGACCCCGATTTGCGC
>Ga0126313_10001812_pt1 | contig 11553 bp, 11 predicted proteins | sample Plot105A_FD_89954 | JGI IMG/M metagenome (GOLD analysis project Ga0126313, IMG submission 89954) | Serpentine soil microbial communities from UC McLaughlin Reserve, CA, USA - Plot105A | ecosystem: Environmental > Terrestrial > Soil > Grasslands | place: USA: UC McLaughlin Reserve, Lake County...
CCCGGGTACACGAGCCCGAACTTGTGCCCCGAGACGTTGATCGAGCGCACCTGCTCGAGCCGGAAGTCCCACTTCGAATCGGGGTACAGGAACGGCCACACGAAGCCGCCGCTCGCGCCGTCGACGTGCAGCGGGATGTCCAGGCCCTTGTCCTCCTTGATGCGCAGCAGCAGGTCGTTGATGCCGGCGACGTCGTCGGCGTGGCCGGTGAACGTCGTCCCGACGACCGCGGCGACGCCGATCGTGTGCTCGTCGAGGTGCGGCTCGACGTCCTCCGGCCCGATCACGAACTTGTCGTTCTGGAGCGGGATGATCCGCGGCTCGACGTCGAAGTAGCGGCAGAACTTGTCCCACACGACGTGGACGTCGCCGCCGAACACGAGGTTCGGGCGGTCCGTCGGCTTGCCCTCGGCCTCACGCCGCTTGCGCCACTTCCACTTGAGCGAGAGCGCGCCGAGCATGATCGCCTCCGACGAGCCCTGCGTGCGCGCGCCCGTCGTCTCGCCCGGAGCGTTGAAGAGGCTCGCGAGCATGCGGATGCAGCGCTGCTCGATCTCCGCGGTCTGCGGGTACTCGGCGTGGTCGATGAAGTTCCGGTGCAGGTTCTCGGTGGTGACCTCACGCGCCTCGGGCTACATCCACGTGGTCACGAAGGTCGCCAGGTTGCGCATCGGCAGCCCGTCGAGCGCCAGCTCCTCGCCCAGCAGCCGCATCGCGTCGACGCCGCGCATCCCGTGCTCGGGCAGCGCGTTGTCCGGCGGCGCTTCGAGCAGGAAGCGGTTGCCGTAGTCCTTGCCGAGCTGGTCGAGCTCGGCGCCGAGGCGTGCCTGGGCGTGGTCGTGCACGGTCATGGGAGGACCTCCTTGGGAGCGGACGCGGGGGTGGGCCAGAGCATCACGGCTCCGGCGAAGAAGCAGGCGGCGCCGAGCGCCGTGCCCCAGTTGGCGGCGGCGAGGTCGAGGATCGACCCGCTCGCGGGGACGATGTAGGACGCGATGGCCGACACGCCGAACAGGACGCAGCCGGCGAGGTTGACCGCTGCCATGCGCCACGACCGGTCGCGCCTCCCGCCGCGCGCCGCGACGCGGTACGCGAGCGCGCCGGAGATGAGGAAGAAGGCGGAGCCGATCAGGTCGGGCGTCCAGATCAGCCGGTCCTCCTGCTGGACGTCGAAGCCGCTCTGCATCGCGTCGTAGGTGTCGAGGTTGAACAGCAGGGTGCCGAGGAACTGGATCGCCGCGCTCCACCAGGTGGCGTCGCGGCCGAAGCGAGCGCCGCGGCGCAGCGTGGTCTGGCGCAGCTCGAGCAGTGCGGCGAGCGTGAAGAAGATCGACCCCGCGAAGAAGATCGCCCCGTCGGCGCCCGCGCCGACGAGCTGCACCACGCCCGGGAACGGGCCGATGAAGAAGCAGAGCGAGCCGATCGCGAAGCCGGCGGCGATCGGGCGGTCCCACCCGGCCAGGGCGCCGGGGCCGGAGACCCGCAGCAGCGCATGCCCGATCACGGTGCGACCCTAGGTGCGGGGAGGCGGGGCGCGCATCGCCCGGAACGGGTGATCAGGCGGCGCGCCGGCGCGGCGCCCCCGCGCTCTCGGGCTTGCCGTCGGTGTCCGTCACGACCGTGTGGGCCAGATAGTCCTGCAGGCCCCGCCGGCGGGCGTCGAACAGGATGGGGAGGAACCCCGCGCAGAACGGGATGGCGGCCAGCACCAGCCCGCCGAGCCGGACGAGCGAGCGGCGGACGCCGAGGATCCGGTCCGAGGCGCCGTCGTGGACGCGGAAGCGCATCACGTGGGCGCCGGGCGTCTGACCCGTCGTGCTCCAGAACGACACGAAGTACGCGCCCGCCCAGATGACATAGGACACGCCGGCGATCGCCGCCACCAGGTCCTCGACGTCCTTGCCGGCCGGGAGGATCGACAGGCACAGCGCGATCACGACGCCGACGAGCGCCGCGATCACGTTGATCAGGAGCGCGTCGATCGCGAGCGCGATCGCCCGTGTGACGATGCCGGTGTAGCGCGTCGTGACGGGCGGGACGGCGAGCATGCTCAGGCCGGTGCACCGCCGGGGACGTCGGGCCCGGGCCCGGCCTCCGGGCGGCGGCCGAAGGCGCGCCGCGCCGCGGCGGCCAGCCGGTCGTCGATCCGGCGCGAGCGCGTCCGCACCTCGCCGGCCATCTCGTCGGCGAAGCTCAGGCTCTGCTGCGTGATCGCGTCGCTCACCGCCGGGCTCTGCGCGATCTCGTCGACCATCTGCCACAGCTCCTCGCTCGCCAGCAGCCGGGCCACGCCCGTGTCGAGCAGCCGGCTGTCCAGCACGCGCCCGACCATCCGCTCCATGCCGGGGCTGTCGGCCACGACCCCCACGAGCACCTCCGCGCGCTCGCTGTCGAGGGTGCGGGTGATCAGGCGCTCGACGCCGGGATCGTCCAGCGCGCGCATGACCACGGTCTCGATCTCGGGGCCCGCCAGCAGGCGGCCGACCGAGCGCTCGACGACGCCTTCGGCGATCAGGCCCTCGGCGACGCGTTGCGGGACGCCCGCGCGCACGATCTCCGCCGACAGGCGCTCGATCACCGCATCGCGGATCAGGGCCGCCGCGATGGCGTCGACCAGCGGCCCCTGCATCAGCCCGCTGACCGCCCGCTCGACGAGCGGGCTGCGGGCGATGCGGTCGACGGCCCCGGCCGCGAGCGACGAGTCGAGGACGGTGTCGAGGGCGCGGAGCGCGAGCACCTCCGACCTCCGCCGGACCTGTCGCTCGACGGCGTATGCGGGCCGGAGCGCCTCCCGCGCGACCGCCGACGCCACATGCACCGCGTCCTCCGTCAGTCCCATGACAGCGTTTCTATCGCATGTCGAGGCATCCCGCCCGAGTTGCACCGAAGCTGGCGTCTGCGACGATGCGGGTATGACGACGTGCGCTGTCGGGACCGGCCCGTCCTGACGCAGCTTCCTGAGACGGTCGGACGCGCGCCGTTGCGCATCGTCGTCGCGGACGACTCGTACCTCGTCCGCGAGGCGCTGGCCCACCTGCTGGACGCGGCGCCGGAGCTCGAGCTGGTCGCGGTGTGCGAGGACGGCGACGCGCTGCTGGCCGCGATCGAGAGCCAGTCTCCGGATGCGGTCCTCACGGACATCCGGATGCCGCCGTCACGGGAGGACGAGGGCATCGCGATCGCCAACCGGCTGCGTGACACGCATCCCGGCCTCGGGGTCGTCGTGGTCAGCCAGTACGCCACGCCGCAATACGCGCTGGCGTTGCTCGAGCACGGCTCGGACGGGCGGGCGTACCTGCTCAAGGAGCGGCTCTCGGACCGCGGGCAGCTCGTCTCGGCGCTGCGCGCGGTGGCGTCGGGCGGCTCGGTCGTCGACGCGAAGGTGGTCGACGCGCTGATCGCGGCGCGGTTGCGCTCCAGCGCCTCGCCGATGGACGAACTCACGCCGCGCGAGCTGGAGATCCTCTCCGAGATCGCGCAGGGCAAGACGAACCAGGGGATCGCGGAGCAGCTGTTCCTGACCAAGCGGGCGGTGGAGAAGCACATCAACGCGATCTTCCTCAAGCTCGGGCTGACCAGCGCCGAGGACTTCAGCCGCCGGGTGAAGGCGGCCCTCATCTATCTCGCCCACCAGGGCGACGGCGCACCGCCGCCCTGAGCGTTCGCCGCGACGCCGATCGGCGCGGTGCTCATGACATCCTCCTCTCCGACCGTTCCGACGCTACGCCGGGCGGGCCGATTCGGCATCACCCCGATCGCATGACGCGCACCGGGGTGGTGCGCGCCCGGCGCGGCGTTCGTGCGGGCCCCCCTGCGATCGGCGGGCACGCGCCCTTGCCCGTGCCCGCCCGCGCTCGGGAGGCTGGTGGCTGACATGACCGCACCGCTCCTCATCGACGTCGCCGACCCCTGGGCCGGGCGTCCGACTCCGACCGGCGGTGTCGTGCCGCGGCCCCGGCTCGTCGCCGCGCTCGGTGCCACCGCCGCCGGCTGCGTCGCCGTGCTGTCCGCGCCCGCCGGCTACGGCAAGACGACGTTGCTGTGCCAGTGGGAGGCCGAGGACCCGCGACCGTTCGTGTGGCTGACCGTCGACCACCGCGACGACGAGGATCCGGCACGGCTGAGGGAACGCGCCGCCGCACTGCTCGAACCCATGCCCGCCGGCGAGCCGTTCGTGGTCGTGCTCGACGACGCCCACGCGCTGCGCGCTGCGGCCACGCGGCTCGCGTTGCGGCGGATCGCGGCCGATCTGCCGCCAGAGGCGGTGCTCGCGATCGCCACGCGCGCTGAGGCGCCGCTTCCCATCGCGCGGCTGCGCGCCGAGCACCGGCTCGTCGAGCTGGGCACGGGCCGGCTCGCCATGCACCGGGACGAGGCGGCGGCGGTGGTCGCGCTCGACGGCCGCCGTCTCCCGGCCGACGAGCTGGACGCCCTGATGGCGCTCACCGAGGGCTGGCCCGCGGCGCTGTCGCTGGCGCTGCTCGCGCTCGCGGACGGCCGGATCCCCACCGAGCTGTCCGCGGCCGACGACCTCTTCGCCGCCTACCTGGAGGACGAGGTGCTCGCCGGCCTCCGCCCGTCCGACCGGGTCTTTCTGCGGCGGACGTCCGTGCTGCAGACGCTGACCGGCCCGGGCTGCGACACGGTGCTGGACAGGACCGGCTCGGCCGGCGTGCTCGCGCGGCTGGCGTTCGCCAACGTCCTGCTGATCCCGCTCGACCGGCGCGGCGAGCGGCTGCGCTGCCATCGGCTGCTCGCCGGCACCCTCGCGGCCGAGCTCGCGCGCGTGGAGCCGGCCCACGCCGACCGGCTGCATCGCCGGGCGGCCGGCTGGTGCGGCGGCGCCGGGGACCTCGACGGCGCGGTCCGGCACGCGCTCGCCGGCGGCGACGTGCCACGCGCCGCCCGGATGACGTGGGCGAGCGCCGCGCACGCGGTCGCGCACGGCGACGGCGCCGCCGTCGAGCGGCGGCTGGCGCTCTTCAGCGCGCGCGAGACCGCCACGCACCCCGAGCTGGCGCTCACCGCCGCGACGACCGGCCTGATCGCCGGGCGCGGTGACCTCGTGTCGCACTGGTCCTCCGCTGCGGCGGTGCTCGCCGCGGCCGACGCACCGCCCGCGGTGTTCGGCATGCTGGCCGTGTTCCGGGCGACGCTCGGCCATGACGGCCTTCCAGGCGCGATCGATGACGCGGCCCACGCCGCCGCGCAGCTGAGCGGCGACGATCTCGCGATCGCGCTGTGCCACTTCGTCGCCGGCGCGGCGCGGCACCTGCTCGGGGACCGGGAGCGCGCCCGGGCCGAGCTGATCAGCGGCGCGCGGCGGGCCGCCGTCGCCGCACCGGCCCTCCACGCGCTCTGTCTCGCACAGCTCGGCGTGCTGGCGGTCGAGCGCCAGGACCGCGCGGAGGCGACGGAGCTCGTCGCGCGTGCACGGGCGCAAGTCGAGCGGCACGGACTGCAGGACGCGCCGGCGTGCGCGCTCGTGTTCGCGGCGAGCGCGGCGGTGCGCGCCCAGGACGGGCGCGCGGAAGACGCACGCGCGGACCTCGCGCATGCGACCCGCCTACAGGAGGCGCTCGTCGACTTCGCGCCCTGGTACGAGGCGGAGCTGCGGATCCTCTGCGCCTGGGCCGCGTGGCGGCTGTGCGACGTCCCGGGCGCCATCGCGCACCTGAACGACGCCGCGCGCTACGTGCGGTCAGCGCCCGAGGCGACCGTGCTCACCGCGTGGCTCGACGGGACGCAGGACCAGGTCGCGCAGGCGGCCGCGCCGACGGCCTCGCTCACCGCGGCCGAGCTGCGGATCCTCCGCTATCTCCCGACGCACCTGTCGTTCCGGGAGATCGCGGAGCGGACGTTCGTCTCGGCCAACACGGTCAAGACGCAGGCGAACGCGGTCTACCGCAAGCTCGACGTCTCGTCGCGCTCGGAGGCCGTGACCCGCGCCCGGGCGCTCGGCGTGCTCGATCCAGCCTGACCCTGCAGCTCGGCGCGCCATTCCGACAGCAGCCCGTGGACGGCCGCCGCGCCGAGGATCGGCGCCTCCGGCAGCGCGAGCCGCGGTGGGGCGAGGATGAAGGGGCGCGTCTGCGGACCGCCGAGGCCGCCGTGGAAGGAGATCAGCTCCTCGAACGCGCAGCCCTCGTCGAGCGCGGGGTCGTAGAACGAGCCGACCATGATGTCGGCGACGTGCGCGAAGCCGTCGGTACGGGCGAGATGGCGCGCCGCGGTGGGGGAGAAGGGCGCCAGCGGATCCTGGCCGTCGACGTGACCCGTCTTCAGGTTGCGCGTGCCGTCCGGGCCGAGCACGAGCGCGCCGTGCGCCGCTGATCGCACCAGCAGCCAGCCGACGTGCGGGTGGGCGCGCAGTGCGCCGAGCAGCGCAGGGTGGCGCTCCTCGATCTCCTCGAGCGTCATCCGGTGCGGCCGTTCCATCAGGTAGACGAGGCCGAGGTTGCCGGAGCCGAGCACGACGACCGGGCGGTCGCCGACCTCGTTCTTCGCCGGCTTCGGCGCCCCCCGGCCGGTCGCCTCGCCGACCGCCTGGCCGACGCGCGCGCTCTGCTCGTCGCCGTCGGCGATGGAGGCGACGCTGCCGTGGCTGAGCGAGCGCTCGACGAGCTCCGCGAGCCCGTAGCCGTGGCGCTGCTTGAAGGTGGCGCCCTGCGTCTGCCCGTGGTCGGAGAGCACGACGATCTCGTAGGGCCGCGCCGCGTAGCGCCGCGCGCGGTCGATCCGCCCGAACTGCTGGTCGAGCTTGCGCAGCGCCTCCAGCGTGTCCGCGCGCTCCAGCCCGGAGTGGTGCGCGACCTCGTCGTAGCTCGAGAACGTGGCGTAGACGGCGGGGCGGCCGTGCATCATGTCGCTCAGCACCCCGAACACGATCAGGTCGCGGACGACCACGCACAGGGCCGCGCGCATGAGCGGGTAGATGCCGCCGCGGTGCCCGCGCGGGCGGATGTCGCGGCGCGCGGCCCGCGCCGCCGCGGTCAGCTCGAGCACGACCTCCCAGACGAACAGGACGAGCGCGCGGGTGACGTTGAAGCCGTTGGCGAGGAACGCGCGGTAGCCGGGGTTGGCCCGCTTCTCGGCGTCCATCCGGCTGACCGTGAGGATCGTCTCGTCCGCCTCGCCCGAGAGCAGGTTGCCACGGCTCGCGCCGCCGTCGCGCAGCAGGCCGATGCCGGTCGCGCGCCGGCCCTCGATCTCCGCGCAGTCGGCGGGCGAGGAGCAGGTCATGATCCGCCCCGACTCCTTCTCGACCCAGCGGAAGGCGGGGATGTCCTCGTTCGAGCCGAGCAGGATCCCCGCCTGGCTCGCCCCGGTCTGCGACGACAGGTCGGTCTCCCACTCCGCCAGGCGGTAGCCCTCCTCCGCGATCCAGCGCGCCATGTTCGGTGCGCTGCCGTCGCGCATGGCGTCGCGCAGGACGGGCAGGGCGAGGCCGTCGATCTCGAGGAAGATGATGCCCGGGACGTCGGTGGGCGTCCCACCGCCGGTCCGGCGGGCGATACGCCGGGTCACGCGCACGTTGTAGTGATCGTCGTCGTTGGTCCCCAGAACGATGTCGAGCACGATCGTGGCGGCGGCGATCAGGATCGCGGCGAGCAGCGCGTCGCCGAAGGAGTCGACGTGGATGTCGTCGGGCAGCAGCTCGTGGGCCAGCAGCAGCGCGCCGGCATCGGCGAAGAGCACCAGCAGGAAGCCGGTCGCGAGCATGTACGGCAGCCGGAGCGCGGCGAGGAGCGGCGGCAGCAGGGCGTTGACCAGCGCGATCGCGGCGGCGGCGAGGAACGCGGCGCCGGTGTTGTCGAGCGCGACGCCGGGGAGAATGGCCGCGGCAATCCAGACCGCGGCGGCGGCGACGATCCAGCCCAGGATCAGGCGGAGAGGACGCAGGCGTGGTCGCTCGGGATGCCAGGGCTCCATCCGCGGGACGGTAGGCGGGTCGCGGCGGGCGCGCATCACTCGCTTCGGGGGATGTGGCTCCGCGCGAGTCCGCCTACGGTCGCAGGGTGGCCACTGCTCCGACCGCCTCGCGGCTCGCGGACGCCCGGCGCCGGCTGGACGCCTCGTTCACCGGGCGCTTCGTGCGGGAGCTGCTCGAGCTCCGGGCGTTCGACCGGGCGCTCGCGCTCGCGTCGAAGTCCTTCATCGCGGTCCTCCCGCTGAGCATCCTGTCGACGGCGGTCGTCTCCGGGCGGTCGTTCGGCGACCAGATCGCCCGGCGGTTCGGGTTGGACGGCGCCGGCGCCGACGCCGCCCGTGCGCTCTTCGCGGCGCCGACGCAGATCGAGGCGAGCATCGGGCTGCTCGGCGTGGTGATCCTGATCTCGTCCGTCATGAGCTTCTCGCGCGCGCTCGAGCGCGTCTACCTCGACTGCTGGCGGCTGCCGCCGCTGGGCTCCGCGACCGGGCGGCGGCTGCTCTGGCTCACGGGCTTCACCCTGGCCCTCACACTTCTGTCGTTCGTCCGCTCGACCTGGGTCGACGCGAACACGCCGGTTCTGCAGTGGATCCTGGGGGCGTTGGCCGCCGGCGTCTTCTTCCTCTGGACGCCGTACCTGCTGCTGGGGCGGCGGCTGACCGCGCGGCGGCTCCTGCCCACGGCGGTACTGACCGGCTCGGCCCTGCTCATCCTCGCCGTCGGCTCCACGCTCGCGCTGCCGCAGTACGTCAACCACGACACGGAGCGCTACGGCCTCGTCGGGTTCACCTTCGCGATGGTCTCGTGGCTGTTCGCCGCGTCGCTGCTCGTCGTCGGGTCGGCGGCGCTGGGGGCGATGCTCGACCGGCGCGCGCGCGGCGAGGAGGACGTGCCGCCGCCACCGGAGGAGGAGGACTGAGTCATCCGATCGTGGTGATGCGCGCGGCGCTCGCGCGCGGGACCCTGCGGGTATGAGCCACGTGTCGCCGGGTCCCGAGCCGACCGAGTTCCGCTACCGCGACGACGGGGGCCAGGCGGGCGCGATCTGGGCGCTGTTCGTGGCGCTGCTCTTCCTGCTCTCCTCGGTGGCCACCGGCGTGCTGGGGATCGCGGAGCTCGGGCACGCGTCGTGGCTCAAGTCGGGCGGGCTGCCGAGCGACGACCCGACGTTCTGGGGCATCGTGCTGCTCGGCGTGGCGACGCTGCAGGGCCTCTGCGGCCTGCTCATCTTCTTCAGCCGCCGGATCGGCACCGTGCTCGGGATCGGGCTCGCGGCGCTGGGCATCGTCGCCCATCTCCTCGTGATCAGCTCCTACCCGATCCTGTCGGTGGCGGGGATCGCCGTCGGCCTGCTCATCATCGGGCTCCTGCTGGCGAGCCGGCCAGGGCGCTAGCCGACCCGCTTCGCCGCCGGGCGGTCGCCTTCACCGCGGCGCCCGTCACCCCGGCCCGCCGCGGCACGACCCACGGGCGGATGCGCGGGGCGAGCTCTCTCGCTATACGACGCAAACTCGCCCGGCGCCGAACTGGAACCGGTTCCATCGCGTTTTGCGACGCCGCGGACCGCGCGGCAGCCACGCGGCCCGGCAGATCTCGTCAGCAGGCCTGCTCGAGATAGCGGTCGATCTTGAACTCGATCGCGTCCAGGTTCGCGCGCATGAGCTCGAGCTGCTCGAGCACGGCGGCACGGTGGGCCTCGAGCAGCGCGAGCCGCTCCTCCTCGTTGCCGTCGCCCGCCCGGACGAGTCGGCGTAGTCGCGGATGCATCCCGGTCGCGGGCAGCCGCGTGACAGCGTGACCCAGCGGATCTCGTCCTCGCTGTAAGCGGCGATGGCTCGACGGGGCGCGCTCGACGGGGTCGAGCATCAGCCCGGCGCGCTCGTAGGGGCGCAGCGTGTGGGCGCTCAGGCCGGTCGCCTGTGCCGCGGCGGAGATGCTCAGTGCCTCGGCGGTGACCATGCGGCGATCGTGAACCTCGAGCGCGCTCGAGGTCAAGCCGCCGCGCAGAGTCGGCACACCTCCGCGCGTCCCTCGTCACACCTGCCCGTTGTCCCGTCACGGCGCCCGCCGCATGCTGCTGTTCTGTCCGATGCCCGCCCCATCATCCCCGGACCGACTTCGAGAAGCTGCCAGAGGAGCATTGCCCGATGAGCCATGACCAGGCCACCAAGGCCCGTGACACCGCCCTGCAGGGTGCACTCACGCAGATCGAGCGCCAGTTCGGCAAGGGCACGGTCATGCGCATGGGCGACGAGGGCGCCCAGGTCCGCGTCGAGGCGATCCCCACCGGTGCCATCTCGCTCGACCTCGCGCTCGGGATCGGCGGCATGCCGCGCGGGCGCATCGTCGAGGTCTTCGGCCCGGAGTCGTCGGGCAAGACGACGCTCGTCTACCACGTGATCGCCGAGGCCCAGAAGCTCGGCGGGGTGTGCGCGTTCATCGACGCGGAGCATGCGATGGACCCGCTCTACGCCCAGAACCTGGGCGTGAACATCGACGAGCTGCTGGTCTCGCAGCCCGACTACGGCGAGCAGGGGCTCGAGATCGCCGACATGCTGGTCCGCTCCGGCGCTGTCGACGTGGTGGCGATCGACTCGGTGGCCGCGCTCACGCCGCGGGCCGAGCTCGAGGGCCAGATGGGCGACCAGACGGTGGGCGTCCAGGCGCGGATGATGAGCCAGGCGATGCGCAAGCTCGCCGGCAACCTGAACCGGACGCAGACCCTCTGCCTGTTCGTGAACCAGATCCGCGAGAAGGTCGGCGTGATGTTCGGCTCGCCCGAGACGCAGCCGGGCGGCCGGGCGCTGAAGTTCTACTCGTCCCAGCGGCTCGACATCCGCCGGATCGAGACGCTGAAGGACGGCACCGAGGCCGTCGGCAACCGCGTCCGCGTCAAGGTCGTCAAGAACAAGGTCGCGGCGCCGTTCCGCCAGGCGGAGTTCGACATCGAGTTCGGCAAGGGCATCTCGAGCTCGGGCTGCATCCTCGACCTGGCGATCGAGCACAACGTGGTCGCCAAGTCCGGGTCGTTCTTCTCGTACGGCGACGAGCGGCTCGGCCAGGGGCGCAACAACGCCAAGGCGTACCTGGACGAGCACGTCGAGGTCGCCAAGGAGATCGAGTCCAAGATCTACGCCGCGCTCGGCATCGGGCAGGACCTCGTGACGCCGATCGATCGCGAGGAGGGCGCCGTCGAGGCGGCCGCCGCCGCGGCGGCGGTGGCATGACCGCCCTCGCGCAGGCCGGCGCGCCCGCGCCCCGGTCCGGCCGCCGCTGGTAGCCGTGGAGCCGGCGCACGTGCGCGTCCCGGCGGCGAACCGCCACCGCGGCGACGAGCCCGCGGGCGAGCGCAGCGACCCCGCCGCGCGGCTCGAACGCGCGCGGGCGCTCGCTTGGCGCGCCCTCAACCGGCGCGAGCGGACGGAGCTCGAGCTGCGCGGCATCCTTGCGGAGAAGCGGGTGGCGCCCGAGGAGGCGCAGGTCGTCGTCGGCGAGCTGCTCGAGGGCGGCTTCATCGACGACGCGGGGTTCGCGCAGCGCTTCGCCGAGGACCGGCGCCGGCTCGACGCCTGGGGCGCCGAGCGGATCGCCCGGCGCCTGCGCGAGCTCGGCGTGGCGCCCGA
>Ga0126313_10001813_pt1 | contig 11553 bp, 12 predicted proteins | sample Plot105A_FD_89954 | JGI IMG/M metagenome (GOLD analysis project Ga0126313, IMG submission 89954) | Serpentine soil microbial communities from UC McLaughlin Reserve, CA, USA - Plot105A | ecosystem: Environmental > Terrestrial > Soil > Grasslands | place: USA: UC McLaughlin Reserve, Lake County...
ATCTCCACCGGCGACCCGAAGAAGTCGGTCGACATCTCCCGCAAGGCCGAGCTCTACGAGACGAGCTCCGGGCTCGTCACGATCACCGGCGGCAAGCTCACGACCTGGCGGCGGATGGCGAAGCTGGCCGTGGACCGGGTGGTGGAGCGCGAGGGTCGCGACGCGCCATGCCGCACCGACGAGATCCCGCTGGGCATGCCCGAGGATCCCGACGCGCTCCCCGACGCGGAGGGCGTCGACCCCGAGTCCCGTGCGCACCTCGCCGCCCGCTACGGCCACGCCGCGCACGAGGTGATCGAGCTGGCCGCGAGCTCAGCGGAGCTCGCGGCCCGGATCACGCCCGAGCTGCCGGACCTCGTGGCCGAGGCCGCCTTCGCCGCCCGCCGGGAGCAGACCCGCTCGGTCGCGGACGCCCTGATTCGCCGAACCCGCTTGGGTCTGCTCGACGCGAGAACGCTCTGCGCGGAGGGCGGAGACGGCCCGGAGCGAGTGGCGCGGGCAATGGCCGACGAGCTGGGCTGGAGCGAGCCCAGGGTTCGAGCGGAGCTCGAGGATTGGCGCCAGGTCGCCCGCGCAGAGGGCCTGGTGCCTGGGGCGGGTCCGCCAGAAGGCGGGGTCGAGCGGAGAGCGGCGTGAGGCTGCGCCTGCGTGAGACGACGCTGGAGCTGGAGCCAGGCCGGCCCCTGCTGATGGGCATCGTCAACGCGGGGCCTGACTCATTCTCCGACCCGGGCCTTCGCTCGGTGGAGGAACTCGCCGAGCGGGCGCGGAGCATGGCCGCCGACGGAGCTGCGCTGATCGACGTCGGAGGCGAGTCGGGCCGGACGGACCGCCCTCCCGTGGAGGAGCAGGAGGAGCTCGAGCGCGTAGCGCCGGTCGTGGAGTCGCTCGCCGCCGCGGGGCTGCTCGTCTCGGTGGACACCTGGCGCGCTCCGGTGGCTCGTGGGGCGTTGGCGGCGGGCGCGGCCATGATCAACGACGTGAGTGCGCTGTCCGATCCGGGTGTGGCCCGGGCCTGCGCCGATGCCGGGGCGGCCCTCGTTGTCACACACACGCGAGTCGAACCCAAGGCCAAGGGCTTCCCACGCTACGACGACGTCGTGAGCGACGTGGCCGAGCTGCTTGGTGATCGATCGGCGGCCGCCCGGGGGCTGGGCGTGGACCGCGAGCAGCTCGTGCTCGACCCGGGGATCGATCTCGGCAAGACCCCCGCCCAGTCGGTGGAGGTCCTGCGCCGGCTGCGCGAGCTCCACGAGCTCGGCCGGCCGCTGCTGCTGGCCGTGTCACGCAAGGACTTCCTGGGCGCGCTCACCGAGCGCTCGCCCGCGGAACGGGACGCCGGAACCCTGGCCGCCGTCGGGGCGGCCAGCGAGGGAGGGGCCCACGTTCTGCGCGTCCACGACGTCGCGGTCGCGCACGACTACCTGCGCGTGCGGGCCGCCCTCACCGGCGACGAGCCCCTGCCCGAGGGCCCGCTTCCCCACGGTCTCCGTAGGGAGCCGGCGTGAGCCCCTTCACGATCGCTCAGCTGTCCGACCTCCACTGCGGCTCGCCCCACTTCATGCCCAGCCTGCTGGAGCGCGCGCTGGTCGAGGTCAACGAGCTCGAGCCCGACGTGGTGATCGTCTCCGGCGACCTCACCGGAGACGGACTGCGACCCGAGTACCAGTCGGCCCGCGAGCACCTGGACCAGGTGGCCTGCGAGCGGATGATCGTGATCCCGGGCAACCACGACTCGCGGAATGTCGGCTACGTGCACTTCGAGGAGATGTTCGGGGAGCGCCGATCCGAGCTACACGCGGATGGCGTCTCGATCGTGGCGGTCGACTCGACCGAGCCGGACCTCGACCACGGCGTGATCGGCCGCGGGCGCTATCAGTGGATCGAGGAGCGGTTCGCCTCGTCCGACGCCTTTCTGCGGATCTTCGTCCTGCACCACCACCTGCTGCCGGTGCCTGGCACCGGACGCGAGCGCAACGTCGTGCACGACGCGGGCGACACGCTCGAGTGCCTCCAGCGGGCCGACGTGCACCTGGTGCTCTCGGGCCACAAGCACGTGCCCTACGCCTGGCGGCTCGAGAACCTGTTCGTCGTCAACGCGGGGACTGTTTCCACGACCCGCCTCCGCGGCAAGACCAAGCCCTGTTACAACGTGATCGAGGCCTCTCCGGAGCGGGTCACCGTCTACCGCAAGTACCCCTTCCACGACCGCGACGCGATTCTCTCCTTCGACCCCCGGACGTACGAGTACGAGAAGGACCAGTCGCTGCTGGGCGAGACCGCCCACGGATAGCACTACGCCGTTCCAACCCGCTCCTCGCGCGAGAATGCGGCGCGTGCACGAGGCACCTGCGATCGCGCTCATCGACGGCGAGCACCACCCCGGGGTGGTGCGCGACGCGCTCGATCGGCTCGGGCCCGTGGCTGTCGTGTTCTGCGGCGGATCGGAGAAGCTGCGTCCCGGCTCACTCGACGACCGCTACGGCCGCCCGGTCCGGGACGACCCCGAGGCGACGCTGCGCGAGCTCGCCGCGACAGCAGTACGGGTTGTGGACCTGGCGGATGAGCCGCCGCTCCCCGCCTCGGCGAAGCTCAGGCTGGCCGCGCTGGCGCTGAGCTTGGGTCTCGAGTACGAGGCTCCGGGCCTGCGCCTGCGGCCGCCGCGGTACGAGCCGGTGCGGTTCGACGGGCCGAAGCTCGCCGTCATCGGCACGGGCAAGCGCACCGGGAAGACCGCGGTCGCGGGGTACTGGGCAACCCTGCTCCGGGACCCCGTGGTGGTGTGCATGGGGAGGGGCGGCCCGCCGGAGCCCCGGGTGGCCGAGCCGGGGGTTTCGGTCCAGGATCTGATGGCGCTCTCAGACACGGGGGAGCACGCCGCCTCCGACTACCTCGAGGATGCGCTGCTCGCCGAGGTCCGCACGGTGGGCTGCCGGCGGGTCGGCGGCGGGCTCGCCGGCGAGCCGGCGGAGTCGAACGTCGTCGACGGCGCGGCTCTCGCCGCGTCCCTCGGGCCGGGGACGATCCTGTTCGAGGGGTCGGGCGCCTGCATTCCCCCGGTGGAGGTGGACAGGACGCTGTGCCTGGTCGGCCCCGGCGCCGACGAGCCATTCGCCGACTACCGCCTGCTGCGCGCCGACCTCGTGCTCGCGGCCGAGGGGGCGCCCGCCCCGCCGGGCACGCCTCGCTTCCGGCTCCGGCCGGAGCCCAAAGACTCCGTGCCGGAGGACGCCCGGATCGCCCTCTTCACCACCGGGCCGGATCGCTGCGAGGGCGTCGACCCGCTCGTGGTCTCCACCAGCCTGGCCCACCGCGCCGAGCTCGCCGAGGACCTTGAGCGGGCGGCCGCCGAGCGCTGCGACCTCTACCTCACCGAGCTGAAGGCCGCCGCGATCGACACCGTTGCGGTTGCGGCCGCCTCCCGCGGTGCCGGGGTCGCCTTCGTCCGCAACCGGCCCCTGGGCGTGGGCTTCGACCTGGACGCGGAACTGCTCAAACTGATGCCGTGATGGCTGAGGCGTCTGAGACGATCGTCGTCCACAAGGGCCACGGGCTACCGTACTCGAAGGGGCTGACCGCCCAGGCGCTGTCGGCCACCGGCCTCTCACCCGAGCGCTCCTTCGAGCTCGCGCGGAAGGTCGAGCTGCGGCTCGCCCAGCTGGGAGCGCAGGAGGTCGACATCGCCGGCCTACGCGCGCTGACCGAGGAGGTGCTGCTCGCTGAGGAGGGTGCGGCCGCGGTGCGGCGCTACCGCGACTGGCGCCGGCTCGACCGCCTGGAGCGCCCGCTCGTGGTGATGATCGGCGGCACCACCGGCGTCGGCAAGTCCACCCTCGCCACGATGCTGGCCGCCCGTCTGGGGGTGACGCGCGTGATCGCCACGGACGTCGTCCGTCAGGTGCTGCGGGCGTTCTTCACCCAGGAGGCCATGCCCTCCGTGCATCACTCGGCGTTCGAGGCCGGCGGGGTGGAGGGCTATCGGCAACAGGCGGAGCGGGTGGCCACGGGGATCGCCGCGATCGTCGAGCGCGCCGCCGGCGAGGGAAAGCCGGTCATCGTGGAAGGCGTCCACGTCCTGCCCGGCACGCTCGACTCGGCGCTCCGGGAGCGCTGCGTCCCGGTCGAGGCGATGCTCGTAGTGGGGGACGCCGAGCTGCACCGGGGGCACTTCACGCATCGTCGCGCCACCAGGCCGCCCGATCGCTACCTGGGCCGCTTCGAGGAGATCAGGTCGCTCCAGGACCATCTCGCCGCCTGCGCCGGCGAGGAGGGGGTGGCCGTGATCGACAACGTCAACGTGGACGACACGCTGGCCTATTTGATGGACCTGGTGCTCGACGCGGTAATGGAGGTGACGTGAAGCTCCTGCCACGCCGTCGACGGGAAGGCACGACCCAAGCTCGGCGGTCGGTCGTCACCTGACGGATCTGCGGGCGGGCTCGTCGTGCGCGCTCTTAGACTAGGCGCCGCCATGACCGTGCTACAGCGCAAGGAGCTCGAGGACAGTCCCCTCGCGGATCTGCACGCGATCGCATCCGAGCTCGGGCTGGAGGGCTTCCGCACGCTCCGCAGGGCCGACCTGATCAGCGCCATCCTGGAGGCTCAGGGCGGCGAGGAAGAGCCCGCAGCTGGCAGCGGGCGGCTGGCAGAGGACGACACCGCCCAGCGGGTTCCGGCCGAGGAGGCGCTCGAGCCGGCGGCGGAGCCCGAGCCGCGGCCGGAGCCCGAGGAGCCGGAGGCGAGGGTCACGGGCGTGCTCGACATCCTCCCCAACGGAAGCGGCTTCGTGCGGGTCGACCCGTCCGGCCAGTCGCGCGACGACGTTTACGTGTCGCAGGCGCAGATACGTCGTTGCGAGCTGCGCGCCGGCGACGAGGTGACCGGCCCGGCGCGCCCGCCGCGGCGCAACGAGCGCCACCCCTCGCTCGTGCGCGTCGAGAGCGTCAACGGAGCCGATGCCGAGCCTCCCGAGGTGCGGCCCCACTTCGCCGAGCTGACCCCGGTGTTTCCGTCGGAGCGCCTCTCCGCCCCGGCGGCGCTCGAGCCTGTGCCGTTCGGCAAGGGCTCGCGGGTCGCGATAGCTGGGCCGCCGGGCGCCGGCGCCACCAGGTTGCTGCGCGAGATAGCCGCCTTGCTCGGCGAGAGGCACCAGGAGATCGAGGTCGCGGTCGCCCTCGCAGGCGTTCGCCCCGAGGAGGTCGGCGAGTGGCGCACGCGGTCGCCCGGCCCCGTCTACGGCGGCTCCTTCGATCGCTCGCCGGAGAGCCAGGCGCAGGCCGCGGAGCTCGCGGTGGAGCGCGCCAAGCGAACGGTCGAGCGCGGTGGCCACGCTGCGCTCGTGGTGGACAGGCTCGAGAGCCTCCCTCCGGGAGCCGCTCGCCGGGTCTTTGGCGCCGCGCGCAGCCTCGAGGAGGGCGGCTCGCTCACGGTCGTCGCGGCTACGGGCGTGTCCTGGGAGCCGCAGCGCTGGGCGACGACGCGGGTCTCGCTCGAGGCGCCGGGCGACGACGGGCAGCCCAAGCTCTCTGCCACGGGCTCCGCCACGCTGCGCGCGGAGCTGCTCGGATAGCTACCGCCTGACGACCAGCGTCTGACCCATGGTGGTCGGATGGACCAGGCAGGTCATCCGATAGACCCCGGGAACCTTGGGCGTGAAGCTGTACGTACCGCGCGTGCGTCCCCAGTAGACGGAGGAAAAGCCGCGGGGACCGTTGGCTACGGTCACGCTGTGGGGGAGGCCGCCCGTGAAGCGCCACGTAACCGGCTGCCCGACGGTGGTGGTGAGCCTCCCCGGCCGGAAGAACAGGTCGCCCACCGCGACCGGTGAGCCGGTGAAGGCCTGGAAGGCGCCGCGCGGCTTGTAGAGCTGGGGCACCACGAGCCCGTAGTTCGGCGTGCGGTCGTAGCGCTTGGGCTTGTTGATCTCGACGACGTCGCGCGGGATCCGGCTACATGGGCGCACGCTGTCGTCGCGCACCAGGTGGAGCACCCAGAAGCCCATCGCCGCCACGTGCAGGTTGGAGCTGTCGTGAACCGCCCTTCGCTGGAGCACCTCGCCACGAGCGAGCGGGATGCCCCGCTTCGTCGCGTAGGCGCCGTTGGCGATCGGCCCCGGCTCGTGCAGGATCGGCCGGATCCGGTTGTAGATGTGGCTGGGGCGCCCGTAGTAGGCAGGCGCCTTGAAGAGACGCCGGTGGCAGGTCACGCTGCTGAGGGACTGGTACTTGGCGCCACCGTGGTTGTGCGAGGCGGCCGTCACTATTCGCGCGTTCAGCGGCGACGTCCAGCGGCTCTTGTCGATGAAGCTCGACCCCGGCCTTCCGCCGCCCGGCACGTCGTAGGACATGCCGTTGAGGACATGGGAGCACTTGCCGACCACCGTGGGCATGAGGGACTTGCGCCTCTCGCCCGTGACGTACCAGACCCTCAGCCGCACGTAGAAGCTCTTGGGCCGCTTGTAATGGTTCATGACCATGGCGGTCAGCAGCCAGGTCGGCGCGCGGCCGTCGCCCGTGCGGTTGTTGATGCCGTAGCGGCGGCGGAAGGAGCGCGACGAGCGGACACGGCTCAGCTTCCCGTTCGGGTGCTCCTCGCCGCGGCCCCCGATGAACCCGGACAACCCCCAGCAGCTCCCGGGGGCCTGGTCCACGCGGCCCGGGGCGAAGATCAGGAAGTGGTGGACCATCATGCGGCGCAGCGGCAGCGGCTTCGCGTTCGGTCGCTTGGAGTCGACGATGTCCTGCGCTGCCCAGCCCGTGATGTAGCCCGGCCGCTTGGGCGCCTCGCGTCCGTCGGGGCGCAGCGTGACGTGGTGCGTGTCGTGCACGTAGGGAAGGGTGTGGATCTTCGGCGAGTACAGCGTGAGCATCCGTTCCCGTGCGGGAACGGTTGGCGCGGCGATCAGCGAGATTGCGACTGCCGTCGCGGCGGTGACTGCGGCTCGCCCCAGCATCCTTGCGGCCCACCACCGTATCGCGTCGGCGGCCTGCGGGCCGGTCAGCGGCGGTAGGCCACCCGACCCCAGGAGGGCTCTGGCGAGAGCTCGATCAGCTCGAAGTCCCGGTCGGGTTGCGCGTAGCCGAAGCTGTTGGTCTCGTCGTCGAAGGCGAGCTCGAGCTCGCCTTCGATCACGCGCTGGTCGAGCCAGGCCCCCCGGAACACTAGCCTCCTGAGCCAGTGCACAAGCGAGCGATCCGAGGGACCGTGGAGCTCGTCCCAGCAGTCGTTGATGTGCTCGCCCAGCTCCGAATGCGGCTCTGGCACTTCGCCGTTCACCGCCAGGTTGACGAGGTCCTCCCGCTCGGCTACGCCCAACGGTGCGTCCACGAAGCCGAGCTTGACGGCGGCCTGCTCGATGCGTTCGGTGAAGTCCCGCTCGTTGAACGTGAACCTGAGCTCGCCGTACTCCAAGACGTAGTCGGAGCCGGACTCATAGTTCCCTCGCCGAGTGGTGTCCATAGCTCTGTCCCGCGGCTCCCGTCGCGGGCGTCGGCATCATAGGCCGGGTTCCTGCCTCGACGCCCGTGGTGCAACCGTATTTGCAGCAGGTCGCCGACCGGCTCGGCCGAACACCCGACCGTCCCGCTTCGCCGGGACGAGTTTTTGCGCAGCGGGGCTTAGCGGGGCGTGGACGAGCGCGATTTGGTGCTGCTGGTTGAGGACGACGAGGCCACCGCAGGCTTCCTCGCCGACAACCTGGCGGCGGACGGCTACCAGGTGGCCGTGGCCGGCGGCGTGGGCGAGGGGCTGCGGGCGATCGAGGTCCGCCGACCGGGGCTGCTCGTCCTCGACCTAATGCTCGACGACGGCAACGGTCTGGAGCTGCTGGACCGGGTGCGCTCCGCTGACGGTCTCGCCACGCGGATCGACCCGCAGCTGCCGGTGATCGTGCTCACGGGCCGCACCGGCGACTCCGACCGCGTGCGCGCGTTCGGCCGTGGGGCCGACGACTATGTGGCCAAACCCACGGCGCAATTGTCTTCGGCAACGGAAAGCGGCTCCCGATGCAGCACCGGGAAGATCACCTCGCCGTCGAAGCCCTGCGGCGCGGCGCTCTTGATCGCTTGCGGCCGGACGTGCGGCTCGACGTATAGGCCGCCGTGGCCGGGGAGCAGTAGCTCCGGCTGCCAGTAGCGCGGGTGCCGCGCGACGGCCTCCATGCCTTCCTCGAAGCAGTGCAGGGTGAAGGACTCGAAGAGGCGATTCAGCGCCGCTCTCGTGCCGTCGACGGTGGCCGCGACCGCGTCGCGCATGTCGCCGACGATGGCTTCCCGCAGGTGGGCGAACTGGCGCAGCGTCTCTTCCTCGGCGTCCCGGAGCTGAAAGTCGTCGCGGACTTCCTTCGCTCGCTGGCGGAGCCGTTCCCGCTTCGCCCGCGCCGCATCCAGCTCCGCGGTCAGCTCGTCGCGCTGCTCCCGCCAGTCCTCGGCTTCGAGCTTGCCATCCTGATAGTCGCGCTTCACGCGGGAGCGCCGTTCGGAGGCCTGTTGCTCGTCGCGCTCCGCCCGGTCGAGGAGGGCACGCACCTCTTCGATGCTCCGATCCCGCGCCTGCTCCAGTTGCGTGCGGGTGGCATCCGCGTCCACGGCGACGTGCAGGAAGTAGTCGATCACGCCGGAGTCGATCACTTCGCGTCGGATCGTCGGCATCGGGCACCCGTTCTTCTTCTTGTTGCGGCCGTAGCACTGGTACACCTCGTACGTGCCGCCGGTCCTGGTCGGCTTCGTGATTGGGGACATGGCCTCGCCGCAGAGAGCGCAGCGAAGCTGGCCCTTGACGAAGAGGTGCCGCCCCTTCGGGTAGCGCCCGCGTCCCCGGCCGCGCGATTGAGCGGAAGCCTCGCGGAGCCGGGCCGCGCGCTCCCACAACGCCGTCGGGACGATGGCCTCGTGCTCGCCCGGGAACTCTTCCCCGTGGAGCTTGACGAACCCCTTGTAGAGCGGGTTGGCCAGCAGCGCGCCGACGGTGCCTTGGTGCCAGTCGCCGCCGTGCAGTGAGGAGATGCCGTCGGCGTTCAGGTCGTGGGCGATATTGATCTGTCGCTTGCCGCACACGTACTCCTCGAAAATGCGGACGACGATCACCGCCTCCTCGGTGACGATCCCGAGGGCCCCGCGCCTGTACCGGTAGCCGTATGGGCGCGGGCCGCCGTTGTGCTTCCCGCCCTTGATCCGGCGCTGATTGACGCTGCGGACACGCTCGCCGATCACGTCGGTCTCGAACTCGGCGAGGGCGGCGAGCACATTCCGCAAGAGCTTTCCTGCCGCCGTGGAGGTGTCGATGCTTTCGGCGAGGGAGACGAGCTGAACTCCGGCGTCTTCCAGGCGCGCGAAGTTCTCTTGGAGCTGCCGGACCGAGCGGCCGAGCCGGTCCAACTTCGGGATCACGAGCACATCGAAGGCGCGCGCCTCTGCGTCGGCGAGCATCCGGTCCAGCTCGGGGCGAGAGTCGCGCCTGCCTGAGACGCCGCGCTCGACGTACTCCCTGACCAGCTCGCCAAACTCGCGCGCCTTCGCCGCGGTGCGCTCCTGCTGGGCGTCCAGGCTCAGGCCGTGCTCGGCCTGAGCCTTCGTGGAGACGCGGTTGTACGTTGCACTCCGCTTGGGCTTCGCGTCTCCGTTGTGCTGTAGCGTGTCGTTCATCTAGTCCTTTCGAGAGAGCCGCCTTGGTGCCAACCTTCGGGCGGCTCTCGCCCTTTGTAGCAGAGCGCGAGGCGCCGGTCCGGCACAAAAGCCCTGCAAATGGATAAATCTGTAGCGCGTGTCTCGGGAGAAGCGGGGATTTCCTCGGGAGACGCAGGGACTTTCCTAACCTTGATCAATAGAAAACTCCTCACCGCTAGGGAGCGACCGTTTCGGCCGCCTGGCGGTGCGTTCTTCCCGGTCGGCCGCCTGCCGGACCAGGAGCGCGAGGCGCTGATCGACCGGCTGAGCAGCTTGATCGACCGGCTGAGCCTGGTGAGCACGGGCCTCTCGACGCTCCGCGAGGCGCTACACGGGGAGGACGACGACCAGCACGAGCACCCGGTACAGGCCGCAGCACGAGCGGCAAAAGTGCTCGGCGAGCGGCTGCCCCGCGAGACCTAATGCAGACGACGGGTGAGCCTTCGTCCCCGCTGCCGGGCCAACCACCTCCGAAGCGATGACGCCGCTCTGATCTTCGTCAGCCGGGGAGCACATCGCGCTCGAAGCGCTGCTGGCTTCTCCACATCTCGTAATCCAAACCTCATCGGGGGTTCCGTACCACGGCCTCTATGGATGATGGGCGCCACTTCGACCCGCCGCGCGCTGTCGGTACGGTGTCGGCGTTGAGCCCGTCCGCGATCTGGCGTAGCGTCGCGCCTGCTGCCCGCTCCGCCCGGATGCGACGCGCCACGTCGGGAGCGATGCTCGGCGGCCTTCCGAGGCGCACACCTGCGTCCCGCCTGACGGCGAGCGCCTCCCTGGTCCTCTGTCCGATGAGCCGCCGCTCGAACTGAGCGAAGGTCGCCATGACGTTCGCCATCGCCTCGCCCGCCGGAGTCGTCGTATCGACGGCACAGTCGAGCGCTACGAGCGCCCAGGACTGCTTCTGGGCCTTGGCCATGAGCCCGGCAAAGTCGATCCCCGGCCGCTCGGATCCGGTGCATTTACGCGACACCCTCACGCGAAAGCGCAACTTTGCCGCCCTCGTCGGGACCGGCTCACGCCGCCTGATCAGGAGTCATCGCCGCCTGTAGATCGTCGTCGCCTGACAAGCGGAGCTCGATGAGGCTGCCTGCATGAAGGTTCTCGATTTCTTCCGCCAGCAGTCGAGCCGTCCCCGGGCGAGTCGCGTAATAGCGGACCCCCTCGATGTGACGGGCCGCGATGTACGCATGCAGGATCGAGCGCAGCCGGGGACGGCGTTGACCGTGCGCTCGAGCTCGATCGCGAGCACGCGGTCGGATCCCTCGGTCGTGACGGCCGCATCCGGATAGTGAACGCGCGGATAGCCGGCCGGCGTAAGCCGCCCGCTCCCAGCAGTTGGACGCCGAAGCGCGGTCGGTAGTCCACCTCCTGGCGCAGCCCGGGCGTGTCGAGCGCGCGGATCTCGCGCTCTGTGACGACTCGGTCCGCTCCGAACTCGCCTCCAGGCCTGGGCGTGAGCTCGGGAGCACGTGCCGGCAGGCGGCTGCGTTAGGCAACGCCTCGAGATCTGGGGGACGCGGGACGCCGCTGCGCCGCTCGATCAGACCGAGTAGGCGGGCGATCGGAAGCGCAGGATCGGGTCGTCGGACAGCTTGATCCCGTCAGTCAGCCGCGTCGGGTCGAAGACCAGCACGTCGCCGCCCGTCTCGCGCCCGGTCTCGTGTTCGGTCAGCTCGAACGTTCCAGCCACGACGGTCTCTCGACGTGCTCGACGTAACGCGTGGCGCCCGCGGCAAACGTCAGTCGCTCCTCGGATGGTGGTTGAGAGCCTGCCTGTGCGATCGCCTCCCGAAGCGCTGCCTCGGCTTCCGTAGCCTCAGGCCGGCCCGGGCGCCGGGGCGCGCCGGAGTCCCCGTCTCCGCTTGACCTGCTCCTTCCGACCCGC
>Ga0126313_10001814_pt1 | contig 11553 bp, 13 predicted proteins | sample Plot105A_FD_89954 | JGI IMG/M metagenome (GOLD analysis project Ga0126313, IMG submission 89954) | Serpentine soil microbial communities from UC McLaughlin Reserve, CA, USA - Plot105A | ecosystem: Environmental > Terrestrial > Soil > Grasslands | place: USA: UC McLaughlin Reserve, Lake County...
CATGGTCGAGGCGACCGCCGGCGTGGACGCCGCCTTCGACGAGCTCGGCGAGACGGCCTCGGATGCCGGCGCGTTCCTGTGCGCGCTCTCCCTCGAGCGCAACCCGAAGACCATCCGTTGACTAGGTTGGAGGCCATGGCTCCCAACGAGAAACCGCAGATCGAGGTCCCGGACCACGCGCCCTCCTACCAGCTCGAGCTCGAGGACCTCGAGGTCGGCGAGGGCGACGAGGCGACCCCCGGCAGCATCGTCGAGGTCCACTACGTCGGCGTCTCCTGGAGCACGGGCCGGCAGTTCGACGCCTCCTGGGACCGCGGCGACACGTTCAAGTTCGGGCTCGGCAAGGGTCAGGTGATCCGCGGCTGGGACGAGGGCGTCGCGGGGATGAAGGTCGGCGGCCGACGCCGGATCACGATCCCGCCGGACATGGCGTACGGCAAGCGCGGCGCCGGCGGCGTGATCGGCCCCGACGAGACGCTCATCTTCGTCGTCGATCTCGTGGGCGTCCGCTAGCCGAGCGGCGCCAGCAGGTCCTTCTTCCCCTCGAAGGCGAACAGCAGCAGGTCGCTCATCCGGAACGTCGCGGCGTCGGGGCCGAGCGTGGGCGTCCACGCCGGATCGCGCACGATCGAGAACTCGCTGCCCTGCATGGCGCGGTGGATCGTCTCGACGACGATCCGCGCGCCCACGCCCTTCAGGCGGCCGCCGTTGAGCTCGGCCTCGCGCAGCACGTAGAACCACAGCGGGGTGTTCTCGAGCACGTTGTTGCGCTGGGAGGTCGTCAGCCCGCTCAGCGAGGCGCCGTTGTCGCCGTCGCGCAGCTTGGCCCTGCCGAGCAGCGTGACGTTCACGCCCTTGGCCTTGAGGTGGTCGACCGCCTTCTGGCCCGTGGCGAGCTTGACCATCTTGGCCCGCGTGAGGTTGCGGAACGCGAGGTTGGCGCGGAACGTCCCCTCCTCCTCGAACTCGCCGCCGAAGGAGCCGCTCGGGAGCAGCTTCAGCGGGTCGGAGAGCAGCGTGTCGATCCGGCGCGCGCGGTTGAACTGGCCGGGCGGCGTCTTGAGGTCGTTGCGGCCGGTCTCGGTGAGGTCGTAGAGCCGGCGCCAGTCGGCGATCCAGTTGCTCGGCAGCCGGGAGCCGCCGCCGATGAACCCGCTCAGCCCGGAGAACGTGAACAGGAAGTCGAGCGTCCCCTGGTCGTCGGGGAACTCCTTGTTCCAGGCGTAGTCGCGCCGGATCATGCTGTGGCCGAGCCGGAACGCGGCGACGGAGAACTCGATCGGCATCGTCGGCACGTCGGTCGGCGCCGCGTTCTTCTCGAACACCTTGCGCCCGTTGGTGAACACGTCGTCGACGACCGAGGGCTCGCAGATCCGCGGCAGGTAGTCGTGGCGGATCACCCACTGGTAGTGCTTGACGACGATCTCCCGGGCGCGGATGAAGCGCTGGTTGGCTGCCGTACCGGGCGGGAGCGAGGTGTCGACCACGCGGTTGTGGAAGCGCTGGAGCGCGAGGTGGGTCTGCGCGACGGCGAGGTTCTCGTCGTTGCGCTTGTCGGGGATCACGGCCTTGTCGTCGCGCTGGAGGTCGAAGCCCTGCTTGCCGGGGATCCCGGGGACGGCTTCGGTCTTGCCGAGCTTGAAGTGGCGGTCGTCCTTGTAGAACTTCGCGGAGCCCGGGTTGGCGGGGCCCTTGCCGTACAGCGAGTCCAGGTCGAGCGCCGGCGAGCGGCCCTGGATCAGGTCGGCGGCGGACACGTTGGAGCCGAACGAGACCGTCGTCTTGTCGAAGGTCATGTCGTGGTCGACGAACTGCCCGAAGTAGGTGAAGCCGGCAGGGACCTGGCCGAAGCCGCCGCCGCCCTCGGTCATCGCGAGGGCGAGCTTCTTGCGCGCCGGGGTGCCGAGCTGCGTGCCCTTCGGCACGACGCGCGAGAAGCGGAACGGCGGCGCTGCGGCCGCGGCGGTGGCGACGACCCGGGCGGCCGGGGCCGCGCCGTCCTGGTTCGCCTCGCTGAGTAGGCCTTCGCCGATCACGAAGTACGCCTCGGTGCCGTGCATGGGGGCAAACCTCTCACCCATGCACGGTCCGGGTCAACCGGCGCCGGCGAACACCATCTCCGGCAGCAGCGCGCTCACGATGTACTGGCCGGCGTCGACGATCTCCGAGATCCGCAGGTCCACGCAGAGGCTGCAGAGCAGGTACGCGTCCTCCGGCGTGAGGCCAAAGGTGCGATCGATGTGCTCGATCATCGCCATGACCGCGTCCTGGGCGGCCTTGTAGAGGTCGCCGCCGACGCCCGTCGTTCCGTACAGCGGCCCGAGCGGGGATGGCCGCCCGGCCGTGCGGTACTGCGGCGCCGGGATGGTCCTGCCCTTCTCGAGCGTGAAGCGAAGGCTCGCGTACATCGGGGCCTCCAGCCCGGTCACGCACACCTCGCCATCGCCTTGCACGCCATGGGCGTCGCCGGTCGAGAACAACGCGCCCGGGGTGTGCACCGGGAGGAACAGCGTGGTGCCCCGGTTGAGCTGGCGGGTGTCCATGTTGCCGCCGAAGGGGCCGGGCGGCATCACCGGCTGCTTCTCGGCGCCGCCGGGGCAGACGCCCATCGTGCCCAGGAACGGGTCGAGCGGGATCGTCGCCGACTCGAGCTGCGCGAACTCGCCGTTGGAGATGTCGAACACGCGCAGGAAGGCGTCCGGGAACTCCTCGGGCAGCAGCCCGAGCCCGGGCAGGACCGCGGTCCAGCCCCAGCCCTCCGTGTGGATGTCGAGCACCTCGACGGCGAGCGTGTCGCCGGACTCGGCTCCCTCGATCGCGATCGGCCCCGCCAGCGGGTACACGCGGTCCCAATCGAGCCGGGCGATGTCGGCGCTCGTCGAGGAAGGCGTGATCTGGTTGTCGCTCACGTCGCGCGTGTGCACGACGACGGTGTCGCCGGACTCGACCGTCAGGACGGGCTCGTGGCCCGTGTCCCACGTGAAGTGGACCTGGTCATCCGGGAAGTAGTGGGTGCGCGCCATGCGCGGACCCTACGCCTCTTCTGACGGTCCTCCGCCGATGCCGAGCTGGTTGCCATCCGGGTCGTGGTACTCGACCTTGCGGACGCCGTTCTCGTAGGTCTCGTCGGTCGTCGGCTCGATGTCTCGCCGGCTGATCGCTTGTGTTCGCTCGTCGAAGTCGGTCACGAACAGCGTCAGGTGGCCGCCGCCGGCTCTTTGGTCGTCCTTGACGACGTAGACATGCCGCTGGTCCTCCAGCGTCCACACGGCCTCCACGTCGTTGGGGAGGAAGCTCGGCTCTGCCCCGAGCAGCCGCGAGTACCACTCCTTCGCCCGCTCGAGGTCGCTGACGGGCATGCCGGCGAACAGCTCCATGGTTCGCCGGGCAACGCTAGCCGGTCCGGTCGAGGGACCCACCACAGGCAGCGGGTCCTGTCGGGAAATGGAACCCGCCGCAGTGGCGTGACCGGACACGGCACGTTCCCTGACACGCCGGGCGTCCGCGTGTCAGGGAACGGGCGGGAGTGGTTTGCGCTACGGGGGGTGCGCGAACCCCTGAGGGACCACGACCTTGGGAGTGTGCATGAGCACCACGGAGAATTTCTCGGCCGGCGGGCCGAGGATGGGCAACGGAGACACCTCGTCCACGACGGACCAGGCGAAGGAGAAGGTGCAGGAGACTGCGCAGCAGGCGGCGGGCCAGGCGCGCGGTCAGGTGCGCCGACAGGTCGACCAGCGCTCGACGCAGGCGGGCGAGCAGGTCAGCTCGACCGCCGCAGATGTGCGCAGTGTGGCCCAGCAGCTACGCGATCAGGGCAAGGAGCAGCCGGCGAAGGTGGCCGAGCAGGCGGCCGACCGCGTTGAGCGGTTCGGCAGCTACCTGAAGGAGTCCGACGCCGACCGGATCCTCCGCGACGTCGAGGACTTCGGACGCCGGCAGCCGTGGGCCGTGATGCTCGGCGGGCTGGCTGCGGGATTCCTCGCCTCCCGCTTCCTGAAGGCGTCAAGTGCCCGCCGCTACGAGAGCGGCCACCAGCCGACGGGCCCTGCCGGCAGCCAGTTCGACCGGGGTACCGGCGCGGGGCGCCCGGCGACCGCGCCGCCCGCGACGGGCACGGTGCCGCCCTCGGCCGGCGCGCCGCCGTTCACGCCGCCGCCGCCCGCCACGGGGGCCGGCACCGGCACCGGCACCGGGCCGACGATCACGCGGGACCCGGAGCTCGCCGAGCCGACACCGGGCCGCCCGGCGGAGGACGTCTCGCTGACCGGCGGCGTGATGCGCCCGTCCTCGTCGCCGGGCGCCACCCGGCCCGGCGGCCGCTGAGTCATGGCCGTCTCAGAGAACCCGGGCGCCGGCAGGGCGCCCGGGACGGATCCCCGCGAGCAGGGGATCGGAGAGCTCGTCAAGGACCTGGCGTCACAGACGTCGACCCTCGTCCGCCAGGAGATCCAGCTCGCCCAGGCCGAGGTCACCCAGAAGGGCAAGGTCGCGGGCAAGGGCGCCGGACTGCTCGCCGCCGCCGGCGTCGCCGCGCTGCTGGCCCTGATCGCGCTGACCGCCGCGTTGATCGCCGTGCTGGACACGTTCATGGCGACCTGGGTCGCTGCGCTGATCGTGATGGTGCTGTGGGCGATCGTCGCCGCCGTGTTGGCCAAGTCGGGCCAGAACGCGCTCAAGCGGGCGACGCCCCCGGCACCGCAAACCGTTGAAACCGTGAAGGAGGACATCCGATGGGCGAAGACCCAGACCGGATCCGCCGGGAGATAGAGCAGACCCGGGCGGAGATGAGCGAGACCGTCGACGCTCTGAGCTACAAGGCCGACGTCAAGTCGCGCGCGAAGGAATCAGTGCAAGAGAAGCGAGACTCGGCCAAGGAGAGCGTCGTGGGAGCCACCCAGACCGTCAAGGAGAAGCTTGTTGGGGCGAAGGACTCCGTGTCCGAAACCGCAGGCGGCGCGACCTCCCGGGTCGGTGACGCGACACCCGACCGCGCGCAGGTCAAGCACCAGGCGCGCCGGGCCAAGGGCGTCGCCCAGGAGAACCCGATCGGCCTGGCCATCGGGTCGATCGCCGTCGGCTTCATCGCCGGGATGCTCGTGCCGGCGACCCGCGTCGAGGACGAGAAGCTCGGAGAGATCTCCGACCAGTTCGTCGACAAGGCCAAAGAGACCGGCCAAGAGGCGCTCGAGCATGGCAAGCAGGTCGCGCAGGAGACTGCGCAGAGCGCGCAGGAGACGTTCAGGGATAGCGCGCAGCAGCACGGCGATGAGGTCAAGCAGACCGCGCAGGAGAACGCCGAGCAGGCGAGGGCGCAGGCTTCGGCCTGAGCAGGATCCGCGAAGGCCGCGTTCACGTTCCGGTGAGCGCGGCCTGTTCGCCAAGCGCCAGCGGTCAGGACTGGAGGAAGGCCAGCAGGTCAGCGTTGATCGTGTCGGCCTCGGTGGTCGGCATGCCGTGTGGGAAGCCTGCGTACGTCTTGAGGGTCCCGTTCTGCAGGAGCTCGGCGGACAGCGGAGCCGAGTCCTCATAGGAGACGATCTGGTCGTCGTCACCGTGCATGACGAGGACCGGGACAGTGATCCTCTTGAGGTCCTCGGTGAAGTCGGTCTGGGAGAAGGCGACGATGCCGTCGAAGTGTGCCTTGGCTCCGCCCATCATCCCCTGGCGCCACCAGTTGTCGATCAGCGCCTGCGACGGCTCGGCGCCGGGCCGGTTGTAGCCGTAGAAGGGGCCTGACGCGACGGCTCGGTAGAACTCCGGGCGGTTCGCGGCGAGCTGGGCCTGGAAGTCGTCGAACACGCTCTTGGGCGTGCCCTGCGGGTTCGCGTCGGTCTGGAGCATGAGCGGCGGCACCGCGCTGATCAGCACCGCCCTGGACACGCGGTTCTCGCCGTGCCGACCGAGGTAGCGGACGACTTCACCGCCTCCTGTGGAGTGCCCGATGTGGATGGCGTTCCGGAGATCCAGATGGTCGGCCAGCGCGGCCAGGTCGTCGGCGTAGTGGTCCATGTCGTGGCCGACACCGGTCTGCGTGGAGCGGCCGTGCCCCCGGCGGTCGTGGGCGATGACGCGGTAGCCGTGCTCGAGGAAGAACAGCATCTGGGTGTCCCAGTCGTCGGCCGAGAGTGGCCAGCCATGGCTGAAGACGATCGGTTGCCCCGAACCCCAGTCCTTGAAGAAGATCTCCGTCCCGTCACTCGTCGTGATCGTCGGCATGCGCGACCTCCGGGGTCGGTTCGGCTACTGCTCGTGCATGCATCCTCGCCACGCGGTGTCGAGGTACAAGCCGTCTTGCCGATTGCCCGATAACGGCGCCCGCTGCCGCAGTGCGCGAGCAGCGGCGCCGCGAACCGGATGAACTAGTCCACTGCCTCGATCGTCATCCGCTCGACGAGCTCGCCGCGGTAGGCGTAGACGTGTACGACCTGCTGGTCGAACAGCACGGTGCCGGCGGCGTCTCGCCCGACTTGATGCACGCGCACCTCGACGCTGCCGTCCGCACGGTCGGTGAACGCAACCGGCTCGACGCGCGAGTCCACGGCTTCCCATTGGCGGGTCCAGTAGGCGCGGATCTCCTCGTGCCCCTTGACGTAGCCGCCCTCCCAGCCATTGGGCCAGTCGACGTCCTCCGTCATCCCGGCCAAGGCGGCATCGATGTCGCGCGCGTTGAAGGCGGCGTAGAGCTCGCGGAGGCGGGCTTCGCGGTCCATGCTCGGTCCAACATACCGCAACCTCGCGGTTGCGGGTGCGGTGGCCGACCTCGTCCGCGGGTGATACAAGCGCCGCCGATGATCCTCCCGAAGGTCCGCGTACGCCGCCGGCCAGGCCGGGGTCGTGCCGCACGTCGCTGCGCACGAGCTCGGCGCGGCCGCCTATGCGATCAAGGCCGTAGCGGAACGACATCTGCTGGTCGGTGTTCGACTGCTGAGTTCAGGATGCCGGGAGGTACGTAAGGAGGACCACTCCGGAGTCGAACCGCTTGATGTCGCCGAGCTGCATCCGGACGGTGCCGCGGTCGCCGAGCACGTGGACGTTCCCGTGGCCCCAGACGAGCGGGTTCAGGTAGATCTCGTACTCGTCGATCAGGCCCTTCTCGGCGAGGGCGTACGCGAACTCGCCGCTCCCGTGCATGAAGAGGTCGCCGTCGACCTCGTCCTTCATCTTCGGGATCGAGTCCTCGAGGTCTCCCTCGAGCAGGGTGGCGTTCCACTCGAGGTCGCCGGAGAGGGTCGTGGAGCCGACGTACTTCGGCAGCGAGTTGACCATGTCCGCCCACTTGCCCGTCTGGCTCGGCCAGTAGCCCGCCAGCCCCTCGTAGGTCTTGCGGCCCAGCACGAGCCCGCTGGATGCGGCCTGGCGCTCGAACGAGTAGGTGCCGTGATCTCCGTCCGGCTGCACCCACTCGCCGACCGGGTCGATCACGCCGTCGAGCGTGGCCTGCGTCGTCGCGATCAGCTTTCCCATCTCGACCCTCCTATCCGATCCGCTCGTCGATGCGGACGTGGACGGTGGCGCCCGCCTCCTTGCCGATCGCCTTGCGGAGCGCCGCCCTGACGGGCAGCCGGTGCGTGCCGTCGCCCTGCGCCATCAGCGCGCCGTCGAACGGCTCGCCGTCGATCTCGCCGCGGATCTTCACGAGCCCGCGCGTGCCGAAGAGCTCCGGCACGTCGCTCATCACGACGCATGTCCACGCACCTGGGTTGTCGCCCTTGTGAAGCTGGGCGTCGAACTCTTTCACCATGACCACTTGGACTCTCGCATCACGCGGGACTCATCGGTTGCCAGAGCTGGAAGCCGTTGCCCTCCGGGTCGCGGAGCACGGCGAAGCGACCGTTCGGATAACGCTCCGGGTCCACGTCGACCGTCTCGCCGGCGCTCCGCAGCTGGTCGACGATCTCGTCGAGGTCGTCGACGCGGAAGTTGATCATCCAGGTCTTCTCGGGTGGCCCGATCATCTCCGAGCCCTGGTCGAAGGGCGCAAAGGCCGTCGCGCCGGCCTGCTGGACCCAGGGTTCCTGCTCGTAGGTCTGCGGAACCGGGTCCACTCCGAGGCGGTCGCGGTACCAGGCCGCCAGCCCCTCGGGATCGCTCGCACGAAAGAAGAACCCGCCGATCCCGGTGACCCGCTCCACGGGACGGGACCCCTGTTGCAGGGGGTGGCGGTTACTCGCTGCCGCGGTGCCAGGTTCCGCCGCCGAAGATCGTCCGCATCGGCTCGCGCCAGAGACGCTGGGTGCTCGGGGTGGCCGGGCCGGCGGCGTCGGCTCCCAACGGATGGGTCTTGTGGAGGGTCTGGAGCTCGGTGCGGGAGTAGGGCGCCCAGCGGGCGACGACGTTCATCGGGAACTTGCGCGCGTCGACGAACTCGAAGCCGGTCGCCGGCGGTGACCAGGACCAGTCGGCGCTGGTGCGGTCGCGGATGTTGGAGGCGTAGGAGACGAGCGTGGTGGTGCGGGCCGGGAGGTTCGCGCAGCCCGTCCAGTCGGGGGCTTGCGAGGGGTTCGGGAAGCGGTAGTTGGCCTGGGAGCCCTCGGCGACCGCGACGACCGTGCGGGTCCCGTCCGTCACGCGGACGTCCTTCCACGGGTACCACTCGCCGCCGCAGTGCTGGGAGAAGCCGACGAACAGCGGCTCCGAGGCCGAGAAGCCGATCGTCACCGCCTCCCAGTCGGCCTCGTGGTACTGGCGCAGCTGGCCGGCGATCACGGGCGAGATCCAGTCGTCGAAGGCGTAGAAGAACCAGTACTGCACGATCGTCTGCACCTGCGAGCCGTAGGGGCCGACCTCGTCGAACGCGTTCGGGGAGCGGTCCGGCCTCGCCCGCCCGCGGCGGATCACGCGGACGTAGACCGTGCCGTCCTCGCGGCGCTCGCCGTCGGCCGGCGCCGAGATCGACTGCGCGCACGGCGCGTCGCCCTGCGTGCAGCCGGTGCTGATCGTGTAACAGGGCACCGGGACGATCGTCGGGCAGTCGCCGAGCGAGGGCAGCTCCTCGGGGTCGACGGTCTGCTTCTCCCAGTCGCGCACCTTCAGGGAGGAGCCCGCGCGCGAGAGGTAGTCGTCGACGCTGACCGGCGACCAGCGTGACGCCGAGGAGAACAGCAGCAGCGGCGCGTACTCGTGCCCGAGCGCCTCGTCGTCCATCGAGGCGAAGCCCGCCGGCGGCGGCCCCGGCGCCCGCGCCTCCAGAGAATCGGCGATCGCGCCGGTCGCCGCGCCCGGGTTGGCGGAGAACACCATCGCGAGGAGCAGCACCACCGACGCGATCAGGCCGGCGATGATCCCGAACGCGGAGGCGCCGTCGGTGATCACCCGCGGGATCACCGGCTGCTCGAGCGCGATCGCACGCTGCAGCGACTCGGGGTCCGCGGCGTGCTGCGCGCTCACCCACGACCACGTGTCGACGCCGACGGCGATCAGCAGCCCGACGCCGGCGAGCGCCACCAGCACGGTCGCCGTGACGTGCTCGAAGGTGTCGTCGCCGGGCAGCAGCCCCGCCGACATCGCGAGCCGCACGACGGCCAGGACCATCAGCACCGCGACCGGGAGCCGGACGATCGTGCGCGAGTACCCGAGCAGGCGCAGCAGGATCGAGACCCCGAGCAGCACGACGGCCAACGCGAACAGGAACGCGGCGAGCCCCCCGCGGGCCTCGAGCGAGTCCCCCGGCGGCAGCAGCAGCGCCAGCAGCACCACGACCCCCGAGCCCACCGCGAGCAGCGCGATCCAGCGCCGCTGCCGGCGCTTCTCCTCGGGCGTCTTCGCCGGCTTGAGCGCCGTGTCGAGCGCCCGCACGAGCTGCGGCCACTCCGGTCGCACGAGCAGCGACAGCCCGACCAGCATCGCCGTCATCCCGGCGAGCAGCTGGAGCACGACCGGCGAGTCGATCGTGCCCGCGGCGAGGATCAGCAGCGCCGCCACCCCGAGCGGCCGGGCAGTCGCCACCAGCGCGCCGACCGGCCGCAGCATCGCGAGCAGCAGCGCGAACCCCGAGGCCGCGAACACCCCGAGCAGCACGCCGAGCGCGAGCAGCCCGCCGCGCTCCTTGACCAGCAGCGCCGCGATCGCCGCGACCACCAGTCCGGCGACGGCAAGCCGCCACGAGCGCACGATCGGATCGCCGAACGAGCGCGGGCGCGGGCGGAGCAGCGCCAGCGGGTCGCGGCCCGGCTGCCGCGGGGCGCTCACGGCCGGTTCCGCCTCCGCAGGCCGGCGCGCTTGGAGAAGTCGCTGTCGAAGACCCCGCTCGCATTGAGCCGGTCGTGCACGGCCAGCCAGTCGTCGAGCCCGGCATACAGCGAGCGCACGATCCCGGGCGTGAGCGTGTTGACCTGCCCCCAGTGCGGCCGCCCCTCGCAGGCGTAGAGCGCGTCCTCGTAGTCGGCCAGCAGCTCCAGCCCGCCCTGCGTGCGCCGCAGCATGATCAGCTCGATCATCATCGTACGCCGCCCATGCATCATCGCCATCGGGGCGCCGGAGGGAGCGACGAAGCGCAGCGCCAGCGGCGAGGTCTGGTAGACGTCGCCCAGCCGCGCGTGGCGCCCGGCGATCTCGAGGATCTCGTCGATCGCCCGCAGGTGCAGGCCGCGCGCGTCGACCGGCACGCCGACCTCCGCCGAGTACGCCGGCACGTGGTTGGCGCGCCCGATGTTGTACACGCGGTAGCTCTTGCCTATGTACTCGTCGTCGGTGAGCGCCTTCAGCGTCATCCCGATCATCCACGGGACCTTGCGCGGGAACAGGCCCGCGGCGACGTTGAGGATCGAGCCGATGCGCGGGACCAGCGCGAGGATCTCCGGGCTCAGGCTGCGCCGCGCCCGCTTGCTCCACCACGGGGGCGACTCCTCCGTCGGCGTGCGCGTGCACACCATGCAGCGGTTGTCCTTCCCGTCGCCGTAGGGGGAGAGGTAGAGCTCGTAGTGGTCGAACGGATCGAGGAACGCGGGGTCGGCGATCTCCGCGCGCACGTCGAGCCACTTCCGCAGCACCCGCCTCTCGCACAGCCGGTAGGCCGGCACCGCCTCGATCGTCACCGAGTACACGACGCCGAGCAGCCCCACCCCCACCTGCACGGCGGCGAACACGGCGTCGTCCTGCTCGAGCACGCGCTCGGGGTGCGCGGCCCGGTACGCGGCGGGATCGGTGATGCCGTCGCTCGGCTCGATCCGGTGCACGACGCCGCCGGAGGCGACCAGGTCGATCGAGCGCGCGAACGACGCCAGCGGACCGAAGGACACGCCGGTGCCGTGGGTCGCCGTCGACATCACGCCCGCGAAGGTCTGGCCGTCGTAGCCGCCCATGTTCGCGAGCGCCAGGCCGCGGGCGTCGAGCAGCGCGTTGACCTCGCGCACGCGCGTCCCGCCCTGCACCCGCAGCAGCTGCCCGGTGGCGACCCCGTCGCGCACGTGGTCGAGCGCCAGCGCGCCCGCCATCGGGCGCAGCACGTAGCCGCCGCCGAGCTCGACGTCCGACCAAGAGTGGCGCGAACCGATCGCCTTGACCGTCGTCCCGTCCGCCTCCGCCCGCCGCACCAGCGCGACCACGTCGTCG
>Ga0126313_10001815_pt1 | contig 11553 bp, 10 predicted proteins | sample Plot105A_FD_89954 | JGI IMG/M metagenome (GOLD analysis project Ga0126313, IMG submission 89954) | Serpentine soil microbial communities from UC McLaughlin Reserve, CA, USA - Plot105A | ecosystem: Environmental > Terrestrial > Soil > Grasslands | place: USA: UC McLaughlin Reserve, Lake County...
CCGCCAGAACGCCACCAGTACCACGAAGGAGATCAGGAGTGCCGATGCGCCGCCGTACTGGGCCATCCACAGCGGCACCGGCAGGTCGGAGCGGCTGCCGATCCCGTGGGCCAGCGGCCACATCAGCGGACCTCCAGCTCGACCTCGAACACGCCGGGGATGTCGGCGGTGAAGCTGATCTGGGCCGGCTTGCCGGGGCCGACGTCGGCGGAGCGGTCGTAGCCGTGGAGGTGGACCTCGTCGGCGACGTCGGTGACCACCCGCAGCACCACGGCGTCGCCGCGCCGCACCTGCTCGCGGCGCACGCCGCCCTGCACCTTGCCGCCGGCCACGCGGACCTCGATCGCCGGGGTCGCCGGCTCGGTGGTGGTGGTCGGCTCGCCGCTGGTGGCCGAACCGCCGATGGTGGTGGTCGTGGTCGCGGCGGTGGTCGTGGCGCCGGTCGCCTGGGAGGAGTCGTCGCCGTCGCAGGCGGCCACCGTCAGCACGGTGGCGATGGCCAGCACGGCGGGCGCCGCCCAGCGTCGCAACGCAGGCATGGAGCAGTCCCTTCTCGCGGTGGGATGACCGCGGCTACGCGGTCGGGGCCGGTGCGAGCCGGCGCGGGGGGCCCCGCCGCGAGGCGGGCGTGCGGTGGCGCCGGCGCGGCGGGCGCTCGGGTTGGGCGGGGCGGGGCGCCGCCGTCGGCGAGGCCCAGCGGGAGGTGGCGCGGCGCCGCCACGCCTCGACCGTGCGGCGGGCGCCGCGGACCACCAGCGCCACCAGGACGGCGACCAGCACCTGCGCGCCCAGTCCCCACCACAGCACCGGGCTGCCGAGCATCGCGAGCGGGTTGCCGGTGGCGGCCAGCTGCTCGGCGGCCTCCTGGGCCAGGAACAGCGCCAGCTGCACGACGGCCAGGGGCAGGGCGCCGGGCAGCGCCGCCCGCCGGCCTCGGCGGCCGGCCGCCCACCACCCGACGGCGATCAGCGCGGAGGGGACCGTCAGCGTCGGCGCCAGCCCGAGGTAGCCGTGCCGCTGCGCGACCTCGGCGGCCGGCATGCCACCGATCGCGTAGGCCAGGGCGTGGCCGAGCCACACGCCGACGGGCACGAGCAGCGCGATCATCAACCTGGGCCTCGCCTCCATGGGGGGAGTGTAAGCCAGCCCCGCGGATCGGTGGCCGGACGTGTACCGTTGGGGGAGCACACCGCAACCTGGGAGATGCAGCCGTGGTCGAGGTCGTTCTCGCGCACCAAGGCGGTTGGGACGAGATGGCGATCTTCCTCTTCCCGCTGGTGTTCGGCGGTGGCCTCTGGTGGATCGTGCGACGGCCCGGTCCGGAGGAGGACGACGAGGAGTCCGAGCCGCAGGCGGAACGGCTGGAGGGCGGCTAGGCTAGGAGACCAGCGCCCTCGGTCCGCGCCGGTGCCGCTCGGCGGGGTCGGCGGCGGGGGCCGGCGCGGCCTGGTGCCAGCCGATCGCCTCCAGCAGCGCCCGCACCTCCGAGGACTGCCGGCAGGCGACGCCGGTGACCCGCTCCACGACGAAGGCCACCCGGTTCAGCGTCCAGCGGTCGCTGGTGAACCCGTGCGCGCGCGGGCTCAGGTCGAGCGCGCACCTGACGGCCTGCAGCTCCTCGGGCGACAGGCCGGCCACCCACTTGGCGGGCTCGCTGCTCGGCGGCCTGGCGCCGGCCTCGGCGTCGGGCACCGCCACCAGGGTGGGGGCCTGGTGCCGCCGGCGTTCCTCGGTGGAGCGGTCGCCCCGAAGGTGGCGGCTGCGCCGCCGGCGGCGGCCGACGGGCGGCAGCCACCGCGCGGTGAGCCAGCCGAGCACCGCGCCGTAGACCCAGTGGCCGGCCACGCCGCCGGCCGCCGTGGCCGGGGTGAGCGGGAAGAAGTGGACCTGGGCGACCGGCCAGATCGCCAGCAGGGCGACCAGCCCGCTGACGATGGCGGTGCCGTAGATGATCCCGGAGCGGACCCCTCGCCACGGCAGCATGGCGAACGCCATGCCCATGCCGCCGCCGTTGCCGGCGAACCGCCACACGTAGCCCCAGAGGTAGTTGGCGTGCGGGTCGGCCAGGGCCAGCCGGCCGATGCCCGGGATCGGGTCGCCCCACAGCCCGGCCTCGACCAGGCCGAGCCGCAGGACGTCGTAGATCCCGGTGGCGATTACCCCGGCCACCCAGCCGAGCAGCGCCCGGCGGCCCCACTCGGGGTAGCGCGCGCTCAGCATGAGGATGACGCCGGCCGCCGGCAGCACGGCGAACCGCATCCCGTAGGGCAGCGGCAGCGCCTCGGCGTAGGCGAAGGCGAGCACGGTGATGGCCGCGAACCCCAGGGCCAGGTAGACCATGCGCGGGAAGAACGACGGGTTGGAGAACAGCAGGCGCAGCGCCGCCAGCAGCTTGGCGTCCTCGGCGGCGGCGTGGCGGGCGGTCCTGGACAGGCGCTTGGACGGCGGGTCGGTGGCACGGGACGGCCGGCGGTCCTGGACCTGGTGCCCGGGGCGGGACGTGGCGGGCTGCTCGCCGACGGCCAGCCGGGTCACGGTCACGTGCCACTCCTCCTCGGCGGACCGGAGCTGCCGCCCGGGCCCGCTGCGGTCGGGTTCCTTCCGAGGAATCCCGCCGGGGCCGCCGCGATTCCCGGCGTTTCCGCGCGCCGGGCTCCCAGGGTCAGCCGCCGCGGAAGGCCTCCTCCAGCCACTCCCCCACCACCGTCGGGGTGACCTTGGCGTCGACCACCATGGGGCGGTCGCGGCGGGCGAGCCAGGACGCCACCGGCTCGAGGTCCCGCGCCGCCCTGACCGTGACGCCGTCGGCGCCCACGGCGCGGCCCACGGCGGCCAGGTCGGTCTCGGGGAAGCGGACCAGGTCGAGCCCCTCGGGGTCCTCGGCGAAGTGGTGGACCTCGGCGCCGTAGGCGTCGTCGTTGTACACCACCACCAGCAGCGGCAGCCGCAGCCGCGCGGCGGTCTCCAGCTCGCCGAGCGACATGAACGTGCCGCCGTCGCCGAGCGCGGCGACGGTCACGCGGCCGGGGTCGGCGACCGCCGCCCCGATGGCGGCGCCAAGGCCCAGGCCGATCGACTGGTAGGCCTGGTTGAACACGAACGCCCTGGCGTCGTTGACGGGCAGGTACATGACCGGCCAGCCCATGAAGTGCCCGGAGTCCACCGCCAGCGCGCGGTCGGCCGGGAGCAGGTCGTCCAGGGCGATCGTGAGGGTCCGCGGGTCGATGGTGGCGTCGGTGGAGCCGTCCTGGTAGGGCCGGTCCCGCCAGCGGCCGCCGGCGATCCGCGCCGCCAGCTCGGGCGAGCGGGCGCCCTGGCCGTGGAAGCCGCGGCGGCCGAGCTCCTCGAGCAGGCCGCCGGCGGCCTCGGCGGCGTCGGCGACCACGCCGACGTCCACCTGGCGGCGCGCGCCGATCGCCTCCTCGTCCAGGTCGACCTGGACCACGCGGGCGTCGGGGCCGATCAGGGCGCCGTGCTTGGTGGTCCAGTTGTTGAGCGAGGCGCCGAACCCGAGCACCAGGTCGGCGCCGGCGAGCAGCTCGGCGCTCACGGGGGAGGAGAAGCTGCCGCTGATCCCAAGGTCGTAGGGGTGGCCGGCGAACAGGCCGTTGGCCACCGCGGAGGTGGCCAGCAGCGCCCCGATGCGGTCGGCCAGCTCCACGAGCGGCCCGCGGGCGCCGGGCACCGCGCCGCGGCCGGCGAGGATCACGGGACGCCGCGCCCGCTGGACCAGGTCGGCGGCCTCGGCGATGGCCCTGCCGGCGGGCGCCGGCGGCCACGGCGGCGGGGCGTCCTTCGTCGGCGGCGGGGCCGGCAGCTCGGCCGCCTGCACGTCCAGCGGGAGCAGCAGCACGACGGTGCGCCGGTGGTTGCGGGCGCGCCGCCAGGCGCGCTCGACGTCCTGCAGGGCGCTCTGGGGGGTGCTGACCCGCTCCACGGCGGCCCCCACGGCGGCGCAGGCCGCCGCCTGGTCGACGCGGAAGTTGGAGTGGACCGCGGCCGCCGGGGTGTCGGCGGCCAGCACCAGCAGCGGGGTGCGCGACTTGGCGGCCTCCGCGACGCCGGTGAGCGCGTTGGTGAGCCCGGGTCCCTGGTGGACGGAGGCGACGCCGACCCGCCCGGTGGCGCGGGCGTAGCCGTCGGCCATGCAGACGGCGGCGGACTCGTGGCGGGCGGCCACGAAGCCGGCGCCGCGGGCGTCCATGGTGGTGGTCACGACGTAGTTCCCGCTGCCGATCACGCCGAACACCCGGTCGACGCCGAGGTCGGCGAGCGCGGCGCCGACTGCCTGCCCGACTCGCACTGGCCCAGCTCCTCCGTTCGAGGCGTCCCGACGTCAGGTTAACGTCCGAGCGGACGATCGCCAGTTTGCCGGGCCGGGTCGGGTGGCATCACAGGGAGGCGCCGGCCAGCCAAGGAGGTTCCCGTGCTGCTCGAATCGGCGATGAAGCGCCTCGAGGACGCCGCCGTCCTGGACCGTCCGGCGAGCATGCTGGCCGCGGCGGTCTCGGCGGCCACCAGCCCGCGGCTGGTCAAGAACGCCCTCAGCGGGAGCTGGCTGGGCCACCGCCTCCATCCTGCGCTGGTCCCCGCGCCGATGGGCTTCTGGGCCGGGGCGACGGTGTTCGACGGGATCGGCACGGCGCCCGCCCGCTTCGCGGCCGACGTGCTGGTGGGGGCGGGCGTCGTCACCGCGCTGCCGGCGGCCGCCGCCGGCCTGTCGGACTGGTCCGACACCGAGCCGGAGGCCCGCCGGGTCGGGCTGGTCCACGCCACCGTCAACACGACCGCGCTGGCCTGCTACGCGGCGTCGCTGGTGGCCCGCGTGCTCGGCCGGCGCAAGCCGGGGGTGGCGCTGTCGCTGGTGGGGGCGGGCGCGGCCAGCCTCGGCGGCTACCTCGGCGGCCACCTGTCGTACGTGCTGGCGGTCGGCGTGGAGCGCAGGGGGTTCCTCGGGGCCGGGCCCAAGGAGTGGACCCCGGTGCTGGCCGCCGACGAGCTCGCGGAGCGGCAGCCGCGCCTGGTCCGCGCCGGTGACGCCGAGGTCGTGCTGTACCGGGACGGCGGCCAGCTCCACGCGCTGGCCGCGCGCTGCAACCACGAGGGCGGGCCGCTGCACGAGGGCACCTTCCACGACGGCTGCGTGACCTGCCCCTGGCACGGCAGCACCTTCCGGCTGCGCGACGGCGCCGTCGTGCGGGCCCCGGCGGCGGCCTCCCAACCGGTCTACGAGACCCGCCTCGCCAACGGCAAGCTCGAGGTCCGCGCCCGCTGAGCCGGGGCCTCAGCCGTCCTGGGGTCCCAGGCGGTCGGCGGTGGCCCGCAGGGCGCTGAGCAGCCGGTCCAGCAGCACGCCGCGCAGGCGCGCCTCCAAGGCCAGGGCGATGAGGCTGGCCGCCAGGCCGGCGTAGGCCATGGTGTCGGCGATCTCGCGCATGTCCCAGTCCCGCGCCCGCGAGGCGTGCAGGTCCAGCGCGCCGATCGGCCCGCCGTCGGGCAGCGTGAGCGGCGCGGACAGCACCGCCCGCACGGCGCCCGGGTCGATCAGGTGGCGGAGGTCCGGCCAGCGCCCGTCGGTGGTGACGTCGCGGCAGGTCACCGGGACGTCCTGGGCGTAGGAGTCGTGGGCCGGGCCGGCGCCGAGGCGCTCCTGCGCGGTGCCGAGCCGCCAGCCCGGCGAGCCGGAGGCGGCGGCGCAGCGGAGCACCTCGTGCTCGTCGGCGAGCATCACGCCGGCGCCCTGCGTGCGCAGCAGCGTCGCCGCCCCGTCCGCGATCCGCTGCAGGGTCGCGGCCAGCCCCTCCCCCGCCAGCTCGTCCACGCCCTGGAGCAGCAGCCTCAGCTCCCTGGTCATGGACCTGCGGTCGATCGGCATGCCGGATGGATACACATGCCGGCGGCCCGCCAAACCGCTTTCGGTGGCCGCTCAGGCGAGCTGCGCCGCCAGCTCCTCCGGCTCGGTGACCGGCCGCTTGCAGACGAAGTGCTCGCAGACGTAGGCGGTGGCGCGGCCGCCGAGGGTGGCGCGCTCGGCCAGCAGCGGGACCTCGGCGACGGCGTCGCGGTCGCCCGGTGCCGCCATCGCGAGCACCCGGTTGGGCTGGTAGGTCCGCCAGGCCTGGGCGAGCAGGGCGCCGGTGTCGGCGGCGGCGGGGCGGCCGACGACCGCGACCTCCCGCACCCGGGAGAGCGCGAAGTCGACCGCGCCGAGCGCGTGGCCGAAGCCGGTGGGCGCCCGCGCCAGCACGCCGAGCACCGGCCGCAGCGCGGCCAGGCCGGACCGCTCGAGGGCCTCGTCGCCGGTCAACCGGCCGAGCCGCTGGAGGACGTCGGCGGCGACCGAGGAGCCGGCCGGGACGGCGTTGTCGAACAGCTCCCGCGGCCGCACCACCAGCCGCTCGGCGTCGGCGCCGGTCTGGTAGAAGCCGTCCCCGCCGGGGTCGGCGAACAGCTCCACCATCGTGGCGGCCAGCCGCCTCGCCTCGCGCAGCCAGCGCAGCTCGAAGGTGGTCTCGTAGAGGGTGAGGCAGGCCTCCGCCATGCAGGCGTGGTCGTCCAGGTAGCCGGGGCCGCCCTGCCGCCCCTCCCGCCAGGCGCGCAGCAGGCGCCCCTCGGGGCCGCGCAGCTCGCCGAGCACGAACTCCGCCGCGGCGAGCGCCGCCTCCAGGTAGCGCGGCTCCCCGAAGGTGCGGCCGGCCTCGGCCAGCGCCGAGATCGCCAGCCCGTTCCAGGCGGCCAGCACCTTGTCGTCGGTGGCCGGGTGGGGGCGCGCCTCGCGGGCCTGCAGCAGCCGCGGCAGGGCGGCGCGGACCTGGGCCTGGAGGTCCTCGACGGACACGCCCGACTCCTCCGCCACCGCCTCGGGGGGTCGCGGGGTCCACAGGACGTTGGTCCCCTCCCAGTTGCCACGCGGCGTGGCCCCCAGCCAGCGGGCGACCGGCACGCCGCCGATCCCGACCAGCTCGTCGAAGGACCAGACGAAGAACTTCCCCTCGACCCCCTCGGAGTCGGCGTCCTGCGAGGAGAAGAAGCCGCCGTCGGGGTGGCGCAGCTCGCGCAGCAGGTAGTCGGCGGTGCGGCCGGCGACCCGGCGGTGCCGGTCGGCGCCGGTGAGCTGCCAGGCGTGGGTGTACACGCGCAGGAGCTGGGCGTTGTCGTACAGCATCTTCTCGAAGTGGGGCACCAGCCAGCGCCCGTCGGTCGAGTAGCGGTGGAAGCCGCCGCCGAGCTGGTCGAAGACGCCGCCGGTGGCCATCCGGTCCATGGTCAGCTCGGCCATGCCGAGCGCCCCCTCGAAGCCGCGCAGGTGGCAGCGGAGGAGGAACTCCAGCGTCATCGGCTGGGGGAACTTCGGCGCCTGCCCGAAGCCGCCCCAGGTCGCGTCGAACGCCTGGCGCAGCCCCTCGAACGCCTCCCGCAGCACGGCCTCGTCGGGCAGGCCGTCCGCCTCCGCGCCGAGCGGCGCGGACTGCCCGGCGATGAGCTCGACCAGCTTGGCGCCCTGCTGGCGGGCGTCCTCGCGGTGCCGGGCCCAGGCGTCGGCCACCGCCAGCAGCACCCTGCGGAAGCTCGGCATCCCCGGCCGGTCGAGCTTGGGGAAGTAGGTGCCGGCGTAGAAGGGGCCGCCCTCCGGGGTCAGGAACACCGTCATCGGCCAGCCGCCCTGGCCGGTCATCGCCTGCACCGCGTCCATGTAGATGCCGTCCAGGTCGGGGCGCTCCTCGCGGTCGACCTTGACGCAGACGAAGTGCTCGTTCATCACCGCGGCCGTCTCGGCGTCCTCGAACGACTCGTGCGCCATCACGTGGCACCAGTGGCAGGCGGCGTAGCCGACCGACAGCAGGATCGGCTTGTCCTCCTCGCGGGCCCGCTCCAGCGCCTCCGGCCCCCACGGGTACCAGTCGACGGGGTTCCAGGCGTGCTGCAGCAGGTACGGGCTGGTCTCCTCGATCAGCCGGTTGGGCTCTGGCCGCTGCTGCATGGTTGCCCAGTGTAGGCTCGGCCCGCCCACGAGCGCCGACCGGGGAGGACTGGGCGATGGACGAGCAGGCCGTGGCCGACTGGCTGGACGGGTACGTCCGGGCATGGGGCAGCTACGACCCGCGGGAGATCGGCGCGCTGTTCAGCGAGGACGCCGTCTACGCCTACAACCCGTTCGACGACCCGGTCAGGGGGCGGGAGGCGATCGTCGCCTCCTGGCTGGAGGACCGCGACGAGCCGGGCACCTACGAGGGCCGCTACCGGCCCCTGCTGGTGGCGGGCGACCGGGCGGTCGCCAACGGCTCCAGCCGCTACTTCGGCACCAACGGCGCCGTCGCCGACGAGTACGACAACCTGTTCGTGCTGCGCTTCGACGCCGAGGGTCGCTGCGCGGAGTTCTGCGAGTGGTACATGCGGCGGTCGGGGGGCCAGGAGCCGGCCTGAACCGGGGTCCGGCCCCCGTTCAGCCGCGTGTTCGGGGCGCGTCCGTCGTCCGGCGTGCCACCGTCCGGCTCGCCCACTGCTTCCAGTCGTCGGCCAGCTCGGGCGCCTCCAGCAGCCGGGGCGCCCGGGCCTGGTCGTGGTGGTAGATGCGGGCGACCTCGCCGACGGTGAGCCCGTGGGCCGGGCGGTGCACGACCTGGACGGCGTCGTCGGCGGCGACCCCGCCCTCGGCGAGGATGCGCAGGTAGGCACCTGGCCGGCCGGCCACGGCGAAGCGCCGCGGGAACCGCTGGCTGCCCATGCGGATGCCGAGCTTGAAGCAGGGGGCCCGCGGCCCGGAGACCTCCAGCAGCACGCCGCCGGCGCGCCATTGCTCGCCGACCACCGCGCCGGTGACGTCCAGGCCGCGGGTGGTCAGGTTCTCCCCGAAGCTGCCCGGTCCGAGCTCGCGGTCCAGCTGCCCGGCCCACCAGTCGAGGTCCTCGCCGGCGTAGGCGTACAGCGCCTTGTCGACGCCGCCGTGGACCTCCCGGTCGGCCTGCCGGTCGCCGTCGACGTTGACGTCCCGGACCCGGACCCTGCCGGCCACCGGCGCCTTCCAGATCGCGGTGGTGACCGTCCGGCCGCGCCAGGCGACCGCTCGCGGCATGCCCACGTTCACCGACTCGACCACCCCTTGCGCTACCGCCACCGGTCCTCCCGCGTCGCGCCTCGTGCCGCCCGGCCGGTGCAACGCCGCCGCGCCGCGCGGGCTTCCGCAGCGGCTACGGGCCGGTCACCTCGGCGAGCGCGCGGGCGCGGCGCAGGTCGGCGCCGCAGCCGGCGGCCTCGAAGCCGGCAAGCGCCAGGTCCAGGTGCCCGGCCCGGTCCAGGCCGAGTGGCGACCGCTCCCCCGCGCCGAGGTGGCGGCCGAGCTCGTGGTGGGCGCGGGCCAGCTCGTAGGGCATCCGCAGCCGCTCGGCCTCGCGGACGGCGCGGGTCCACGCCCGCCGCGCGGCGCCGGCGCGGCCGTCCAGCCAGGCGGCCCAGCCGGCGCACACCAGCGCCCTCGGCCGGGCCATCGGGAAGGTGCGGGCGTAGCGGCGCAGGCGGCGCACGGCCACCGCGGCGGTGGCGCGCAGCTCGGCCGGCTGCAGGTCCGCCACCCCGCCGGGCAGACCGCCGGCGCCGTCCTCCAGCAGCGCCAGGCAGACCTCCGCCACGCCGGCATGCGCCTCCAGCGCGTACTGCACGAACGACGGGCCGGGGCCGACCAGCCGGTCGGCGGTGCGGACCGCCTGCCACCCCTCCGCCGGCCGGCCCGCGGCCAGGTGCAGGCGGGCCATGGCCGCGTGGAACCGGGCCGCGTCGACCCTGGCCACGTCCGGCAGCAGCCGCGTGGCCTCCTCGGCCCAGCCGGCGATCGCCGGGTCGTCCGGGTCGGTCCGCAGGGCCGTCTCGATCAGGATGACCAGGCCCCAGAGGTGCACCACCGGGTCGCGGCGGTCGCGGCCGGACGCCATGCCCTGGGCGGCGCCGGCCGCCGCCTCCCGGTAGCGGGCGGTCAGGTAGCGGGCGACGGCGGCGATCAGCACGACCTCGTCGGCCCAGCGGTGCATCGGCGTGCGGCGCAGGGTCGCGAGGGCCCTGCCGGCGCCGGCTTCGACGGCCGCCCAGTCGCCGACCCCGATCCAGTGGAGCCCGCCGACGATGCCGACCCAGCAGGCGGTGAACGGGTCGCCGGCCCGCTCGACGGCGGCGCTGGCGGCCCGCACGTGGTGGGCCGCCAGCCGCCGCAACCCGACGGTGCCCAGGATCATCCCCGTCCCCGCCTGCGCTCGGACGCTGAGGTCGAGGTCCCCGGCGCGCTCGGCCTCGTTCAGCGACCAGAGCGACACCGGCAGCATGGGGACCGGCTCCTCCAGCACCCAGTAGGCCTCCATGATGATGAAGGCGGCCGCCGCCCGCTCCCGCGCCTCGGCACGCCGGTCCGGGCTCGGGCCGAGGCCCGGCTTACGGAGCGCCAGGTCCGGCCGCAGCCGGCGGAGCGTCCGGCGCGCCGCCTGCGTGGCGAGCGTGTCCAGCCAGCCGGCCGTCGACGCGGGCACGCGGCTGCCGAGCAGCTCCAGCGTCCGCTCCAGGTGGTGCCGGGCCTGGGCCGCCTCGCCGAGCTGCTGGTGCGCCTCGCCGAGCATCCGGTGCCAGCGGGCCCGTTGCAGCGGCGGGATCGGGCGCCGCTCCAGCGCCGCCTCCAGGACCGCGTTGGCCTCCCGGAACCAGCCCTTGCGCCGGTGCAGCGCCCACAGCCGCACCAGGTGGGCGTCCAGGACGGCCGGGTCGCCGTGGCGGACCAGCCAGTCGGTGGCGGCGCGCAGGTTCTCCACCTCGGCCTCGAGGCTCGGCGCCTCGACGGCGGGCGCCTCGGCCGGGTCGGGCAGCAGCGCGGCGTAATGCTCGGCGTGGCGCCGCCTGGCGTCGGCCTCCTCGGCCGGGTCGGCGGCCAGCCGTTCGGCGGCGTACTGGCGCAGCAGCTCGTGCATGTCGTAGCGGCCGTCCTCGCCGGCCGCGACCAGCGACTGGTCGACCAGGCCGGCCAGCAGCGGCAGGCCGGCGCCGGCGACCTGCTGGGCCGCCGCCAGGTCGAAGCCGCCGCGCATCACCGACAGGCGGCGCAGCGCGCGGCACTCCTCGGCGGTGAGCAGCTCCCAGGACCAGTCGATCACCGAGCGGAGGCTGCGGTGGCGCCGCTCCACGTCGGCCGCGCTGGTCTCCAGGTGGTCGAGGCCCCCGGCGAGCCGGTCGGCGATGGCGGCCGGGGTCGCCGACCGCACCCAGCGGGCGGCCAGCTCGATGGCCAGCGGCACGCCACCCACCAGCCGGCAGACGCGGCCGGCCCCCTCGGCGTCGGCCGCCTGGACGCCGGGCCGCAGCAGCCGGGCCCGCTCCTGGAACAGCTGCACCGCCTCGTAGGCGGCGGCGTCGTGGTCCGCCCCGGAAGGCGGGTAGGGCAGGCCGGGCACCTCGACCAGCCATTCCACGCCCAGCCCCAGCCGCCGCCTGGAGGTCACCAGCACCTGCACCCCTGGCGCCCGGCGCAGCAGCTCGGCCACCACCCCCGCCGCGTCGCGGAGCTGCTCCAGGTTGTCGAGC
>Ga0126313_10001816_pt1 | contig 11553 bp, 13 predicted proteins | sample Plot105A_FD_89954 | JGI IMG/M metagenome (GOLD analysis project Ga0126313, IMG submission 89954) | Serpentine soil microbial communities from UC McLaughlin Reserve, CA, USA - Plot105A | ecosystem: Environmental > Terrestrial > Soil > Grasslands | place: USA: UC McLaughlin Reserve, Lake County...
CTGGCAGGCCAGGGCCGTGGCCGCCTCGGCCGGGACGCTGTTCATCCGCTCCTACGAGCGGGGCGAGCGGGTCTATCTGGCCATGGTGTCGCGCGGCTACGCCGGGTCGATGCCTGAACTGCAAGAGCTGGCCGCGACCCGCGCCCAGTGGCTGGCCGCCCTCTGCCCCTGCCGGCCGCCGCCGCCCTGGTCGCCATCACCGCCTGGGGCCTGCGATGAGGGCTGCCCTGGAGGTCGATGGGGTTGCCTTCGCCTACCCGGACGGCCACCAGGCGCTGTTCGGGGTCAGCTTCCGCATCGAGCCGGGCGAGCGGGTGGCCCTGCTCGGGCCCAACGGGGCCGGCAAGACCACCCTGGTGCTCCAGTGCAACGGCGTGCTCCTGCCCGGCGCGGGGCGGGTCACGGTCACCGGGCTGCCGGTGGCGCCCGAGCACCTCAAGGAGATCAGGCGCCGGGTCGGGATCGTCTTCCAGGACCCCGACGACCAGCTCTTCATGCCGACGGTGGCCGAGGACGTGGCCTTCGGGCCGGCCAACCACGGCCTGCGCGGGGCCGAGCTCGAGGCCAGGGTCAAGGCCGCCCTGGCCGCGGTGGGCATGGAGGAGCACGCCGCCCGCCCGCCCCATCACCTGTCGTTCGGGCAGCGGCGGCGGGTGGCGGTGGCCACCGTGCTGGCCATGGAGCCGGACATCCTGATCCTGGACGAGCCATCGTCCAACCTCGACCCGGCCAGCCGCCGCGAGCTGGCCGAGATCGTGACCGGCCTTGACGTCACCATCCTGATGGTCACCCACGACCTGCCGTACGCCCTCCAGCTCTGCCCGCGGGCCCTGGTCATGAACGGGGGCACGATCACCGCCGACGGGCCGACGGCCGAGCTGCTGGCCGACGCCGAGCTGCTGGCCGCCAACCGTCTCGAGCTGCCCTTCGGGTTCGATCCGGCGGTCCTGCGGGCCCGCTGACCGGCCGGGACCAGCGCAGGTCCCGGAACTTTCGCCCGGCCGCGTATGCTTTGCCGATGGAGTTGCGTGGTCTGGCCCGCCGGCTCCCGCTGGCCGGCGCGGCCGTCGCCGGGGCGGTGGCCGGGCACGAGCTTGCCTACGTGCTGGCCGTTCCCGAGCCTGGCCGCCGGCTGGCCGTGCTCGCCGGCAGCGGCCACGCCTACTGGTCGGCGGCGATCGCCGCCGCCATCGTGCTCGGCCTGGCGTCGCTCGGGGCCACCCTCGCCCGCAGCTTCCGGGCCGGCCTGCGCCCGGAGGGCCGGCCGGCCCCCGAGCCGCTCGAGCGCCTGGTCGCGCGCCTGGCCCTGCTCCAGGTCACCATCTACCTGGTCCAGGAGCTGATCGAACGGGCAGCGGCCGGAGTGCCGCTGGGCGGGCCGGTGAACGGCCGCCTGCTCCTCACCGGCATCGCCGTCCAGCTCCTGGTCGCGGGCGCCCTGGCCCTCGGCCTGGCCTGGGCCGGCCGGGTCGCCGAGGTCGCGGGCCGCGCCCTGCGCCGCCGGCGTCCGCAGCGGGCCGACCACCGCCCGGCCCGCCTCCGCCCCGCCGGCTGGGTCCGCCCGGCCATCCTCCTCGCCGCCGGGCTGGGCGGCCGGGCACCGCCCGCCCACTTGGCTCGCTGAGGGGTCAAGAGGAGACTGCACCGTCGCAGTCCCTGGGTGGGGCATGTGCCAGAGGTTTATGGAGGACATCATGAGCAGGAGAACCACCGTTGCCGCGGCCGTGGTGGCCGTGCTGCTGGTCCCGCTGCTGGCTGTGCCGGCGTCAGCCCACGAGGAGCACACGGTCGCCAACTACACCCTCGAGGTCGGCTTCGGCACCGAGCCCGGCTATGCCGGCGTGACCAACAGCGTGCAGGTGATGGTCCGCAACAACGGCAAGCCCGTGACCGACATCAAGGGCCTCAAGGTGGCCGTCAGCACCGGGGACGCCGAGCCAAGGCAGATGGCACTGGAGCCATACTTCGGCGACGACTTCGGCGAGCCAGGGGACTACCGCGCCTTCTTCATCCCGACCGCGCCCGGCGCCTACACCTTCAAGCTCACCGGCTCGCTCGGCGGCAAGAAGATCGACCAGAGCTACACCTCGATCAAGGACGGCTTCGACGAGATCGTCGACCCGTCCGAGGCGCAGTACCCGGCCCCGGAGCCCACCGGCTCGCAGCTGACCACCCGGCTGGACCGCGAGACGGCCCGCATCAGCGCCGCCCTGGCCGCCGACCGCGAGGCGGCCGACGACGAGGCCGCCAGCGCCCGCCGGATGGCGACGATCGGCCTGGCCGTCGGCGCCCTCGGCCTGCTGGCCGCGATCGCGGTCGGCGTGCTGGCCCTACGACGGAGGAGCTGACGGCGGTGCGCCCGATCGAGGGGCCCCACGCCCGGCGGTGGCCGGGCCGGGGGTTCGTGGCCGCGCGGTGGGTGCGCCGGGCTGGGCTGGCCGCCGTCCTGGCTGTGGTGTGGCTGGTGGCCGCAGGGATGCCGGCGGGCGCCCACGCGCTGCTGCGCGAGTCCGACCCCGCCGCCGGGGCGTCGCTCGACCAGGCGCCACGCCGGGTTGTCCTCACCTTCACCGAGCGGCCCGAGCCCGGCCTCACCAGCATCGAGGTGCTCGACACCGCCGGCCAGCCGGTCCAGCGGGGCGAGGGCGCCCCGGTCGAGGGCGAGCCGCTGCAGTTCGCGGTCGGCCTTGGCGACCTGGCCGACGGCACCTACACGGTCAGCTGGCGGGTCGTCTCCAGAGACGACGGCCACGTCACCGCCGGCTCGTTCGCCTTCGGGGTCGGCGTCCCCGCCCCGGCGGCCACGCCCCAGGCCCAGGCGGCCCCCCAGGGCGCGACCCAGTCCCCGTCGGCCGCGGCCACCGCCGCCCGGCTGGCCCTCTACGCCGGGCTCACCATGCTGGTCGGCGTGGCCGTCACCGGCCTGGCCGTCAGCGGGCGGGTCCTCCCCTCGGGCACCAGAGTGCTGCTGGCCGTGGCCGCCACCCTGACCGTCGCCGGCGGGATCGCCCGGTTCCTGGCCGAGCAGGCCCGCATCGACGCCCCCCTCGGGACCCTCCTCGACTCCTCGACCGGCCAGGGGCTCCTTCGGCTGACCATCGGGGTGGTGGCGACGGCGGTGGCCGTCTGGTTCCTGGCCGCGGGCCTGCGTCGCGGACCGGAGGCGGAGCCGGGGCCGGTCGACACCTGGCGGCTGGTGGCCGTCGGCGTGGCCGCCGGGGTCACGATGCTGCTGCATGTGCTGGTCGGGCACGCGGCCGGGCCGTCGTCCCTGCGGGGCGTCAACCTGCTGGTGCAGTGGCTGCACCTGCTGGCCGTCGGCGCCTGGATCGGCGGGCTGGTCTGGCTGCTGGCCGGGCTGCGGGGCAAGGAGCGGCCTGAGCAGCTGGCCTCGGCGGTACGCTTCTCCAAGCTGGCCGCCCCGGTCCTCGGCCTGGTCGCGGTCACCGGCCTCTCCCGCGCGCTGCACCTGGCGGGCGGCTGGCACGGGCTGCTCGACTCGACCTACGGGCGCTTCCTCGACCTCAAGGTCGCGCTGTTCCTCGGGCTGGTGCTGCTCGGGGCCCTCAACCGCTTCCGGGTCGTGCCGGCGCTGGCCGACGGCGTCCGGCGCCTCGACAGCCTGCGTCGCAACGTCCGCGGCGAGGTCGCCCTTGCCGCCTGCATCCTGGCCGTGACCGCCGTGCTCAGCCAGCTGCCACCGGGCAAGTTCGTGGTCCAGCAGGCCTCGGCCAAACCACCGGCCCCGCCCAGCGTCCAGGTCGAGGGGAGCGACTTCGCCACCTCGGTGCGGATCGCCCTCACCGCCTCGCCGGGCACCACCGGCCCCAACAGCTTCACCGCCAAGGTCACCGACTACGACTCCGGCGAGGACTGGCCGGCCACCCGGGTCGCCCTGCGGTTCACACCAAGAGCCCAGCCGGACATCGGCGCCTCGACCCTCGACCTGACCAGGGCCGGCGACGGCCTCTGGCACGGCCAGGGCAGCCAGCTCTCGATCGCCGGGCCCTGGGTGGTGGTTGGCCTGGTCGAGGGGTCGGGCCCGGCCGTCACCGTGCCCATGGAGCTTGAGGCCCGCGCCGCCCCGCAGCCGGTCAAGGTCTCCGAGGTGCCCGGCCAGCCGACCCTCTTCACCATCACCCTGTCCGCCGGCGGCACCCTGCAGGGCTACATCGACCCCGGCCGCCCTGGCCCCAACACCGTCCATTTCACCTTCTTCAACTCCAGCGGCGACGAGCAACCCACCGACAAGGCCCGCGCCAGGATGACCAAGGGGTCCGGCGCACCCGAGGCCCTGACGCTCATCCGCCTCGGCCCGGGGCACTTCGCCGCCAACATCGACCTCGAACCGGGGCGCGTGTCGTTCGCGATCGACACCACCACCGGCCGCACCAAGCGCGGCGGCCGCTTCGAACAGCTCATCGAGTAGAGGACCACCATGGCGCAACACCGAACCCACCGCCCCCGGGCCGGCCACTCCCGAGCCCGCCGTTTCCGAGCCGCCGCCGTGGCGGCCATGGTCGCCGCCCTGGCCCTCGCCGCCTGCTCCAGCGACGGCGACAGCGGCGGCCAGGCCGCGACCGCGACCACGGCCGCCGTCGCCGCCGAGCGCCCGAGCAGCCCGGCCAAGCTCACCATCGAGACCCCCCGCCAGGGCCAGACCGTGAAGCAGGCTCGTCCCGAGGTGGTCCTCGACCTCAACGGCGGAAAGATCGTCAACCAGACCACCACCCGGATCCAGGGCGACGAGGGCCACATCCATCTCTACGTCGACGGCAAGCTCGTGACCATGAACTACGGCCTCCACCAGCGCCTCCCCCAACTCCCCCCCGGCCAGCACGTCGTCCAGGCCGAGTTCGTCGCCGCCGACCACGCCCCCTTCGACCCCCGGGTCCTCACCCAAGCCGCCTTCCAGGTCGCCGGATGACCACCCCGACGGTCGTGCATCGAGCCCCCCGGGCGGCCTCCGCCCCGGTGGCCGACCCACCCGCTTGGTTGGTGATGGCCGGTGGGCTCCTCTTCCTGCTCGCCCGTCCGGCGCTGGGTGGGGTCGCGTTCGCGGTGCCGCTGCTCGCCGTCGGGTACCTGGTGCTGCTCGCGGGGGCGCTGGCGGTTCGCCGGAACCAGGGCAGCCCGCAAGCCCGGGCGCCCCTCGGGTGGAAGGTGCCGTTGCTGCTCGGGTTGGTGGGGGTGGCGGGGGCCGCGGTCGTGGGCGGTCCGGTCGCGGACCGGCGGGTTGAGGGTGTGGCGGTCGGGCTGGCGCTGGGGGCGGCGGTGGCTGAGGAGGCGTTGTTCCGGCGGGTGCTGTACGAACGGCTGCTCCGGTTCGGGGTTGTTGCCGCTGTGGTGGGGAGTGCCGGGGTGTTCGCGCTGGTGCATCTGCCGGCCTACGGGGTGGCGGCGATGCCGGTGGACCTAGGGGCCGCGCTGCTGCTGTCGTGGCAGCGGTACGCTTCCGGCCGCTGGACGGTTCCGGCCGTCACGCATGCCGTTGCCAACCTCCTGGCGGTGACCTGAGACCATGCGCCATCTACGCCCCCTGCTCCTGCTCCTTGTCCTGCTGCTGGTCGCCTCCTGCACCAGTGACCCGCCCGACCCGGTGCGGGTCGGGGCCATCTACCCGTTGAGTGGCACCCAGGGGATGGGCGGGATCGACGAGTACCACGGGGTCCAGGTCGCGGCCGAGCTGATCAACGCCGAGGGCGGCATCGGCGGCCGGCCGGTCGTGCTGGACCAGGTGGACGTGCCCGAGGCGGACGCCGCCCCCGGGGCCATCAGGGCCCTGGCCGACCGGGGGGTCGACCTGGTCCTTGGCAGCTACGGCAGCACGATCTCGAGCCCGGCGGCCACGGCCGCGGCCGGGCGGGGGTCACTGTTCTGGGAGACCGGGGCGGTCGGGAAGCTGGCCGGGCCGGGCGGGGGCGACCTGGTGTTCCGGGTCGCCCCGACCGGGGGGCTGCTGGGCCGGGGGGCCATCCGCTTCGTCGCCGACCAGCTGGCCCCCAAGCTGAAGCGGCCGGCCTCGTCCCTGCGCTTCGCCATCGCCGCCGTCGACGACGTGTACGGCACGGCGGTGGCCGACGGCGCCCGGGCCGAGCTGGGTGACCGGGGCCTGAAGGCGGTGGCCGACGTCGCCTACGACCCGCGCCGCTACGACCCGGCCAAGGTGGTGGCCAAGATCGCCGCCGCCCGACCCGACGTGCTGTTCGTGGTCGCCTACCTCCAGGACGGGGTGGCCCTGCGTCAGGAGCAGGTCCGCCAGCACCTGCCCCTGCTGGCCAGCATCGGCACCTCCTCCAGCTACTGCATGCCGGAGTTCGGGGCGCTGCTCGGCGACGACGCCGTCGGCCTGTTCGCCTCCGACAAGCCCGACACCCACGGGATCAACCCGGCCGGCCTCGCCCCCGGCGCCCGCGCCCTGCTGGAACGGGCCGACGCCGCCTACCGCGAGGCCAACGGGCACTCGATGAGCGCCGCCGCCCTTGCCGGCTTCTCCGGGGCGTGGGCGCTGTTCCGCCACGTGCTGCCGGACGCGAGCTCGATGCGGCCGGCCGACGTGGCCGCCGCGGCCCGGAAGGTCAGGGTGCCGGCCGGCGGCCTGCCCAACGGCAGCGGCGTCGAGTTCGCCCCCGCGGGCGGGGCCGACGCCGGGGCCAACCTCCGCGCGGCCAGCGTCATCTGGGAGTGGACGGAGGTGAACCGGCGCGAGGTGACCTGGCCACCCCAGTTCGCCACCGCGGCCATCGCGGCCATCCGCCCGTCCCGATGAGCACTCCCGGCCATCCCCAGCCACAGACACCGGGCGGGCGCACGCCCCGGTCCCGCTCCCGGTCCGGGCTCGCGCTCCTGGCCGGGGTCGGGATCGTGGCCCTGTACCTGGCCGGGGCGGCCGTCAGCGGCCGGGCCAGCATCCTGACCAGGCGCCCCCTGCTCGACGGGCTGGCCCCGCCCACCCCCTACCGCTGGGTGAGCCCGCCCCCCGACCTGGCGGCAAGCAACAAGCCGCCGGCCTCGACCCGCTTCACCCTCGAGCTCACCCCCGAGGGGTCCCGGCTCGGCGCCTTCTCGACCGGCGACGGCCAGGTCAACCTGGTCCTGAGCCAGGGCGCCGTGCCACCCCGGTCCGGTCAGGCCGGCGTCGAGGTGACGGTCGACCCGGTCGACCCGGCGACCCTCGGGCCGGTCCCGTCGGGGCTGGTCGGCGCCGGCAACGCCTACCGAATCCAGGCCGGCTACCAGCCGTCGGGCGCCAAGCTTGCGGCCCTCGGCGGTCAGTCCAGCGTCGGCCTCGTCTACCCTCTGCTGACCACCGCCGTCGCCGACACGGGCGGCCACCAGGTGCTGTCGTCGGCCGACGGCCGGGCCTGGGAGGTGCTGGCGAGCACCGACACCCTCGGCAGCCATCAGGTGAGCGCCCGGCTGAGCAGGACCGGCTACGTCATGGTCGCGGTGCCACCGTCGGCGGGCGGGTCCCAGCGGAATTCCCGCACGCGGGTCCTGCTGATCGGCACCGGGGTCGCGGTCGTCATCGTGGCCGCCGCCCTCGCGCTGCGCCTGCGCGAGCGGTCCCGGCCCGCCCCACCGGGACGGGGACGGAAGCGATGAGCATCGGCCGCCGGGCACGGGGGGCCGGGGTGGTCGCCGGGCTGGCCCTGCTGCTCGCCGTGACCTCGGCCGGGCCGGCGGCCGCGCACGCCCTCGGGGCCGGGACCGAGGCGAGCAACTACCGGACCGGGATCCGCGGCATCGACCAGGGCGCGCCCGGCATCTCGGTGCGGACGGTGCCCGGCGAGCAACTGGAGCTGACCAACCGGTCCGACAAGGAGGTGGTGGTGCTCGGCTACCGCCTGGAGCCGTACCTGCGCATCGGCCCCGGCGGGGTGTACGAGAACCAGCGTTCGCCCAGCACCTACACCAACCGCTTCCGCACCGCCCCGGCGGACATCCCGTCCGAGTTCGACCCCAAGGCCGCCCCCGACTGGCGGCGGATCGGCGACGGGCCGACAGCGGCCTGGCACGACCACCGGTCCCACTGGACCGGCCCCGACCCACCGGCCGTCAAGGCCAGCCCCGGGACGTCCCACGTGATCGTGGCCGACTGGCAGGTCCCGCTGCGCCAGGGCGACCGGACCATGGTGGTCAGGGGCAACATCACCTGGGTGCCGGGGCCGTCGCCCTGGCCGTGGGTGCTGACCGCGGTGGGCCTGTTCGCCGCCGCCCTTGCCGCCGCCGGCGGCTACCGCCGGCCAAAGGTCCTGGCCGTCGTGGCCCTGGTGGCGGTGGCCGCCGACATGGTCCACACCGCCGGGGCGCTGCTCGCCTCGACGGCGCCGCTGGCCACCGAGCTGTACGGGGCCGTCACCTCGGCCGCCGGCTGGGCCATGGCCGGGCTGGCCGCCTGGCGGCTGCTGCGCGGCCGGGCCGACACCGGCCTGCTCTACCTGCTGCTCGGCGGGGTGTTCCTGACCCTGGCCGGGGCCCTGCCCGACCTGTCGGCCCTCGGCCGCTCCCAGCTCACCTCCAGCTTCGGCCCGGTCGTCACCCGGGCCGCCATCACCTTCACCCTCGGCCTGGGCGCGGCCATGGTCGTGGCCGGCCTGGCCGGGTTCCGCTCGCCGCGCCGGGCCGAATCCGCCGGCGTAAGCTGAGCCTGTGGTCCAGACGTGGTCTCGCAGGGCCGGGCGCCGGGTGGTGGCCGCCGGCGTCCTCGCGCTGACCGCCCTGACCGCCGGCGCCGGGACCGCCCTGGCCGGGCCCGCGCCCGGGTCGCCGGTCCCGCCCCCGACCCCGGCCCGGCTGCTGCTCTCCTGGTCGTTCAACCCGCTGGTCACCGTGGGACTGCTGGCCCTGGCGATCGCCTACCTCCAGGCCAGGCGGCGCCTGGTCGCCAGTGGGGTGCAGTGGCCGGCCCGGCGGACCGCCTACTTCCTGAGCGGGGTCGCGGCCATCGCCATCGCCCTGCTGTCGCCGGTCGAGGCCTACGACACGGTGCTGTTCTCGGTCCACGTGGCCCAGCACATGCTGCTCACCATGCTCGCGGCCCCGCTGCTGGCCCTTGGGGCGCCGATCACCCTGGCCCTGCGGGTGGCCAAGGGCCGGACCCGTCGCCGCATGACCCGGGTGCTGCACAGCCCGCCCATGCGGGTGATCGGCAACCCGCTGGTCGCCTGGGTGCTGTTCACCCTCACCCTGTACGGGCTCTACTTCTCGCCGCTGTTCGACCTGACCCTGCGCCAGCCGCTGGTCCACGACCTGGTCCACGTGCACTTCCTGACCGTGGGGCTGCTGTTCTGGTGGCCGCTGGTCGGCCTCGACCCGTCCCGCTGGCGCCTGCCCCACGTCGCCCGGCTGCTGTTCGTGTTCCTGATGGTGCCGTTCCACGCCTTCCTCGGTGTCGCGATCATGAACAGCGGGCGGGTGCTGGCCCCGACCCTTGAGAGCTTCCAGCGCTCCTGGGGCCCGACGCCGCTGGCCGACCAGCAGGTTGGCGGGGCCATCCTGTGGGGGGCGGGCGACCTGATCGCGCTCAGCGCCGTGCTCGGCATCCTCATCTCCTGGGCCAGCTACGAGGAGAAGGTGGTCAATGTCCGCGAGGACCGCCGCCTGGCCCGCGAGCGCGCCGCCGGCCGGGTCGTCCGGCCCGTGACCAACACCCGCCCCCCCGTGCCATGAGCGACCCCGGCGACCTGACCGGCAGGGTCCGGGACTGGTGGGACGCTGACGCGGCCACCTATGACCACTCCTCCGACCATGGCTGGGCGGTGGCCTCGCCGGCCGTGAGGGCCGCCTGGAACGCCGCCCTGCACCGGTTCCTGCCCGGCCCGGGGTGCCGGGTGCTGGACGTCGGCGCCGGGACCGGGTTCCTGTCACTGGCCGCGGCCCGGCTCGGCCACCGGGTGACCGCCCTCGACCTGTCCGGCGGGATGCTGGAGCGCCTGCGCGAGCACGCCGACCGCGACGGCCTCGAGGTCGAGGTGGTCCAGGGGGGCGCCGAGGAGCCGCCGCCCGGCCCGTTCGACGCCGTGATCGAGCGGCACCTGCTGTGGACGCTGCCCGACCCGGGTGCCGCGCTCGCCGCCTGGCGCGGGGCCGCCCCCGAGGGGCGGCTGGTGCTGTTCGAGGGCCTGTGGGGCGGGGCCGACCCGGTCGAGGCCCTGCGCGGCCAGGCCAGGGAGGGGCTCCGCAAGCTCCGCGGGGAGCCCGGCCACCACCACGACCACTACGACCCGTCGGTCACCGAGGAGCTGCCGCTGGCCGGCGGGACCCACCCCGACCAGGTGGTCGAGCTGGTCGAGGCGGCCGGCTGGGGCCCGGCCCGGCTGGAGCGGCTGGGCGACATCGAGTGGGCCCAGCTGATCGGGCAGCCGCCGGCCGCCCGGCTGCTCGGGGCCACCCCGCGGTTCGCGGTGGTCGCGGGCTGAACCTAGACTCGAGACGAGGAGGCGATCCACTTTGGCAACCGGGCTGATCTGCCCGAAGTGCCAGGGGCTCATGCGGACCTACGAGCGCAGCGGCGTCACCGTCGACCAGTGCGCCGACTGCCGCGGCATCTTCCTCGACGGGGCGAGCTCGAGCGCCTGGTCGACGCCGAGCAGGGCTGGCAGCGCGGCCAGCCGGCCCCCAGCGACCGCGACGACGAGCGTGGCCGGCAGCAGACCATCCCCAACCCGTTCAAGGACCGCGACGACGACCGGCGCTACAGCGAGGGCTCACAGAAGCGCCGCAAGAAGAGCTTCTTCGACGAGCTGTTTGACTAGCTGGAGGCTGCCCCGGCGGCTGGCGCAGCTGTACGCCGGGCTGGTCCTGTACGGCGTGTCGATGGCGCTGATGGTGCGGTCCTCGCTCGGCGTGATGCCGTGGGACGTCCTCCACCAGGGGCTGTCGCGGCGGCTGGGGTGGTCGCTGGGGTCGGTCACGATCGTGGTCGGGGCGCTGGTGCTGCTGGCCTGGATCCCGCTGCGTGAGCGGCCCGGGCTCGGGACCCTCAGCAACGTCGTGGTGGTAGGGCTGGCCGTCGACGCGGTCCTGGCGGTGCTGCCGGCGCCGGGAGGGCTGCCGGGGCGGGCGGCCTTCGCCGCCGCCGGCATCCTGCTCAACGGCGTGGCCACGGCCGCCTACATCGGGGTCCGGCTGGGCCCAGGGCCGCGCGACGGGCTCATGACCGGGCTGGTGCGGCGCACCGGCGGCCCGCTGGGCCCGATCCGGACGGCCATCGAGGTCACGGTGGTCCTGACGGGCTGGCTGCTGGGCGGCACCCTCGGGGTCGTCACCGTGCTGTACGCGCTCGGCATCGGCCCCCTGGTCCACCTGCTGCTGCCCCGGTTCGCGCTGACGCCGCCCGAGGCCGTGGGCTAGCCGGCGAGCTCGGCCTCGGGGTCGGGCTGGAGGTCGCGGGCGGCGGCGTCGAGGGCCTCGCGGACGGCCCGGCCGTAGACGGTGCCGAGGAAGGCGTAGCCGGCGCTGGAGGGGTGGAACATGTCGGCGCTGAACATCTCCCGCTTGCCGTGGAAGGCCGACTTGGTGAGCTTGGCGATGTCGAACACCGAGATGCCA
>Ga0126313_10001817_pt1 | contig 11553 bp, 8 predicted proteins | sample Plot105A_FD_89954 | JGI IMG/M metagenome (GOLD analysis project Ga0126313, IMG submission 89954) | Serpentine soil microbial communities from UC McLaughlin Reserve, CA, USA - Plot105A | ecosystem: Environmental > Terrestrial > Soil > Grasslands | place: USA: UC McLaughlin Reserve, Lake County...
GAGGCCCGTCCACTTGCCCTCCTCGGCGTCCCACCAGACGTACTGCTTCCGCTCCGACCACGGCTTGCCGTCCGGATCCGCCGAGGCGCGGTTGTAGAGCATCCGCCGGTTCGCAGGCCAGGCCCAGGCCCACTCCGGCGCGACGTAGGTCTGCTCCCAGTGCGGTCTCTTGCGCGCAGTCTGGTTGATGCCGTCCTTGTAGGAGCCGCAGTAGATCCAGCACCCGCAGGCGGTCGAGCCGTCCGGCTTCAGCTTCGGGTAGCCGTCGAGGTACTCGCCCGTGGAGATGTCCCGGCCGCTGATCTCGGCGAGCACGGCCTCGGCGTCGGGCTCCTGGATCCGCGAGTGCGTCGGGTACTCCCAGCGCAGCGCCTTTAGCAGCTCGTCGCGCGTCTCCTCCGAGTCTGCGAGCTTCTGCTTCAGGAGCCGCCCGAGGTGGAAGTAGAACCAGAGGTCGGAGCGGCAGTCGCCCTTCGGCTCGGTCGCGTGCCAGTGCCACTGCAACAGGCGCTGGGTGTTCGTGAACGAGCCGTCCTTCTCGGTGTGCGCGGCGGCCGGGAGGAAGAAGACCTCGGTCGGGATCTCCTCGGTTCTCAGCTCGCCTGACTCGATCTCGGGGCTGTCGTACCAGAACGCCGCCGACTCGATCTCGACGACGTCGCGCACCACCAGCCAGTCGAGTTTCGCGAGCGCGAGCCGGTGCAGCTTCGCGTGCGCGTTTCCGACGGCGGGGTTCTCGCCGGCGAGCAGGTAGCCCTTCACCTTCCCGTCGAGCATCTGCAGCGTGGTCCAGTAGACGGAGTTGTCGTCGTCGACGCGCGGCAGCTTCCGGAAGAGCCAGTCGTTCTCGGCGGTCGCGTGCTCGCCGAAGTACGCCTTCATCAGGCTGACCCAGTAGGCGTCGAAGTGGCCCCACCAGCCTGTCGGCGAGGTGTTCGCTTCGATGAACTCCTCCTGTCCGCCGTAGAACTCGGCATGCGGCATCGGCAGGTAGCCCGGGAGGATGTTGAAGAGCGTCGGGATGTCGGTCGAGCCCTGGATCGACGCGTGGCCGCGCAGCGCGATGATCCCGCCGCCGGGCCGGCCGATGTTGCCCAGCAGCTGCTGCACGATCGCCGCCGTGCGGATGTACTGGACGCCGACGGTGTGCTGCGTCCAGCCGACGGCGTAGCAGAAGGCACCCGTCTTCTCCGGCCCGGAGCTCTCGGTCAGCGCCCTTGCGACGTAGAGAAAGTCGTCGACGCTGCAGCCGCAGGTCTCGGCGACGAGCTCGGGCGTGTAGCGGTGGTAGTGCTTCTTCAGGAGCTGGAAGACGCAGCGCGGGTGCTGCAGCGTCATGTCCTCCTCCGGCGGCTCGCCGTGCTCGAGCCCGCCGCCGTGGCCGCCGTGGCCCGACTGCTCGCCGCGCGTCTGGGTCTCGCGCTGGCCGGCCGAGCCGTGCACCTCCATGCCTGCGTACTGCCAGGTCGTCGTGTCGTACGTCGCCGTCTCGGGATCCCACCCGGAGAAGAAGCCGTCGAGATCCTCGGTGTCGGCGAACTCCTCGCTGATGATCACCGGCGCGTTCGTGTAGTGCGTGACGTACTCCTCGAAGTGCAGGTCGTGCTCGAGGATGAAGTTGACGAGCCCGCCGAGGAAGGCGATGTCGCTACCGGCGCGGATGCCGACCCACTTCGTCGCCATGGCGCTCGTGCGCGTGAAGCGCGGGTCGACGTGGATCACCTCGGCGCCGCGCTCCCTGGCCTCGATCACCCACTGGAACCCGACCGGGTGGTTCTCGGCCATGTTCGAGCCCATGATCACGATGCAGTCGGAGTTCTGGAGATCCTGCTGGAAGTCGGTCGCGCCGCCTCGTCCGAACGAGGTCCCCAGACCGGGGACCGTGGAGCTGTGTCATATGCGGGCCTGGTTCTCGACCTGGACGATCCCGAGGGCGAAGCACAGCTTCTTGATCAGGTAGTTCTCCTCGTTGTCGAGGGTCGCGCCGCCGAGGTTGCCGATCGCCATCGTGCGGTTCGCGGGCGCACCGTCAGGCGTCTGCTCCTCCCAGCTCGCGGCGCGGGTGTCGATGACGCGTTGCGCGATCATCTCCATCGCCTCGTCGAGCGAGAGCTCTTCCCAGCGCGTCCCGTGGGGCCGCCGGTACTTGACCTTGTACTCGCGCAGCGGGCTCTGGACGTACGACTTCGAGGCCTGGCCCTTGGGGCAGAGGCGGCCGCGCGAGATCGGGCTTGCCGGGTCGCCCTCGATGTGGCTCACCTCGCCGTCCTCGACGTAGACGAGCTGGCCGCAGCCGACCGCGCAGTAGGGGCAGACCGACTGGACGACGTGATCGGCCTCCTCCGTTCGCGGGCGCAGGCGCCGCGAGCGCTCCGACTGCGCCGCCCGTCCGAGGCCGAGCGGGTCGCCCTCACGCAACTGGCGCACGACCGGCCAGCGCGCAATCACCTCGGCGAGGTTCATCCGCCTCCCTGGTTGCCGAGCCGCGGGGAGCTTAAACGGCTCGTACTGCGACAGGACCGTGCGCCTCGGAGTCGCCCCGCCTACGAGATCGCGAACGGGCTCGCCGGAGTGACGACCACGTGGTAGCTCGCGATCAGCGGCTCGACCCGGGCTGCGAACCGCCGCTGCCACGCTTGGCTGCCGTAGAACGAGCGCAGCTGCTCGTCGCGCTCCGCGCGTGAGGCGAATCCGCGGACGAGGAGGTAGTGGTCGTCGTCGACGAGCGACGGCCCGAAGCAGACGACGTCGATGCCGACGCGCTGGAGTAACGGGAGTGCCTCCTCGCGCAGGATGCGATCGAACCTCTCTCGCCTGCCGCGACGAAGCTTGTACGTCCGGATGTCGAGGACCGGTGTCTCCGAAGCGCTGGCCGCATCACCGGTCATGCAGCGCCGCGTGCGAGATTGCTCGGGGCGGCGCTTGACGACCAGAGTTGCGTCGCCGCCAGCGCGCGCCAGGGCCGCCAGCGCTCGGCCAGCTCGACAGGTGTGCCCTCGGCCGAGCCCGCCAGCGCACGGCGGAGGCCGAGGTCGTTGGCCGGGAAGGCGTCCCGCTCTCCGAGTCGGAGCGCGACGTAGTTCGCCGTCCAGTCGCCGAGACCGGCGATGGCCGTCATCGAGGCGATGAGCTCCTCGAGGCCGGCGCTCCCGTCGAGACGGACGTCTCCCTCGGTGACGGCGCGCGCGAAGGCGCGCACGGCCTCGGCGCGGGCCGGTGGGAGCCCGAGACCGTGGAGGTCGGCCTCCGCGACGGTCCGGGCGCTCGGGAAGGTGTGCGTCAGCCCGAGTTGCGAGAGACCCGGCACGGGGGTTCCGAGTCGGGTGACGAGGCGGCCCGCGATCGTGTTCGCGGCGGCGATGCTGACCTGCTGCCCGACGATCGCTCGGACGCCCGTCTCGAACGGGTCCCAGGTTCCGGGAATCCGGACCCCGCGCCGGGCCCGCACGATGGGCCCGATCACTTCGTCGCGGGCGAGGTGCCGCTCGGCTTCGGCGATGTCCAGGTCGAGGCCGCCGATGCGGCGCGCGCGCTCGACAACGTGGATCAGCTCTTCCCAGTGCGGGAGGTGCACGACGAGCACGATGTCCTCGCGGTCGCCCGGTCGAAGCTCGATCATGCCCGGGTCGCCGTCGACGACGACGGTGCGCCGGTACGTGTCGCCCGAGACCTGCTCTACGCCGGGAATCGCGCGCGCGCCGAGGTACTCGATGAGAGCGGGCCAATCGAGCGGTCCGCGGTACGCGAGTCGGAGCGGCAGCCCGCCGTCGGCGACCAGGCGGTCGCTGACCCGACGCCGCGCCCGCAGCTCACGCGGCGAGGCCCGGAAGACGTCTCGGCACGAGCGGTTGAGCTGCCTGACGCTGCCGAAGCCGGCCGCGAAGGCGATTTCGAGCACGCTCAGGTCGGTGTCGTCCAGCAGCCGGCGCGCAAAGTGCGTCCTCGACGATCGCGCGAGGCCGTCCGGCGTCACGCCGAGGTGCTCCTGGAAGAGCCTGCGCAGGTGGCGAGCGGAGACCCCGAGCCGCGCGCCGAGGGCCTCCTCGTTCCCGGCGTCGAGCGCACCGTCGAGGATCATCCGCACGGCGCGGCAGACGAGCTCCGGCGCCGTCCAGGGCGAGAGCACGCCCTCCCGGTACGGGCGGCAGCGGTGGCAGGCGCGTAAGCCGTCGGCCTCTGCCGCCGCGGCGAGCCCGTACGGCCGGACGTTGCCGCGGTTCGGTCGCGCCGAGCACCCCGGCCGACAGTAGATCCCGGTGGTCACAACGGCTGCGAACTCCGCCACGGCGAAGGTATAGCGGCGACGACGATCGGCGTTCAGCCGGATCCGGGCATGAGACCGCAAACGTCCGCCCGTTCGTCCGAAAACGGCGCGAATCTGCGGCAGCGGGAGCCGTAGCCTGCTCCCGCCGGGGCCGGACTCCCGACCCGGGCGAGGAGAATCCCTTTCAAAGGAGGATGTCGTGCGCCTACTTGCACAGTTCGCGCTCGTCGCGGCGTGCGCAGCCGCGGCCGTCCAGGTCGCAACGGCCGCCGGAGCCGCCGGGACGACACCGAACCAGAACTCGATCGTGTTCCCGCGCGGCGCACACCCCTACGGAGCCGACCTGGCGACGTGGGGTGAACGCGCCACCCAGTGGATCTACGCGCAGCCGCTCGACCGAAGTCCGCTCTTCGACCCCACGGGCGCCAACTGCGGCGTCGCCCAGGAAGGCCCGGTGTGGTTCATCGCCCGCATCGCAGGGCCTCCCGTCTTCAGTGGGGAACGTTGGTGCACGATTCCCCACGGCAAGGCCCTCTTCCTGTACATCGGGGCGGCCGTCGACACGTACCCGTGCCCGCCCGAGTTCGGCTTCGAGCCGGCGCCGGGCCAGTCGCTCTTCGACTTCCTCCGCGCGGATGCGAAGGCCGTGCTGGACACGGTCGACTTCCTGGAGGTGAGTGTCGACGGGCGGCCACTCGAGAACGTCATGAGCTACCGCTTCGCCTCGGACGACCTCTTCACGATCACGGGCGACCCCAGCCTGCGGCCGGTCCTCGACCCGTGTATCACGGGAGGCCCGCAACCGTTGGTCCTGGACGGGTTCTTCATGCTTCTCAAGCCGCCGTCGCGGGGGGAGCACACGGTCGTCGTCCACGGGACGAACACCATCGGGCACGACAAGCGCTTCACGTACCACCTCACGATCGAGTAACGGGAAAGTGGCGGTCACAATCCCTGGTTGATGGAGGCTTGCCGCTGCGTCGCCGTCCTCTCCGACGTGCACGGGAACCCTGTCGCCCTCGCGGCCGTGCTACACGAGCTCGAAGCGGTCTCGCCGGACCTCGTCGTCTTCGGCGGCGACCTGACGTGGGGGCCGCTCCCGCGGGAGACACTTGCGCTCGCCCGCGAGCTCCGTACGAGGACGATCTTCGTCCGCGGGAACGCCGAACGGGGGTTGTCGGGGCTCGCGGGCGCTCGCGAACGCGGAACCGGCGAGGCGGCCACGCCTCGCGAGCGCTGGCTGCTCGATCGACACGACGACGAGGAGCGGGCGTTTCTCGCGAGCTTCGTCGAGGGCGCCGTGGTCGAGATCGACGGGCTGGGGCCGACGCGCTTCTGCCACGGCTCTCCGCGCAGCGACGAAGAGCTGATCACGTTCGCGACGCCGGAAGCTCGCATCCGGGCGGCTCTCGCGGGCGTCGACGAGCGCGTGCTCGTGACCGCGCACACGCACATCCAGTTCGACCGGACCGTCGCCGGCGTCCGCTCGATCAACCCAGGGAGCGTCGGGATGCCGTACGAGGGTCTGTCCGGAGTCGCGTTCTGGTGCCTGCTGGGCACCGACGTCGAGCTGCGGCGGACCCGGTACGACCTTGCAGAGGCAGTTGGGCGGTACCGTGCGTCCGAGGATCCGCTCGCCGACGAGATGGTCGAGCTGCTCCTCGAGCCTCGGACTCCGGCGGAGGTCGTGGAGCACGCCGAGGCCGCGCAGTTCGCCGGCTGAGGGCCCTTCGTCAGAGCCCCGGCTTGACGACCATGTCCCAGGTCACGACGACGAGCAGCACGACGATCAGCAGCATTCCCCACGACCACCGGCGCAGCTGGCGGACCGCCTCGCCGTCGTCGCCCTGCTCCGCGGCCCGTTGGGCTGCGATTGCGGCGCGGCTCTGAAAGACGGCGCCGACGAAAAAGGCGATCGCGAAGAGCGTCAATGCGAGCCACACCCACGTCTGGCCGAAGTCCCAGGCGTCGCTATCGAGGATGAGCCAGATTCCAAGGGCGACGACCGCGATCATCGCCGGTGCGAACACGAGCGGGCCGATCATGCGCAGGCCGTCGAGGAGGCCGGCGATCGACTCGCGGTCGCGACTCCGCCCGACCCGCGTCGCGAACGCGCCCACGTCGTCAGGCCGCCGACCCAGACCATCGCCGCGAGGACGTGGAGGAACAACAGCCAGTCGTACAGGCTTGCGGCCACCGGTGTCATCTGCTCTCTCCTGTGCGTTCTCTCCGAGCCGCTGCTGAAACCGTTGCCGCGCAGCTCGTCCGGATCCGGCCAATGCCGCTCGCGCCATCAGTTTCGCGAGCTCAGTTCCTGAGAGCGAAGGCCCCGGCGACAACGGCGGCGGCACCTGCCGCGACGGCGGCCGCACGAAAGCCGTTGCGGCCTGCGGCCGGTCGTGGCGCTGCGGCGCGCTCCGGGTAGGCCCCGGGGCCCGCCGGCCCGTGCTCGCGGGCGAGAGCAAGCACCTGCGCGACGTGCAGCGCGCGGCGCCCGGTCCGCGCCTGCTCGATCTGCGACCGGCACGAGAAGCCGTCAGCGACGATCACGGCGTCGCGCGAGGCCTCGCGCACCTTCGGCAGGAGCACCCGCTCGCCGCAGGCGATCGAGACGTCGTAGTGGCCGTGCTCGTAGCCCCAGCCGCCGGCCATCCCGCAGCAGCCCGCGTCGAGCTCCTCGACCTCCAGGCGCATCCGCTCGAGCAGCCTCGTGTCGGGCCCGGTGCCGCCGGTCGCCTGCTGGTGGCAGTGGCCGTGCAGAATCGCTTTCCGATGGAGGTGCGGCGGCTCCCAGCCGTAGGCGCAGCTCGTCAGGAAGTCCGCGAAGTGGTGCGTCTGCCGGGCGAGCCGCTTCGCGTCCTGGTCCATCGGCCACAGCTTCAGCAGCTCGTCCTTGAAGACGGCGACGCAGCTCGGCTCGATCCCGACCACGGGCGTCCCGGCACGGACCTCTTCCCGCAGCGCCGTGAGTACGCGCCGCAAGTAGGCCTCGGCGAGGTCGAGCATCCCGTAGTCGTAGAGGGGCCGGCCGCAGCAGAGGTGGCCGTGCGGGACGACGACGTGGAAGCCCGCGTCCTCGAGCGCCTCGACCGCGGCGATGCCGACCTCGGGCTCGAGGTAGTTCGTGAACGTGTCGGCCCAGAGGACCACGCGCCTGCCGCCGCCGTTCTGGAGCGGCCGCCGCGCGAACCACTGCTTCAGCGTCAGGGGCGCGAACTCCGGCACCTCCCGCTGCGGGTGGATCCCGGCGGCGCGCTTGAAGACCGGCGTCCTCGTGACCGCGTTGGCGACCCCCGGCGCCTTCGACGCGACCCGTGCAGCCCGGTCGATCAGCCCGAAGGCGTACGCCGCGCGCGGGCGCAGGCGCCCCTTGTAGCGGTGCGAGAGGTACTCCGCCTTCAGCGTCGGGAGGTCGACCGAGACCGGGCAGTCGCTCGTGCAGCCCTTGCAGGAGAGGCATAGGTCGAGCGCCTCGTCCACCGCCTCGTCGTGCCACATGCGGAGCTCCGCGCCGTTCAGCATCTCCCAGAGCAGGTGCGCCCGCCCGCGCGTCGTGTGCATCTCCTCGCGCGTGACCATGAAGCTCGGGCACATCACGCCTCCCTCGGTGCGGCGGCACTTGCCGACGCCCACGCAGCGCGTGGTCGCGTGCGCGAACGAGCCCTTGTCCTTCAGGAACGCGAAGTGCGTGTCGACCTGCGGCGGGTTGAACGTTCCCGGCGCGAGGCGGATGTGCGAGTCGAGCGGGTCCGGGTCGACAACCTTGCCCGGGTTCATCCTCCGGTCCGGGTCCCAGATCGACTTGAACTCGCGGAACGCCTCCACGAGCTCGGTCCCGTACATCTTCGGCAGCAGCTCGGCGCGGGACTGCCCGTCGCCGTGCTCGCCAGAGATCGAGCCGCCGTAGGAGACGACGAGGTCGGCCGCCTCCTCGACGAACGCGCGGTAGGCCGCCAGGCCGGGCTTGCTCGAGAGGTCGAAGTTCCAGCGCGCGTGGACGCAGCCGTTGCCGTAGTGGCCGTACAGCGAGCTCTCGTAGCCGTGCTCCGACGCCAGCTTCTGCAGGTCGCGCAGGTAGTCGCCGATCCGCTCCGGCGGCACGGCCGAGTCCTCCCAGCCCTCGTACCTGTCCTCCTTGCCGGGGACGAACGCGGTCGCGCCGAAACCGCCCTCGCGCACCTTCCAGACGTGCCGCTCCTGCTCCGGCTCGTCGTAGAGCTTCATGCCGCGCAGGCCGTCCTTGCCGATCTCCAGCTCGCCCATCAGCCCCTGCGCCTGCTCGTCGGCCTCCTTCTTGGTCTCGCCGCCGAACTCGACGAGCAGCCAGCCGTGGCCGTCCGGCAGCTTGGAGAGATCGCGCACGTGGAGGCCGAGCAGCGTCATGTCGTTCACGAGCGTGTCGTCCATGCCCTCGAGGCCCAGTGGCTTGTGCGCGAGCACCTCCGGCACGTGGTCGCCGGCGACGAAGGCGTCCTCGTAGCCGAGGACGAGCAGCGAGCGGGCCGGGGGGCTGTGGATCAGGTGGACCGTCGCCTCGAGGTAGGTGACGCAGGTGCTCTCGGTGCCGGCGAGCGCACGGGCGACGTGGAAGCCGTTCTCTGGGAGGAGGTCGTCGAGGTTGTAGCCCGAGACGCGGCGCGGGATCTTCGGGTAACGCCCGCGGATCAGGTCGGCGTAGCGGTCGCGCAGCTCGAGCAGGCGGCGGTCGATCGCTGCGTCGCCGGAGGTGCCCTCGCGGGCGCGCAGGCGGCGCCCGTCGTAGAGCAGCACCTCGAGCTCGTGGACGTTGTCGGACGTCCGCGGGCCGGGCCCGTAGAACTGCGCCATGATCGAGCGGACGCCGCAGGAGTTGCTCGCGATCATCCCGCCGAAGGTGCAGTACTCGTGCGTCGAAGGGTCCGGCCCGAAGGTGAGCTGTTGCTCCCGCTCGGCCTGGTGGCGGAGGTGGTCGAGGATCAGGCCCGGCTCGACGCGCGCGAGCCGCCGGTCGGCGTCGATCTCGAGAATCCGGTTGACGTACTTCGAGAAGTCGATCACGACCGCGACGTTCGTCGTCTGGCCCGCGAGGCCGGTGCCGCCGCCGCGCGAGAGGAGCGGCACGCCGTGCTCGCGGCAGAGCCGCACCGTCTCGACGACGTCGTCGACCGAGCGCGGGATGACGACGCCGATCGGCAGCTGGCGGTAGTTCGCGCCGGTGGCGGAGTAGAGCGCGCGATCTCCCGGCGAGAAGCGGACCTCGCCCTCGACGGCCGCGCGCAGGTCGTGCTCGAGCTCGCTCACGCCGCGTACCTCGCCGCGTCTGCGCGCCTCAGCTCCAGGCCGTTGCCAGGCCGCGAGCGGTCCGGCCGGAGCGCGCCGTTCTCCGGTTCGAGCACGCCGACGAACAGCATCGGCTCGAGTCGCACGTGGTCGTGGAACCACTCGAGGTGGCGGAGGCGCGGAACCGCGCAGCAGGCGGCGACGCTCGCGGCCGGCGCGCAGTGCGCCGAGAGGTCGAGGTCGAACGCGGCTGCGAGCGCCCCCGCTCGCAGGAAGCCGGTGATCCCACCGCAGCGCGTGACGTCGGCCTGCAGGCAGTCGACGCAGCCGACGAGGTTGCGGAAGTCGGCCGGCACGTACGCGTACTCGCCGGCGGCGATGTCGAGGCCGGCGGGCGCGCGGTCGCGCAGCAGGCGCAGGCCCTCGAAGTCGGCCGAGCTCACCGGCTCCTCGTGCCACGTCACGCCCCACTCGCGCGCGAAGCGTTCCGCCCACGCGAGCGCCTGCTTGCGCGAGAGCGCGCCGTTCGAGTCGACGTAGAGCTCGGCCTCGTCGCCGATCGCCTGCCGCGCCGCGTCGAGCCGCTCCGGGTCGCGCTCCGGCTCCCGCGAGACCTTGATCTTCACTCGCTGGATGCCCTGCGCGACCCAGCCGCCGAGCTGGTCGCGGACCCGGTCCATCGAGTAGGAGGTGAAGCCGCCGCTGCCGTAGACCGGGGCCTCCTCGCGCGCACGGCCGAGCAAGTCGACCAGCGGCACGCCGAGCAGCCGCGCCTTCAGGTCCCAGAGCGCCTGGTCGACCGCCGAGAGCGCGCAGAATCCGATTCCGGGGCGGCCCGCGTTGCGGAGCGCGACGGCCATTGCCTCCCACGCCTCGCCGATCGCGAAGGCGTCGCGGCCGCGAACGACGTCCGTGAGCTCCTCCTCGACGAGCTTCCTCGTCGCGGCAGGTGCGTACGTGTAGCCGAGCCCGGTCTCGCCGCGGGCGCTCGCCTCGACGACGACGACCGTCGTCGAGTCCCACTCTGCGGTTCCGTCCGATTCCGGCGCATCCGTAGGGACGGTGAAGGCCGAGACCCGTAAGCCTGCGACCGGTGCCTGGCCTACAGCCTCAAGCATCCACAACCGGCCTTCCACGCGTCAGCGTCTCGGTAGGAGCTCCTCGAGCTTCTGGCGGAACGACTGCTTGACGACGGCGCCGCGGTCGGGATCGCCTACCACCGAGGTCATGAACGCCTTCGCCTCCTTGAGCGTGATGTGCGGCGGCAGCGGCGGCACCTCGGGGTCGGTGAGGGCCTCGTAGACGACCGGCCGGTCGGCCGAGAGCGCCTCGTCCCACGCGTGGCCGACCTCGTCCGGGTCGTCGACTCGGATGCCGAGGAAGCCGAGCAGCTCCGCGTAGCGCGCGTACGGGAAATCCGGCAGCATCTGCGAGGCCTCGTACTTCGGGTCGCCCTCCATCGCGCGCTGCTCCCACGTGACCTGGTTGAGGTCGTCATTGTGGAGCACCAGCACGACGAAGCGCGGGTCGCCCCAGCGCTCCCAGTACTTCGCGACCGTGAGCAGCTCGTTCATGCCGTTCATCTGGAAGGCGCCGTCGCCGACCAGGGCCAGGACCGGCCGCTGCGGGTGCGCGAACTTGGCGGCGATCGCGTACGGCACGCCCGGCCCCATCGTCGCGAGGGTGCCCGAGAGCGAGCCCATCATCCCGCGGCGGAACTTCAGGTTCCGCGCGTACCAGTTCGCCGCCGAGCCCGAGTCGGCGGTGAGGATCGCGCCGTCGGGGAGGCGCTTCGAGAGCTCCGAGAACACGTGCTGCGGGTTGACCGGGTCGGCGGGGAGCTGCGCGCGGTGCTCGATCAGCTCCCACCACTCGCGCACGCCCTGCTCGATCTCCTCGCGCCACGAGCGGTCCTCCTTGCGCTCGAGCTTCGGCAGCAGCGCCCGCAGCGTCTCCTTCGCGTCGCCCACGAGGTTGACGTCCATCGGGTAGCGAATCCCGACCATGCGGCCGTCGACGTCGATCTGAAC
>Ga0126313_10001819_pt1 | contig 11551 bp, 11 predicted proteins | sample Plot105A_FD_89954 | JGI IMG/M metagenome (GOLD analysis project Ga0126313, IMG submission 89954) | Serpentine soil microbial communities from UC McLaughlin Reserve, CA, USA - Plot105A | ecosystem: Environmental > Terrestrial > Soil > Grasslands | place: USA: UC McLaughlin Reserve, Lake County...
GCACAGGAGTTTGAGGGTACGGGGATAGGGTTGGCGACTGTAGCGAGGATAGTACACCGCCACGGGGGGAGGGTGTGGGCTGAAGGGGAGGTAGGCAAGGGCGCCTCCTTCTTCTTCACGCTGGGTGGCGGGCACCGTCGCGCCCCGACACACCCTTCGAGGTCGGAGGGGGTCGTGTGAGCGAGCCGGACGCGCCCACGGACACGACCTTGCCGGGCACGACCTTGCGCGTGCTGCTGGTCGAGGATTCCGAGGACGACGCCCTGCTCCTGCTGAGGGAGCTCCGGCGCGGGGGTTACGAGCCTACCTGCGAGCGGGTGAGCACCCCCGAAGAGATGGAGCGGGCGCTTGCGGATGCGGGCGGGGAACCCTGGGAGGTGGTCCTCTCCGACTACTACATGCCGAGCTTCAGGGCGCCGGAAGCCCTCGCGCTGCTGCGGAGGCTGGGCTACGACACACCGTTCATCGTCGTCTCCGGCAAGATCGGGGAAGACGCCGCGGTCGCGATGATGCGGGCCGGGGCGCAGGACTACGTCACCAAGGACAACATGGCGCGGTTGTGCCCGGCGATCGAACGAGAGCTGCGCGAGGCTGCGTTGCGCCAGGAACGCGTGCGGGCCGAGGAGGCGTTGAACAGGAACCGGGAGGCGCAGCGCCTCCTGGCCGAGGCCGGCGCCGTGCTCTCTTCCTCGCTCGACTACCGGGCGACGCTCGAGAGCCTGGCCCGCCTCGCCGTGCCCCGCCTCGCCGACTGGTGCGCCGTGGACATGGTCGAGGAGGACGGCTCCACGGAGCGGCTGGCGGTCGCCCACCAGGACCCCGAGAAGGTCGCGTGGGCGCACGAACTGCAGGAGCGCTATCCACCCGACCCGGAGGCCCCCCGCTGGGTGCCGAAGGTCTTGCGAACCGGCCGCCCGGAGTTCTACCCCGAGATCACCGACGAGATGCTCGTGGCGGTCGCCCGCGACGAGGGGCATCTGCGGATCATGCGCGAGATCGGCTTCACCTCAGCGATCGTGGTCCCGCTCGTGGCGCGGGAGAGGGCGCTGGGGGCGATCACGCTGGTCTCGGCCGAATCCGGGAGGCGCTACGAGGAGTCGGATCTCGGGCTGGCCGAGGAACTCGCGCGCCGGGCGGCCCTGGCGGTGGAGAACGCCGGGCTCTACGAAGCAGCCCAGAGGGAGATCTCCGAGAGGAAGCGTTCCGAGAAGGCCCTGCGCCAGAGCGAGGAACTGTACCGCAGCGTGGTGGAGCAGGCGGCGGAGAACATCTTCCTGGTCGATGCAGAGACCAAACGCGTTCTCGAGGCCAACGCCGCCCTCCACACCTCGCTGGGCTACACCATGGAGGAGCTCCGGCGTATGACGCTCTACGACATCGTCGCCCACGACCGGGAGAGCATAGACCGGCACATCGAACACATCCTTCAGGAGGGGCGCCACTTCATCGGCGAGAGACGGTACCGTCGCAAGGACGGAACCCTCGCGGACGTCGAGGTCAGCGTGAGCGCCGTCCCCTATGGCACCACCAGGGCCTTGTGCATCGTCGCCCACGACGTTACCGGGCGCAAGGAGGCCGAGGAGGCGCTCAAGGAGAGCGAGACCAGGTACCGCACGCTCGTCGAGCAGGTGCCGGCGATCACCTACATCGAGGCCCTCGATGTGGGGGAAGAGCCGGAATGGAACATGCTGTACGTGAGCCCGCAGGTGGAGGCGCTCCTGGGGTACTCGCCGAAGGAGTGGCTCTCGACCCCGGACTTGTGGTCCGATCTGCTCCACCCCGGCGACCAGGAGCGCGTGCTTATCGAGGATGCCCGCACCGAGCGAACCGGCGAGCCGTTCAGGGTGGAGTACCGCATGTTCGCCAGAGACGGGCGCATCATGTGGGTTCGCGACGAGGCAGTGCTGGTACGCGACGAGTCCGGAGAGCCTCTGTTCTGGCAGGGCATCATCTTCGATATCACCGAGAGCAAGCTGGCGGAAGAGGCGCTCCAGCAGAGCGAGGAGCGCTACCGGGCGGTCGTCGAGCAGGCCACCGACGGGATCTTCCTCCTCGACGTCGACGCCAGGCGCATCCTCCAGACCAACCCGTCGCTGCAGCAGATGCTCGGGTACGCTGCCGAAGAGCTGCGGGGGATGGAGGTCTACGAGCTAATAGCGCACCCGCGCGAGGACGTCGAGGCGAACCTCGGGCGCACCCTGAGAGAGGGGCGCCGCTTTGTCGGCGAGAGGAAGTACCGCCGCAGGGATGGGGGCCTCGTCGACGTGGAGGTGGGGGTGAGCGTCATACAACACGGCGTCGGGAAGGTGGTGTGCGCCGTCGTGCGAGACATCACCGGGCGCAAGCAGTCCGAAGAGGCGCTGCGCGAGGTCAGGGAGGCCGAGCGCAACCGGATAGCGCGCGACCTCCACGACGACATCCTCCAGGACATCGTCTACGCGCTGCAGGAGATCCAGATAATGCAGATCACCTCCGAGGACGGCGGGGACGCGGCCCTCGAAGACACCGCCGGTGCCCTCCGGCGTTCGGTGGAAGGGTTGCGCGCCGCCATCTTCGAGCTGCGCCTGACGGAGAGGCTCGGCCAGCCGTTCGTCTCGTCTCTCGAGGCCCTCGTGGACGTCAACCGCCGGATGGCCCGGAGGAGGTACGAATTGGAGCTGGACGTGGAGGAGGGATTCCCTCGCGCGCTCTCCGAGAAGGCCAGCCAGGAGCTCGTGCGCATCATCCAGGAAGCCCTCGCTAACGTCCGCCGCCACTCGGGAGCCCGGCGCGTCGGGATGAAGCTGTGGCTCGCCGGTGACCTCGGCTGCGCGGAAGTCTCCGACGACGGACGCGGGTTCGACATCGCGCAGACCGAGGCGGGTATGGGCTGGCACTCGATGCACCATCGAGCCCGCGAGCTCGGTGGGGAGCTGCAGATAGAGAGCGAGCCCGGTCGGGGGACGCGCGTGCGCTTCCGCGGTCCCGTCTCCCGCTTGGTCGAGAATTAGCCCCTCCAGGTGCCATTCCGTGTCCGGGGTCTCGTCCAGCCCAAATGGGCTAGACGAAATTCATACATCCGGGTTATGGCGGGGGCGGCGCGTCGGGGTCATAATTAGAGCGGCCGGGACGTTACTTTAGAGAAGGACGGTTGTCATAGAGGACCACACAGAGAAGGACCTGACCCGGATCCTCCTCGTGGAGGATCACGCTTCTTTTCGCCAGGCTCTCGCCTTCATGTTCGACAGGGAGACGGAGTTCAAGGTGATCGAGCAAGCGAGCACGCTGGCAGAGGCCCGCGGGCTCTCCGACGAATCGCTGGAGGACGTGGACGTTGCGGTCGTCGACCTCGGCCTGCCCGACGGAGACGGGCTCGACCTGATCGAGGACTTCTCTTCCTCCAAGCCAAGGATAACCACGCTGGTCCTCAGCGCGAGCCTGGAGCCGGGCCGGTTGGCCCGCGCGGTCGAGGCCGGCGCCTCCGGAGTGCTGCACAAATCTACCTCCATAATGGAGATAGTCGACGCGGTGCGACGGCTCAAGGCCGGGGAAGCCTTGCTCTCGTCGAGCGAGATCATCGAGATGCTGCGCCTGATCAGCCGCGAGCGCCAGCAGGAGCACGAGGTGCGGCAGGCCATCGAGAAGCTCACCCCCCGCGAGAGAGAGGTGCTCCGGCTGCTCGCCGAGGGCCTGGAGAGCAAGGAGATCGCCGACAGGCTCAAGATCACCGTGGAGACCGAACGCACCCACATGGTGAACATCCTCCACAAACTCAACGTGCACTCGAGGCTGCAGGCCCTGGTCTTCGCCGCACGCTACGGCCTTGTCCAGATACGCTAGCCTCCTCTCCGAAAAACCGCTCTTGCGCTGAGGGACGATCTCTTACCCTGGCGGCTGTAATACAATGTTCCCGAGTCGACGGGCCTCCGGCCGTGCGGCATGATAGGAATTCGGAGCAGCGCATAGTCAATTCGCACACCCCCGCGGTAGGGCACCGGCCACGCAAGGCGCTCATCCTGGTGGCGAACGAACCCCGCGCATACCGGGAGGGCATCGCCAAGGTTTTCCGGCAGCTCCGGCCGAACGTCGAGGTAGTCACCGCGGAGCCGGAGGAGATCGAAGGCCGCATCTTGCGCCTCGTGCCCGACATGGTGATCTGCAGTGATGCGACCGATGTCGTGCACGAGCGCGTGCCGTTGTGGGTCGAGCTCTACCCGGATTACGGATCGAGGTCCGTGGTCAGCATAGAGGGGAGGCGCACGACGATCGAGGAGATACAGCTCTCCGACCTGCTCTCCATCGTGGACCGCGCCGAGCGCCTAGCCCAATAAGGCTAGAAAAAGATCACCTATATTCGTGAGGCCGGACGTGCCCGGTAGGGGCTATCATCGGTGCCATGACCAGCACGCGCGTACTGGTGGCCTGCGATCTCGCTTCGTACCGCGAAGCCATCGCCGAGGTCTTCCGGCAGCTCCGGCCGAACGTCGAGGTGTTCGAGGCGGAGAAGGAGGACCTCGACAGCGAGGTGGGGCGCCTCAGCCCGGACCTGGTGGTGTGCAGCCGGGCGACCGCGCGGGTGGAGAACCAGGTCCCGAACTGGGTCGAGCTCTACCCCTGCTGTGAGGCCCGCTCGGTAGTCAACCTGCGGGGCGAGCGCACAACGATCGAGGAGATACAGCTCTCCGACCTTCTCTCCGTAATAGACCGGACGGAACCGCCGGCCTACCCAGCCTAGAAGGGCGGTGTGCGGCGGACCCCTTTACCCCCCTGGTCGGATAGCTCCCTGATGAGAGCCTTCAGCCTGGGGGCGAGGTCTTCGATCTCGTCCGCCGTGCACTGGACGTGGAGGTGGATGTTCACCGCCGGGCCCGCCGCTATGGGCGCAGGGACGGTATGCTCCCGGGTCTCGGAAACGTCGGCCGCGGGCTCATCCGCGGTGGTGGTTGGTTCCGGGGCCACGGGCACCTCCGGCGAAGAGCCGTCCACCGAGGCGGGTTCGTCTGCCTCGAGCGCCTCGTCGAGCTCGTCGAAGGTCGCCACCAGCTCACCGGCCTCCTCCTTGAGAAGGCCCGCGGCTTTGAGGATCTCGACGATCGCGCCCGCCCCCGCCATTACGGGCTTGTTGCGCGGCTGGCCGGCGGCGTGGGCGACGTAGGCCTGGAGGGTGGGGTAGAGCATCCCCTCGCGCATCTTCACCGCCGAGACCACGTTCTGCAAGAACTCGTCGGTCGCGACTATCGCGCGCCAGTTTTTCCGGATCTCTGCCCGGTCCTTGCGGGCTAGCGCCAGTGCCAGGGCGCGCCCCCGGCGGGTGATCAACTTCTCCCGCTCCCCGCGCAAGACCCCTATCTCCGCGAGGAAGGCGTTGTTGCGGCTGACGCTCGACTGGTGCACCGAGTCGAGCTTACCCACGTCGCCGGGGTTGGACGCCTCGTCCCGCGTCCCGTACGCCACGATGATGTTGACGAGCTCCTCGTAGGGAGAGCCCGGGAGCCGAAACCCTCCTGCCGCCATACGACGCCTCCTTCTCCCCCCGGTGATCCCACGGCAACGCATCACCATTATAGTGAAATTATTGGTGAACCCCGAGGCACGATAAAGCCTCCGTCCACCCGGATCGGGACTCCGTTTACCGAGGGGTTTTTGACGGGTCGTCCGGGCTCTCCTCGCCCGAGTGCTCGATCGCCAGAGACTTGAAAGGGGTGCTCAAGAACCCAACCCGTCGCCCCCCGCCGTGGGGCCTCGTCGGCCCTTTAACGAAGATTTAAGCCGGAAGTTTCCTCCCTTTAACCACAGCCCCACCGAAGGTCTCTAGAATTCGTGGCGTATGAGCTCCCCCTCCGAAGCGGTCCGGACATCTTCCGGACGCGGTCCCCTAGAAAACGCGAGGTACACGCCGTGAGCCTGAGACCAGAGACCGCCGTCCCGCCAGCGGAGCTAGCGCCGGTACGCCGCAAGGAGGCGCACCCGGCGGAGAGGGGGATCCGGCTGACGGGAACGCTGCTCGTGGTGGTCGGCGCGTTGTTGCTCGCCCTGGCGGCCGGGGACGCGCTGGCGGACGCCGAGCTCGGCGGTGCGGGGGACGACTTCATCGAGGCCAAGGACGGCCATCGGGACTACGTGTGGTGCGGTCCAGGCGACGACGTGGTCAGCGTGGATCTCGGTGACCGCGTCGCCCGCAACTGCGAGACCCTTTATCCCGCTTGATCCCAGGGCGCGTCGTGCCCCGGACGGGTTGAACCGGTCGTCTACGCGCCCTCAACGTTGATTCGGCCCGGCGGTGCTTTAAACTGGGGCGTCCGTCAACTACAATCGGCGGCCAGCGTGCCTGGTTCTAGTTTGCTTTAATCTTGATTGAGAGGGCAGGGCATCGTGAGGAAGGTAGACATAGTGAAAAGGGGGCGTAAGCGATGAAGATTCTGGTCCTTGGGGGCGACGGCTACTGCGGATGGCCGACCTCCCTGCACCTCTCCGACGTCGGCCACGAGGTCGTCATCGTAGACAACTTCGTGAGGCGGACCATAGACCACGAGCTCGGGGCGCAGAGCCTCACCCCGATCGCGGATCCAAAGGAGCGGGTGCGGGTGTGGCAGGAGGTGAGCGGCCAGACGATAGGCATCGAGTTCGGCGACCTTCTGGACTGGGAGTTCCTCTCCGAGGTCGTGCAGCGCCATCAGCCGGAGGCCATCGTCCACTTCGCCGAGCAGCGGGCTGCGCCCTACTCGATGATAGACAGGCGCCACGCGGTCTACACACAGCACAACAACGTGATCGGCACGCTCAACGTGCTCTTCGCGATCAACGAGTTCGCCCCCGAGTGCCACCTCGTCAAGCTCGGCACGATGGGCGAGTACGGCACGCCCAACATAGACATCGAAGAGGGCTACATCGAGATAGAGCACAACGGCCGCAAGGACACGCTGCCCTATCCGAAGCTCCCCGGGAGCTGGTACCACCTCACCAAGGTCCACGACTCGCACAACATCCACTTCGCGTGCAGGATCTGGGGCCTGCGGGCCACGGACCTCAACCAGGGCGTCGTCTACGGCACCGTCACCCCGCAGGCGGAGCGCGATGTGCGTCTCATCAACCGCTTCGATTACGAAGAGGTCTTCGGCACCGTGCTGAACCGCTTCTGTATCCAGGCGGCGATCGGCCACCCCTTGACGGTGTACGGCAAGGGCGGGCAGACGAGGGGCTTCCTCGACATCCGCGACACGGTGCGCTGCGTAGAGCTCGCCGTCGAGAACCCCGCCGAGCGCGGCGACTTCAGGGTGTTCAACCAGTTCACCGAGGAGTTCAGCGTCGGGCAGCTGGCGGAGATGGTCGCGGACGCCGCCGGCAAGCTCGGCATCGAGACGCGCATCGAGAGCGTGCCGAACCCGCGGGTGGAGAAGGAGGAGCACTACTACAATGCGAAGCACACCAAGCTCCTCGACCTCGGTCTCGAGCCGCACTACCTGGGCGATAGTCTGTTGGACTCCCTCCTGAACATCGCCGTCGAATACCGCGAGCGGGTGGATGTGGATCACATCATGCCGCGCGTTGACTGGCGTACGGGGCGCGCGAAAGAGCGCGTAATGAAGGCCCCGGCCCAGCCGTCGGCGTTGTAGCCGTTCAGCTAGTCAGCAAGGAGGTTGCGGTTCGCTACCCTGGAGCGCTATCGCGACCTCCCTCAGAAGCCTCGCGTCTGGAGTCGTCCTATTATGGAACGCTATCCAGGCGAGAACCGAACTCCAAAAAGCTGACAAGCTGAAATGCTGACAAGCTGAAATGCTGATCAGGCCACGAACCGCCAGGTCACGAACAGGGCGCAGGGCACGAGCGAGACGGTGGCGCTCAGAATCAGCCAGCCGACGAGGTAGGGAGTCCTCTTCAGCAACGCCCCGAGCACGATGAACATCGGGAAGGCGACGAGCACGTATCGCGGCAGGCCCATGAGCGGGTTCCCCGCCGTCCCGAAGAGGGCGGGAGGAATGACGAGCAAGAAGGCGTAGACGCCGAGGTCGGGGGGCAACACGCGCACCCCCGCGATGAGGAGGACGACGGCGAGTACAAGGAAGGCCAGGCCGAAGGCGCCGGTCGCCTCTCCGAGGTGGTCTGCGAGGTTGCCCATGGACGGTTCGGCGCGGAGGCCGGGCTCGAACAGCCACGCCGCGCCGTCGCGTGCCGCTTCCCAGACGTTGCGGAGGGTTCTCAGGGGGCCGGTGGCCTTTCGGCCCCAGTTCTTCTGCTCGGTGTAGAACAGCAGTGGGTCCCCGAAGCGCCACCACAGGTACGAGGCGTACAGGACGAGACCCGAGGGGGTCAGGGCCAGGTAGGCTCCCCGCCACCTGTAGTGTCCAACGTTCTTGAACCACTCGTAGGCCAGCGGCACGAGCAGGAACACGCCCACGTTGCGCGTCGCAGTTGCGAGGCCTGCCAGCGCGCAGGCCAGGAGCAGGTCCCGTCTAACCCGGACGGCCCACAGGGAACCGGCGGAGAGCGCCAGGAAGAGGCTCTCGGTGTAGGCCGCGTTGAAGAAGAAGCTGGTGGGGAAGAAGGCCAGGGTGAGGACGGCACCCTGCGCCACGCGGGTACCCCAACCGTCCTCGGCGATCCGGTAGACGAAGTAGAGGGCGAAGGGTAGGGCCAGCAGCGAGATCAGGACACCGTACAGCGAGAGCGCCCCGTAAGAGTGAGGACCTCCGAACAGCTCCGCGAACGACCGGATCAGGAACGGATACAGAGGGAAGAACGCCGGGGAGACGTTCTCCGGGGGTTGCAGGTACCCGTCTGCGGCCAGATGCACGTAGTGCTCCCCGTCCCAGTGCGCCCAGAGATTCATCGTGCCGAACGGCATGTCGGAGGCGACGCGATGAAAGGACGACACCGGCACGAGGGCGGCGAGCAGGGCCCCTGCCCCGAGGTAGAACAGGCGGCTCGCGGCGTACACGAGGAGCACGAAGCCCAGACCCCCGTTCACTTTCTCGTACCTCATCCCAGGTTCAGAAGCGCTCACGAAGCGGACGGTGCAATGATGGGCGACGCGAGAGCCATGCCTGGGCGCTTCTTGCGGGTGCTTTCTATGGGCGTCTCCCTCCCAGGAAACCGGACCGGCAACGGCCGGAACGGCCTGCTCGCCGTCCGGCGCACCGTCGTCCGGTACGGTAGCAGCAAGTTACGTTGGCGGCAAGCCTCCGACGCTCTGGGTTGCCGCTGCAGACCGGTGTCAAACGCGGTTGGAGACGGTTGCTCTTGCGCTGCGGACGCCACCCTGAGCCTCGCGACGATGAGGACGTCGTCGTTCTCGAAGGTGGGCCTGTCGGGCATGTTCTTGTAGAGCACGATGTACCTGACGTCGTGCTCTTTGAAGAGTTGCCGGGTGCGTTCGCCGTCCGGGTGCCACATCACCCACAGCACGTCCCACAGCGGCCCGGGGCCTGTGGGGGGCAGGTCCCTGGGCGTCTTGATCTGCCCCGCCTCGAACGACTGGAGCGCCGAGTATCCGCCCATGGCGAGCATCATGCGGCTCGGAACCTGGTTCACATGCGGGCTCACCATGATGCTGCCCCGTCGTTGTGCTCTCTTAGCCACTCCCCGGCGGCCGAGATCTCTGGCGTGATCGTGAGCTGGACGCTCGGGCCGCTGGCGTTCTCCAGGCTCTGCACCGCCCGGAACCCCACCAGGCTTCCCGCCAGGAGCACGACCGGGGAGGCAATAATGACCGCCGCCGGCCAGAACCAGCCCGGCACAAAGCCGACCAGGAACGCGGCCGACAGCGCCCGTATCAGGTCGGGAAGCAAGCCCGGGCTTCGTGTCTGGGTGATCGCTGCACGCCGGACAGCCTAGCAAGCTCCTCCGGCGCCGAGGACCTCTTCTGGCGGATTGAACGGACTATTTACACCGCTTTAATTTACATTTAATCGTCCGTTCTATAAAATCGCGAACAACATGCTTTTCGTGGCAAAGGCCTTATCCGAAGAGGAGGCTTACGCCGCAAAAAATCCGGTGGAGGTGGCCGTTGTGAGGAAGATTTCGAGGAGCAAGGGTTGACAGCGGAGCACGTGCGGGTCGCGGGCGTGGTAGTCGCTGCGCTCTTCGCCGGGTACGGCCTCCTCAGGTACAGGCGCGGCGGGTGGAGCAGGTTCGACCTGCTCCTGGCCCTGCTCATAGCCGCCGGGGTAGCCTTGATCTCGCTGATCCCGCAGGTCGGCGAGATCTTCGTGAGGATCTTCGGGCTCGAAAACAGGGCGTTCGCGCTCCTGTCGTTCTCGACCTTGCTGCTCTTCGGGCTCTTCCTGTACCTGCTGGGCCGGGTGCGCGAGGCGAGCCGCCGCAACGGCGAGATAGTCACCGGCCTCGCCGTCAACCAGTACGTCGAGAAGTACCTTACGCCGGACCGGTCTTCGCGAGAGGCGAAGCCGGAGGATGGTCGCGGCGAGATCCTGATCATCGTCCCGGCCTACGACGAGGAGGGGGGCATACGCGAGGTGCTGGGCAGGGTGCCCAGGGAGGTTCTGGGGTACGAGGTGAAGACGGTCGTGGTGGACGACGGCTCGTCTGACGCCACGGCGAACATCACCCGCGAGGAGGGTTTCCCGATCGTGACCCATGTCGTCAACCGGGGCCAGGGCGACGCCTTGCGGACGGGGTTCGCGATAGCCCGACGCGAGCGCGCGGACATCGTCATCAACCTGGACGCCGACGGCCAGTACAAGCCCGAGGAGATCGAACGCCTCGCAAAGCCCATCATCGAGGACGAGGCGGACTTCGTTTTGGGCTCCCGCTTCATGGGCTTCTACGAGGAGGCCGGGAGCGTCAGGCACGTCGGCGTCGTCTTCTTCTCGAAGATGATCTCCATCCTGACGGGCACCAGGATCTCCGACTGCACGAACGGCTTCAGGGCCATAAGGGTCTCGGAGCTACACAAGCTCGACCTGCGCGAGGACCGCTTCAACGCGACGGAGATCATCCTCGAGGCGCTCAAGAACAAGCTGCGTTTCGCGCAGGTGCCCGTGTCTATGATGAGCCGCGCGGCCGGCGAGACCAAGAAACCCGCGAAGCTGGCCTACCCGCTCGGGGTCTTCCGGGTCATAATCTCGACCTGGCTGCGCTGACGGAGGGAGAGGCTCCTCCCCGGCTTCGAGTTCTCGTCTCCGGGCGCTAAGATGTCCGCCGTGAGGAACCTGCTGAAGGGTCGTCAGGGGGCAGGTGCGGGGAGCGCCTACATCGCAGGCTCATTCGCCGTCTCCGGCCTCTTGACTTACGTGTTCCAGAGCCTCTCGTTGCACGCCCTCGGGCCGGCGGGCTACGGTCCTCTCGCGCTTCTGTGGTCCACGACCTTCCTCACCGTCCAGGTGCTCTGGGTCGCCTCCACCCAGACCCTCGGGCGCTACGTGGCCGAGAGAGAGGCGCAAGGGCAAGACTGGCGGCCGGTGATCCGCTCTGTGAGGCGCTGGCAGATCGGGCTGGTGGTGGTGTTCGTGCTCGCGGCTCTGCTAGCGAGCCCTGTGCTCACAGACGAGCTCTTCGAGAACCCGTGGCTCACCGCCGCGTTCATCGTCGCAGTGGTCGCCTACGCCCCGGAATA
>Ga0126313_10001821_pt1 | contig 11547 bp, 8 predicted proteins | sample Plot105A_FD_89954 | JGI IMG/M metagenome (GOLD analysis project Ga0126313, IMG submission 89954) | Serpentine soil microbial communities from UC McLaughlin Reserve, CA, USA - Plot105A | ecosystem: Environmental > Terrestrial > Soil > Grasslands | place: USA: UC McLaughlin Reserve, Lake County...
AGCGCACCGAGCACGCCCAGGTACTGCGGCTCGCGCGAGTTGACCGCCAGCTCGGCGGCGCAAGCGAGGCGCGTGCGCGCCTCGTCACGCTCGTCCCGCCCCAGCGCGAGCTCGGCGTGGGCGAGGCAGGCGTTGAGCTCGGAGTTCCCGCGCACGAGCCGGCGCGGGTCGACGCGCGCGAGCGCGGCGTCGGCCGCCTCCCAGTCGCCGACGTCGAACGCGCCGTGGGCGATCGCGAGCGACAGCCAGACCTGCCGCACGGGCAGCGAGGCGATCTCGTCGAACGCCTCGCGCGCCACCGCCAGCGCCTCCTGGCTTCGCCCGACGCGGTGCAGCGCCTCGGCCAGGTTCACCGCGGCCGCGGCGAGCTCCTGCGGGTGGCCGCCGTCGCGCGCGAGCGCGAGCGCGCGCCGCAGCGCCGCTGCGCCCTCGTCGATCTCACCGGTGGCCGCCAGCGAGACGCCGAGCGCGTTGAGCGCGGCGACCTCGTCGACGTGGTGGTGGCCGCGCTCGTCCAGCTGCGCGCGCTCCTCCAGCGCCCTGCGCGCGACCCTGACGGCTCGGTGGTAGCGCGACTGGAGCATCAAGGTGCTCGCCTGGCGCGCGAGCAGGCCCGCGCGCTCGGGGCTCGGCTCGTCGTCGGCGAGCAGCGCGAGGCCGCGCTCGAGCGCATCCGCCGCCTCCTCGGGGCGCAGCATCGACCACAACGAGCGCTGGAGCACTCCGTAGAGCGCGGCCGCGCGGCGCGGCTCGGCCGACTCGTCGACCAGCGCGAGCCCGCGCTTGGCGAGCGTCGCCGAGCGCTGGAGGTCGTCGACGTAGTGGTTGCACTCGGCGGCCCGCCCGAGCAGCTCGACCTCGTCCGCGCCCGTGAGCGCGGCCGCGTCCGGCACGCGGTCCCACAGCTCCAGCGCGCGCTCGAACAGCGTGGCGCCCTCGCTGTAGGCGGCGACCTCCATCGCAGCGACGCCCGCGCTGACCGCTGCGGCGACCGCCGCCGGCTGGTCTCCCGCCGCCAGATAGTGGTGGGCGATCGCGGCGGTGCGCAGGGCCTCCGGACGGCCGGGCTCGTCGTGCCGGCTCTCGAGCGCGCGCGCCAGCGCCCGGTGGAGCTCCACCCGCTCGCCTGGGAGTAGGTCGTCGTGCACAGCCTCGCGCAGGAGCGCGTGGCGGATCGCGTACCGGTCGCCCTCGACGACCACGATGTGGTTCTCGACGGCCTCGCGCAGCCCGTCGCGCAGCGCGCGCGGCTCGAGCCCGGCGACCTCCGCGAGCACCGCGTGGTCGAGCTGCGGGCCGCCGGACAGCACGCGGACGACCTCCTGGGCGTTTTCGCCGAGCCGCTCGATCCGCAGCGCGAGCGCGGCCGCGAGGCTCGGCGGGACGGCGCCGAGGCCGTCGAGCCCCGCTGCGAGCAGCTCCTCCGCGAACAGCGGATTGCCCTCGCTGCGGGCGTAGAGCCGGTCGACCAGCGCGGGGTCGGGCTCCGTGCCGAGGATGCCCGCGAGCTGCTCGCTGAGCTCGTCGCGGCTGAGGCCGGCGAGGTCGATCCGCAGCGCGCGCACCCGCTCGAGCTCCGCCAGCAGCGGACGCAGCGGATGGCGCCGGTGCAGCTCGTCGGGCCGGTAGGTGGTGACGACCAGGATCGGCTCCGACGCGAGCGTGGCGGAGAGGAAGCGCAGGAAGGCGCGCGTGGACGCGTCCGCCCAGTGCAGGTCCTCGATCACGAGCAGCAGCGGAGCGGTGCGCGCGAGCCCGTCGAGCACCGCCAGCAGCGCCTCGAACACGCCGCCCTGGTCGCCGCCGGCGCGCTCGCGCGGCTCGCCGAGTCCCGGGAGGAGCGTCGCCAGCTCCGCGCGGATCCCCGCCGGCAGCTCGGCGAGCACGGGGTCGGAGTCGCGGACGAGCGGGCGCAGGGCGGTGATCAGCGGCGCGTAGGCGAGCTCTCCCTCGCCGAGCTCGACGCAGTCGCCGCGCAGCACGCGCGTGCCGTCCTCCGCCGCGCGGGCCGCGAGCTCGGCGACCAGCCGGCTCTTGCCGACGCCCGACTCCCCGACCACGAACGCGAGCGACGGTTGTCCCTCGGCCGCCTCGGCGAGCGCGGCCTGGAGCTGGGCGAGCTCCAGCGTGCGGCCCACGAGGTGGGTCGACGTGACTCCTGTGGCCATCTCCCTAGGATCGCAGGGCGCGCCGTCGTTCAGGCCGCCGCGCGCGGGCGCCGGTGCTCGGCCGCCTGCACGACGCGGAGCACCTCCGCGACGCTGTCGGTCACGATCAGGCACTCGGCGTCCTCGGGCGCGATGTTGCCGGCGGCCGCGACCTGCTCCAGCAGCCAGTCGACCAGCCCCGCCCAGTAGGCGGAGCCGAACAGCACGATCGGAAAGTGGCGGATCTTCGCGGTCTGGCGCAGCGTCGCCGCCTCGAACAGCTCGTCCAGGGTGCCGAAGCCGCCGGGGAAGACGACGAACGCGCTCGCGTAGCGCACGAACATCACCTTGCGCGCGAAGAAGTAGTGGAAGTCGAGGCTGATGTCGACGTAGGGGTTCTCGAACTGCTCGTGCGGGAGCTCGATGTCGAGCCCGATCGACGGCACGCCGGCGTCGCGCGCGCCGCGATTCCCCGCCTCCATGATCCCGGGGCCGCCGCCGGTGATGATGCTGAAGCCGGCGCGGCCGAGCGTCGCGGCGGTGTCGCGTGCGATGATGTACATCGGATCGTCGCGCGGGGTGCGGGCGGAGCCGAAGATCGAGACCGCCTTCCCGACGTGGGAGAGCTTCTTGAAGCCCTCGCGCAGCTCGTCCTGGATCCGGCGCAGGCGGGCGGCGTCGTCGAGCTGGGAGACGATCGCGGCGGTGTCGGCCTCGAGCAGCTCCTCGTCGGAGGTCATCGGCGCGCGCGGGTGCGTGCGGCGGAACTCCTCCTCGTCGGCCTGCGTCCAGCTCGTCTCCGCCCCGGGGAGCGGATCGTCGTCCGCGGCCTGGTCCATGCCTCCAGGTTAGTCGGGACGAGGGCACGCGCGTGACGTTCGAGACCGGCGCCCGCCCGTCCGTCGATCAGCGCAGCGCGGTCGGCACACCGCGCAGATCCGGCAGCGCCCGCGGACGAATCCGCTGCCACGCGACCGCGCCGCCAGCAGCAGGACGCCGAGCGCGAAGCACGAGCCGACGCGGTAGAGCGACGTCAGCGAGGCGAGGTCGAACACGAAGACCTTCGGGCGCCGTCAGCGCCTCAGGAGCGCCCGCGACCGCCGAGCGCCTCAGCTAGCTGATCTTCTTCAGGTCGACGACGAAGATCAGCGTCTCGTTGGGCCCGATGTCGGGGCTCGGGCTCTGCGCGCCGTAGGCCAGGTCAGGCGGGATCACCAGCAGCCTGCGCCCGCCGGGGCGCATGCCGGCGACGCCCTGGTCCCATCCGGCGATCACCTGACCGGCGCCGAGCGGGAACTCGAACGGCTCGCCGCCGCGGTCCCAGGAGGCGTCGAACTGCGTCCCGGTCGACCACGAGTTGCCGACGTACTGCACCGACACCGTGTCGCCCACCTTGGCGGCCCTGCCCTTGCCCTTGACGATGTCGGTCTTGACCAGCTTGGTGGGCGGCGCACCCTTCGGCTGGGCGATCTTGGGCTTGGCGCTGAGATCCTTGCTGATCGCGGATGCGTCGACGCTGCCCGGAGCGGCGGGCTCCGCGGTCGCCGTGGCGGTCTCCTGCGGTGCGGCGGCCTCGTCCTCGGAGTCGTCGCCGCACGCCACGGCGAACAGGGCGAGCAGCAGGCAGGCGAGCACGATCGGCAGGCGGGTCATGCGCGCCCAGGATACGAGCACGCGCAGTTCAAGCCGCTGAGGATCGCTGACGATATCCCGTAGGATGGCCGTCCCGACCGGCACGCGTCGTGCTGACGCCTCCGCGCTGGAGGCCCTCGTCGACGCCGCCGCGGGCATCCTCGCGGCCGACTCGCTCTCGGACACCCTCGGCCGGATCGCGCACCACCTCTCCGAGCTGCTCGACTACGACGAGCTGTCGGTCTACGAGGTCGACCGCGCGGGGAGCATGCTCGTGCCGGTGTTCGCGCTCGGCGCCTACGCGGACGAGGTGATGGCGGACTCCTTCCCGGTCACCGAAGGCGTCACCGGCTGGGTCGTGTCCAACCGGCGTACGCGCAATGTCCTCCGCGCCGACCAGGACCCGCTGGTCGCGGTCGTCGAGGGGACGGAGATGGAGCCGGAGTCGCTCGTCTCCGTGCCACTGCTCGTCGAGGACCGAGTCGTCGCGGCGGTCAACGTCTACCGGCTCGGCACCGACCGCAGCTTCAGCGAGGCGGAGGTGGCGCAGGTCGAGCGCTTCGCGACGATGGCGGCGCTCGCGTTCGACTCCGCGCGCCAGCGCGACACGCTGCGCGAGCAGGCGCGCACCGACGGGCTCACCGGCCTGCTCAACCACCGCGCCTGCCATGAGCGCCTGCAGGAGGAGATCGACCATGGCGCCGAGCTCGAGCGCCCGCTCGGCATCGTCGTGCTCGACCTCGACCACTTCAAGACCGTCAACGACGCCTACGGGCACGCCGAGGGCGACAAGGTGCTGGTCGCCGCCGCGCAGAGGCTGCGCTCCGCTGTGCGCGAGGACGACCTTGTCGCGCGGCTCGGCGGAGAGGAGTTCGCGCTGATCCTGCCGGGCGTGGACGGGACGCGCGCGGCGGAGGCGGCCGAGCGCGCGCGGGCGGCGATCGCGGAGATCCGCGTCGGCGGCTCCGCGCTCTGCTGCTCGGCGGGCGTCGCGTCCTATCCGGACGACGCGCGCGACGCCGGCCGGCTGCTGGAGCTCGCCGACGGGGCGCTGTACTGGGCCAAGCGCTCGGGCCGCGACCAGAGCCGGCGCTACGACCGCCGCCTCGCCGGGCAGCTGTCCGGGGACGGCCAGCGCGCCGAGATCGAGGCGCTGCTCGCGCGCGACGACTCGATCGTCCCCGTGTTCCAGCCCCTGATGGAGCTGGCGACCGGCCGGGTCGCCGGCTACGAGGCGCTCGCGCGGATGCCCCACGGCCCGTTCCGCCCGCCCGACCACTGGTTCCACCAGGCGCATCGCGCGGGGCTGGGCGCCGCGCTCGAGGCCGCCGCGCTGCGGGCGGCGCTGCGCGCGCACGGGCGGCCCGAGCGGACGTTCCTCGCGCTCAACGTGAGCTCTGGAGCGCTCGTCTCGGAGGAGGTCCGCGCCGCGCTGCCGGACGACCTCTCCGGGATCGTGATCGAGCTCACCGAGCACGAGCTCTTCTCGAGCGAGTCCTCGCTCGATCGCGAGCTCGCGGAGCTGCGCGCGCGCGGCGCGCGCATCGCGCTCGACGACGCCGGGAACGGCTACTCCGGGCTCCAGCAGATCATCCGCTTCGCGCCGGAGATCATCAAGCTCGACCGCTCGCTCGTCGACGGCGTGCACGACGACCCGCACCGCCACGCCCTGCTCGAGGCGCTGATCTCGTTCGCGTCGACGACCCGGGCGGCGGTCTGCGCGGAGGGGGTCGAGACGCTCGCGGACCTCGCCGCGCTCGCGGCCATGGACGTGACCTACGCCCAGGGCTGGGCGCTGGCGCTGCCGGCGGAGCCCTGGGCGCCGCTCTCCGCGCCGGCGGCCGCCGCCGCGTCGGCCGAGGTGCGGATCGGCATGCGGATCGCGCGTGACCCGCACGACGACGGCTCGCCCACGCTCGGCGACCTGATCGCGCGCCTGACGACCGTGAGCCGCGTGGAGGACATCGTAGGCATCGCGGCGATGATCGCGGCCGTGCTCGGCGGCGACGACGCGGCGATCTCGCGCGTCGTCCCGGGTGAGGACTGCCTCCAGGACCTCAGCTGGCACGGCTGGTCCAAGCCGGGCGAGCGCTACAGCCTCCGCGACTTCCCGGCCACCGAGTACGTGCTGCGCACGCGCACCGCCGGCCAGGTGGTCGTCGGCGACCCGGCGGCCGATCCCGCCGAGGTGGCGCTGCTCGCACACGCGGGCCACCAGGCGGTGCTGATGGTGCCGCTCGTGTTCGGCGGGCGCGACGTGGGGCTGCTCGAGCTGTACCGCCGCCACGCGCTGCCGTGGAGCAGCGGCGAGATCGAGCGGTCGCAGCTGCTGGCGCACCAGCTCGCGGCGCTGCTCGAGCTGCTCGCGCGCGACGACCAGCCGCGCGGGCGCTGACGCCTGCGGCCGCCGGTCGCCGCGCGGCGCTGACGCCTGCGGCCGCCGGTCGGCGCGCGACCGCGGACGACCCGTGGTTTCAGACTAAGGGCGCGCGATGGCGATCCTGGTCGACGAGCTGCGCGAGTATCCCGGCGTCGAGCTGCCGTTCACGGTCTGGTGCCACATGGCGACGGACGGCTCGTTCGACGAGCTGCACGCGTTTGCGAGCCGGCTGAGGCTGCGGCGCGCGTGGTTCCAGCGCGACCACTACGACCTGCCGCGCCACCGGCGCGCCGCCGCCGTGGCGATGGGGGCGGAGGAGGTGCCGACGCGGGAGCTGCTGCTGCGGATGGCCGGCCCCCGCGGCGACCGCGCCCGCCGCCGGTCGCTGCTGCCCTCGGGGGTCGTCTGGCTGCGCGGGACGCGCGGCCCCACGGCGCTGTGGTATCCGGCCGGGGCGCTGCTCGTCATCGGCGGCCCCTCGGGGGCGGGCAAGTCGACGCTGGCCGCGCGCGCGGTCGACGGCACGCCGGTGCTCGACCCCGACGTGACGCGGGCGGCGCGCGGCCCCGACGCCCCCTGGGGCGAGGCGCTGCGCACCTGGCTCGAGGCGCTCCGCGCCGCGCTCGCGGCGGGCGACGGAGCCGTCGCGGTCACGACGGCACTGCGCCGCGGCCACCGCCTCGGCCTCGCAAATACGGCCGCCGCCGCCGGCGTCCCAGCCCACCTCGTGATGCTCGACGCCGACGCGGAGCTCTGCCGCGCCGGCCGGGCCGCGCAGGGCGCGCCCCGCATCCCGGACGGCCTCTTCGAGCACCTGCTGAGGGAGTGGAAGGCCTTCCGCACGACGCTCGAGACGGCGTCGGACCCGTCGCCCTTCGCCTCGATCGCCGTGCTCGACCGCGCAGCCGCCGACCGCCTCCGCAGGATCACCATCTCACCCTCGACTCGAGCGTGAAGTAAGCCGGAGAGGGGACTCGAACCCCTGCACTCTCGCTTACAAGGCGAGTGCTCTACCAACTGAGCTACTCCGGCCGGGTGGCTGGAGTCTAGGGGTGAATACGCTGCGCGACGTGGCCGAAGGCGTGCGTCGATTGGCGGTGACCCGCTCACGGCTCGCCGACGATCTCCGCCGGCTCGGGCCGCAGGCGGGCGGGATCGCGATGGTGCACACGCGGATGAGCGCGCTCGGCTGGGTGGTCGGCGGCAGCGAGACCGTCGTGCGCGCGCTGCTCGACGTGCTGGGGCCGGAGGGGACCGTGGCGGCGTACGCGTCGTGGGACGACCACGTCTATCACGACGAGGAGCGGCCCGCCGAGCACCTGCACGCGTACCTGGCCGAGCCGCCGGTGTTCGACCCCGCGACCGGTGAGGCGGATCGCGGCCACGGCCGGATCCCGGAGCGGCTGCGGACGTGGCCGGGCGCCGAGCGGAGCGCGCAGCCGGACGCGAGCGTGGTGGCGGTCGGCGCGCGGGCGCGGTGGCTGACCCATCCGCACGCGCCCGACCACGGCTACGGCGCCGGCACACCGTTCGCCCGGCTCGTCGAGGCCGGCGGCCAGGTGCTGCTGCTCGGGGCTCCGCTGGACACGATCACGCTGCTGCACCACGCGGAGGCCATCGCCGACGTCCCGGGCAAGCGCTTCGTGACCTACCGGCTCGCGGTCGCGGAGGGCGGGCGCACCGAGCAGCGCACGTATACCGACATCGACACCGGCCGGGGGGCGCTGCCGTACGCGGATCTCGGCCTCGACGACGACGAGTTCGCCGTGATCGCACGCGCCGCGCTGGCGGCCGGCATCGGCGCGCGCGGCGTGGTCGGGCAGGCCGAGTGCCACCTCTTCCCGGCCCCCGAGCTGACCGCGTTCGCCGTCCGCTGGCTCGAGGAGCGGTTCGCCTGACCTACTCGTGCACGCGGTCGCCGCCGCGGCCGGCGCGGATCTCGGCGCGCCACCAGCCGATCGTGTCGGCCAGCGTGGTCTCGAGCGGTATGCGCGGCTCCCAGCCGGTCGCCGCACGCAGCTTCTCGGCGCTCCCGCGGATCTCCGTCACCTCGTGCGCGCGCGCGAGCTCCGGGTCGACGACGTGCTCGATCTCGGCGCCGGCGACGCGACCGAGCGCGGCCACCAGCTCGCGCGCGGACGCCGAGCGGCCCGAGCAGACGTTGAAGACTCCAGGCTCACCCGCCTCCGCGAGCAGCCGGTACGCGCGCACGACGTCGCGCACGTCGGTGTAGTCGCGGCGCGCGTCGGGGTTGCCCGTGACGAGCCTGATCGGGTTCTCGCGCGCCTCGAGTCCCGCCGCGACCTGGCACGCGAACGACGCGACCGCGTAGAGCGGCGGCTGGCCCGGCCCCGCGTGGTTGAACGGGCGCGGGCGCACGACATGCAGCCCGTGCGCGTCGCCGTAGAAGCCGGCGAGGAGGTCGCCGGCCGCCTTGCTCACCGCGTATGGGTTCTGCGGCCGCAGCAGCGCGCGCTCGCCGACCGGCAGCGCCTCCGGCCGGCCGTAGACCTCGCCGGAGGAGACCGCGACGACGACGGCGCGGGGCGCCGCCGTCCGCACCGCCTCGAGCAGGTTCAGGCTCATCGCCTGGTTCTCGGCGAGCGTCGCGGCGGGATCGCTCCAGGAGCGGCCGACGTGCGCGAGCGCCGCGAGGTGATACACGACTTCCGGCTCGGCCGTCGCGACGCCCCCGCGCGTCGCCACGGGATCGAGCAGGTCGGTCGGCGGCGCGCCGGAGCGCGAGAGCGCGACGACCTCCTCGCCGGCCGCCGCGCACGCCGCCGCGAGGTGGCCGCCCGCAAAGCCGGACGCGCCGGTGATGAGGACGCGGCGGCTCACGAGCCGGCCTCGGCGAGCGCGCGCTGCCGCGCCAAGCCCGTCAGGGCCTGGCCGGCCCCTGCGTCGCCAGATTCGCGGCCGAGCCGTGCCCGTTGGTAGAGGCGACCGTCTCGCCGACCGGGAGCACGATCTCCTCCGGCGGGTTGAGGCGCCGCTCCAGCTCTCCGAGTACGAATCCGAAGAGCGCATGGCGCCAGGCGCCCTGCGCGAAGGCGCGGCCCGAGCCCCACAACCGCGGCAGGTCGGAGCGCGCCGGGTGCACGCGGTCGACGACCGCCGCGCCCGGCCACGTCGCGAGGTGCTCCGCGAACCCGGCGAGCGGGCCGCGCAGCGCCGGCGGCAGCGGCAGCGAGGGGGCGACGTTCGCGTACACGGCCCCGAACACCGCTCCGTTCGCGAGGTGCAGGCCGACGCCGGCCGGCTGCCACGACCCCTTGCGCACGACGAGCCGGCCGAGCAGCTCCGTGTCGTCGTACGGGAAGCCGAACAGGCGCCGGTCGAGCGGCTGCTGCACAGCCCAGACGGCGGCCGCCGCCACCCCCGCGAGCGCTCCGCGGAGGGTCCGGGTGGCGGTCGAGGACATGGCGCGGACTGTAACGAGCGCGCTCCACGCGGTGTAACCAGGGAGGTGCCGAGCAACGCCGATCCAGCGCGCGGCAACGCCGCGCTCCACGCCCGCGCGCGGGAGCGGGGCGTGAACCCGCTGGTCTACTGGCTGGTCCGCGCGCTGCTGCAGCCGTTCTTCCACCTCTACTTCCGCCTCTCCCGCATCGGGCGCGAGCACCTGCCCGAGTCCGGGGGCGTGATCCTCTGCTCGAACCACCGCTCGTTCCTCGACCCGTTCGTGATCGGCACGATCGCCCGGCGTCCGATCTATTACGTCGCAAAGCAGGAGCTCTTCCGGAACCGGTTCGTCGGCTGGCTGCTGAACTCGCTCGGCGCCTTCCCGGTGAACCGCGGCGCGGGCGACCGCGACATGCTCGCGACCGCCAAGGCGATCCTCGAGCGCGGCGACGCCGTGCTCGTGTTCGCGGAGGGCACCCGCGTCCGGCCCGGCGCGCTCGGCCGCCCCAAGCGCGGCGTGGGACGGCTCGCGCTCGAGACCGGCGCGCCGGTCGTACCGGTCGCCGTGTTCGGCACGGAGGCGGTCCGCAAGGGCTGGCGGATCCGCCCGCACAAGGTCCGCATCCGCATCGGCAGCCCGCTCACGTTCCCGCGCGTGGAGGCGCCGTCGCCCCATGTCGCCGCCGCCGTCACCGACCGCATCTGGCCGAACGTGATGCTCCAGTGGGAGTGGCTCGGCGGTCTGCCGCCGCTGCGCCGCGCCGCCGTCATCGGCGCCGGCCCGGGGGGCACGTCGATCGCCGTCATGCTCGCGCGCGCGGGGCTCGCGGTCGACCTCGGCACGCGCGAGCAGCGCCGGCCGGCGGGCGTCGACCTGCCCGCGTCGGTCAACGTGCTGCGCGCGTCCGAGCTGGAGCTCTCGCGCCACGACCTCGTGTGCTTCGCGGTCCCGGCCGCCTGGCTGCAGGCGGCGGTCGCCGCGCACGCGCCGCAGATCCCGCGCCGCGCCGGCGTGCTCGTGCTCTCGCGCGGCCTCGTCGCGCCGCTCGGAGCGCTGCCCGCAGCGTACGTCGCCGAGCGCACCGAGAGCTGGGCGGTCGGCGTGCTCGGCGGCCCCGTCCAGCCCGCCGCGGCGGCGAACGGCGGCGCCTCGCTCGTCGTCGCGGCCGCCGACGCGGCGTTCCGCCGCCAGGTCGCCGACGCGTTGGCAGCGGCCGGCTTCGACGCCGTATCCACGCCGGACGTCGTCGGCGTCGAGCTCGCCGGCGTGGCGGCCCGCGCCGCAGCGCTTGCCGCCGCCGCGGCGGCGCGCGCAGGCATCAACGCCGCGGGAAGCGCCGCCGGGAAGGTGTTCGCCGAGATCGACGCGTACGCGCGCGCGGCCGGAGCGCGCCCGGGCACGTTCGCGGGGCTCGCCGGCGCCGGCGACCTCGTCGCCACGGCGCTCGCGGGCGATTCGGCCAGCCGCCGCGCCGGCGAGCTGCTCTCGCAGGGCGCCGCCGGCGCCGAGATCGACGCCGAGGCGGCGCATAGCGTCCCGCTGCTCGCCGACCGCACGAGCGCCGCGGGCGTCGACGCACCGGTCCTGCGCGGGCTGGCCAACGTGATCGCGGGCAGCGTCGCGCCCGAACGCTGGACCGCGTCGCTGACCGCGCCGCGCCCGGCCGCCAAGCGCGAACCGGCCCGGGCGGCGTGATGCGGGTAGGGTCCGTGATCGATGGCGTCCCCCGAGATGACGCGCGAGGAGAAGGCCCGCCTCGACGAGGCGTTCTCGCAGCTGTACCGGGCGCACCTGCGCGACGTCTACTCGTACTCCTACTACCGCGTCGGCAACCACCACGACGCCGAGGACCTGACAGAGCAGACGTTCCTCCAGGCCTACCGGCACTTCGAGCGCGCGCAGCGCGAGTCGGGCGGCCGGCCGCTGCGGCCGTGGCTGATCCGCATCGCGCACAACCTGGCGGCGAACTACTACCGCGACCG
>Ga0126313_10001822_pt1 | contig 11546 bp, 12 predicted proteins | sample Plot105A_FD_89954 | JGI IMG/M metagenome (GOLD analysis project Ga0126313, IMG submission 89954) | Serpentine soil microbial communities from UC McLaughlin Reserve, CA, USA - Plot105A | ecosystem: Environmental > Terrestrial > Soil > Grasslands | place: USA: UC McLaughlin Reserve, Lake County...
CCTCCAGGAACAAGGCTTCTGCCCGGTCGGTCTCGCCCTTGCCCAGCACGGCGAAGCCCAGGCTGCCCGCGCACAATGCGATGGCATAGAGGTCACCCAGTTCCCTGGAGAGGGACAGGCTCCGCTCGGCCAACTCCACGGTCCTCGGGTGATCGCCCTCGTCCCACGCGGCCAACGACAGAAAAATTAGCAGGAGCGATTCGGCCCTCCGGTCCGAAAGCTTGCCTAGCAGCGCCTCGGCTTCTTTGCACAGCGGGTCTATGAGCCCACGATCCCCGCCCTGGATCATGAGCTGTCCTAGTATCGTCAGGGAGATCGCGGCCTTCGCCGTCTCCCCCAACCTTTCGAACGTGTCGAGGCTCTCCCGCAACCACACCACGGCCTGTTGTAGATCGCCCTGGACGGTCGCCAGCCATCCTGCCTCGTACAGCGCCCGCGCCCGCAAGAGTTCGGAAGACGTGCGATCGCTGGCGAGACCCCTGTCCAGCCACCCGCGACCTTCGCCCGGGGCGTAAGCGGCCCAGAACCCCTGCCTCCCCAAGGCGGTCGCCAACCTTAGTCCCTGTTCGACGTCCGGCTCCGAAGCGTTCGACCCCATGAACCATCGCTGGGCCGCCCTGAAGTTGTCTTGCTCGGCTCCGAGTTTCCGGAGCCGGGCTCCCTGCCCTTCCGTATCTGAGGCGGGCTCTTCGGCGAACGCCACGTAGAATTCGGCGTGCCGCCCGTGAGTCCGCTCCGCCTCGCCTGACTCCTGAAGTTTCTCCCATCCGTACTGTCGCGCCGTCTCCAGAAGCCTGTAGCGCGCCTCGGCGTCGTGCTCATCCACTATTACCAGCGACTTGTCCACCAGCGAGGTCAAGAGGTCCAGGACGTCAGCCTCTTCTATGCCTTCTCCCGCCGCCACCGCTTCGGCGGCGCCGAGCGTGAACCCTCCGGCGAACACCGACAGGCGGCGGAACAGTGCGCGTTCGGCTTCGTCTAGCAACCCATAGCTCCAGTCCATCGTCGCCCGGAGCGTCCTCTGGCGGGCGAGCACGGACCTTCCGCCGCCCGTGAGCAACCGGAACGAGTCGTCCAGGCGGAGGGAGATCTGGTCCACCGAGAGCACCCTGATCCTCGCGGCCGCGAGCTCTATGGCCAGGGGCATACCGTCCAGGCGGTAGCAGATCTGAGCTATAGCCATCGCGTTGTTGCCCGTTACGGAGAAGTCCGGCCTGACCGTCCTTGCCCGCTCGACGAACAGTCTGGAGGCCTCGTATCGTGGCAAGCTGTCGACGGCCAGCAGGTGGTGCGGATCTGGTAGGGAGAGCGGCGGCACGTCGAAGAGGGTCTCCCCGGCGATGCCTAGCGCCTCCCTGCTGGTGGACAGTACCCGGAGGTCGGGGCAACGGCGCAAGAGTGTCTCGGCGAGGGAGGCGCACGCTTCTCTGAGGTGCTCGCAGTTGTCCAGTACGAGGAGAACGTTCCTGGGCTCTAGGTAGTCAACGAGCTTCTCGACGAGGGGGGGGCAGGCGTCTCCTGCACCCTGAGGACGGAGGCGACGGCCTGGAGGACGAGGTCGGGGGCGGAGAGCGGGGCCAGCTCTACCAGCCACACCCCGTCCTCGAAGTCTTGCGCCGCTCGGGAGGCGACAGCGAGGGCGAGGCGGGTCTTGCCCGAGCCGCCGGGACCAGAGAGGGTCAGGAGCCGATGCTCGCGCAGCAGAACCTCGATCTCCGAGATCTCTTGCTCGCGCCCGACGAAGCTGGTCAACTGCAGCGGCAGGTTATCCCGCGGACGACCGTGTTCTGGCATCATGGGGGACTCACCCACGGCATTCTTTCGCTCCTGTTGTGGCGTATCAGACATCGGGTGCTCGCGGAGATCCTTTCCGCCCGTGCAGGAATTGTAGCCGCAGGAGGACCAAACTTGAAGATCGTATGCTGTCCTGGCTGTGCAGAATACAGAGTGTGGGCAAGACAGCATCATGCTTCTCCTAGCCGGTAGAATGCTGGAAGCGAAACCAGACAGAGGTATGTGATCCCTGCACGAGTGTCTCGGGAGGGGATATCCTCCAGAATCGTCGATACCGAGCCTGGCGCGACCCGGGCGTTGCGCGCGGAGCGTCTCCGACTCGCCGGGTCTGGGTGCTGCTAACGCCTCCAGGTCACCCGACGGGCGTCACCGGGGTCAGGCAGCACCGGCAGGTCGTCGAAGACGTGGTTGATGCTGCTCCCGAGCCTACCTATGTCCGCCCCGTAGAGGCGGATGGAGATGGCCCTGCCTGTTCCCGCGTTGGTGACCCTGTGGATGTCCTCCTCAGGGGGCAACATGGTGGTGACCTGTCCGGGATGCGCGACCTCCACCTTGTGCTCCACGAGGAACCGCCCGCCGTCGTCTTCGTAGAGGCGGTAACCGATCTCCTATTCCTCACCCTCGTAGACGCCGACGACGCACCAGCTAACGTGATCGTGGATGGGCGTGGTCTGCCCGGGCTGCCAGACCACGCCGACGATGCTGAAGCCCCCGTCGGGGGCGACTTGGATGACGTGTGTGCGGAAGCGGTCAGGCCATCCTTCTCGCTGCTCGGGGAGGAGCCAGCCCTTTCTTCCGAGCAGCGTACCAAGCTCGCGGGCCACGCCGCGGGCCAGGAACCCACCCATAAGATAGTCCCTCATCGACTCGACGCGGGCCACGAAGCGGGCGAGCGGTTACTGATCCGGCCTCCTCATCGTCGAGATGGCATCGCCGCTGCGCGGCGCCGTTCGCAGTTCTATGTCCGTCGGTTGATAGTTCATGTTCCTGGTCCTTTCCGGAAGCCGGGGCCTTACCGATGGCCCCGGCTTCCGGTGCTCATGCTCGATGTGCGTTGCGGAAGTGTCCTGGCGGGGCTATTTGGCCTAGATCCTCTTCCCTAACTTCGTGCAGGTGTATCCCTGCTTCTCCAACTCCTGTTTTTGGGCCGCCGCCACCGTCTGGATTACCGTGCCGTTAGTGCAGGCGAAAACGGCGCCGCCCTCTCTGTGTCGAACAGCGAATGCCGGTGCCGCCGTGGCCACCACCATCGCCACCAAGACCGTTGCCATCGCGAGCAGCAGGATCGCGCGCTGTAGCAAAGTGCCGCTTCCCTTCCCTTCGATAGTCGCTATCTTCATCATCGTCTTTCTCCTTCCGTGTGGTTGGTTTATCGTTTACTGCCCACGCCGTTCGTCTCGTCCTTATCTCTCACCGCCTCTCCAATTCGCTTGCCGATTCGAGGGAAGCTGAGTCGCCGCGTCCGTGAAAACCCTTTCCTCCGGGCTATCGTCTCAATGGTCATCGTTCTGTCCCTTTCCGCCGTCATGCAGAATGCTCCACCACGTCTAGCTGGTGCGAGATCCTGCCTCCCTCAAGCTCCAGCGTCGTCTCTACCGAGATGCTGGCCCCGTCCGGGTAGCCGCAGACCTCCAAGAACTCCACCCTCCCTTCGCCGAAAAAGGGCTCGCCGACTACCGCGCAGGTCATCTGCTGGTCGCAGACAGCCCGCAGGTAGCGCTTGATCTGCGCTCTTCCGTTCAACTCGAAGGCCACCCCGTCAGAAAGGGAGGCGTGTTCTATGCGAATCCCGGCGTCTTCGGCGTAGAAGCAGAGCAAGGCATCGGGATCTCGACGCTCGATAGCTTTCCGGAGCGCGCTGAAATCTAGCGTTCCGGCGGTCCCCTCTTCGGTCATCTCTCCTCCTCTCGTTCTCTCGCTTGCGTCTGAAGAGAGACTAGATGGCGGCGGAAGGCACGCCATCGTCAGGAGTACCTATTCGGGGTACCTATTTCTGAGATGGGGAGACGCCCGGCGACTAGGTAGGGTGCCTAGAGCGGCGGTTTGCGGCAAGAGAGAACCCGAGGCGAGGAAATGCTACAGGCATCAGGCATAGAGTTGTCCTGAAACCTCTCTCAGAGGAGGCCGTGCTCCGAGGCGAAGCGGGCGGCCTCCGCGCGGGAGTGGGAGCCTATCTTGTGATAGACCGATCCCAGGTGGGCGTTGACGGTACGCGGGCTTATGTAGAGGTCCTGGGCGATCTGGGCGTTGGTCATGCCTCTGGCGACGAGGCGCAGCACTTCGACCTCGCGGACGCTCAGGTCTGCGGGGTAGTGCATGGTGCAGGGTGCCTTCGCTGAGGACGCCAGGGTACTCAAGGCGTACTCGACGGCCTTTTCAGGAGGCATGGCTCGCCCCTCCGCCCATGCTACCTCCCACGCTTCCGGATCCACCTTCGATCGGGCGGCGTCCATCAGCGGATCGTAGTAGGAGACTTCTATGGGCGCGAGCGAGATGTTCAGGGATTCGCGCAGCGCCTCGGCCGCACCCCAGAGTCGCGCCGCCGCTTCTGCCTGGCCTTGCAAACCGGCCAGCACCGCCGATACGTGCAGGTGGCCGGCGAGCAGGGGCATCATCTTGAGTTGCCAGGAGAGGCCCAGCCCCTCTTCGTTGAGCGTTCTCGCCCGCCGAAGCTCGCCCAGGCCCGAGTAGGCTAGAGCGCCCTGTATCAGGGAGACGACGGTCGCGAAGCTATCCTCCGCTTCCCGGGCCAGGGCAAGGGTCTCCTCGTGCAGTGCTGCGGCTCGCTCGTGCTTGTGCCTTGCTAGCGCCACGAACCCGAGGACCGGAAGCGAGCGGGCTACGCCTCCGGTGTCGGACGAGGCTCTTTGCATCGTGATGGCCTCCTCGGCCAGCGCCGAGGCACGTTCCAATCGGTTGCGCTGGGACTCCGCGTAGGCGAGGGTCTGGAGCGCGAGGGCGACCTCCGCGTCGTTCCCGAGCCTTCGGTAGAGTGCCAGACCTTCTTCGCCGAGATCAGTCAGTCGCTCGTAGTCGTCCTGCTCGCGCGTGATCCATCGCATAGCTCCGGCCCAGGTCAGGGCTTTAGCCCGCGCGGGTTCTGAACCTTCGGCCCCCGCGGTTAGTACCGATTCCAGCCAGCGCCGTCCCTCGCCCAGATGTCCGCTCAGGTACCAGAACTCCCCAAGAGCCCCGGCCAGTCGCAGTGCCAGTTCGGTCCCGCCCCGTTCAAGGGCCCACGAAAGGGCCGCTCTGAAATTGTCGTGCTCACGCTCCAGGTACGCCAGCCACGTTTCCTGACGACCTCCCTTTAACTCCGGTTCCGCCTCCTCCGCGAGCCGCACGAAGAAGGCCGCGTGCCGCTGACGAAGCCGTTCTTTCTCCCCCGCTCCCGTCAGCTTTTCGTGGGCATACTGCCTGACCGCCTCCAGCAGTCCGTAGCGCGACACAGGTCCCTGCTCCTCGAACGCGATCAGCGATTTGTCCACGAGCCTGCTGAGGAGATCCAGGATCTCGTCCCGCTCGATCCCTTCTCCGGAGCCCACCTCCTCCGCCGCCGCAAGCGAGAAACCTCCGACGAACACGGAGATCCTTGCGAACAGGGACTTCTCTTTCCCGGAGAGCAGATCGTGGCTCCAGTCCATCGTCGCCCTGAGCGTCGCGTGGCGGGGGAGTGTCGTCCGCCCGCCCGAGAGCAGCCCGAAAGACTCTTCGAGCCTCGCGGAGATCTGGCCCGGCGAGAGCACCCTGACCCTTGCCGCCGCAAGCTCTATGGCCAGGGGCATGCCGTCGAGGCGATAACAGATCTGGGTTATCGCCATCGCGTTGTTGCCCGTTACGGAGAACTCCGGCCTGACCGCCCTGGCACGCTCTGCGAACAACCTGGAAGCCTCGTAACGCGGTAGACCCTCGACGTCCAGCGGGCGGTGCGGGTCGGGCAAGGAGAGCGGGGGAACGGCGAACAGGGTCTCGCCCAAGATGCCTAGCGCCTCACGGCTGGTGGCAAGGATGGAGAGGCCAGGGCACCGGGACAACAGCGACTCGGCGAGGGAGGCGCACGTTTCTACCAGGTGCTCGCAGTTGTCCAATACCAGCAGCATCTCCCTAGACTGGAGATAGTCTGCCAGCGCCTCGAGGAGGGAGGTGCCGGGCGACTCACGCACGCCCACGACGGAGGCTACGGTCTGCGGGACGAGGTCGGGATCCGAAAGCGGGGCCAGCTCCGCGATCCACACCCCGTCCTCGAACCGTCCGAACAACGTGGAAGCCACCGAGAGAGCGAGGCGGGTCTTGCCGGAGCCTCCGGGACCGGTGAGGGTCAGGAGCCGGCTCTCAGCGAGCAGTTTCTCGACTTCGGCCATCTCCTGCTCGCGCCCGACGAAGCTCGTCAGCGCCAGCGGCAGGTTGTCGGTAGGGCGGGAGAGCTCCGCCTCTTGTTCGTAGTCCTCCGACCCATCCCGGGATGGGCCCGTCGCATCCCGCATCTCAGACAACCCCTCGTCCCAATCCGGTGACGATGTGGCGCCGTTGGTGGCGCTTTCATGCGTTTCCGGTGCTTGACCCGAGTATATAACAACGGTCGCCCGGCGCCGCCTCTATGGCGGATCTCGCCAAGGATGAGCTACGCCTCCGGAGGAGGCTACAGGCATAGGGCTTCAGGTCTTTCTTGCTGATGCCTTTACTCACCGCAGGTTCCCCTTTCCGCATACCGCTCTATTCCGCGCGTCCGCTGCGGCGGGGAGCATTACCACTTACTATTCCTGGTGAAGCCCGACGCAGCGGCAAAGGGAAGGGAGGTTTCGCCATGGCACGACTCTATGCGGCCGGAGGCGACGCCGTGAGCATGGTGGAAGACGGCAGCGTGGACGCTGGGTTGAGAGAGCGCGGCGCCCGTTGCCTGGCAGTGGACATCGGGGATCCCGACACGCTCTACGTCGGCACCTCGGACGAGGGCCTTTTCAAGAGCGTGGACGGTGGAGATAACTGGGACGGGCTGTCCGGCATCGAGCACCCCAGGGTTACCGCGGTCGCCGTCTCGCCGGTTGACGGGGCCGTCTACGCTGGCACGGAGCCTTCCGCGTTGTTTGTCAGCAGCGACGGGGGCGGTTCCTGGCGGGAGCTGGAGGAGATGAGGAAGCTGCCTTCTCAACCCACCTGGAGCTTCCCGCCTCGTCCCTGGACCTCCCACGTACGCGCGATCGCCCTGTCTCATGTGGACGCTGACCTCATGGTGGTCGGTATAGAGCTGGGCGGCGTGCTGAGGAGCACCGACGGCGGCGAGACCTGGCAGGATCAGAGGCCAGGCGCCCAACCCGACTGTCACTCCCTGTCCGCCCACCCCGAGGCCCCGGAATTGTTCTACGAGGCGGGAGGCGGTGGGTTCGCCCGCAGCACGGATTTCGGGGACAGTTGGGAAGGCGTTGATGAGGGGATGGGCCTGCACTACGTGTGGGGGTTGGCCGTGGACGTGGAAGACCCTTCGCTCGTCTACGCTTCAGCGGCCCCGGGCCCGTACCGGGCGCACGGACGGGGTCCCTCCGGCGCGGCCATCTACCGCAAGCTGGGCAACGAGCCGTGGCGGTCGGTAATGGAGGGGCTGGACGACTTTCCCTATGCGCTCTGCCCTGATCCGGAGGCGCAGGGCGCAGTGTATGCTGGTCTCGGTAACGGAACGATACTGCGTGGTGAAGATGCCGGAGAGAACTGGGAAGAGGTAGCCAGGGTGTCCCCCGGACTGGATGCGCTTGTGGCGGTGTCCAGGTAGATCAGGGTACCGTTTTCGCGGGGCGGATGACCTGGCCAGAATTACCTACTGGCCGCTGATCCAAATCTCCGATGAAAACATTTCCTGGTTGGAGGACCATTGAGAGTCAGGTGTGCTCGTCGTTCAACGGGCGCCATACAGGCTTGGAAAGGGGTGCGAGGCTCTTGAGCGACAACAAAGAGGGCACGATTCGCGTGGCGATCGTGGACGACCAACGGCTCTTTACGAAGGGCCTCTCCGGCCTCGTCGGGATGCTGCCCGGCGTCGAGGTAGTGGGCGTGGCCTACGACGGCGAGGAGGCCGTCGCGCTCTGCCGCCGGGAAGAGCCCGATGTGGTCCTGATGGACATCTCCATGCCCAGGATGGACGGTATCAGCGCCACGCGCGAGATCAAGGACCTCCTGCCGCAGACCGCGGTGGTTATCCTCACGGGCCATGAGGAGGACGAGCACGTCTTCGAGGGCATAAAGGCGGGCGCGCAGGGCTACCTGCTGAAGGATTCGGAGCCCGAGGACCTCTCGCGTGCGATCCACTCGGTCTACGCCGGGAACACCATAATCGCCCCCGATCTCGCCCAGAAGATGCTAAATACCTTCGAGGTCGGAGGACAGGGGGGGAAAGCCCGTCTCGCCCCTCCGCCGCTCACCGAGAGGGAGCTGGAGGTCATCAGGGCACTGGCCCGGGGCATGAGCGACAGGCAGATAGCGCGGTCGCTGGACATCTCGGAGAAGACGGTCAGGAACCACACCTCCAACATCTACAGGAAGCTACACATCTTCGACAGGACCCAGGCGGTGATCTACGCCGTACGGGAAGGCGTCATAGACGTGGAGGATCTAGACTACCGCCCGCCACGGGAACCCTGAGCACGACCCTCGTGCCCGCGCCGGGCCGGCCGCCTATCTCAATACTTCCGCCCAGACCGGCGGCACGCTCACGCATGGCGGAGAGCCCCACGCCGGCCCGGATGGAGTCACGGTCGAAACCGCACCCGTCGTCCCGTACCTCCGCCACGATGATCCCGCTACCCTCCCCTCGCAGCCTCACCTCCACGCGCTCCGCCCCTGAGTGTCGCCTGACGTTGGCGAGCGCCTCCTGCACGACGCGCAGGAGTTCCACGCTCATCCTCCGCGGCAGACCTTCGGGGAGCCCCTCCTCGACGCATAGCGTCACCTCGCGCCCTGGCATCAGCTGCCGGTTCAGATCCACCAGTGACTCGATGGATTTCACGAGCGGCTGCTCGCCCTCGCGCCTCAGGTCGTAGATCGCGCTGCGCAGGCCCGAGGTCGCCCGCGCGAGGGCCTCGAGCTCCTCCCGGAGATCCAAAGCCCTCCCCGAGCCTTTGGCCCGCAGGTCGGTGAGCCGCAACGATTGCAGGGCGCCGGAGAGGTCCTGGAGCACGATGTCGTGCAGGTCTCTCGCTATCCTGCGGCGCTCGGCCCGACGGATCTCCGCGAGGATCTCTTCGGTCCTCACGCGCTCGGTCACGTCGTTCTGGATACCCAGGAAGTTGATCAAGCGCCCTTCCTCATCGCGAACGGGATAGATGCTCAGCTCGTTCCAGAACAGGGTCCCGTCCTTGCGGTAGTTCTTGAGCACCACCGTGCATTGTCTTCCCTCGCTGACCGCACTCCTGAGTTCCGCGAGCGCCGGCTGGTCGCGGTCTTCGCCCTGCAAGAATCGGCAATTGCGACCGAGGGCCTCCCCGGCCGCGTAGCCTGTCGTCTCCTCGAAGGCGGGGTTGACGTACACGAGAGGAACGTCGGGCAGGTTGGGGTCCGTGATCACGATGGAGTTGGTGCTGGCGTTCACGGCCCTCTCAAGCAAGCGCAGTTTGTCAGGACCTTCCATCGATCGCCCTCATACGCAAGCCTATCTCCGACCGGTCGACCACCAACCCGGGTACGATGCCTATTCTACTGTATGCGCACTGGATGGCGCCGCGAACCGGGCATCCGTCGCATCTTACCGGTTCGCTCTGGGAGAAAACCCCTAGTCGCAATTACCCGGTTCCCGGTAGTCGGAAAGCCCGATGACAAAGGTACGTGTGGGGGGCAAACTCGTTTGCACAGTGGACTTTCGCGCCAGCGTCGAAGGGGGATGTTGATGAGTATAGAAGGATTCGAGGAAGCACACACCAGGCGCCGCCCGCCCGCAAACGGTCGCGCGACGCATTACTGCCTTCTCGGGGGGGTGCGTGAGGCATGATCGGGCAGCACGCCGCTACGCTTCCGTCCGCCTCGGACCAGCGTCCTTTCTCCGTCGAGTATTTCTTGGAGGCAGGAATCCGGGTGGCGGAGAGACGCTTCGGGCGTGGAGCGCTCATCTACTCGCCCGGCGATACAGGAGAGCAGTTGTACTTTTTGCTCGAAGGCACGGTACGTCTGTACAGGATCTACGGCGATCACAAGGAGGCCACGGTCGCGCTGTTGAAGGAGGGGGACGTCTTTGGCGAGCTTAGCCTCGAGGCGAAGACCTGCCAGAGCGTATTCGCGGAGGCGGTAACGGCCTCACGGGTGGCTGTGGTGCGCAAGCCTGTACTCGAGGAGGCCATCAGGCGCCGCCCGGAGTTCGCTATAGAGCTGTTGTCCGCCTTCTTCGAGCGCATGAGGCAGTCCGAGGAGAAGATCGAAATTCTCCTGAACAGGGGCGTGGCGACGCGGCTCGCCGCGCTGCTCTGGCACCTGGCCGGCCGCTTCGGCGAGCCCGACGCTTCGGGCATGGTCCTGAGGTCCCGCCTCACGCACCAGGACCTGGCGAACATGGTCGCTTCCACCAGAGAGGCCGTATCCAAGGTGATGAGCGAGTTCCAGCGCGGCGGTCTGATAGAGATACGAGGACGCAGGATTATTGTTTCCCCCCGACTGGCGGAGGCCCACCCCGGAAACCTTCCTTTGGCCCCGGGGGCGGCAGCGTGAGAACGTCCGGAACTCGAGGAGGTGATGCGCGACCTACGCGCTACATAAGGCGCGGTTGTTCTCGTCCGTAGCGAACAACACGCGATTCGTTAGTTCAGACAAAGAGGAGATTCGCTTGAGCAGTATGATCAGAAGGCTACTCGTCCTGGGGTTGGCGGCGCTTATGGGCTTCGCCCTGGCGGCACCGGCCCTCGCGCAAAACGGCCAGGCCCAGGTGCGCGTGGCCCACCTGGCGCCGGATGCGCCCAACGTGGACGTATACGTCAACGGTGAGCCCGTGCCCGCCCTTCAGAACGTGCCCTACACCACTATCTCCGAGTACCTGCCGCTGCCAGCCGGGACCCAGCAGATCACCGTGTACGCCGCGGGCGATACCTCGAAACCCGTGATCGACACGCCCGTGGACCTCACCGCCGGTTACGCCTACACGGTGGCGGCGGTCGGACTGGTGGCCGACGGTTCGCTCACCGCGCAGGTCTACCAGGACGACCTGCGGGCCCCCTCGGCGGGCAACGCCAAGGTGCGCGTCGTCCATGCCTCACCCGACGCGGGTCCCGTGGACGTGGTGCCGAGGGGCGGATCCCCCTTGGTATCGGACCTCACCTTCCCCGACGCCTCACCCTACGCCGAGGTGCCCGCCGGAACCTACACGCTGGACGTGAACGCCGCAGAAACGAAAGATACGGTGCTGACCGTCCCCGACGCCGCGCTGGCCTCGGGTGGGGTCTACAGCGCCTTCGCCATAGGCACCGTCTACGCCGACAGCCTGGACGTGCTCCTGGTGCAGGACAACGCGGAGACGGGCGCGACGGCGAGCGCTTCCGCGAGTACCTCCGCCAGTACCTCCGCCAGTGCTTCCGCGTCGGCGAAATCGCTACCGGACACCGGGGGCAGCGAGGTGCTTCCGCTGACGGCCGCCATGGTCCTGGCTTGCTCCGGGGTTGCGACGTTGATCGTGATACGGCGCCTCACCGCCGGATGAATACCGGGAGGTAGGGGCCCACAGGGCCGGAGCAACGCGCCAGGATGACCGCCTGGCACACATTACGGCGTCACAAGGTCCGGCCCCC
>Ga0126313_10001824_pt1 | contig 11537 bp, 14 predicted proteins | sample Plot105A_FD_89954 | JGI IMG/M metagenome (GOLD analysis project Ga0126313, IMG submission 89954) | Serpentine soil microbial communities from UC McLaughlin Reserve, CA, USA - Plot105A | ecosystem: Environmental > Terrestrial > Soil > Grasslands | place: USA: UC McLaughlin Reserve, Lake County...
AATTTTAATCATGACAATTGCGATTGATGTTCTTTCGCTGATTCAAGAGCATAATAATAGGGAAGGAAGCATTATTTTATTGCAGGATAGACGCGGGTAACTTTGCGGGAGATTGGAAAGAATTTCCTTCATAAAATGACGGTCGTCTTCCGCAAAGTTACCAGACCCATCACCACTAATTATATTTCATGAAGAAGAATGTATATGCTCGTCTAACCACACTTAAGAAGTTTTTAATCAGCTGATATTCTCTGATTGCACTTGCATCAAATGATACCACAAGTCCCTTATCGATTTGCCTGTATCAGTATCGTTTCTTATGTAGTATGTATTTTCATCCCTGCTTTTACCTTGTACTCTTTTTGCACCGATGCCCGCCGCATCTATATCTAAAAGTTCGTCAATAATTTTGTTTATCATGTTCATGGATGCTCGAGTGCCCGCATGAATTTCGGCTATCGTTTGGTGCTGTTCTGTAGATAAAAGAAAATCTATTACCTTGGCTGCTTCGCTACCTGTAAATAGAGAACTCAGTGGACTCGCTGGTTGTGTAGCAGCACAGATGTATGATTAGATTAATTCTACCTCCCATCGTACTTAAGAAGTACGTTTAAAAAAGCCGCTGTTAGGTTTGCTGTGGAGTATCTAATAGTAGTTTGACAAGAATATGTTAACTAGGATAATCAGTATACAACTCAGTGCACGATAATTTTCCTTTTCTTCTTTGGTGAAGGTGCAAGATGGACAATTTCCTGAATGAGGGGTTTGGACAAAGCATTATACTATCGGCAATAGTGTCCTCTGCGTTTTTGATTGGAAGCGTGGCAGCGATGTTTATCAAATTTTCCTCAAGGGTTAAAGCAAACATCTCTTCCTTTGCATCTGGGATATTTTTCTCTGCAATCGCATTTTCACTAGTTGACAACGCGATCAGGGTTGGGAGTATATACGACATGGCAATTGGATTTATAGTTGGCACAGTGCTATTTGGAATGGCCAATCATTGGCTCAAGAGAAGGTATGGACTGGATTCTATCTCGCAGAAGAACAGTATCGCCACAGGTCTCCTTAAAGAATCAAAAAACAGAACTAGAGAATCTCCTGCAGAGATTGTAATTATTGGCACCTTCCTAGATAGTGTTCCGGAGAATATCTATATCGGAATTATCATTGCCCTTAATCTGCCGGGCTTGGCGGCAGCAGTCATAGTCCTGTTTCTGGGCAATCTGTCTGCCACACTGGAGGGCGCGAAGAGGATGGTTGATGAGGGAATTGCAAGATCAAAGATTGTAAAACAATGGACGTACGTTTTTGCCATAATAGCTGCTGCCGGTCCCGCGGGGTATTATCTCGAGAGAATCCTCAGCAATGACCAAATCGCCATTGCTTTGGGTTTTGCCTCTGGTGCATTGATGGCATTTATCACAGAAGAACTTATTCCACAGGCTTTTGCCAGGTACCAGTTCCATATTGGAATAGCTGCCACTGTGGGCTTTTTGCTTGGGTTTCTGATATTCCATTATAATATCTAGAGCGCAACCATAATTGCATCCCAGTTCGCGTAAACACGAAAGATTAATTTCTTTATACTGAGGATATGGTATATGTCAGAGTATCCATACGAAGGCAGAATCAGTAGCGACGATATAATAAACTGCAAGGATGTATTCTCATCTGACGGTGCAATTATCGGACAGGTAGAAGCAGCAGTAGCAGAATCCTTTATTGTAAGATCTGAAGATGGAGATATAGAAACAAAATACGAAATTCCCAAGTTACAAATAGAAAGAATAGTGGACGGGGCGATTACTTTGAAGCAGAATAAAGAAAATATCCGGAAAAAATACGAAACATCTTCAATTGAGAAATATTAGATGATGAATCAACACGTTGACAAAGCCCCTTTCAAAAGATCCTTGCTGCATATGCAATAGAACTTGCTATATCTGTTAAATGCAAACTATTAACGTATCTTGAGCAGTGGACAACATTTTTCAGTCGATATAACAGATAATCCAGAAGACCTTACAACATATGAAGAAGTTAAAAATGCAGCGACGCCAATTTCAAAAGAGGAAATCTCGAAGCTCTTTGCAGGTCGAAATCTTGTTTTTGTATCAACTATATCAAGTGACGGCTCTCCTCATGTTACTCCGGTGTGGGCAGATATGGAGGACGAATATATTTTGATAAACAGTTTTGATGGATCAGCCAAGGTCAAGAATGGTAGACGAGATCCTAGAGTTGCACTTGCAATTACAGACGCTTTCAATACATACAACATGGTGTCAATGAAGGGCAGGGTAGTAGACATCACGCCAGACGGAGCCGACGAACACCTGCACAAACTTGCAAAAAAGTATTTAGGAATTGGCAAGTATTACTATAGAAAACCAAAGCAACGAAGGGTGATAATGAAGATCAAGCCAGAGAAGATGATGGGAATAACAATCCATCCTGCCTTTCTGTTTTTAGCTTACAGACCGTGAAGAAAGCTGTGGAAAAGAATTCAAATAACAGAAATCTCTTGGCAACGAAAAACGTGCAACTATAATAAACATTAGAAAAGCAAGGGGCAGAAGCCCGTTGCAGTACATCCAGCGCTTCGGCCGGGAAGCCGCGCTCCAAATTTTGAGCTCAAGAGCACTCCTGATCAGAATGTTTCACTACCAGAATTCCGCGGCAGACCGGTGGTTGTTGCCTTTTACCCCGCTGACTTTAGCCCAGTATGTGGTGACGAAATGGCGCTATTTAATGAGACTTTGCCCGAGCTTGATTCTCACCACTATGGCATAATTATGCAGACAATCATTAATTGACTGACATTTCAAAATCAATGGCTGAATGGATGGTAAAAAATGGTAAATGTAGGAAATTCAGATGTCCAAGTTTTAAGGGGCGTCTGCCGACTTGTCTATTGATCCGCCCGTCGGCAGGGCAGCGTTTCTGTCTACCCTGTACTTCAATAATTCTAGAAAGTTTATTCCCAGTATTACGTTCCTGCCTGCCGCAACTATCTCTGATTTTGGTATGTCAAACCTGTAGTCATAGTGTCCAAATACAACAATCTTGTCATCTGTTTCCTTCACCACGTGGCCTACATGGTCTGCATTGTCTGTCCTTACCCCTTTATTGAACAATGACTTTGGATACTCGGAGTGGCCGATGTGGTGTTCGTCGTGCGTCCTGACGCCCGTCGGCAGGGGTTCTTCCCTGCTAACCTTGTATCTCTTTGCAATCTCGTACATTGGAAGATCGATCAGAACGTTGCCGCTGGTAAACCTGATTTCAGACTTTGGAATATCATATCTGTCATCTCCACCGCCGAATACTACAATCTTTTCGTCGCTCTCTGTTACAACATCTCCTATATGAGGAGAATCAAGCGCCTTGACACCTTTGTTAAAATATTCTCCTGATGTCACCATGTAGTGTTACGTGATCATACTATTTAACAAAATCATCTAATCCATAATGGTAATTGGAGAAAGTTCAAGCTTGGCGAATCTTCTAAAGTCCATGCTGAAAGAACCCTCAACTTTTGACCCCGTATCCTCGTAACACCTACTTACAGTATATGTATTGATAAGGACTGGACTAGGCAAAGACGGAGAGCACCTTGCTATAAACCTTAAAGCTCTTGTCCGTCTTAAACTTCTTCCATCGATATCATAGTATTAGCTTTCAGGGTTTTTCAATTTTGGACACGATCTTGGACGCTCAACTGTCCAGAATTGAGCATTTTTGTGGTCACCTTTCCATGGTTACATGGTTCTACATAAAAGATATCTTGAGATTCAAGATATTCAAACGTAAAATATAGCGCCGCAATGGCTATAGCAGAAGCAATAATATCCTTGAATGAAAAAACTCTTTATAGATACAAAACCTTTCGTATCCTTCAAATCTATTCTAGTATAACAAATCTCCTATAATACCTTTATAGATACACAGTAACGATATCCCATGGCAGAACCGAATGGTCTTCAATTTGAATTTGTGCTTATTATGTTTGGTGCTTTGATTGCATTCGGTTTTGGTTATCTCTTATCATACATAGCAGAATATTTAAAAATGCGCAGGGAACGAGTTACTGCCTTAGTTGCAATAATCGATCAATTGGAAACGACTCAGATAATCCTTCAGAACCATGCAAAGCAGGGTATTGCGCTCGAAAGTGTATATTATCAAGGATGCAGCAAGGAAAATTTGCTGCAGGTTTTCTTATACTCCCTACATCTGCATTTGAATCCGCATTGTACTCGGGAGTATTTCGAGAGTTTGACAAAGATACGCAGTTGAATTTTTCATCTCTTTATGATGCAATCAAGGTTGTCAACCTACTTGAAACAAATTTTGTCAGCTTGATGAATGTTGGTACTGGTACTGTCATCCCTACTTTCATTGAAAATGCGATGAACTTCTTCAAGGTTTACAACCTTAAAGAAATTGAGCTCTTGAAAGAAATCCCTGAAGTTATATCCTTTCTTAAATCAAAGAAGCAATTAACGACCTTCCAAGTATAGGACACTCAAATATTTCGGTGCATTCATCTGCCTCCTGAAAGAGTCTAAGAAAGAATTTATTTCTCTATCTGTCAGCCTTATTGCCACCAAGATTCAGATTGATTCCTGCTGCTTCTACCAGTGTCTGGTTGATAGCCTGGTTGCAATGAGTGTCGAAAATGGTTGGTGCAATTTTCGTGAGATAGTTCTGAGACAGATGGAACTTAATTATATTCTATCCCATAGACAACATCACGATCTCGAAAAACTTCATGAAGGCATCAAGTGATTTACTGCATCTGCGGAGAGGCTTGAGAAACTGACGTATGCATTGATCGGCCTCACGGTGCTCTTAGGTGGATTGGAGATTTATGGTTTGTTCATTCATTAAGTCATTGGATCCACCATCCTAGTTGAAATTTACACGAGTATGTTAGAGAGGGCACATAGAAAGGGCACATAAGGTCATTCATTGGTGCTGTTTCCAAAGAATTTGAATAGCTGGTCTATTACAAAGCTTGGCTGCTCTTCTGGAACGTAATGACCGGAATTAGGAACTTGGATAACCTGAACATTTTGAGCTAATGCCATCATCTGTTTCAGTGGTATGTTAGTAGTAATATTACCTCCTAATGCTGGAATATACGATGATGATATGGCCAGCACTGGCATTGTAAGCTTTGTTGTCTTTGAATAATTCTCATTTTGGATCGCATTCAGTGGAAAAGCTCTGTAATACTCAAATCCGGCATGCATACTACCGGGAGCAGAATAGTGACTAACATATTCGTTGATATCTGTCTGTGTAATTGCAGATGGATTATACGCAAGGTTATGATAGAACCATGACAAATACATCATCTCTTTTCCTTGTACAAGGGCTTCTGGTATACCATCGGGTGCTTGATGGAATGCGGCCCACCATAATGTACGTCCACCCGGCAAGAAGCCTGTAAAATCGATGATTACTAACTTTCTTACTTCAGTAGGATGTGCAGCTGCATAAGAATAGGCCATCTGTGCTCCAATATCGTGACCCACTATGAAGATACTTTTGAATCCTAATTGTTGCGATACCAACTGGTGTATGTCCTCTGCTACGGATTTACCATCATAACCAGTCGATGATGGTTTTGAAGAAGAAGAAGAGTCTCCAAGCCCGGGCAGATCAGGTATAATAACAGTATAGTTCTTAGCTAAGGCTGGCATCACCTTGTGCCATTCATACCATGTTTCTGGCCATCCATGCAGCAACACTATTGGATCGCCTTGACCACCCATTACATAGTGCATCTGAATGCCGTTAACTGATGCCATGTGATGTTAAAAAGTCACATTATTGATTTGAAAAGATATGCCTTCCAAAAGCTCTTGTTTTAGAACAGAAGAAGATGATGTTTGGTTAAATTGCAATCGTTGCTGCTGTGCCATTCCAGCATTATTGCCAGCTATTATTCCTTCCAATAGTAATATACAAGATGCTATCGCTGCAAACGTCAACATAGAATGCGTCAAGCTTTTGTTACGCATTTTCATGATATGTTTCTATCCTGACGGCTTGCTAGTTAAGCAGGTCACCTGAAATAACCATAGAAATCACTCCTTCTTTGCTACTCAATTATAATTCTCAATTCACTATTGCGTGTTATCAACCACTTGATATTTCCTGATCCGTAAACCGATATTATGACACTCTATTAATGGCGCTACACAAAAGAAGGCAAAGCCCGCATTGGCGCAGGACCTGACCGTTTACCGAGCCGCCGCCAAACTCGCCCATGTGCTTTGAATGATCCTTCCGGTAGAAACCGCTCAGCCGCGGCAGCAGACCAAATTCAAACAGGTCTCACATGCCATTTAGGGTCTCTGGAACCAAAAAGAAGCCGGCGAAACACTGACCGGCTTTGCCTATTTCTGCATTCCAAAGTCCGAGAATATCCGCGTTCCCCTGTCTTGAATTAGGAAGTTGTTCCCTCCTATCTCGTTGATTCTGCTATAGAATGAAATCTTGGCTTGACTTGATCACAAGCAGGAATGGTAATTGATGATTGCTTATTAGGTTTTGATGTATGAAATGGATATAAGGTGCCGCACAATCGAGCTGCTGCTAAAAAGACGAAGCGACGTAATAATTAACTTCCATTCTGTGCAGCGCGTTGTAGGCTTCGTTGACTATATGAGATATTATTCGCCTCATTTGTCTGATCAGCGTTATGGAGTTGTTCATTGCCAACACCAGTGTGTACCACCAAAAATCAGGATTTTTATCAAATATTCCTTCGAACTTTGAAGTTTGGATAGCAAAGGTTTTCCAAGAAAACATCTTGTCACCGTTTTTATTTGGCAGTATCTTACTTGATTTGGTTTTGATAGATTACTGAAGAGGCCAGAGGTGGGCGGAGATATCTATTTAGAGAGAGGAGATATGACCTGCTCTACCAAACAATTATCCCCACCATAATATATACTCCAAATCCATGCTCTAACATGCAAAGGTAGAGGTATTGGAAATCTTTTTCATACTTCTATTATATTTTGAAACCTAAATTGCATGTGTTGACGAAACTAGATGACGATTTACAATAATAGGACGATCATTATCATTATATTTGTAGCGTTAACCTTGATTCTGACCGCTAGTATAGTGGCAACATCTTCTTACTATAAAAAATTCACTCGATACTCCGCATATGCAGCTGAACAGGCAAATAGAGATCTCTTTATAACACATGGCGTTAGCAGCGGCGACGTAACAGACCATAGTGCCGTGATATGGGCGCGTGCCAACAAGCAAGCTCAAATGTATATAGAGTATGATAATGATCCAAATTTCTCACATCCAAAGTCACGTACTGGAGCACTGGCCAATCAATCAACAGACTTTACTGCCCATATAAAACTAGAAGGACTAAGTCCAGATGTACGATATTACTATCGAGTATGGTTTGGCACTTCAGCTGATGATGGTGGTGGTAGTGGTAACAACAAGGGCAGCAACAAGAATGATTCTTTTATAGTTTCAGATAGTGTCCTCGGCACCTTTGTAACAGCACCACCACCCATCGTCTCCCTATCATCATCATCATCTTCCAAGAGCGCGCCTATTAGCTTCATTTTTGCCGCCGACCTTGGCGGCCAGAAGTACTGCCGACAACTCGATAAAGGAGGGTACTCTATTTTTACAAAGATGAAGGATTTGTCACCTGATTTCTTTATCGCAAATGGCGATATGATATATTCTGCTGATACATGTCCTGCAGATGGACCTGATGGCCCTGGAGGATGGCAAAACATACCTGGGAACTTTTCTGGAGTAGTTGACCCAAGCGTCAACTGGACTAATCTCGGCCAAGTTCGTAATGTCTACTTGCAGCATTGGCAGTATAACCGAGCTGACCCACACTTGCAGGATTTTCTTGAAAACACATCTATGTATTCACAGTGGGATGATCATGAAGTTATCAATGACTTTGGAGCACCATGGCAACACTGGAATTCTGCTAACAAAGACCGCGAAGGATATCCAAACCTTGTAAAGGTCGGAAGAGAAGCCTTCTTTAGCTACTCTCCAATAGATCGCAATCGTGACGATCCAAATAGGATATACCGCTCATTTAGCTGGGGACCGAGCCTTGATCTAATAATTCTTGATGCAAGGTCATATCGTAGTCCTAACAGTATGGCTGACAGTGTAGAAAATAATAAGACCATGCTTGGTAGCGAGCAACTTCGCTGGTTAGAAGAGAGACTTTTGAATTCTACAGCAACCTGGAAAGTAATAAGCAGCGATGTGCCCATCTCAATTCCTACCGGTTTTAACGCTTCAATTTTTGGTCGTGATGGTTGGGCCAATGGAAATGAGACGAATTTCTCATCTGAAACTGGATTTGAAAGAGAACTTCAAGGATTGTTAAAATTCATAGATGAAAACAACATCAACAACGTAGTGTTTGTAACAACGGATGTTCATTTTGCAGCCAATATAAAATATGAAGTGGATGTCAATGGCGATGGAGAAAAACTGCTCTTTTATGAGCTTGTTAGTGGCCCACTCAGTGCATTTCGATTTGGCATGCCAGGTGGTCCTCCTCTTCCCAAAATAGATAAAACATTTAATCCTACTCTGCTTTATGAAGAGGGCGGCATCTTTAACTTTGGTTATATACGGATTGATGATATGTGTTATGGCAACAACACTGTCGTCGATTGCAAAGCGCATCTTATAACTGATGTGCGTGGTGAGGATGGTCTTCCTCGCCCAAATTCTTTGTTAAACCTGACTCCGCAATAATAAACTTAACAAGAATGGAGAATGTTTTGCCTCTATATTTTGTCTTGTAACGGCGATTACTCATGGAAAACAGCAGGCAACATTCCAAGACCCTTGGAGCCGGAATAATAACATGGCCAACCAGAGTATATCGCAGTCTAGCTTTAACCTTCTTTAGTGTGTATTATAGTCTCTATACTATCATATTGACTATGCTAAGGGGTCAAAAATCAAAGTCTTCTCGGTAATGGCAAAGCCAGGATAATAATAACGGATTGGAGATAGGAACTAAGAAAAGAGTGTGAATTCGCTTTTGAAATAGAAACGAAATCCGAATGGATGAGCAGTAGCAGCACAGTTTAACAAGGGTAAGCTCGAGTATATCACCATGGAAGAGTGGGATCCCGTATCAAATGACTTTGTATATCGCTGCAATAGTTGCTGGAGAACGAACTCGCAGACCAAGATTATCCGTACTTCACGTGAAAAGTATTATTGTATGGATTGTCTAGCGACGTTTGACTTATGCCAAGGGTAGATCGACGCCTTTCATTACGAAACTTTCATCGGGGATTTTTTGCAAGCAAAGTTCGGTTCATTAAGAAAAATAGAAAGGGAAATAGAAAGAATTTCCAACTTCATACACGTCCATATCAGCGCCGCCTGGCATACCTCCGGCACCTGGTTTTGGCACGCCACTTTCCTTTGGTTTTGATGCTGCTATTAGATCGTCAATGTTTGTGATCACTCTGCCGCCAGTTGCCATGTCCAGATTGTTCATGTCGCTCTCTTTGGCCCTCCTTACCGCCAGTATATGCCGCCTTTGGCAAGATAATGCTGTGCTATGTCATCAATTCCTTTCTGGCATATCAGTACGTTTTTGCTCCTGCAGCTGCAACCTTATCCACCATTGACTTGAGCATCCTGTTCTCTTCGTCAGGGAAGCTTTGCATCTGCTGAGGGTCAGAGATACTGATCTCTGCGCTCATTTCCGTCTTTTCCATTTCCAAAGGACAGTTCAGCAGTGCTATCTTGGCATCTTCTATCTATCCGCTTTGGCATAATCATCTTCAGTAATTGAACCCTTGCTAGCTTTTAGCTCGATGTGGAGTGATTCGAATTTTTGGTGGAGCAGGGGGGCAATGTTATTGTCATTCCATATGAAATTCTTAATGAATCTGGAGAAGTCGAGGTAGAGGTCAACGGGCGAGTCATTAAACGAAAAAGTACGAGGACATAAAGCAGGACAAGCCGTAAAGCTTCTCTCTCGCTGCACCCTTTTCCTTTGAAAGTTTTTAAGTATGGAAGCAAACATGTAAAATATAACATTATACTATCCAGAATACTCATGTTTTAGGACTAGAAAATTAACGTTATTATTAGAGCAAGAGTTCAATTAGTCCAACCATACGACAGATAATCGCAACAACCTGCCGAACTTAACTTAGTTGTTTTACCACACTTTGGACAATACTTGGGGGGTTGTACTTGTTCGTTCGTCGAGCATCATGTCATACCATGCTCAACATGACATATAGATACCCTGACCTGCTACAAGAGCTATGAAGCTTCTAGTATTATTATTCATCCATATTAAATACACACACGATGTTACTTACAGTACGATGGCAAAGAAGTCATCAGCAAGGAAGGGAAAAAGACGACGTGGCAAAGCGGGTCTAAAGGCAGGTGTCGGCGCAAAAGCCCGTCTTGGACGTCGGAAAATAAGGGCGGATGTTGGAACGGAAGCAAGCGCAGGAGTGTAAAACACCCACACGTCACTGTCCGCACCAACATCCTCATTTTGTTTTTAGTCACAGAAGCCGTACAGATATTGTTGGTCAGATTCTCGAGGCGGCAAAAACAGTGGAGCAACGAAAACAAAGCTCTTGGACCGCGTTTTATTATTATTATTATGACAGGTGAATTTATCTATTCGGCAGCTTTAATGGCAGTTACGATCCTTTGTGTTGGCAGGCGTAAAGACTTTGTAATTAGCCTATGGAAAGTACCTGATATCCATACGCAAGAGCTAATGAAGAGCTTTTACGAACACCTTAAAGAAGGGTACAAAGTATTGGATGCGCTGAAGAAGGCTCGACTTATAATGAAAGAGAAATATCCAAATCCACATTATTGGGGCGCATTCATATGCCAAGGAGATCCAAATATTGTTATCAACAGCAAGTAGATACGTCTGGGGGCTGCTGCTTGGCTTGCCCATGATCGTGTACATAAAAAAGAATTTAAAATCACAAAGTGTACAAAAACAGATAGACGTTCTAAGGAGTTGCTGACCAAAAATTAATAGAGCCACTACCCTGAACATGTCCGGCAGTCGATTTGTCATAAACTGTGCCAGAACGCAGCTGGAGTCAGCGAAAAGTATTCATTAATAGTAATGATTTATGCATAGCACACCCGTGCTTACCACTTTGACTGGTTCCTTAGCTTCTCTCGCTGCACCCTTTTCCTTGCAAACTTTAAGTATAACAGTAAACATGTAAAATATAAGATATCGCTGTACGGATTGATGACGTTTTAGGACTAGAAAATCAAGGTTATTATTAGAGTAGAAAATTACCTATTGCTCACTGCTATGCGAAAATCAATAGAGAACCTTGCAGGGCGCAAGATGACCGGAGGCCGCAAGGTTGCCCTGAGAGGAAGGAGAAAGTTTGAGATTGACCGCTATCCAAATGAGGCCGTCGCTGGCCCGACCCAGATCGTGACCCGCAGGACAAGGGGCAACAATGTCAAGG
>Ga0126313_10001825_pt1 | contig 11536 bp, 14 predicted proteins | sample Plot105A_FD_89954 | JGI IMG/M metagenome (GOLD analysis project Ga0126313, IMG submission 89954) | Serpentine soil microbial communities from UC McLaughlin Reserve, CA, USA - Plot105A | ecosystem: Environmental > Terrestrial > Soil > Grasslands | place: USA: UC McLaughlin Reserve, Lake County...
CTCGTCGAGCTCAAGGCCCGCTTCGACGAGTCCCGCAACATCGAGTGGTCGCGAGCCCTGGAGCAGGCCGGCGTACACGTCATCTATGGGTTCCCCAGCCTGAAGATCCACGCGAAGATGACGCTCGTCGTGCGACGGGAGGCGGGCGGTCTCCGCCGCTACGTCCACCTCGGCACGGGCAATTACCACGCGGCGACCGCTCGCGTCTACGAGGACTTCGGCCTCTTCACGGCTGACGAGGAAATCGGAGCGGACGTCGCTGACCTCTTCAACTACATCACGGGCTTTGGCCGGCCGCAGCGGTTCCGCAAGCTGCTCGTAGCGCCGTTCGATCTTCGAGCGCGGCTCATCGCCGAGATCCGCGCCGTCGCGCAGGCCGCCGAGGCGGGCAAGAGCGCCTCGATTCGTATCAAGGTGAACGCGCTCACCGACGAGGCAGTGATCGCGGAGCTTTACAAGGCCTCCCAGGCGGGGGCGAAGGTGGACATCGTCGCCCGCAGCATCTGCTCGCTCCGCCCGGGGGTGCCGGGCCTCAGCGAGACGATCCAGGTACGGAGCATCCTCGGGCGCTTCCTCGAGCACAGTCGACTGTTCTTCTTCCAGGCCGGCAAGAAGACCTCGTACTACCTCGGAAGCGCGGATCTGATGCCTCGCAACCTCGACCATCGCCTCGAAGTCGTCGCTCCGGTCGAGGATCCAGCCCAGCAGGCGCGGCTCAAGAGCGCTTTCGAAACGCTCCTGGCCGACAACGAGTCCACCTGGGAGCTCCAGTCGGACGGGAGCTGGAAACGCCTCCGGCCCAAGAAGGACGAGTCGAGCCGCGGGGCCCAGGCGATCTTCATGCGCGCCGCCCGTCCCCGCGGCCGCCGTCGTCCTGCCCTTCAGTGACCCCGCCAGCCGCGCCGATCTTCAGCTTCAGGATCCGACCGGCACGACCGAAACAATGGGAACTCATGATGGTCGGGGTTGTCGACGTCGGGTCGCACACGGTGCGGCTGCTGGTTGCCGAGCAGAAGCGAGGCGCGCTTGAGCCCGTACGTGAGGAGCGAGCGGCGCTTGGCCTAGGTGTCGAGGTGGAGCGGCTCGGCCTCATCTCGAGGGAAAAGCTCGAGGAAACCTGCGATCAGGTTCGGGGCTACGCACGCCTCGCCCGCAAGGCTGGTGTGGACGTGCTGGAGGTGATCGTCACCGCGCCCGGGCGTCAGAGCAGGAACGGACGAGAGCTCGTGCGGGAGCTCGCTCGTGCGACGGGGGCGCCCGTCCGCGTCCTCTCGGCCGACGAAGAGGGCCGACTCGCCTTCGCAGGGGCGATCGCCGGCTCCGATCTCATCCGAGAGAGCATCGCCGTCTGCGATGTCGGCGGAGGTTCGACCGAGGTCGTCGTCGGGACACGCCGCGACGGCCCCGCCTGGCTTCGCTCCTTCGACGTGGGCGCGGTACGGCTGAGCGGGCGGCACCTCTCGGGCGATCCGCCCCGGAAAACCGACGTCGCCGCCGCCCGCGACGAAGTGGCGGCCGCGCTCGAAGGGCTTGCCCCGCCGCTCCCGCAATGCGCCCTGGCAACGGGGGGGACGGCCAGGGCGCTCCGCAAGCTCGTCGGCTCGAATCTCGGGGCGCAGGAGCTCGAAGCGGCTTTGAGCATCTCGCTTGCCAGACCTGCGGCCAAGCTGGCGAAGGCTTTCGGGATCGATCGCGAGCGGGCCCGCACGCTGCCGGCCGGCGTTCTCATCCTCAGCGCTGTGCAGGAGCGCCTCTCGGTACCTCTCCAGGTCGTGCGCGCCGGCCTGCGCGAGGGAGCGGTCCTGGCGCTGCTCCAAGAAGCCGCGGCAGCTTAGGCCGCGGGGGGCAAGTACTCGACGGGCTCCAGCCCGTTCTCCGTCCGCTCCAGCACGTACGCGGCGCCTTTCTTCATCGGCTCTCCCAGTAGGTCTTCGACCACGTCGCCGTGTGTGCAAAGCACCGCATTCCGGTCGGCCAGCTCCTCCGCAAGCGCGCTGGGCGCCCACGGTCCGGCGCCCTCGGCGAGCTCTGGCCGCTCCTCCACCTCGAGCTCTAGGGCGGCCGCGAGGGGTTCGACAGTCTGGACGCAGCGAACGTAGGGGCTCGACAGGATTCGGTCGACCGCCCGATCGGCAAGCACCGACGCAATTCCCTTGGCCTGCTTCCTCCCGCGCGCGTCGAGCGGGCGCAGGCGATCGTCGCCCGACCAGGCCCCGCGCTTCCCCGCACTCCCGTGGCGGACGAGGATGATGGCCATCTCAGAGGGCGCGGGCGGTTAGCGCCCCGAGCACGACCCGATCGCGGTCGTAAGTGAGCTTCCTCTCTGCGTCGCCGAGCGAAAGCCAGGCGACGTCGTCGATCTCGTTTCGCGGCTCGGCCTCACCGCCGAGTGGGCGCATCGCCCAGTAACGGACGCGCTCCAGGCGTCCGCTGCGGAGCGGGTATTCGCTGGTCGGAAGCTCGAATTCGAGCTCACAGGAGAGGCCGGTCTCCTCCTCGACCTCACGGAGGGCGCACTCCTCGTCGCTCTCGCCTTCGAGGGCCTTGCCCTTCGGAAACGCCCAGTCGTCGTAGCGCGGCCGGTGCACGAGCAGTACGGAGCCGCCGCGCTCGTCCCTCACCACTCCGCCCGCAGCTCGGACGACCTCCGTCACGCCCAGGCGCGCCGGCCGGCCTTCTGCAGCTTTCGCCACGCCTTCGGCACCGCCGAGCGCGCCTCCCGGCGGCGTGCCTCCTCGCGCTCCAGGAGCCGTCCCGCGGCGAAGGCGACCCGATCTCCTGGCGTTTCGCCAGAGAGCTCCCGCAGGCGAGCTGAGGCGACGACGGCGTCTTGATGGGTACCCACGAGGTCCTGCAACGCGCGTGCGCGGGTGACGAAGCGTTCCGCACGCTTTCCGACGGTTCCCGCGGCCAGCTCTCCGACGTAGCGGGCCCGCTTCGTCTTGATCCGCAGCCTGTGCAACTCCTCGTCGGACGGGCAGGGCCCAAGCCCCTTCGCGGTCTCCCGGAGGTCGGCGAAGGCCAAGCGGGCCAGGTCCGCCAGGCCGACACTGCTGCGTCCGCTGGGGCGCGGCCGGTCGGCGGCTTCGCCGAGCGCGTCGAGCAACGCGAGGTAGCGACTGCTGTCCAGCACCTCCAGCAACGCCGCTCGAGCCAGCTCCCGCTCGCTCTCGAGCGCGTGCACGAGGCGCTCCGCCGCGAAGGCTTCGTCGGCATCCAGGGTCTCGATCTCGTCGCGGAGGTGGGCTAGGAGCACGTCGAGGTCGCGCACGGGACCGAGGGCCTGGCCCAGCCAGCCCAGCTCGGCGCGCAGGCTGTCTACCCATTGCTCGTCGAGCAGCGGTCGGGCGGCTCGCAGGATCGCGCGAGCACGGCGCACGGCCACGCGAACACGGTGCAGGTCTTCAGGGTCGGTGCCCAGGCGCACCCCCGGGTCATGGCTCTGCACCGCGCGGAGCTGCGCCGCCAGCAGCGCGCCGAGGGATTCGAGCGGTGGAGCGGACTTCCTGTCGGCCTTCGGAGTCGAGTCGGGGAGGAGGCCGAGAGTCTTGAACAGAGCCGGCCGCCGTTCGCCTCGCCTGGCTCCCTGATCGATCAGGCGTTTGACGAGACGGCGCACAGCGGCCCGCTCACCGTTGAGCGCTGCCACCTCGATCTCGCTGAAGGAGGTCGCGACCCGCCGACCTTCCATGAGGGCCACCGAGTCGGCGAGGATGTCGGCGGCGTCTGTACCTTCCTCGCGCACTCGCAGCCTCGAGCGCCGCGTGCGGAAGGTTGCGACCGGCTCGAGCGGGAAATCTCGCACGAGGGCGACCAGCAGGGCGCGAATCGGTGCAGGCGGTTGGGCCGGAGCGCCTGGGAGCTCCAGACTCTGACCGCGCGGGAGCGTGAGGAGCCAGGTGCTCTTCGCGTTCTCGAGCCTCCGGCGGAGAGAGAGGCCGGCTCCGGCGAGGGCGCGCCCGGGCGTGTCGTAATGAACCGTCGTGAAGAGCCTGCTTCCAACCGGCTCCGCGAGGGCTTCGAGCTCGTGCAGTTCGCCGGGAAGCGTCAGCCTGGTCGTTTTCTTCACGGCCGTCATCGGCGTCCGATCGTAGTACCAGCAGCCTGTTGATCGCTTTTTGCCGGATGTTCGCCACTTCTTCACCAAGGCCGCTGCGACACTTGACCCGTGACGAATGTCCTCTTCGTGTGCGTCCAGAACGCGGGACGGTCTCAGATCGCGCAAGCGCTCTTCGGCGAGCAGACCGGAAGGCACGAGGCTCGCTCGGCGGGCACTCGGCCCGCGACGCGGGTTCATCCGGAAGTGGTGGAGGTCATGCGGGAGGTCGGAATCGAGCTCGTGGACGCCGAGCCGCATCGTCTCGAGCGAGCCGACGCCGAGTGGGCCGACGTGGTCGTGACGATGGGCTGTGGGGACGAGTGTCCTTACATCCCTGGAAAGCGCTACGTCGACTGGGAGCTCCAGGATCCCGCGGGCATGTCGCTCGCAGAGGTGCGCGCGCTCAAGGACGAGATTGCCCGCCGGGTCGACGCGCTGCTGGCTGAGCTTTAGGATCGCTCGACCGTGTCCGTTGTCTCGGAGCACATGTCGCAAGATCTCCTGACTGTTTCCGCGGGGGATCGACTCGGGGAGGCGGCGAAGCGCATGGTCGCGCGGGGTGTTGGCGCCGTCCTCGTGATGGAAGGCGAGCGGCTCGAGGGGATCCTCACGGAGCGCGACCTCATGCGCGCCGTCGCGATGGGCTATAGCGACGACGCCCGGGTCGGCGACTGGATGACGCGGCAGCCCGAGACCGTCGAGGCATCGGACGCCACCGACCATGCCGCCTCGCTCATGATCCATGGTGGCTTCCGCCACCTTCCCGTCGTCGACCAGGGTCGCGTCGCCGGGATCATCTCGATCCGCGATCTGATGCGCGTCGCTTTGGCCGATTCGTCGCCCCGCGGCGTCTGAGAACAAGCTTCCGGGTTGAAAAAAGTGTGGCTAGCCGTATGGCGGCTGACCGCCGTGCTTGTCACCATATGAACACATTGACGCGCGTCCTGATCGTCGACGACCACCCGAGCTTCCGAGCGACTGCGCGCGCCCTCCTTCAGGCCGAAGGCTTCGAAGTCATCGGCGAGGCAGAGAACGGAGTCAGCGCGCTCAAGCAGGCGAAGGAGCTCCACCCGGATGTGGTGCTCCTCGACGTCCAGCTGCCGGACTTCGACGGGTTCGAGGTGGCGACGAGACTGACGAGCCAGAACGGGGCCCAGCCGGCCGTGGTGCTGACCTCGAGCCGTGACGGCTCCGACTTCGGCCCGCTCGTGGCTCAGAGCGGCGCCAGGGGCTTCATCGCCAAGGGCGAACTGTCAGGCGCTGCGCTCAAAGCTGTGCTTGGATAAACCAATGCTGCGCGCCCGGTGGGCGATTCTCCTCACAGCGGTCGCCTTCACCGCGATCGCGCTGGCGCTCGTCTTCACCAGCGATCACGAGAGCACGCCCGCTTTTACGGCGGCCGCGAACCTCATCGTCGCGTGGTCGTTCATCGCCTGTGGCGTCGTCGCGCTTGCCCGGGTCTCGGATGCACATTTCGGGCTGCTGATGAGCGGCGTCGGCTTGACGTGGTTCCTCAGCGCGCTTACTGAGTCGAACAACAGCTACGTCTTCTCGTTCGGCAACCTCTTGTTCGGGATTCCGCTCGCTCTCTTCATCCACGCGTTGCTGACGTTTCCGCGTGGATACCTCGAGACCAAGCTCGTTTTCACCACCGTGGCGGCGGCGTATGGGTTGCTCACCATCGGGCCGCTTCTCTTCTCGGTCTTCGGTGAGAACACTGGCTGCGACGACTGCCCACCGAACGAATTCGTCGTAACCAAATCCCAGTTGGCAATCGATCTCACCGGGATCACCTTCATCGCGGTCGGGCTCTTCGTCTGCGGCGCCACCATCTGGGTGCTCATTCGCCGCTGGCGTGTGGCCTCGGCCCCGCTGCGCCGCATTCTCACTCCGGTCTTTGTCACCTCGGCCATCGCCATCGCCGTCTTCCTGCTGGCCGCGTTTGTCTCGGCCGTTTCCGACACGGCGTCGAGCGTCCTTTGGTGGCTGCTCCTCTTTGCGGTCGCCTCGGTTCCGATCGCCTTTCTCGTGGGCCTGCTGCGCACCCGCCTGGCACGCGCCTCGGTTGCGGGTCTCGTCCTCGAGCTGGGCGTGGCCCGTGACGCCGAATCGACGCGGGACGCCCTCCGGAAAGCGCTCGGCGACCCGTCGCTCAACCTCGCTTACTGGCTTTCCGACCGCTCACGCTGGGTGGGCGTGTCGGGCTGGGAAGTCGATCTCGAAGCCGCGAGCCAGGGCCGGCGAACGACGCTCGTCGAGCACGACGGCGAGGTCGTCGCGGCTCTCATCCACGATCCGTCCGTCGACCGTGAACTGGCGGGGGCGGTGAGCGCGGCGGCGAGCCTCGCCCTCGCCCGCGAGCAGAGCATCCAGGTCGTGCGGCAGAGCGAGAGCCGGTACCGCGCGCTGCTGAACGCCATCCCGGACCTCATGTTCCGCATGAGCCGCGACGGAACGTACCTCGACTTCAAGGGCGATCGCGACGATCTCGCCGTCCCTCCCGAGGAGCTGATCGGCTCGAATGCCCGGGACATTCTCCCCGCCGACGTCGCCGAGCGGCTGCTCGAGGGCATCGCGCAGGCGCTGGACACGGGCGAAGTCGCGACGGGCGACTACGAGCTGGAGCTCAACGGAGTCCAGCGGACGTTCGAGGCGCGATTCGTCAGGGACGGCGACGAGGCTGTCCTGATCGTGCGCGACATCAGCGAGCGAAAACGACAGGAAGACGAGCTCCGCGGCTCTCGCGTTCGCCTGCTGCGGGCCGGAGACGAGGCCCGGCGCCGGCTGGAGCGGAATCTCCACGACGGAGCTCAGCAGCGCCTCGTCTCGTTGTCGCTGGCCCTGAGGCTCGCCCATGCGAGGTTGCGAGACGCTCCCGAGGAGGCCGAACGGCTGCTCGCCGGCGCCTCCGAGGAGCTCGCGCAGGCACTCGAGGAGCTGCGGGAGCTGGCGCGCGGAATCCACCCGGCCGTTCTCTCCGAGCGCGGCCTCTCCGCCGCTCTCGAGGCGCTGGCGGGGCGGGCGCCTGTGCCCGTCGGCGTCACGGTGCCCCCGGACCGGTTTCCGCCGGCCGTCGAGGCGGCCGCCTACTACGTTATCTCCGAGGCCCTCGCCAACGTGGCCAAGTACGCGGAGGCCTCTGCCGTCGAGATCCGGGTCACCCGCCAGAACGGCCGCGCGGTCGTCGAGGTCGCCGACGACGGCGTCGGCGGGGCGGACCCCACGCGAGGATCGGGCCTGAGCGGGCTCGTCGACCGCGTCGAGGCGCTCGACGGAGTGCTGAAGGTCGAGAGCGAGCCGGGAGCCGGGACGCGCATCCGGGCCGAGATCCCGTGCGAGTAGTCATCGCCGAGGACTCGGTCCTCCTTCGCGAGGGAGTCGTGCGAATCCTCGCCGAGGCGGGCTTCGACGTCGTCGGGCAGGCCGGGACCGGCGATGAGCTCATGCTCAAGGTGCGGAGCTACTCCCCGGACGTCGCGATCGTGGACATCCGCATGCCGCCGACGCATACGGATGAGGGCCTGCGAGCCGCGCAGGAGATCCGCGAGAAGCATCCCGGGGTCGGCGTGCTCGTGCTCTCGCAGTACGTCGAGCCGGCGTATGCGATGGAGCTCCTCGCTGAGAGTGCAGAAGGAGTCGGCTACCTGCTGAAGGACAGGATCTCCGATGTGCACGAGTTTGCGGACGCGGTGCGCAGGGTGGGAGACGGCGGCTCGGCTCTCGACCCGACGATCGTCTCCCAGCTCGTGGGGCGCCGCCGCCGGGATGGCCCGCTCGACGAGCTCACGGCCCGGGAGCGGGAGGTGCTCGGACTCATGGCGGAAGGGCGTTCGAACAAGGGCATCGCCGAGCGGCTCGTCGTCACGGAAAGGGCGGTCGAGAAGCACGTGACGAGCATCTTCTCGAAGCTCCGCTTGCCGCCGGCCTCCGCCGATCACCGGCGGGTCCTGGCTGTCCTGGCCTACCTCCGCGGCTAGGAGGGTTTGGCTAGGTACGGCTGGCCGCACCGCGAGACGCCTGCTGGCCTCATTAGCGGTCGAGGCGCGACCTGGGAGGCTGTCGGCATGAAGAAGCGCATGTTCATCGGCACCCTTGCACTCGGCGTCCTTCTCTTCGCCGTGGCGGGTTGGACGGTCGACGGCGTCCGCTGGGCGTTCACACCGCTCCGCGCGGCGTAAAACCAACGGCCGCGTAGTACGGTTTGAGGCTGTGGAAGACGGCTACGACTACGACCTCCTCGCCATCGGCTCGGGCCCTGCCGGGCAGAAGGCGGCCATCCAGGCCGCGAAGCTCGGTCGGCGCGCTGCGATCGTCGAGCGGCGGACGATCGGCGGCGTCTCCGTCAACCGCGGGACGATCCCGTCGAAGACCCTCCGCGAGGCGGTCATCTACCTCACCGGGATCAGCCAGCGAGCCATCTACGGAGACAGCTACCGGCTCAAGGAAGACATCACCGTCGAGGATCTCGGGCTCAGGACCCGCCAGGTGGTGGAGCGCGAGGTCGACATCGTCCGCAACCAGCTCGCGCGGAATCACGTCCACGTCATCGACGGAATAGCCCGTTTCGTGGACCCGCACATGGTGGCCATCTCGGGCGGCGAGGAGCGGCGCATCTCGGCCGAGAAGATCGTGATCGCCACGGGGACACGGCCGCACCGGCCGAAGACCGTGGAGTTCGACAACAAGACGATCCTCGACTCGGACGGCCTGCTCCTGCTCGAACGCCTCCCGGCGTCGATCGTCGTTGTCGGCGCCGGAATCATCGGGATCGAGTACGCGTCGATGTTCGCGGCGCTCGGGACGAAGGTCACAGTGGTCGAGAAGCGCCACCGCCTACTCGACTTTGTCGATTCGCAGATCGCCGAAGGGCTCCAGTACCACCTTCGCGACCTCGGGGTGATGTTTCGCTTCGGCGAGGCGGTAACGGCCGTCGAGCGCCATGACGGCGCGACGATGAGCCTCCTCGAGAGCGGGAAGAGGATCCCTGCCGAAGTCGTCCTCTACGCGGCCGGCCGGCAGGGAGAGACGGGCGATCTCGATCTGAAGATCGCCGGTCTCGACGCGAACGAGCGCGGCTACATCGAAGTGGGGCCGGATTTCCGCACGGCCGTCGACCACATCTATGCGGCCGGCGACGTCATCGGCTGGCCGAGTCTCGCCGCGACCGCCATGGAGCAGGGTCGCCTCGCCGCCGCTCACGCGCTCGACCAGCCGACGCACTCCATGAGCGAGCTGCTGCCGTTCGGCATCTACACGATCCCGGAGATCAGCTACGTCGGCCGCAACGAGGAGGAGCTGACAGAGGCAGCCTGTCCGTACGAGGTCGGCATCTCCCGCTACCGGGAGCTCGCCCGCGGGCAGATCCTCGGCGACTCCTACGGGATGCTGAAGCTGCTCGTCTCGCTCGACGACCGGACGCTGCTCGGCGTCCACGTCCTCGGGACGAACGCGACCGAGCTCGTCCACATCGGCCAAGCGGTGATGGGGAACCACGGCACGGTCGATTACCTCGTCGACGCCGTCTTCAACTACCCGACGCTCGCCGAGTCCTACAAGGTCGCCGCGCTCGATGCGATGAACAAGCTGCAGGCGATCTCGACCCTCGCCGCCCGCGCCTGATGGCCGAGCTGCCGACCGGGACGGTCACCTTCCTCTTCACGGACCTGGAGGGGTCAACGGAGTTGGCCGCCCGGCTCGAAGACGAGTGGCACGGCGTCCTGGTCGAGCACAGACATCTCGTCCGTGCGGCGGTCAACGACGCCAACGGATCGGAGATCGACTGCCGGGGCGACGAGTTCTTCGTCGCCTTCGACGATGCGCGCGCAGCGGCCGAGGCGGCCGTGATCGCCCAGCGCTCGATGGCCGAGCACCCCTGGCCCGCGGACACGGAGCTTCGCGTTCGTATGGGGATGCATACCGGGCACGCGATCTACGCCGACCAGGACTATCTGGGCATCGACGTCCACCGTGCCGCCCGCATCTGCTTCGCCGGGCATGGGGGGCAGATCCTGATGTCGGAGGCGACGCAGACGCTACTGCCCAACGACCTCGAGCGCCGCGACCTGGGCTCTTACCGGCTGCGAGGCATCCCGGGCTCCGAACGGATCTACCAGCTCTTGGCGCCGGGCCTGGGGGACGATTTTCCAGCTCTCCGCTTCGTCGACCATGACGACGATCGTCCACCCGCCCTGCGCGTCGTCCTCGCCGACGACTCGGTCCTCCTTCGGGAAGGAATCGCTCTGCTACTCGAACAGGCCGGCTTCGAGATCGTGGGCCAGTCCGACGACGCCGACGATCTCCTGCGGAAGGTGGATGAGACCCTCCCCGACGTGGCCGTGGTCGACATCCGCATGCCGCCCGGCTACGGCGACGACGGGCTCCGGGCGGCGGAGACAATCCGGCAACGCCATCCGGGGACCGGCGTCCTTCTCCTCTCGCAGTACGCCGAACCCGCCTACGCCCGGGAGTTGATTGCCGACAGCCCCGAGAGGGTCGGCTACCTGCTCAAGGACCGGGTATCCGACCTCACCGGCTTTGCCGACGCGGTGCGCCGAATCGCAGCCGGTGAGGTCGTGCTCGACCCGGAGATCTCGCTGTAGCGGTAGGCGGCATACCGCTCCCGAGGCCGTCCTTAAGCGGCGACCTTCATACGTGCTTGCTCGACCTGCTCGTCCGGCGTTGCTTCCAGGTCCTGCAAGACCTTTCCGAGCAGGAAGAACGTCGGCGGCCAGAGGCCCACGAAGATGGCGAGCCTTTCCGCCCGTTGTCTAGCCTCCTTATTTGACTGGGCAGCGGACCGGCCCCAGAGCGAAAGCGCCCCGCCGATCGACGCCAGTCCAAAACTGTGTAGCAGCGTGCTGTTGATGCCGAGCTTCTTCAGTAGGAGTGCGACCTTCATAGGTGATCCCTTCCGTTGTGACGCGGCAGGAGAGAGGACCGCGATGCCGCCGCGACGGGCACCGCGGTCCGGGCTCGAGCGTGTTTAGAAGTCCCGAGTGCTCTCGTCGCAATGGGAGCTACCAGCCTTCGCCACGCCGCGGCTGACGATGTAGCCCGTCGCCACCACGCCGAGGATGAGCCAGGCTCGCGGAGCGTCGAAGTTGTCGGCGACTGCGGAAGCGATCAGGGTCGCCCCGATCACGCCGATCATCGCCCAAAACTCAGTGGTGAGCGGTGCCCACTTGGTTTCATCTCGACGACCGGTAAGGCGTGTCCCTGCCGACTCGGCTCTTTGCCCGACCGTCCTCTCCGTGATGTCACGAGTTGCCACAAGACCCCTTTCGTTGGTTGGTAGACAGGTCAGTCTCCCTCCACGCCAGGACTCGAAATGCCTGAGTCGAGGTATTAGCCGTGGTACGGCGGGCCGGGGGTCGGTGCGGTAGGCTCGGACGAAGTGTCCGAACCGGCCGATCTCGCCGAGCGGCTGCGCGAGCTGGC
>Ga0126313_10001826_pt1 | contig 11535 bp, 11 predicted proteins | sample Plot105A_FD_89954 | JGI IMG/M metagenome (GOLD analysis project Ga0126313, IMG submission 89954) | Serpentine soil microbial communities from UC McLaughlin Reserve, CA, USA - Plot105A | ecosystem: Environmental > Terrestrial > Soil > Grasslands | place: USA: UC McLaughlin Reserve, Lake County...
GGAGACACCTGCCTCGCCGACCGCTGCGTCGTCAAAGAGGACCGGATCACCGTGCCCGGCTCGCCCGGGGCGATGGTCATACGGGTGCCCGCGTCGAAGAACACCAGCGAAGGGAAGAACATTCACGTGCTGATCTGCGACGAGCTGCACGAATGGACCGAAGACAAGCATGAGAAGGTCTATACGGTCCTGACGAACGGCTTCGGCGCCCGCAGGCAGCCGCTCGTCATCCAGATCACGACCGCAGGCGACGACCTTGAGACGATCGCCGGCACGCAGTATCAGCGGGGCAAGATGCTCGAGGCAGGAGAGATCGACGACCCGCGCTATCACTTTAAGTGGTTCGAACCTTCGGCGGATTGCGACTGGACCGACATAGCTAACACGCGGCTGGCGAACCCGAGCTATGGCGTCACGGTCTACCCCGACTTCTTCGAAGACATGCTCACCAAGAAGGCCGAGCACGTCTACCGGCGCTACTTCCTCAATCAGTGGTTCACGGGCGAGAAACGATGGATGCGCCCGGGGCTGTTCGAAGCGCTCGCCCGCGACGTCACGCTGCAAGACGGCGACGAGATCGTGCTCGGCTTCGACGGCAGCTTCACAAACGACTCGACCTTCATCGTCGCCGAGCGCCTGCCCGATCATGCGCAGTTCGTGCTCGGCGGATGGGAGCGCCCATACGACGACTGGGGGCGTCCCGATCTGACGTGGCGGGTGCCGTGGGGGCAGGTCGAAGACGTGCTCATCGACGCCTTCGTGCGGTTCCGCTGCAAGGCGTTCGGCGCCGACCCCTACAGGTGGGAGCGGCTGCTGCAGCGGCTCGACCAGGCACGCGAAGGCATCACCGAAGGCATGCTCGGCACCTTCACCGCACCCCCCGAAACTAGCATCCCCCTTGTGATCAGATGGCCGACGACGAGTGCGCCCCGAATGGTCGCAGCCTGCAAGAAGTACCTCGACGACGTAGAAGACGAGCTGCTGCTGCACGACGGGGACGCGCGGCTCTTGCGGCACGTGGCAAACTGCACGACGAAGGAAGATCGTTTCGGACCCCGGATCGTGAAGGAGTCGAGCACCTCGCGGCGCAAGATCGACGCGGCGGTCGCCTCGCTGATCGCCCATGATCTCGCGACGACACCGCTCGACGACGAGCCGGAGCCCGATATCTTCCTGTTGACCGGCTGAGGGGGGCGCATGACGGAACGGGCAGGATGGGCCGGGGGCGAGCCGGTCCCGATGCGTCCAGACCCGGGCGTCGAGGTCGACGGCGTTGACTTGGCCGCACTCGCCGAGCGCGCCCGCGCACGCCGGCAAGCCCGAGCCCGCACCCTCCAGCTTGTCGAGTGGTTCGGTTTCGCCCTGATCGTGTTCGGCGTCGAGCTGCTCTTCGGCGTCGGATGGGCAGTGCTGGCGGCAGGCGTCGCCCTGGTCGTGAGCGCGAATGCTTCGTAACCTTGGGCAGCGCAGCGTCGAGCATGTGACCACGCTCGAGGCGCCCGAGGTGCCGATCACCGATCAGGCGCTCGCGGCATGGCTGGACGTGTCAAGCCTCACCGACGCCGGCATCACCGTGAGCGACGAGCGGGCGCTCAGCAAGTTCGTCGCCTACTACCGTGCCGTCTACCTCATCGCCGGCAGCATCGGCGGGTTGCCGATCATCACCTACCGGGGCAAGCCTGCCCCCGGGTCGCAGCGTGAGTTTGTCGACCCGCCGAGTGTGCTCGTCGACCCATGCCCGGCGCTCGAGCCGATCGTCTTTTGGGAGACGCTGCTGGCGCATCTGCTCACGGTCGGCAACGTCTTCCTCACCCCGACCCGCAACAGTTTCGATCAGGTTGTCGAGCTGGACTTCGTGACGGGATACGTCGAGCCCCGCAAGGTGAGCAAGGCGATCGACCCGCGCAGGCGCCTGTACGACGTCACCGACGAAGCTGGGCAAAAGAAGACGTACTCGTCGAATGACGTGCTGCACCTTATGGGGCCGTCGATCAATGGCATGTGGGGGCTGAGCCCGGTCGGTGTCGCCCGCAACGCCGTCGCCGTCGCCCTCGCCCAAGAACAGTATCAGGGCAAGCTCTTCGCCAAGGGGGCGATGCACTCGGGCGTGCTCACAACCGACGCGAACGTGTCGCCGCAACGCAAACGCGAGCTGATCAAGAACTGGCAGGAGACGTCGCACGGGCTGGAGAACGCCGGAGGTGTCGGCATGCTGACCGGGGGCGTCAGGTATCAGCCGCTCAGTATGGTGCCCGCCGATGCCGAGTTCATCGCCAGCCGCTACTTTCAGATCGAAGAGATCGGGCGCATGTTCGGCATCCCGCCCGACTTCATGGGCGTCACCCAAGGGACCAGCAACTACGGCACGGGCGTCGAGCAACGCGGGCTGCATCTTGTCACCTACGCGCTCATGTCGTGGCTGATCAGGCTCGAGCAGTTCATTTCAAGGCGCATGCTGCCCCGGGGCACAAACGCCGAGATCGTGCCCGATGGCCTGTACCGGTCGGACGTGCGAGCCCGCACCGAAGCCAGCGTGCGCCGGGTGCTGACTGGGCTCAGCAGCGTCAACGAAGAGCGGCTCGCCGAAGGGCGCCCACCGATCGCCGGGGGCGACGTCCGCTACATGCCGGCGAACATGCTGCCGCTCGGACCGGACGGGCTGCCGATCGCCGCCGACACCGACCAGGGCGACGAGGGCGAGCCCGGCGACGTGAACGACGTCGACGCCCAACCCGACCGGGTGAAAGTCACCTACGACATGGTTGAAGCACTCTTGAGCTTGGGGGGCGTAGATGGCAACGGGTCGCCGATCTAACCGCAACGCAGCCGCGTTCGCTGGACCGCAGCGTCGATTCTGGACGGCGCGTGATCTGCTGCAGCGGGGCGGCCGTCCGCCGAGCCTGCGAGCCGACGACGACGCCGACGACGCGAAGGGCGAGTTTCCCGATCCGGCATGGGCGAACACGGGCATCCCGACCCGAGGCCATTCGCTCGTGTTCGGTGTGCGCGAGCTGATCGGCGATCCCGAGTGGGGGTTCTACGAAGAGTTCAAGCCGGGCTCAACGAAGAAGACGATCGGCGAAGCCGACATTCGCCTACTTCAGAACCACGACCCGAACTTCTTCCTTGCTCGGACCCGCGCCGAAGGCGACGGCATGGGCACCTTCGACGAGCACAAGGAAGACTCGACGGGCCTCTACCACGAAGCGCGCATGCTGCCCACGACCTACGCCTACGATCTCGCGCTCGGGTTGCGAACTGGTGTCGTGTCGCAGATGAGTGTCGCCTTCTGGCCGATGAAGTGGTCGCTCGCCCGTGTCAACCAAGACGGCAGCGACCCAACCGGCGATGAGAAGGGGACGATGCTGCTCGTCACGCACGAAGAGATCGCCCTCTCAGATGAGAGCTACGTCACTTACCCCGCCTACGTCGACACCGACGCGAGCCTGCGTGTCGCCGGCATGGGCATGCTGCTCGACGCCGCCGGGCAGCGAACCGACCTGCACTCGCGGGCGGCATTGATCGAAGCCGTGCTCACGGGTACAGTCCGAGACGAAGCAGCGCCAGTGCTGCGAGCCGCGCTTACTGCACTCGTCGACCTGGCATCTGCCCCTGAGCCGGGCGAGCCCACTCGGGACACAAACCCCGGAAGCCGCTACGCCCGATCGCGTCTGCTGCTTGAGCTAGACCTTCGACGCCGGCAGCTCGACGCCTAGTGCTCTAGGGGGGCACACGTATGGACCTGCACGAGCGGCTGCGCGACGTCAACACGCGCAGCGCCGCACTACTGGGGCAGATCAACGCCCTCGTCGACGACGACAACAGCTACCGGGACGGTGTGCTCACCCCGGAAAAGCAGGGCGAATATGAGCGCATGAGCACCGACTTCGCCGCCCTGCGCTCGACCAAGGCGTCGCTCGACACGAGCCTGAACCTGCGGCAGCAGGCGAACGGCATCACGGTCGCGACCCCGGCTGAGACGCTCGCCCTTGGCGGGGCGACCGTGCAGGGCAGGGACGCGCCCGCCGACGACGACGAGCAGTATCGCGCCGTGTTCGGCAGGTGGGCGCAGAACGGCGTGAGCGAACTGCCCACCGAAGATCGCTCGTTCCTCGCCAACCTGAACGGGAATGCGCGGCTCGTCGAAGCCCGTGAGCAGGCGCGGGCGGCAGGTGTCGGCACCGGCGCCGGGGGCGGGTTCCTCGTGCCCCAAGGCTTCAGGCGCGATCTGGTCGTCGTGCAGAAGCAGTTCGGCGGCATGCTGCAGGTCGCCGAGCAGATCGACACCGACACGGGCGCCGCCCTGCCGTGGCCGACGAACGACGACACCGGCAACAAGGGCGCGATCCTCTCGGAGAACACGCAGATCACCGAGCAGGACGTGACGCTCGGGCAGGCGCAGCTCGGTGCCTACATGTACACGAGCAAGCTCGTCCGCGTGTCCTACCAGTTGCTTCAGGATTCCGCCTTCAACTTCGAGGTGTTCCTGCGGCAGCGGCTCGGCGAGCGCCTCGGCCGGGCCGAGAACGAGCACTTCACCATCGGCACCGGCTCGTCGCAGCCGCAGGGCATCACGGTCGGCGGCACCGTCCGCGTCACCCTGGCGACCGGCAACACGACCGGTTTCTCCACCACGGCGGTCGGCTACAACGCGCTCGTCGACCTGTTCCACTCGATCGACCCGGCCTACCGGAACGAGCGCACCCGCTGGATGATGCACGACACGACCGTGAAGGGGATCGTCAAGCTTGTCGACACGACCGGGCGCCCGATCTGGCAGCTTGGCATGACGGCAGGCGAGCCCGACTCGATCTTCGGACGTCCGATCACCTTCAACCAGGACATGCCGGTTCCTGCGGCGAACGCCAAGACGATCGCCTTCGGCGACTTCAACGCCGGCTATGTGATCCGGCTCGTCACGGGCGTGCTCAGTGTGCGGCTCGCCGAGCGGTACGCCGACTTCCTCCAGGTCGGTTTCTTCGCCTTCCAGCGATGCGACGGCATGGTGCAGAACGCGGCGGCATTCTCGCTGCTCGCGCAGAGCGCCACCTAAGAAGGGACGGGCGACATGGGGCAGCACGAAGAGCCGGACACGACGATGGGCTCAGGTGGGCTCAGGAACACGGCAGAGCGTGCTGCCCCGCCGCACCCGGGCAGTCGGCGGATCAAGGAACGCATCACGCCGCCCGGGGGCGCCACGATCGACGACGTGCCCGACAAGGCAGAGGGGGGCGACAGTGGCGAAGGCGAAGACGACGCCTGACGCGAGCAACCCGGGGCGGCTCGGGCGGGCGTTCGTGTTGCGCGTCACCGACCAAGGCACGCGCCTCGATCAGGCGCCCGACGAGCATGTGTTCTCTGCCCGATGGATCGAACGGGCACTCGCCGCCGGGTGGGCGAAGGTCACAATCGAGCTGACCCCCGACGCGGGCGACGGCGCCGTCTACACCCTGGCCGGCTTCGATCGGGTTGCCGAAGGCAGCGACCAGCCGAACCTCACGGCATGGCGCGCACGCAAGGGGGGCAAGCGTGGCTGACGGCATCTTCAACATCGCCAAGGGGCGGTTCGTGCACTGGGCGACCCTGCCCGCCGCCGCCGACGCGATCATCCTTGTGCCTCTGCTCGCAGCCGGGCTCGAAGCCGACGACACCCTGAACAACTACGACGACCTTTCGGCGCTGCTCGCCGCCGCCAACGATGAGGCGACCGGGGGCGGGTGGAACCGCAAGACGCTTTCGTCGGGCGTAACCGTGACCGTCGACGACACAAACAACCGAGTCGACGTTGACATACCCGATCAGACCTGGACGGCAGTGGCAGCCGCCAACAACACCGGCAAGCTGCTCATGTGCTACGACGGCGACACCGGGGCAGGCACCGACGCGAACATTCTGCCGCTCAGCTACCACGACTTCGCCGTCACCACAGACGGCACCGACGTGGTTGCGCAGATCGCCGCTGCCGGCATCGCCCGGGCAGCCTAGCTAGGGGCTTGCCGTGACGGTCGCGCACGACGCGACCAGCCTTAGCGCGATCTGGTCGACGGCGACGGCACAAACCGTCTCCCATGCCGGCGCCGCGTCCGGGGTCAAAGGCGTGTTAATCCGCGTCGTGCAGGGCGGCGGCGCGGGCGGCAACCAAGACGATCTTGGCGCGACACCGGTTGCCACCTACGGGGGGCAGGCGCTCGCCGAGATCGCCGACGTCGCAAACGCGGGCGGCGAACAGTCGCGAGTGTGGTTCTTCTTCCTCGGCTCAGGCGTGCCCCAAGGCACACAGACAGCCAGCGTCACCAGCAACGGCACCCACAGCAAGGCATACACGGTTACGACCCTGACCGGGGCGGCTGACCTTCTGGTCGACGTGGTGAACAACCTCACCCCCGGCATCTTCGCCAACCCTTCGCTAACGCTCGATTACACCGATGGGCTGGCGAGCTGGGTCGCCTACTACGCCCAGCACACCGGGCTCGCCGCCCCCGTCACGACCGTGCAGGCAGGGTCGACGCACGAGTTCGGCGCCGACTTCGGTCAGGACGGCGCCATGTGGGCGCGCAAGAGCGGCTCGGCTGGCACCTCGACAACGATGGGGTACACCGCCGCGTCCGATGACGTGAACGCGGTCGGCGTCGTCATCAAGGAAGGCGCCGCCGGGCAAACCAAGACGATCGCTCAGGCGCTCGAGACCGACACGGCGACCGCCCTCACCCGCCGCAAGCTCCGGGCGGTCGGGCAAGCCGTCGAGACGGGCACGGCGACCGCGATCACCCGGCAGAAGGTGCGCACCATCGGCCAGGCGGTCGAGACGAACACGGCGACGGCATTCACCCGCCGCAAGCTACGAACAGTCGCCCAGGCGGTCGAGACCGATACGGCGACGCCGTTCGTCCAGAAGACAGTGCGCACGATCGCCCAAGCGGTCGAAACCGACACGGCGACGGCATTCACCCGCCAGAAGTTCAGAGCAGTCGGCCAGGCGCTCGAGACCGACACGGCGCAGCCGATCACCCCGCCAGCCCCGCCGGGTATCAGCTATGTCGTCGGGGGCGAGATCGAGGGGCTCAGCAACGCCAGTGTCGCCAGCTACAGCCCCGATCAGTGGCCGAGCTTGCTCGCTGGCGACGTCGCCGTGCTGTATGTGGCGACGGGCACCACGGGTCCGCCGACGATCACCGTCACCGCCCCCGGAGGTGCCGCGTATGACGCCGGCACGCCGATCGACTCGGGCACGACACTGCGGCTGCAGCGCTTCATCCGCAAGATCGCCAGCGACGGCGAAGCCGCCCCGACGATCGCCTTCTCAATCAACTCGAACAGCAGTTGCGCCGGTTTCTCGCTGCGGGGCGTGCACCCGACGCAGATCGTCGACGTGACCGACACGACCGCCAGCAGCGGCGCCACCGCGACCAGCATCACCCTGCCGGCACTGTCCGTCGCGACCAACGGGGCATGGCTGGCGGTCGGCTATGCGTCGCGGGTTGCTGCCGCGCCCTACCCGAACTTGACCGCAGGCGCCGGCCACACTGAGCGGTCTCAGCGGGCGGCGTCGTCGACGGGCTCGGGCACGACAACTGCCGCCTACACCCGCACCGCCAACCCGGTCACGACCGCCGGGAACCCCTTCGACGGGGCGAGCTTCACCCACGACATTGTGGGCGGCGCCCGGCAGGTGATTGTGCACACGGCGTTGCGTCCGGCACCGGGCGGCGCCGGGCAAACCAAGGCGATCGGGCAGGCGACCAGCACCGAGACGGCGCAGGCGATTGTCCGGCAGAAGGTGCGCGCCGTCGCCCAGGCGCTCAGTGCTGAGACGGCGACGGCACTCGTCAGGCAGAAGTTCAGGGCGGTTGCCCAGGCGATCTCGACCGGCATCGCCCAGCCGATCACCCGGCGGAAGCTCCGGGCGGTCGGGCAGGCAGTCGAAGCCGACACGGCGACACAGATCGCCCGGCGCAAGCAGCGCACGGTCGGGCAGGCTGCGAGCACGGAGACAGCAACGGCGGTCGTCGGGCAGAAACGTCGCCCGGTCGCGCAGGCGCTCGAGGCGGACACGGCGACGCAGCTCACCCGACGCAAGCAGCGGGCGGTCGCTCAGGCGCTCGAGGCGGACACGGCAACGGCGGTCGGGCATCGCAAGATCAAGCAGCTCGCGCAGGCGCTCGAGACCGACACCGCCCAGCCCGTGACACGAAGCGGCGCCGCCAAGATCATCGCTCAGGCGCTCGAGACAGACACGGCAACCGCGATCGCACGGCGCAAGCAGCGGGCAGTCGGGCAGGCGACCGAAGTCGACACGGCGACGCAGCTCACCCGCCGCAAGATCAAGCAGCTCGCTCAGGCGCTCGAGACGGACACCGCGACACAGCTTGCCCGCCGTAAGACACGCACGGTCGCTCAGGCGCTCGAGGCAGATACGGCGTCGCAGCTCACCCGCCGCAAGGTGCGGCTCGTCTTGCAGGCGCTCGAGGCGGACACGGCGACGGCGCTCGTGCCCCCGGGCATCGTCCGCGTCATCGGTCAGGCGCTCGAGGTCGACATAGCGCAGGCGATCGTCGTCGTGCACACCATCGGGCGTGTGCTCGAAGTAGAAGGCGCCCTGAGCGTCGCCGGAGCAGTCGAAGGCGATCAGATGCCCGGGGCGGAAGTATCGGGGCTCAGCGGGGCTTCTGAGCCCCCTAGCGGGCAAGGTATGCTCGCCTTGGAAGTGTCCGGGGCGCAGAGCGCGGGGGGCTGACGTGGCAGACGAGACACGAGTGCTACCGGGCTCTGCCGTCTCGATCGTGTGGAATTGGCGGCTCGGCAGCGTCTCGACGGCGCCGAGCGACCCGCCGACCCGGGTAGCGATCACCCGCCCCGATGGCACCGCCCTGCCGGGGGCGCCGGCCACCGCGCCCAGCACCGCGAACGTGGCGGCACCGGGCGAGGTCGCCTTCGTGCTGCCCGCCCAAGCTGAGGTGACGCTGCTGAAGGTCGTTTGGACGGCGACGGTCGGCGGCACCCTGCGCAACGTGACAAGCTGGGTCGAAGTCGTCGGCGAACATCTGTTCGACCTGGCTGACCTGCGCACCTTCGAATGGGGCGGGTTCACCCAAGGCGCCGCCCCCCTCGCCGACACAGTTAAGTACCCGGACGCGAAGCTCGCGCAGGTGCGTGATCAGATCGCCGACGAGATCGAAGAGTTCACCGGGGCCGCGCCGATGGAACGCTACACCCGCGCGACCCTGTACCCCTCGGCAGGGTCGCGTCGGCTGCTGCTCGATAAGTACCTGCCCCGGCGGGTGCTGAGCTTGACGAACGGCACCGCCGTGTGGGCGCCGAACCTGCTCGCCGAACTTGCCCTCGGTATCACCGTCATCGAACAGCCGTACCGGGCCTTCAGCACACCCGTCGCCCTCGAGTACGTGCGTGGGCTTGAGCGGACGCCAGCAACAATCAGCGAAGCCGGCAAGAAGATCGCCATCATGAAGTTGCGCCCCTCGCAGGTGCCGCCCCGGGCGCTCAGCATCACCGACGAACGCGGCACGATGCAGCTCTCGGTCGCGAACTGGGACAAACGCCGGTACTACGGCGTGCCCGAGATCGACACCGCTCTGCTCACGATCGACGAGACAATCATGCAGAGCGTCTAATGCCGGGCGCATCCGCACCCGCGTTCCGTCGCAGCCTGCGCACCGCCCTGCAGGCAGTGGTCGCCGCCCTCCCTGCAGGCGACCCGCTCGAAGGCACCCTCGTGAGCACGCAGCGACTCACCCTCGAGCAGGCGAACGCGAAGGCGATCGGGTTCGCCGACGCCCGCACCATCGGCCGAGACGAAGGCCCCATGCGTGGAAGCGCTCGCCGCCAAGTCGAAGAGACAGCAATACAAGCAGGGGCGGTCGGTGTCACAACAAGCGCCCTCGATCAAGACGGGCTCGACCTGCTCGAAGACCTGGCATGGGCGCTGATCGCGATGGTTGAAGATGTACTCTCCACGGGTGAAGGCATCTTCGGCATCGACCAGAATCGGCGCCCGGCGATCCTGGCGTCATGGGTGGAAGAGCGCGGGGGGCTCATGCACGGCAGCGAACAGTCGGGGCAGTACGTGCGGATCGACTTCACGATCAGCTACGACGCGAGACTCTGAGGGGGCAGCATGCCGGAAGGGACCAAGGCAGGCGGCGAGCAGAAGACGCCGACACGGCTGATCATGTACGTCGGCGTGAGCGACTCCCAAGAGATCGCCGCCACTGGGCAGGTCGCAGAGTTCGGCGTGCCGCTCGAGGTTGCCGACAAGCCCCGCGTCGTCCGACATATCCTCGACGACCACGGCAACCGCTGGCAGGACGTCCGTTACCCGGGTGTCGCCGAGCAGCTCTTGCAGCGTGCCGACTTCGTTGAGCCGAGCGGCGACAAGCCGAACAAGACGGAGATCGACGAGGCAGCCGAGCAGGTGCGGGCGCTCAGCTACGCCGACACCCACGGCGAACGGCAGGCGCTCGAGCTAGCCGCCGAAGGCGTCCAGGTCGACGAGGTAGTGCACGGCGAACCCGGCTACGTGGTCGTCGAGCCCGGCACGTTCGTGGAGGGGGCAGGCGAGCCGCAAGAGCCGACCGTCGTGCCCGAGCAGGGGCAGCGCGACGTGCAGCCGAACCCGCCCGTGAACCTTCAGCCGCCGAGCCCGCAGGCGCAGACCGGCACCGACCCGGCGAGCGACGTGCAGGAAGGCGACGCCGACACCGAGCCGCAGCGGCAGCCGGGCAGGGCACGAACGCGACGCGGCACCACTTCGGCAACCCGCCGAGGTTGATAGCAAGGGGGGCATTAGATGGCATCGGGGCTTAGTTCACAGATCGGGTTCGTTGAAGAGAGTGTCTTCGGCACCCTGCCGGGGTCGCCGACGTGGCGGTTCTATGAGCTGCTGGCGACCGGGCTCGAGGGGCGGAAGAACGCGATCAACTCGGACGGCATCCGCCCGGGTTCGGCGCCGCTTCGGCTCGGGCAGCGCCGCGTCGTGTCGAGCCGCGACGCCGGAGGCGGCGGCAACCGCTTCGAGGTGCCGAACATCGGCTTCGGGCTGCTGCTCAAGCACATCATGGGCGGCACGATCACCTCGACGAACCTTGCCGGCACACCCGCCGCATGGTCGCATGTGTTCCCGCTGGCGACGGTCGACGGCAAGAGCCTCGACGTGCAGATCGGCGTGCCCCGCACCAACTCGGCCACCGTCGACGCTTACACCTACTACGGCGCCAAGATCACCGATGCCGAGTTCGCGATCGCCGTCGATCAGATGCTCACCTGCGAGCTGACGATGGACGCGCAGAAGGTCGACCGGGTGACGGCGCTGGCGACCGCCACCTACCCGACGCTCTCGATCTTCAACTTTGCCCAAGGCTCGCTCAGTGTCGGCGGCACGGCGCTCGCCAAAGTCACCAATGCTTCGTGGGCGCTGCATCGTGCCCTGAAGAACGACCGCTATTTCATTGGGTCGGCGGGGCTGAAAGACGAGCAGGTCGAGAACGACTTCGCCACCATCGACGGCAGGCTCAGCGTCGA
>Ga0126313_10001827_pt1 | contig 11533 bp, 11 predicted proteins | sample Plot105A_FD_89954 | JGI IMG/M metagenome (GOLD analysis project Ga0126313, IMG submission 89954) | Serpentine soil microbial communities from UC McLaughlin Reserve, CA, USA - Plot105A | ecosystem: Environmental > Terrestrial > Soil > Grasslands | place: USA: UC McLaughlin Reserve, Lake County...
CGCGCCGTGCGGCGGCAGCGCAAGGCGTTCGAGGAGCTGCTCGACGGGGCGCTCGTCGCCGTCGAGCGCGAGGGCGGCGTCCCATTCGCCGACCGCCGGCTCACGCTGCTCGCGCTGCTCGGCATGGTCAATCACGTGCCGCAGTGGTACCGGCCGCGCGGGCGCCTCGCGCCGGCCGAGATCAGTGCGGGGTTCTGCGGGCTGATCCTCGACGCGCGCGCAAGCCGACCGCCCTCATGACGCCGCCTCCGGAGCGCCGAAGCCTCCACCGCCGGGCGTCTCGATGCGCACGACGTCGCCGGCGGCGAGCGCCCGCGTCACCTTCGCGGGCAGCTCCTCGCCGTTGAGGAGGTTGCGCCCCGCCGCCCCCGGCGCGCCGCCCTCGGCGCCCAGCGGAGGCCGCTCCCGGCGCTCGGTCAGCAGCGAGAGGCGGCACGGCTCGAGCACCTCGAGCTCCCGGATGACCCCGTCCCCGCCGCGATACCGGCCGGCGCCGCCCGATCCGAGGCGCAGGCGGTACTCGCGCACGCGCAGCGGGTGGGCGAGCTCGAGCGCCTCGATCGGCGTGTTGAGCGAGTTCGACATCGCCACGTGCACCGCCGACGGGCCGTCCCCGTCCGGGGATGCGCCCTGCCCGCCGCCGATCGTCTCGTAGTAGGTGAACTCGCCGTTGCCGAACGTGACGTTGTTCATCGTCCCCTGTCCCATGGCGGGCACCGGCGTCGCCTGGCCCAGGGCGGCGAAGACCACGTCGGTGATCCGGCTCGAGGTCTCGGTGTTGCCCGCGACGACGGCCGCCGGCCGGCGGGCGTTCACCAGGCTTCCGGCCGGGGCGGTGACCGACACGGGCGCGAACGCCCCGCCGGACGCGAGGAGATCGGGAGCGGTGAGGCAGCGGACGACGTAGAAGCAGGCGGAGCGGGTCACCGCGAGCGGGCAGTTCAGGTTCCCTTCGTGCTGGGGCGACGTCCCGGCGAAGTCGATCTCGATCTCGTCGCCGGAGATCGTCACCGCGACCTGCAGCTCGAGCTCGCCGTCGATCGGCTCGAGCCGGTCGGTCGCCGTGTAGCGCCCGTCGGGCAGCTCGGAGATGGCCTGGCGCACGCGGTTCTCGGCGTACCGGTGGAGCTGGTCGGCCGCGGCCAGGACGGTCTCCCGGCCGTGGCGATCGCACAGCTCGGCGACGCGCCGCTCACCGAGCTGCTGCGCCGCGACCTGGGCGCGCAGATCGCCGCGCCGCTCGTGCGGGTTGCGCATGTTCGCCATCAGCAGCTCGAGGACGCCGTCGTCGAGCCGCGTCGGCGGGATCACCACGCCCTCCTGGTAGATCTCGCGCGACTCGCCCGGGAGGCTCGACGGCTCCATCCCTCCGACGTCCGCATGGTGGGCCCGCGTCACGGCGAACCCGAGCTCGGTGCGCGAGACCAGCGTGATGTCCGGCAGGTGCGTCCCGCCGGTGAACGGATCGTTGATGGCCCACATCTCGCCCGGCTGCGGAGAGCGGTCCATCACGGCGCGCACCGCCTCGGGCATCGCCCCCAGGTGGACGGGCATGTGATCCGCCTGGGCCACCATGCGCCCCGCGTCGTCGAACAGGGCGGTGGAGCAGTCGCGCCGCTCCTTGATGTTCGCCGAGAACGCGGAGCGCACCAGCGTCGCGCCCATCTCCTCGGCGACGGCGCGCAGGGCGCTGCCGATGATCTGGAGGCCGACGTTCACGACCGCTCCAGCACCAGCGTGCCGTGATCGTCGGTGGCGCCGGCCCACCCGGACGGCACCCAGCACGTCGCACCCTCCAGCTCCACCACGGCAGGCCCCTCGGTGCGCAGCGCCGGCCCTCCGCGGAGGTCGAGCGGGGGCGCCGGACGCGTCTGCGCCGTCCGGACCGCGACCACCTCGAGCGGCCGGTCGGGATCCGCGTACCCGTAGCGCTCGCGGTGGGCCGCGTGGAAGTCGGCGGCCACGTCGCCTCCGAGCGCCACCGACAGCTCGAACCCCTGGCCCAGATAGCGGACATCCGCCTCGCCCTCGTCGGGGAGGTCGGAGATCGCGTCGAGCGCGCGGACCTCCGAGCGGACGTGCTCGCGCCGCTCCTCGCTGGCGACGAGCCCGAGCGCGGACAGCACCCCTGCCGCGCGCGGAACCAGCACGGTCCGGACGCCGAGCTCGTCGGCGAGCTCGCACGCGTGCAGCGGCCCGGCCCCGCCGAACGCGATGAGCGCGAAGCTGCGCGGATCGGATCCACGTTCGACGGAGACCAGCCGGAGCGCGCGCAGCATCTCGGCGTTCGCGACCGCGATAGCGTGACCGGGGTCGACGTCGCCGAAGGCGCGCGCCGCGGCGTCCCGGTCCAGGACCAGCCCGCCGGGCAGCTCGCGGGGGAGCCGGCCGAGCAGCAGGTTGGCGTCGGTCACCGTCGGCTCGGTGCCGCCGCGTCCGTAGCACGCCGGCCCGGGCCACGCCCCCGCGCTATGCGGTCCCACGCGCAGCGCGCCGCCGGGGTCGACCCACACGATCGAGCCGCCGCCGGCGCCGACGGTCTCGATGTCGACCGTCGGGAGGCGGATCGGGAAGCCGGCGACGACGCGTTCGGTCGAGCGCGTCGCCTGGCCGTCCTCGATGAGGCAGACGTCCGTGGAGGTGCCGCCGATGTCGAGCGAGATCGCGTCCGGATGCCCGGCGAGCCGGGCGACGTGCGCGGCGCCGACCACCCCCCCGGCCGGGCCGGACACGAGGATCGTGGAGGGGTGCGCCGCGCCCTCTTCGAGCGACACCACGCCGCCCGACGACCGCATCACCAGGGGCTCTGGGAGATCGGCGTCGCGGCATGCGGCGGCCAGCGCGCGCAGGTAGCGAGCGGTCACCGGAGCGAGGTAGGCGTCGGCCACGGTCGTCGACGCCCGCTCGTACTCGCGGAACTCCGGCGCGACCTCGTGCGAGGCCACGACGTGCGCGTCGGGATGGCGGCGCCGCAGCTCGGCGGTCACCGCCTGCTCGTGCTCCGGGGCGCGGAACGCGAACAGCAGGCACACCGCGATCGCCTCGGCATCGATCTCGGGGAGCGTCGACAGGTCCAGCCGCTTCACGACCCCCTCGGGGCCGATCCGCTCCTCGACGCCGACGCACCGCTCCAGGGGGACGAGCGGCTCGGGCCGGTGCACGCCCGGGCGGTAGAGGCTCGTCCGCGCCTGGCGGCCGAGCTGGAGCAGGTGCTCGAAGCCGGCCGTGGTCACCAGCGCGGTCCGGGCACCGCGCCGCTCGAGCAGCGCGTTCGTGGCGATCGTCGTCCCATGCGTGAAGCGCTCGAGGTCGCCGGCGCCGACCGCCGCCGCGGCCTCCACCACCGCGTCCTCCTGCGCCGCGAGCGTCGGGACCTTCGCCACCGTCAGGCGGTCGCCCTCGACCAGCACGGCGTCCGTGAACGTGCCGCCGACATCGACGCCGAGCCGGCGGGCTCCGGGATCCATGTCCGGTCGCTGCATGGGCAGATCGTTCTACAACTCCACGAGTGGCGCGCACCGGGGGGCTTCGGCTCCGGCTTGAACTACCCTGGGGGGGTATGGTACCGTGACTACCCGCATACCCCATCACGGTATTTTTTCAGGGAGCCTTCCATGAGCGAGAACGGGAACACCCTCGAGTACACGGTCGACGGCATGACGTGCAACCACTGCGCGCTCTCGGTCACCGAGGAGGTCTCCGAGGTGTCCGGCGTCGACGCGGTCGACGTCGATCTCGCCTCCGGACGGCTCGTCGTGCGCGGCGACGTGACCGACGATGCGGTGCGCGCGGCGGTCTCCGAGGCGGGCTACGAGGTGGTCGCATGAGCGCCGGCCCCAAGCTGGCCGGGTTCGCGGTCGTGCTCGCCGCCCTGTTCGGCGGCGGCGCGCTCGCGGGCGGGCTGATCGACCCGGACGCGGAGGGCAGCGCGCCCTCCGCCGCAACCGAGGAGGCCGGTCACGGGCATGCGTCCTCGGCGACCGCCGAGGAGGAGACGACGACGCCGGCGGACGCCGACGAGGCGCCGGAGGTCCACGGCCTGGCCGTGGCGGACGCCGGCCTGCGCGTCGAGGTCGAGACGCCGGAGCTGCGCCGTGGCCGCGAGGAGACCGTGCGGTTCCGGATCGTCGGCGACGACGGCCGGACGGTGCGAGACTTCGACGTCACGCACGAGAAGCGCATGCACCTGATCGTTGTCCGCCGCGACCTGACCGGCTTCCAGCACCTGCACCCGCAGATGGCGGCCGACGGCACCTGGAGCGCGCCGGCCGAGCTCGCCGACGCGGGGTCGTACCGGCTGTTCGCCGACTTCTCCCACGAGGGCGAGGCGGTGACGCTGGCGTCCGACCTGCGCGTCGACGGTCCGGCCGACCTGCAGGCGCTCCCGGCTCCTGAGCCGACCGCGACCAGCGACGGCGGCTACGACGTCCGGCTGGACGCCGATGCCCCGCGCGCGGGTGTGGAGACGGAGCTGCGCTTCTCGATCACGCGCGACGGCGAGCCCGTCCGGACGGAGCCCTACCTCGGCGCCGGCGGTCACCTGGTCGCGCTGCGCGAGGGCGACCTGGCGTTCCTGCACGTCCATCCCGCCGACGACGGGGTCGCGTTCGGGGCCACGTTCCCGAGCGAGGGCCGCTACCGGCTGTTCCTCCAGTTCCAGCACGAGGGCCGCGTCCAGACGGTCGCCTTCACGCAGGAGGTCGGGCGATGAGCGCCACCGACCACGTGGAGCTGCCGATCACCGGCATGACGTGCGCGTCGTGCGCGAACCGGATCGAGCGCAAGCTCAACAAGCTCGACGGCGTCTCGGCGTCGGTCAACTACGCGACCGAGAAGGCGACGGTCGAGTACGACGGCGGCCTCGTCGAGCCGGAGCAGCTGGTCGCCGCGGTCGAGTCCGCCGGCTATCGGGCGGTGCTGCCGTCCGACCGGCCGGACGACGTCGCGAGCGAGGACGAGACCGCCCCGTTGCGGCAGCGCCTGGTCGTCTCGGCGCTGCTGACGCTGCCGTTGCTGGTGCTGACGATGATCTCGCCGCTGCAGTTCGACAACTGGCAGTGGCTGACGCTCACGCTCGCCGCACCGGTGGTCGTCTGGGGCGCCCTGCCGTTCCACCGCGCCGCCTGGGCGAACCTCAAGCACGGCACCGCGACGATGGACACGCTGATCAGCCTCGGCGTGATCGCGGCGTTCGGCTGGTCGCTCTACGCGCTGTTCCTCGGCGACGCCGGCGACCCCGGCATGCGCATGACGTTCGACCTGATCCCCGACCGGGCCGGCGGCACCCACGAGATCTACCTCGAGGTCGCCTCCGCGGTGACCGTGTTCATCCTCGCCGGACGCTACTTCGAGGCGAGCGCGAAGCGCCGCGCCGGCGCGGCGCTCACGGCGCTGCTGGAGCTCGGCGCCAAGGACGTCGCGATCCTCGACGACCGCGGCGGCGAGCGTCGGGTGCCGGTCGAGCAGTTGCAGGTCGGCGACCGCTTCGTCGTGCGACCGGGCGAGAAGATCGCCACGGACGGGATCGTGGAGGAGGGCTCCTCCGCGGTGGACCAGTCGCTGTTGACGGGCGAGTCGGTGCCGGTCGAGAAGCAGCCGGGCGACGACGTCGCCGGCGCGACGGTCAACGCCGGCGGCCGCCTCGTGGTCCGTGCCACCAGGATCGGCTCCGACACGGCGCTGTCGCAGATCGCGCGGCTCGTGAGCGACGCCCAGACGGGCAAGGCGCCCGTGCAGCGCCTCGCCGATCGGGTGTCCGGGATCTTCGTGCCGGTCGTGATCGGCCTTGCGGTCGCCACGCTCGGCTTCTGGGTCGGCGCCGGCGAGGGCGTGACGTTCGCGTTCACCGCGGCGGTCGCCGTGCTCATCATCGCCTGCCCCTGCGCGCTGGGCCTCGCGACGCCGACCGCGCTGCTGGTCGGCACCGGCCGCGGCGCACAGCTCGGGCTGCTGATCAAGGGCCCCGAGATCCTGGAGTCCACGCGCACGGTCGACACGATCGTGCTCGACAAGACCGGCACGGTCACGTCCGGCCGCATGAGCCTGGTCGACGTCGCGGTCGACGGAGACGCCGATCGCGAGGAGGTGCTGCGACTCGTGGGCGCGCTCGAGGACGCCTCCGAGCACCCGATCGCGCAGGCGATCGCGCGTGCCGCGAAGGAGCGCGGACCACTGCCCGCGGTCGAGGGGTTCACCAGCCGCCAGGGGCTCGGCGTCGAGGGGATCGTGGACGGCCACGGCGTGGTCGTCGGGCGCCCCGCGCTGCTGGCCGACTGGGCGATGCGCCTCACGCCCGCGCTCGAGGCCGCCAAGGCGGAGGCCGAGCGACACGGCCGGACCGCGATCGCCGCCGGCTGGGACGGACAGGCCCGCGCGGTGCTCGTCGTCGCCGACACCGTCAAGCCGACGTCCGCGGAGGCGGTCGCGTCGCTGAAGGCGCTCGGGCTGCGGCCCGTGCTGCTGACCGGCGACAACCGCGCCACCGCGCAGGCGGTCGCGGCCGAGGTCGGGATCGACGAGGTGATCGCCGAGGTGCTGCCGTCCGACAAGGCCGACGTGGTCCGGCGCCTGCAGGGCGAGGGGCGTGTGGTGGCGATGGTCGGCGACGGCGTCAACGACGCGCCGGCGCTCGCGCAGGCCGATCTCGGCCTCGCGATCGGCACCGGGACCGACGTGGCGATCGAGGCGTCGGACCTGACGCTCGTGTCCGGCGATCTGCGGGCCGCGGCGGACGCCATCCGGCTGTCGCGCGCGACGCTGCGCACGATCAAGCAGAACCTCGGCTGGGCGTTCGGCTACAACGTCGCGGTCCTCCCGCTGGCTGCCGCCGGACTGCTCAACCCGCTGCTGGCCGGGCTCGCCATGGCGTTCTCGAGCGTCTCCGTCGTCGCGAACGCGCTGCGGCTGCGCCGCTTCCGCTCGCAGCACGGCGGTGGGAGCGAGCGCCCGGCGGCCGTACCCGAGCTGGCGGAGACGAACGCAACGACCGCTACCGACGAGGTGACCACCTGACGCGAGGCAGCGCCTGCCCGACGGGCGGCTCAGGCGTGCTCGACGACGCCGCCGTCAGGGGAGCCCTTGCGAGCGGGCGACTCCCCGTCGAAGCTCGCGTGGTAGGTCGCGACCATGTCGTCGTCCGCGTGGCCGTTCGCGTCAGCGCGCCGGAAGCGATCGCGTACCGCGGCGGCGACGTCGAGCCGGACGCGCGCGGCCTCGGCCGCCTCGGCGATCAGATCGGCGTCCTTCTCGGCGGCCCGTACGGCGAAGAGCGGTGAGAAGTCGCCCTCGAGGATCGCGCTGGACTTCAGCTGGGCCCAGGGGTTGTCCAGCGGTCCGCCGGCGATCGCCGCTTGGAAGCGCTCGGGGTTCACGCCGAGGCCCTGCGCCAGCGCGACCGCCTCTGCGCTGGCGGTGGTCAGCGCGAACAGCCAGCCGTTCACGACGAGCTTGAGCGCCGTCGCCGCGGTCGATCCCGCGGTCTGGTCGAGCCACTCGGTCCGCCGTCCGAGGACGTCGAAGACCGGCGCCAGGACGGGCTCGGCGCTCGCCGGTCCGGCGGCGTAGATGAGCAGCTCGCCCTTCTCGGCCAGCGGCCGGGCACCCTGGACCGGGGCGTCCACGAAGACGACGTCGCGCTGGCCCGCCAGCTCGGCGAGGCCGGAGACATCGTGGAGCCCGAGGGTGCTCATCTCGGCCCATACCGCCCCGGAGCGCAGGTCTCCGGCAGCCGCCCCGAGGACATCGCGTACCGCTGCTCCGTCGAAGAGCGAGGTGAGCATGATGTCGGCGGCTGCGACCGCCGCGCCGGGCGACCCGGCGACCGTGGCGCCGTCGCCGGCAAGCGCCTCGGCCTTCTCGGGGGAGCGATTCCAGGCCGTCACGTCGAACCCGGCGCGCAACAGGTTCCTTGCCATCGCCGAGCCCATCGCGCCGGTCCCCAGTACGGCGACGCCGGGCTTCCGCTGCGAGTCGTGCGAGCTCATCTTACCTCCTAGGTTCGAATAACCTCGTACCTAGGCAAGGTACCATAACGCTCGTACCCTCAGTGAGGCATGACCCACCGACTCGACAGCCCTCCGATCGACGAGGTCGACCTCGGCGCCGTGCTCCAGGCGCTGGCCGATCCGCACCGGCGCCGGGTGGTGCTCGAGCTCGCGCGCGCGCCGGATGAAGAACGGGCGTGCGCGTCGTTCGACCTGCCGGTCGCCAAGTCGACGCGCACCTATCACTGGCGCGCGCTGCGCAAGGCCGGCTTGATCCACCAGCGCGACGCCGGGAACGGAACCTTCCTCCGGCTGCGGCGACAGGACCTCGATCGACGCTTCCCGGGTCTGATCGACACCCTCGCGCGGCTGTCCGACGACGATTAGCCGGGCGGGAGGGCCGGCGCCGGGAAGTCGAGGTCGGGCCGCGCCACCAGGCTGAGCCCGCAGCGTGCGCCTCGTCGTGGACCGCGTCGGCGACGTTCCCGTGGATGCGCAGCAGCCGGCTCGCTGAGGTAGCGCCGGACCGCGTGCTTGTGCTCGACGGCGTCGGCGGCGCGCTCAGGCTGCGGTGGTGACCGACTCCGGGCGCCGCTCCACCGCCGGCTGGTCGGGGCGGCCTGGGATGAGCAGCACGGCAAGCGCCGCGACGATCGCGCCGATGCCGCCCACGAGGAAGGCGAGCTCGAAGCCGGCGCTCTCGAACAGCCCGTTCCAGAGCACGTGCGCGGCGACGATGCTGCCGGCCACCTGCGATCCGACGGCGCCTCCGATGTTCCGCATGATCGTGTTGACGCCGGTGGCCTCGCCGGTCTCGCGCTCGCTGACCGCGTCGACGATGAGGTTCGGGATCGCCGCGTCGACGGCGAGCTGGAGATCGAGGCGAGCATCGAGGCCGACCACCGCGACCTCGGGATGACATGGAGCCCGATGGGCATCCTGCGCGCGCCGAGCAAGCTGATCGTGCGCGGCCGCCTGATCCCGGCCTGAGCCGCAGACGGCCACCCGGCCGCCGGCTGCCTACTCAGCCTGCCGCAGGCTTCGGTAATGGGCCCGTTGATCATGGTCGAGGTGCTCGATCGCGTCACGCAGACCACGCCGCGGCATCCTCGCCGCGTGTCGGTCCAAGAACGCCAGGAGGCGCGGCCGATCATGCTTGCCCGCCTCGCGCAGCATCCCACCGGTGACCGTCTGAACCATCTCGTGCTCGTCCTCGACGAGGATCTCGGCGAGCGCGAACGTGTCATCGAGCTCACCCTTGCGGATGAAGTGCAACGTGCTGAACATCGCGATGCGGCGCTCCCACCAGTCCTCCGAGCGCGCCAGCTCGTAGAGGACGTCCCGTGGCTTGTCGAACAGGTAGCCGCCGATGACGTGGTGCGCGCTGACATCGACAAGATCCCAGGTGTTGATCCTGTCGGTGCGTCGCAGGTACAGCTCGAAGAGCTCCTTCCTGCGCGTCTCGGGCGTCCGCTTGCGCGTGGCCTGCTTGCCCATGATGCTGACGGCGCCCACCCTCGCCTCGTGACTCTGGGCGTCGAGCAGCTTCTCCAGCTCGTCGGGCTCCATCCCGACGAACTCCGCGGCCAGGTCGAACACCTGCCGCATCCGCACCCGCTGACCCCCTGACGCCAAGGCGGTCAGCCTCTCGACGAACGCCGCGGCGCTGAGCTCGCTCGGCATCTTCAGACGCCGGCCGCGATCTCCTGCAGCGTCCACGTGTTGCCGTCCGGGTCGCTGAAGCCCGCGTACTTCATGCCTCCCTGGTTCTCGACCTCACCCATCCCGACGCCGCGGGCGGCGAGCGTGTCGCGGGACTCGGCGATGTCGTCCACGACCAGGTGCAGTCCCCTGATCGAACCGGGCTGCATCGCGATGAACGGCAGCCCCTGCCCGAGGACGATCGAGCACGCCGAGCCCGGTGGCGTCAGCTGGACGACCCGCACGCCGTCCTGGGGCTGAACGTCATGGTCGACGTCGAATCCGAGCTTGCCGGCGTAGAAGTCCTTGGCGCGGTCCATGTCGGATACGGGCACCGGCACGAGCTCGAGCTTCAGGTCCATGGGAGTTCCTCCTTCGTCGGGATGTCGGGTCGCGACCAGGTATTACGCGCATGCGAGCCCGAATGGCTCGACGATGGCCGGCGACTCGCCGGCGGGCAAGCGATTCGACGAGCTTCGAAGCGTTTGCCTCCTGTCCTCTGAGGCGTCGCCCGTTCGTCTGTGACCAGCAACGACGAACGAGAAAGGAGCGAAGCTCATGCAGGCAGGAAGCAGGATCGCGGTGGCCGGGGCGACCGGCAGGGTCGGGCATCACGTCGTCGAGCTACTCGAAGCCGCGGGGCATGACGTCGTCTCGATCTCGCGCTCGCGCGGGGTCGACGTGATCACGCGCGACGGCCTCGAGCAGGCCCTGGCGGGCGCGGAGTGCGTCATCGACGTGTCCACGGGGCCCTCGCCCGATCAGCAGGCGGCCACGGAGTTCTTCACCACCGCCACCCGGAACCTGCACGAGATCGGCGAGCGCGCCGGCGTGCGGCGACTGGTGGTCGTGTCGATCATCGGGTGCGATCGCTTCACCGCGGGCTACAACGTCGCGAAGGTGGCCCACGAGCGGGCAGCGCTGTCGGGCCCGGTCCCGGCACGCGTGCTTCGCGCGGCGCAGTTCCACGAGTTCGTCGCGCAGCTCCTGGAGTGGGGGAGGCGGGGGGACGTGTGCCACGTGCCGACGATGCGGACGCAGCTCGTCGCCGCCCGGACGGTCGCCCAGGCACTGATCGACCTCGCGACCGCTCCCGAAGAGGCGCACGCGGAGGGTTCGCCCATCCCGGAGATCGCCGGGCCGCGCGAAGAGCGCCTGGTCGACATGGCGAGGCTGCTCGCCGCTCGGCGCGGTGACCCCGTGCGGATCGAGGCCGTGAGCGACGGCGAGGACCCCGACCGCGAGCTGTTCGAGACGGATGGCCTGCTGCCGAGCCCGCACGCCGTCCTGGCCGGTCCGACGTTCGAGCAGTGGCTCGACTCCACCTCCTGACGTTCCGCGGGGAGGCGTGTGCGGGACATGCCGCCGATCCGGCACGGCGGGGCGAGCGTCCGACTCCACGAGTTCGCCACCGCGACCATCGCGGTGGCGATCTCGCCGTTCCCGACGCTCGGGATGCTCACGTTCGATGCCGTTCAGGGCGCGGCTGGCCTCGGCACGCCGCGTCGGCTCAAGCGCGTCATCCGCTCGCACCTGCGCCGGCGGGACGTCGAGGCCCTCGGCCCGTTCACGGGCCGCGCCTCGCTCCCGCCGTCGCTGATCGGCGAGCGAGTTGCCGCACCGCTCGGGCTCGCGAGGATCCTGTGTGGCGATCCCCGTCCGGGCATCACGACCCTCGACGAGGAACTCGACGCGGTCGTCGCCATCGACCCCGGCGCGTTCCTCGAGGCCGTGGAGGACTGCGCTCGAGAGAGCGCGAGCACTGCCTGGAGGGCCGTGCTCGCCGATCCGTCCGGGTGGCTTCGCGCATACGCGAGCGCGCTCCGCCGAGCGTGGCGCGGCGTGGAGCC
>Ga0126313_10001828_pt1 | contig 11531 bp, 9 predicted proteins | sample Plot105A_FD_89954 | JGI IMG/M metagenome (GOLD analysis project Ga0126313, IMG submission 89954) | Serpentine soil microbial communities from UC McLaughlin Reserve, CA, USA - Plot105A | ecosystem: Environmental > Terrestrial > Soil > Grasslands | place: USA: UC McLaughlin Reserve, Lake County...
GCCCTCCGCGTTGATCCGCTGGACGTAGTGCCACAGCTCCAGGCGCAGCTCGACGTCGACGCCCGCGGTCGGCTCGTCGAGGATCAGCAGCGGCGGGCGGTGCATGAGCGCGCGCGCAAGGATCAGGCGCCGCTTCATGCCGCCCGAGAGCGTGCGCGTGCGGTCGTCGCGCTTGCCGGTCAGCGAGAACGTCTCGAGCAGCTCGGCCGTGCGCTCGCGGCGCTCGTGGCGCGGCATCCCGAAGTAGCCGCCGTGGTAGTCGAGCGTCTCCGCGACGGTCAGGAAATGGTCGAGGTTGGGGTCCTGCGGGGCCAGCCCGACCGCGGAGCGCGCCGGCTCGTAGTGCTCGACGGCGTCGTGGCCGAAGATGCGGATCGTGCCGCCGGACGGCATCGCGAGCCCGGTCGTGCAGTGGATCAGCGTCGACTTGCCCGCGCCGTTGGGGCCGAGCAGGCCGAAGAAGTCACCCTGCGGGATCTCGAGCGAGACCCCTCTGAGGGCCTCCGTGCCGGTGGGGTAGACCTTCGAGAGGTCCTCGATCTGCAACGCCGCCGCGTCCATGCCCCTCCCATGCTGACACGCCGTTCTCAGGCGTCGGCGGGCCGGAAGCGCAGCACCACGAGCGGCTCGTCGTCGGTGAGGCGCCAGTCGGGCTCCTCCAGCAGAGCGGCGACCTGCTCGCGGCAGCGGTCGTAGTAGTCGCGCTGGGCCTCGCGCCACGCGTCGGGACCCACGCCCGCCTCGTGCTCCTCGACCGAGCCCGCGTCGACCTCGCCGAACGGCATCACCGCGATCCGCACGACCTCGACCGTCCCGTGGCGGCGCCCGCGGTGATCGATAACCGGCAGGCGCTGGCCGATCTTCGGCGTGCCGCCCTCGAGCTCCCACTCGCGCGCGAGCGAGATCGAGGCGGTCTTCTCGCCCGAGAGCACCTTCGCGATCATCTGCGCGCCGGCGCCGTCATCGTCCTCGTGGCCGAACTCCAGGAACGGCTCGCGCGCCGTGCGCCACGGGGCGAGCGGGATCCGCGCGCGCAGCCGCGTGCCCGCGCCGGCCGGGCTGATCACGTCGAGCGTGCCGCCGAGCGCCTCGATCCGGCTCACGAGCCCGGCCAGGCCGGAGCCCGCCGAGGCGTCGGCGCCGCCGGTGCCGTCGTCGGCGACCTCGGCGACCACGCGGCCGGGGTCCTGGGTGACCTCGACCAGCACGCGCGACGCGCCGGCGTACTTGACCGCGTTCGAGAGCGCCTCGCTGACGAGGTAGTAGATCGTCGTCTCGACGGGCTCGGGGAGCCGCCGGTCAGGCAACGCCACGACCTCGACCGGGATCGGGCTGCGGCCGGCGAGCGCGGCGAGGGTGGGCTCGAGCCCGTACTCGGTCAGCCCGGCCGGGTGGAGGCCGCGCGCGAGCTCGCGCAGCTCGGCGCCGGCGGCGCGGGCTTCCTCGCCCGCGTGGCGCAGGTGCTCGGCGGCCTGCTCGGGATCCTGCTCGAGCTTGCGCCGCGCCAGCTCGATCCGGTGACCGAGCACGATCATCCGCTGCTGCGCACCGTCGTGCAGGTTGCGGCCGATCTTGCGGCGCTCCTCGTCCGCGATCGACACGAGGCGGGCGCGCGAGGCGGCGACCTCGCGCTCGCGGGCGCGCAGCGCGGCCTCGTGGCGGCGGCGCTCGATCTCGGCGCCGGCGCGCGGCGAAGATGCGCAGCACCGCGACCTCCTCCTCGCCCGCGACGAGCGGGTGCGCGGCCATCACGCCGAGGTAGCCGAGCCGGGCGCCGTCGCTGCCGCGCACGACGATCGCGAGGTAGCCGTCGAGCCCGTGGCGGGCGACGAAGCCGTCGCGCGGGAACGCCTCCTGGGTGCCGCTCGGGAGCGTGACGACGTCGCTGTCGCCGGCCAGCTCGCATGGGGTGCCCCGGAGCGGGAAGCGCTGCCCCTCGGCCAGCTCGACCCCGTCGCGGCCGTGCGCGGCGAGCACGATCGCCTCGTCCCAGCCGCCCGGCTCGACCTCGGCGGCGAACGCGATCTCGGCGTCCAGCGCCTCGGCCACGTGGCGCACGAGCGAGCGCAGGAACGCGGTGCCGACGGACGCGGCGGTGCCGGCCGCGATCGTGCGCAGCAGGTCTGGCCCGGCAGGGCGGGAGGTGACGGCGGGAAGCGAGGACACGGCGGGGAGAGGAGCCATCGTAGAGGCGAATCTCCCCGCCGGAGCGGATCACGCTCGCAGGTCGCGCCTTCTCCGGTTGAGCTCGTCGAGGACGTCCTCGACGTCGATCCCGCCCGCCCGGGCGATCTCGGCCGGCGTGGGCGTGCGCCCGAGCCGGCGGCGCAGGACCGGCACGCCGCGCGCGAGCACGAGCGCCGCCGCGGGCCCGCGGGCCGCCTCGTGCGTGTGCATGTCGCGTGCCATCTGGCGGATCGCCGCGGCCACGAGCGAGTCGCGCGCCGGGATGTCCAGCGGCGTTCGATCGTGGAGCTGTTCCTGGAGCATGTGGCCGGACCTCCCGTGGTGGACGACGACGTCGCCGGCGGGGGTTGGGCCGGTGCGGAGGTTCCTCTACCCGAGCAGGTCCTCGACCACACCCATGAGCGGCCTGCGGGTGTTTCGTGCCTGACGCCTGAGACGCTCGAACGCCTCGTCGGCGGAGATGCCATGGCGCTCCATCAGCACGCCCTTCGCGCGCTCGATCATGGCCCGGCGGTCGAACGCGCCGAGCAGCGCGCGGAACTGCCGGAAGCGCTCGACCGCGATGTCGATCCCGCCGGCCAGCTCGGTCGGATCGGTCGAGTCGAGGTGCGCGAACACGCCGTGCCGCGCCGCCGCCGAGAGGAAGTCGCGGCTCGGGCTCCCGGCGAGCAGGCACACCGGGCAGGTCGCCTCGTCGACGATCTCGCGGATCAGCTCGAGCGCGTGCTCCTTGTCCTCGTGCAGCGCGACGATCGCCAGGTCGGGCGAGTGCTCGTGCGTGGCCCGCGCCGTCTCGCCCGGCACGACCTCGAGCGCGATCACCTCGTGCCCGATCTGCTCGAGCGCGTCGCCGACCGGCTCAAGGGCTGCCCGGCTCTCGTCGGCGACGAGCACCCGCAGCCTTTCGTTGCCCGCTCCGCCCACCGCCGCCTCAGCGCACGCCAGGGAGCCGCTTGAGGATCCGCAGCGAGAGCGTCATGACGCGGCCCCAGAGGCCGTAGGGCATGCCGCGCGGCGGGGCGATCGGCAGCAGCCGCTGGACCGCCACCGTCTGCGCCTCCGTGTACTTGAGGATCCCGTCGGCGCCGTGGCGGCGGCCGAGCCCGGACGCCTTCATGCCGCCCATCGGCGCGTCGACCGAGGCCCATGCGGCCGCGTAGCCCTCGTTGACGTTGACCGTGCCGGCGCGCAGCCGCGTCGCGAGCGCGCGCCCGCGGCCGGTGTCGCGCGTCCATACGGAGAAGTTCAGCCCGTACTCGGAATCGTTGGCGCGCGCGACGACCTCGTCGTCGCTGGCGAAGCGCGAGACGGCCGCGACCGGCCCGAACGTCTCGTCGCGGAAGAGGGTCATGCCCTCGCGGGTGCGCTCGAGCAACGTGGGCTCGAAGAAGTACGGCCCGAGGTCCGGGCGCGCCTTCCCGCCCGCGAGCACTGTCGCGCCCTTCGCGACCGCGTCCTCGACGTGCCCGGTCACGGTGTCGAGCTGCGAGCGCGAGATCAGCGAGCCCATCGAGGCGCCGAAGTCGAGCGCCGGCGACAGCTTCATCGCTCGCACACGCTCGGTCAGGCGGCGCGTGAACTCGTCCGCCACCGCCTCGTGCACGAACAGCCGCTCGATCGAGATGCAGAGCTGGCCGGCGTTGGAGAACAGCGCCCGCTCGGCGCCCTCGACCGCGCGGCCGAGATCGGCATCGTCGAGCACGATCATCGCGTTCTTGCCGCCGAGCTCCATCGAGGCGCCGATCAGGTTGCGGCCCGCCCGCTCGGCCACGGTGCGACCGGTCGCGGTGCTGCCGGTGAACATCACGTAGTCCGAGCCGTCGATCAGCGCCGGGCCGAGCTCGGAGCCGGAGCCGGTGACGACCTGCACGAGGCCCTGTGGGAGCCCGGCCTCCTCGAGCAGCGCGAAGCCCCAGAGCGCCGTGAACGGCGTCTGGCTGTCGGGCTTGATCACGACCGCGTTGCCGGCCGCCAGCGCGGGGACGGCGTCCGAGACGCTGAGCGTCAGCGGGTAGTTCCACGGCGCGATGATGCCCACCACGCCGAGCGGATGGTGGTGCTCGTAGGCGGCGGTCAGCAGCGGCAGCGCGCCGCGGCGGCGGCGCGTGGCGAGGTGCGTCTCGGCCGTGTTGGCGTAGTAGCGCGCCACGATCGCGACGTCGAGGACCTCCTCGAGCGCGTGCCGGCGCGCCTTGCCGGCCTCGACCTGGATCAGGTCGAGGGCCTCGTCCTGGCGGGCGAGCACGAGGTCGTGGAAGCGGCGCAGCACCGCGCGGCGCTCGGAGAACGGCGTCCTCGCCCACGCCTCCTGGACGATCCGCGCCCGCGCGATCGCGGCGGTCACGTCCTCGGGCGAGCACTTCGGCACGCATCCGAGCAGCCCGCCGCTGAACGGCTGCTCGACCTCCATGTGCTCACGCGGACCCTCCGTCCGCACCCGCGCGGCGAGCGCCTCGAGCTGCGCGGAGGAGACGCGATCGGACGGGATCCTCGTGGCGGTGGGCCCGCTGCCGGGAGTGGTCGGAACCTCGGTCGTGCTCATGGTCAGGATCCTTCCACGTCGGACCTTGACGCAACCCCGGCCGTCCGGGGAGCATCCGCCGCCTCCCTACATGCCGTTCACCCGCCGCACCCTCCTCGCCCGGGCCGCCCAGGCGTCAGGCGCCGCCGTCGCCGCCTCCGCCCTCCCCGGAACGGGGGGTCTCGCCCGCGCGGGCGCGCCGGCGGTCGAGGTCGCCCCGTGGCCCGCGCTGCAGCTGCCCGACCCGCCGCTGCGCGCGGCGGACTACCTCGGCGTCGCCGACGAGGCCGTGCGCCGGCTGGACCGCACGTGGGTGCCAGAGGAGCGCGCCTACAGCGCCGGCGGCGGCGGGATCGACTCGATCTACAACGGGGCGATGCTGACGATCCACGCGAGCGCGGCCGAGCGCGGCTACGACGGGCAGTCGCGCAACGACGAGCGGGCCCGGCTGCTGGCCGCGCGGCTGCTCGAGTCGCCGCCCTACTTCGACGGCGCCACGCTGCCGCACCCCGACAAGATGTTCCACACGCCGGGCTGGGTCGGCAACATCGACAAGCTCGACAGCCCGATGGACAAGGCCTACGACCCGAAGGTCGCCGAGGGCCTGTTCGCGGCGTGGCGGGCGCGCGCCGTGCTCGGGCTCGGGCCGGAGCTCGAGGGGCGGATCGCGGCGGTCGTCGACGCCGTCGCCCGCGGGCCGTTCTTCCGCTACCCGTACGTGCGGCTGAACCAGATCAACTGGAACGCCGAGCTGTACGCGTACGCCGCGGCGCTCACCGGGAACCCGGAGCTGCTGCAGGCCGACTACCGCCGCCACGTCCGGCGCTTCGTCGCCGGCGCGCGGCGGCCGCTGGAGCACGGCTGGGCACGCAACCTGTCGCCGAGCTACCGCTTCCAGTACCAGGTCACCTACGCCGGCTCGCAGAAGAACCTCGACTCGGCGGAGTACGCGAACATCACGCTGCACTTCATCATCTGGTACGAGCAGGCGCTGCGCGCCGGGATGCGCCCGTTGCCGGCGGCCGACATGCGCGTGCTGCGCGCGTGGGCGGCGCGCGTCCAGTTCGGCTACTGGATGCACAACGGCATGCTCAGCTGGGACAGCGGGCTGGGCTTCGCGCGCTGGATGAAGGCCAAGACGTGGGCCTACGCGCAGCAGGGGCTGCTGGCGCTCGCGAGCTCGCCGCGCTTCTGGCTGCATCCGCGCCAGGGCGCCTGGGCCAAGTACGTCTTCGACCGCGCGCTGTGGCAGTTCGCGGTCCGCTGCGAGCCGCTCGAGCCGCGGCACCTGCCCTCCACGCACCTCTACGACGTCGGCGAGTCGTACCAGGGCGTCGGCAGCCGCCGGGCCTACGTCGCGCGGATGGGCGCGAACGCGATGCGCGCGCTCACCCTCGGCCTCGCCGACATGGACGCCGAGGCGCCGCCGTCCTTCTACTCGTTCGACGCCGACATCGGGCGCCTGAGCGTCAGCACGCGCCGCTACTCCGCGGCGATCCTGGCCGACAACTACGGCGCTGTCCCCTACGGCGGGATCGACCTCGCGCGGCTGTTCGACCCGGCCGGCGTACCGGTCGGCGGCGTCGGCGGCCGTCCGCCGGCAGCGTTCGGCGTGGTGCTGCGGCGCCCCGGCCGCCGCCGCGTGCTCGCGACTCAGGGCGCGCAGCGCGACGCCCGAGTGCACCTGGTCCGCTCGCCGCACGGCCGGGTGACGCGGACGCGGCGGCTGCCCGCGAGCCCGGACGCGGGTCCTTTCGGCGCGCTCGAGGCGGTCGGGCGCGTGGCCGCCGGCGGCAGCGAGGTGACCGTGCGGCATCGCTTCACCGCCGCGTTCATCGAGAGCACCTGGACCGTCGCGCGCGGCCGCCGGCGGCTGCTGGCCGAGGCGCTGTTCCCGAGCTGGGGCGGCACGGCCGCGAGCGTCACCGCGGTGCTCGCCGACGGGAGTCGCCTCGTGCTGCCGGCGGCCGGCGCCGTGCAGGCCTCCGCGGTGCGCTACTTCCACCTCGCCGGGCCGCGCGGCGGCTACGTGCTCGTTCTGGCCGGCGGCGGCCGCGCGGCCGCGCGGCGGGTCGCGCGCCAGCCGTCCGCGCCGCGGCCGGGCCCGACGCTGGCGGTGGCGATGCCCGGGCGCGAGCTGCGCGCGCGGATCGCGCCGGCCGCCACCGCCGAGCGCGCCGCAGAGGTGGCGCGGCGGCTCGGCGCTTGAGCCGCGTCGAGGGTTCGGGAACTGCGGCTGGGTGGGGGTGTGAGGATGCGCGCCCGCGGCGTCGGTTGCAGCCGTTCCGCACAGCGGCGCACAGCTGGAGATCGACTGTACGGAAGGTTCCGGCTACCCGTACTTTCCGTACAGTCGATTTTCGGGCGCCGCGTACTGGACGGAACGTCACCGCGGCCGGCCTCTCCACCCCCTTACCCAGCCGCCGTTGATGTTCGCCCGTCTCGCCGCGCGGCCTAGTGGCGCAGGTCCTGCGAGACGAGCCGGGAGAGCGCGTCGCGCGCCTCGGCCTGCATCGCCTCGAAGCGAAGCGCGTACACGTGGTAGGCCTGCTCGCGCAGAACGCGCGCGCGGCCGCGCACGGCGGGGAGGTCGAAGACGACGAGCTCGTCGGGCGCGAGCGGGCGGTCGCTGGCCACCGCCATCCCGCCCTCGCCGAGGTCGATCGTCTCGCAGTGGATCGCCCGGCCCCTCTGCCGGCGCAGGGTGCAGGGGACGACCATCGCCTCGCGCGTGACCTGCCGGCGGTCGTCCGTCATGTCGATGATGGTCCCGCGGGCGCGCCGCTCCCGCAACGTCCGGGCGCTGACGCTCCGGGCCTCACATCGTCGCGATGACCTGGACCTGGCCCGGGAAGGTGACCATCAGCGTCGGGCACGGCACCGGCGCGCCGTCGGTGACCCCGGGCACGGACGGGTTGCCGAGCATGACCGGCTTGCCCATGACCATGACCTTCGTCGAGACGGACGCCCCCGGGACCGGCAGCACCGTCGAGGTCGTGCAGGGCTTGGAGGCCGGCGAGGGCGGCACCGGGCACGTCGTCGGATTGCCTGCGATGTCGCCCGCGCAGATCGCGGGCGCCCCACCGATCAGGACCTTGGTCTGCTTGGGGATCACGACCACCGGACCGGCGTGACAGCAGGTGATCACGGCGGAGGCGTTCACGATCGGCGGCATGGCGCGATGATCCCCGCCGCCGACCTCCCGGGTCAAGCGCCCGGGGCGAGAAGTTGCTCTGGAGGCCCCTTCGGGCATCGTTCGGTCCATGACCACGGACGGGGTCGTCCCAGCCGCGCTCGCCGATCTCGCGGCGGCGCTGCGCGCGGCCGAGCTCACGCTCGCCGTGCCCGGCCGCGACGCCGCGGACGCGGCGCGTCGCGAGCTCGTGGACCAGATCGAGGACTACCTGCTCCCGCGGATCGCGCGGATGGAGGCGCCGCTGCTCATGGTGGTGGGCGGCTCGACCGGGGCCGGCAAGTCGACGCTGGTCAACAGCCTCGTCGGCGAAGACGTGAGCCCAGCGGGCGTGCTGCGACCCACGACCCGCGCTCCCGTGCTCGTGTGCCACCCCGACGACGTGCCGTGGTTCGAGGACGACCGGGTCCTGCCCGGCATGAGCCGCACGCGCGGCGTATCCACGACGCCGGGCTCGCTGCAGCTCGTGCCCACCACCGCGCTCCCCGCCGGCCTCGCCCTGCTCGACTCCCCCGACATCGACTCCGTGGTCGAGGCCAACCGCACCCTGTCGCGCCAGCTGCTCTCGGCCGCTGACGCGTGGCTGTTCGTCACGACCGCGGCGCGCTACGCGGACGCGGTCCCGTGGGACCTGCTGCAGACGGCCCGCGAACGCGGCACCGCGCTCTCGCTGGTGCTCGACCGGGTGCCGCCCGAGGGAGTCGAGGAGGTCGTCGCCCACCTGCGCGCGATGCTCGCCGACCGCGGCCTGCGCGACGCGGAGCTGCTCGTCGTCGAGGAGACGGCGCTCGAGGGCGGACGGCTCCCGCGCGATGCGCTCGCGCCCGTCCGCGCCTGGCTCGACGGGCTCGCCGCCGACGGGCAAGCGCGCGCGGAGCTCGTGCGCCGCACGCTGACAGGTGCGCTGGACAGCCTGCCCGGCCGCACCGGGGTCGTCGTCGCGGCGCTCGCCGAGCAGGCGGAGGCCGAGGCGGCGCTGCGCGAGGACGTGCAGCGCGCCTATGCGAACGGGCTCGAGGACATCAGCGAGGCGGTCCGCAGCGGTGCGCTGCTGCGCGGCGAGGTGCTCGCGCGCTGGCACGACGTGATCGGCACCGGCGACCTGATGCGCGCGCTCGAGTCGCGGCTCGGGCGGCTGCGCGACCGCGTGCGCTCGTTCCTCACGGGTGCCCCGGCAGCCGAGCAGGAGCTGCGGACCGCCGTCGAGTCCAGCGTCGACGCCGTCGTCTACGCGGCGGCGGATCGCGCGGCCGAGCGGGCCGCGGCGGCGTGGCGCGCACGGCCGGCCGGACGCGCGCTGCTGGAGGACGCGCCGCGGCTGGACGCCGCCTCGCCCGACCTGCTCGAGCGGACCCGCGCGGAGGTTCGCGCGTGGCAGGGCGGGGTGTTCGAGCTCGTCAGCCAGGAGGCAGCCGGGAAGCGCTCGGCGGCGCGCATCGCCTCGCTGGGGGTCAACGGCGCGGGCCTCGTCGTCATGCTCGCGGTGTTCGCCCACACGGGCGGGCTGACCGGCGCGGAGGTCGCGATCGCGGGCGGCACCTCGGCGGCCGGCCAGCGTGTACTGGAGGCGCTGCTGGGCGACCAGGCGGTCCGCACCCTCGCCGAGAAGGCGCGCGAGGACCTGCTGCGGCGCGCCGACGTGCTGCTGGACTCGGAGGCGCGGCGCTACGAGGCGCTGCTGGCGCGCGCCGCTCCGGGCCAGGCGAGCACGGACCGGCTGCGGGCCGTCGTCGACGAGCTCGAGCGGGCCCGGTGAGCGGTGTCCTCGAGTCGCGGCTGGCCGCGCTGGCCGAGGCTGCGGAGCTGGCGGAGGGCCGCCTCGACGCCGCGCTGACCGAGCCGGCACGCGCGGTCGTGCGCAGGGCCGGCGAGCGGCTCGGGCACGGCCTCGGGGCGACCGTGGTGGCGCTCGCCGGCCCCACCGGCGCCGGCAAGTCCTCGCTGTTCAACGCGCTCGCCGGGCAGCCGCTCGTACGCGAAGGCGTCACGCGGCCGACCACGTCGGTGGCCACGGCCGCGATCTGGAGCCTTCCCGACCCGGACGACACGCGCCTGCTCGACTGGCTCGAGGTGCCGTCGCGGCACACGCTCGACGGCGGCGGGCCGGCCGGCCTCGTCCTGCTCGACCTGCCCGACTTCGACTCCGTCGAGAGCGCGCACCGGCTCGAGGTCGACCGGCTCGTGCGCCTCGTCGACCTCCTCGTGTGGGTCGTCGACCCGCAGAAGTACGCGGACGCCGCGCTCCACGAGCGGTACCTGCGGCCGCTGGCCGGGCACGCGGCCGCGATGCTCGTCGTGCTCAACCAGAGCGACCGGCTCGGCGCCGACGCGCACCGCGCCCGCGACGACCTGGCGCGGCTGCTGGCCGGCGCGGGGCTCGATGCGGTGCCGGTGCTGACGGCCTCGGCACGTACGGGCGACGGGCTGGGCGCTCTGCGCGAGGCGCTGGCCGAGCGGGTCTCGCGCCGCGAGGCGGCGCTCGCGCGCCTGTCCGCCGACGTGGACGGCGCCGCCGACGCGCTCGCCGGCGCGGCCGGCGAAGGCAAGCCCGCCGGCCTGCGCCGCGGTGACCGGGCCGGCCTGGTCACGACGCTCGGCGCCGCCGCCGGCCTCCCGGCGGTCGAGGCGGCCGCGCTCTCGGCACACCGGCGGCGCGGAGCTCTCGCGACGGGCCTGCCCTGGATCACCTGGGTGCGGCGCCTGCGCCCCGATCCGCTGAAGCGGCTGCGGCTCGGCGACGGCCCGCGCGAGGACGTCCGCACCTCGCTCCCCGCGCCGACGAGCGTCCAGCGCGCGCAGGTCGACGCGGGCCTCCGCACGCTCGCGGGCGACGCCGCGCGCGGCCTGCCCGACCCGTGGCCCGCCCTGGCCCGCCGCGCCGCCACGGCCGCGCAGGACGAGCTCGCGGATCGGCTGGACCGCGCCGTGGCCGGCGCGCAGCTGCGCGTGACCCGTCCGCGCTGGTGGACGCCGGTCCGCTGGCTCCAGCTCGGGCTCGCGGCGGTCGCCCTGGCCGGCCTGCTGTGGCTCGCGGCGCTCGCGGCGCTGGGCTACCTGCAGCTCGACGACGTCGTCCCGACACCGGACCTCGCCGGCATCCCGGCGCCGACCGCACTGCTCGGCGGCGGCCTGCTGGCGGGGATCGTCGTCGCGTTCCTCGCCCGGCTCGCGAACGGGTTCGGCGCCCGCCGGCGGGCGCGCCGCGCGCGCCGCGCGCTCGACGAGCGGGTCGGCGCCGTGGCGGACGAGCTCGTGCTGGCCCCGCTGGAGGCCGAGCTCGCCGTGCACGGGCGCCTGCGCCGCGCGCTCGCGGCGGCCCGCGCCCCGTAGGCTTGCCGTCCATGCCCGTCCAGGTCGCGGTGCTCGACGACTACCAGGGGGTCGCGCACGGGTTCGGGCCGTGGGAGACGCTCGCGCCCGACGCCGAGGTGACGTACTTCCACGACCACATGCTGCGCGACGGCGTCGTGAGCGCCCTGCTGGACGGCTTCGAGGTGGTCGTCGCGATGCGCGAGCGCACGCCGTTCAGCGCCGAGCGGCTCGCCTCGCTGCCCGACCTCAGGCTGCTCGTCACGACCGGCATGGGCAACGCGTCGATCGACATGGACGCCGCGCGCGAGCTCGGGATCA
>Ga0126313_10001829_pt1 | contig 11531 bp, 11 predicted proteins | sample Plot105A_FD_89954 | JGI IMG/M metagenome (GOLD analysis project Ga0126313, IMG submission 89954) | Serpentine soil microbial communities from UC McLaughlin Reserve, CA, USA - Plot105A | ecosystem: Environmental > Terrestrial > Soil > Grasslands | place: USA: UC McLaughlin Reserve, Lake County...
CGGCTGGTGCGCCCTCGATCTAGGGAATTTTGCCGCCGCCGAGGTCTCGTTCCGCGAGGCGCTCGTGATCGCGGGACGGCTCGGAGCAGTCCCACGAATCGCGATGGGCGCCAGCGGCCTCGGCGTCACCCTCGTCCTGGGAGGCCAGGAGAAATGTGGTGCGCAACTGCTCGGCGCGGCCGGCGCGCTCTACAAGACGCTCGAGAGCGGCCCGGCTGACGCGGTTGAGGAGGAGCTGCAGGAGCGCGCAGTCGCCGCCGCGAAGAAGGCGCTCGGCGAGGAGGCGTTCGCAGAGGCCTGGGCCGGCGAGGCGATGACGCCGGACGACATCGTGCAGCTTGCGAACGAGGCGAGTGGATAGATGGGCCGGGCAGGGATCGAACCTGCGACCTTGGGATTAAAAGTCCCCTGCTCTACCAACTGAGCTACCGGCCCCGTGAGCGAGTGTAGAGCGGCGTCTCATCCGGCGCGGGGCGGGATCAGCGCGTCGGAAAGGGCCCGATGGCCGTCGCGCCTCCGTCGAGAACGAGACTCTGGCCGCTGATGTACGACGAGAGCGTCGAGGCCAGGAAGACGACTGCGTCCGCGATCTCGTTCGTCGAGCCGGCGCGGCCCATCGGTATCCAATCGAGCTCCGCATGCGCCTGGGCGGCCTCGGCGACGGGGGTCGCGACGGGGCCGCAGCTGACGACGTTCATTCGGATTCCGTCTCGGCTGTACTCCGCTGCGACCGACCGGGCAAGGCTCGAGAGCCCCGCCTTCGCGGCGCCGTATGCAGCCTGCGTCGGACTGCCGGCGCTGCCGGTGATCGAGCCGACGCTGACGATGGTGCCGCCGGTCCCCTGCTCGAGGAAGACGTGCAGCGCCGCCCGAACCGCGCGAGCGACGTAACGCAGGTTGACGTCGAACACGAGGTCCCAGTCGTCATCGGTGATGTCATGGATCTGCGCGGCGGGCACGAACGCGAGCTGGCCGCCGACGACGGTGACGAGGACGTCGAGCGCGCCGAGCTCGGACGCGGCCTCGCTGACTAGGCGGTCGATCTGCGCTCGGGAACGCACGTCGCCAGCGAGCGCGATTGCCTTCACGCCCGCTGCGCGGGCTTCGGCCGCGGCTTCCTCGGCGCGCCCGCGAGCGATGTCGGCGACGGCAACGGCACTGCCGGCTGCGGCAACTGCACGCGTGACCGCGCGCCCGATGCCGCCGCCTCCTCCGCCGATCACAAGCGTCGCTTTGCCGGCGAGCACCTCTCCCACGTTGCGATCGTAGATGCCCCCAGCGGGATTCGAACCCGCGCTACGGCCTTGAAAGGGCCGCGACCTGGGCCGCTAGTCGATGGGGGCGGCTCGGCCAGCTTAGCGGCGCCCATCCCGCCGCTCGCGCAACCATAGGGGTGTGCGCCTCTCGCCCCGCACCGCGTCGACCGCCTTTCTCGCGGTGGCCGTCGGCGTCGCCTTTGCCGACTCGTCGATCGTCGTCCTCGCGCTGCCCGAGCTGTACACGCACTTCAAGACGACGATCGTCGGCGTCTCGTGGGTGATCACGGCGTACAACGTCGTCGTCGTCGTCGGCGCGCTGGCGCTGATCCCGTTCGTCGGGCGCGCGCCTCGGCTCGAGACCGCCGCGGGGCTCCTCGTCTTCCTCATCGGGTCGATCGGCTGCGCCGTCGCGTGGAGCCTCGACGCGCTGTTCGCGTTCCGCTGCGTCCAAGGCCTCGGAGCCGCGCTCCTACTCGCGGGGTCGCTCGCGATCTTCGGCTGGCTCAAGGCGTCGGTACGAGCCGGGACGGCCGTCTGGACGGCGGCCGGTGCTGTCGGCGTCGCGATCGGGCCCGCGCTCGGGGGGATCCTGACGCAGCTCTTCGACTGGCGCGCGATCTTCGTCGTGCAGGCGCCGGTCGCGGCGCTCGGCCTCGTTGCCGTTCTCGGCGGCCAAGCGCGGGAGCTGCCGGATGCGCACCACCTCCGGCGGCGGACCTTCGGCGCGAACGCGGCCCTTGTTTGCCTGTTCGGCGCAGTCGTCGGTGCCCTCTTCCTGGCCGTCCTCTTGATCGTCACGGTGTGGCAGTTCTCGCCGTTCACCGGCGCCCTCGTCGTCAGCGCGCTCCCGCTCGCCGGCTATGCGACCAACCGGCTCGTGCCGGACGTCCCGCTCGGGTGGCGCGCGCTCGCCGGCGCGGGCCTGCTCGCGCTCGGACTCCTCGGGCTCGCGCTGCTGCCCGCCTCTAGCGCCGCGTACGCCGTCCCCGCGCTTGCGCTCTGCGGCGCCGGCTTTGGTCTGGCAGTGCCGCCGCTGACCGGCGCCTCCGTCGACGAGGCGAACCTCGGGCGGAGCGCGACGCTGTCGGTCGCGGCGCGCCACCTCGGGCTCGTCCTCGGGCTCGTCGCGATCGCGCCGGTGCTTGCAGGGACCGTCGAGGACGCGGGTGACCGGGCCACCGTTGCAGCGACAGCGGCCGTGCTCGACGCGAAGCTGCCGCTATCGAAGAAGGTGCCGATCGCGCTCGCGCTCCGCGATGAGTTCGATCGCGCGCAGGACGGCGAGGTGCCGGACTTGCGGCGGCCGTTCGCCGCTGCCGGTGCCTCAGACGACTCGGCCGTGCGGGCGGCGCGCGACGAGCTGCTGACCGCCGTGCGCGCGCCGCTCACGCGCAGCTTCCGGCCGGGGTTCGTGATTGCGGCGCTGTTCGCGGCGGCGGCGATCCTCCCGGTGCTCCTCTTCCGTCGGAGGCTCGCGTGAAGTTCCTGGCTGCCCTCATCGCCGCCGCTGCGGTCTTCCTCGTCGTCGAGCTCGCCCTCGGGGCTTGGAACTTCGGCGACCAGAAGCATCAGAATCCCTGTGTAACGCACGCGACATATCAGGGCGGCGGCATCGACGGCGTCCTGCAGCGAATCCTGCTCGACGGCTTGAACGGCGCCGCTTGCGAGCTGCACACGACGAGGGAGGAATTCGTGCTGTCGCTGCGCTCCTCGCCCGGGCACAAGCGCCGCTGGGACGACGAGACGATCCAGCGGGCGGTGCGTGCGGGTCTCGTGCGGGCGATCGACGATGCGGAACGGCGTGGCGATCTGCCCTCGCTCGTCGCCGACGTGCTGCGCGAGGCTGCGAAGCGCGCGCCGGTCAAGGTGCTCATCGAAGGCGGCTTCGACATCGGCGGCTTCCTGAACGGGTTGTTCTAACGCGGCGCGGGCTGGATCACGCCGCGGACCTCGCCCAGCTCGACGCCGCCGGCGCCGCCGCGGAGGACGACCTCGTCGCCGTCCTCTAGGAACGTCCGCGTGGAGCCGTCGGCGAGCCGCAGTGGCTCGGCCCCGTTCCACGCCAGCTCGATCAGGCTGCCGCGCGAGCCCGGCTCAGAACCTGAGATCGTCCCGCTCGCGAGCAGGTCGCCCGTCCGCAGCGAGGCTCCGTTCACGGTCAGGTGCGCGATCTGCTGCTCGATCGACCAGTAGAGGTGGCGACTGCTGGTGCGCGAGATCGTCTCGCCGTTCAGCTCGACCTCGAGCCCGACGTCGTAGGCCCAGGGCTGCGCACGCAGGTAGTCGAGCGGCGGCGGATCCTGCTGCTCGCCCTCGACGCGAACCGGCTCGAGCGCCTCCAGCGGTGTCACCCAGGCGCCGATCGAGGTCGCGAACGACTTGCCGAGGAATGGCCCGAGCGGCTGGTACTCCCACGCTTGGAGGTCGCGCGCGCTCCAGTCGTTGACGAGGACGACGCCGAAGACGTGCTCGAGCGCGCGATCGAGAGGCACCAGCTCGCCCTGCCGGCTCGGCGTACCGATCACGAAGCCGAGCTCGAGCTCGATGTCGAGCCGCCGGCTCGGCCCGAAGACCGGCTCCTGCACGTCGGGCGGCTTCGACTGGCCGAGCGGGCGCACGACGGGCGTGCCGCTGACGACGATCGTCCCTGCGCGGCCGTGATAGCCGACGGGCAGCCGGCGCCAGTTCGGGAGGAGCGGCTCCGAGTCCGGCCGGAACAGCCGGCCGAGGTTCGTGGCGTGCTCGAGGGACGAGTAGAAGTCGACGTAGTCGGCTACCGCAAACGGGAGGTGGAGCTCGACCTCGTCGAGCGGGATCAGCTGTGCGTCGGCGACTGAGTCACGAATTCGCGCGTGGGCGTCGCGCCACGCCTCCCGCCCCTGCGCCATGAACGCGTTCAGCGTTGGCGAGCCGAAGACATCGTCCATTTCGGACAGGTCGAAAACGCCGTCGCCGTAGCGGACGCCGACGCGCGGGGCGCCGCCGTCGCTGCTGAAGACGCCGTAGGGGAGGTTGTCGAGCCCGAAGCCGCTCACAGCAGCCCGAGCGCTTCGAGCTCGCCCACGGGCTCGTCGAAGCTGCAGCTGCCGATCGAAGCGAACAGCCTGCGCCGGACGTGACCCACTTCCTCGGCGGTCGCCGTCTTGTCGCGCCACGTGAAGCCGTCGTCGAACGCGAATGCTTCAGGATTTGGCTCGCCGAGCGCGCGCTCCTCGTCACCGGCGAAGACCGCGGCTGCGAGGAGGTTCAGGAACCCGAGCTGGTCGTCTGTGGTGACGGCATGGTGCAGCCCCGCGGTCGCCTTGAAGACGACGCCCTCGTCGCGGCACCGGCGCACGAACCCGCCTAGCGCCTCGATCGGCGGCGGCGTCGGGCCACACCGGACCTTGGCGCGCGCCCCGGCGGCCTTGATCTCGTCGAGCGACGCCTCCGGCGGGACCTCGACATAGGTCTCGCGGCCGAGCCGAGTGAGGCCGACGTCACGTCCTTCCACAGCCTCGACCCGCTCGTCGAGGCGCGCGAAGGGGGCCGGCCCGTCGATGACCAGGCTCAGCCTCAGCGCGGCGCCTTCTAGCTCGTCGAGCCGTGACGCCGCACAGACGAACCGCGCGACGAGCCATGAGTGCGGCGAGGCCAGCGCGCGCCGGTGATCCGCGAGCGCCTCGGCAAGCGGCAGCGACGCAGGCGGGAAGAGCGGCGCGTGATCGATCAGGCCTGCGAGCAGCGCGTAGCGGGCGTCATTCATCGTCTCCGTCCGGGCCACCGCCGAAGGTTAGACGCAGCCTTGCGTAGATTCGGAGTCGCTACGGGGGGAATACTCGGTCGGTGCGGCGTTGGGTTCGCATCGCCGGCACCGTGATGCTCGCCCTCGGCGTCCTGACCGGGGCGTGGGTTTTCGTGGTCTGGCAGTGGAAGGACCCGTTCACGAGCCTGTACACGCTCTGGCAGCAGCACAAGCTCGAGGACCAGTACGACGACCTCAAGCAGGCGTGGGGGCGGGGCGAGAGCGCGACTGAGCTGGCGAGCGTACGCGCGAATCTTGCCGCCGAAGCGGCGCGCTACCGGCGAGCCACGCATCGCGGACAGGCGATCGGTCGGATCCGGGTGCCGAAGCTTGGCCTGAACATGACCGTCGTCGACGGGACGGACGACGGGTCGCTGCGGAAGGGGCCTGGCCGTGACCTCCGCACGTACATGCCGGGCCAGGCCGAGCTCGTCTACATCGCGGGCCACCGGACGACGTACCTCGCGCCGTTCGCGCACATCGAGAAGCTGCGGCGCGGCGACTCGATCGTGCTGGACGTGCCCTACGCGACCTTCCAGTACGTGGTCACCGGCTGGACGATCGTGCCGGCCGACGACGTCGCGCGGCTCCGCTCGCACGGCCGCGAGGTGGTGACGCTGCAGGCGTGCCACCCGCGGTTCTTCGCGACGCAGCGCTACCTCGTCTACGGGAAGCCCGTGACCGTGCAGTTGGCGGACGGTCGGACGTATCGCTACAGACGACGCGGCGTCACGCTCGAATCGACACGGGCGTCCCTGCGGGCACTACCGCGAACAGCCGCCGCATCACCGAGTTGGTGACGCGGAGGCAGCCGGTCGACGCCGCGCGTCCGATCGAATCGGGCCGATTCGTCCCATGGACGGCAATCGGCCCTCCTTGCGTCCAGCCGGTGAGGACGTTCGAGTACGCGGAGATTCCGAGCGCGGCCGGGCCGAACGGACCGGTGCGATTGCGCGAGCGGAGCTTCTGGTTCACGTAGAACTCGCCGCGCGGCGTCGGCGTGGGAGGCTTGCCGATCGCGACGCGCACGCGAAGGACGGGCTCTCCTGCGCGGAAGAGCGTCAGCCGCCGCTTCGACAGGTCGACGGCGATCCGTGTACTCACGCGTCCGATGTCGAGCCGCGGCGCCTGCACCCACCCGGTGACGCCGTTCGGGTGGATCGGCAATTGGACGCGGTACCAGCTCGGGCGGCACGCGTCGCCGTTGAGGACCTCGCGGATTGCGAACAGGGTGCGGTAGCCGTTGACGTTCACGCGCCCGAAGCGCGCGAACGGCGCTTGCCGCGGACTCCGGAATGCAGTCGCGCTCGTCTTCACGACGCCGACGTAGGCGAGTTCCGGCGACACCGCCGGCTGCTGGCGCGCGCAGCCGGCATCAACACGTGCAAACGCGCCGGAGCCGGTTGCGGTTGCGACGAACACGGCGAGCAGCCCTCCGGCGAGCACGAAAACCTTCACGTAGCCATTGTTCCCGGGAATCCGGCCTTTCGACACCCAGTCAGCGGCGGAGCAGACGAAGCGCCGTCCGTGTGACCCGCCCGGCCAGCACGTCCGAAGCGACGCCGACGCCGGCGGGATTCCACGTCATCACCGTGACGAGGATCGCGCCGCGACGCGTGAACACGATCCCGTTGTCGTGGCGCGCGGTCGAGATCCAGCCCGCCTTGTGCGCGACGCGCATCCGGCTGCCGAGGAAGCGCGTGATCCGGCCCGGCTCGTCGACGTGCGTCAACTCGAACAGGAGGTAGCGCGCGGCGGCGGGCGTGAACGAGGCGAAGCGGGTCGCCAGCGGCCCGTTTCCGCCGGCCGCCAGGTACACGTATCGGAGCAGCCGCGCCAGATCCCAGGCCGTCGTGTACTTCCCGAGCCCGAAGCTCGGCTGGCTCGTCACCAGCGCCGGAATCCCGGGCGGCCGCTTCGTGCCCGGGATGTAGCCGCCGAACATCTCTGTGTCGACGAGCCCGACCTCGTGCAGCATCTCCGTCACGAGCGCCGCTCCGACGCCCGTTGAGCCGCCGACATACGTGAGCAGCTCGTTCGCGGCGACGTTGTCCGAGTGGATCAGCATCGCGTCCATCAGGCCGGCGACGCGCGTTCCCGCCGCGGGCGCGTGGCCGAGCGAGCGCAGCACCTGCACCGCGATCGCGAGCTTCACCGTCGACGCGGCTGGAAACCGGGCGCGCGCGTTCCAGGAGGCCCCGGACCCGGTGGCGAGGTTCTCCACGTAGGCCGCCGCCGTCCCGGGGAAGCGGCGCACCAGGCGCGTCAAGGAGCGAGTCAGCCGGCCGTCGCGCCGCCCCCACGCGAACCTCGGCGCGGCGCCTGCCGGAAGCCCGGCCACCGGCGCGACGACCGTGGACGCGCCGTGCCCGCGCGCGTCGACGGCGGTCACGCGGATCGAGACGTCTTGTGCCGGCAGCCGCACGTGGAACGAGAACCGGCCCGCCCGCGGCCGGCGAGACGCGCGCACGCGATGGCCGACGCGAACGACCACCCGCACGGTTCGAGCTCCGACACGCCCGGATACGAGCCCGAACGACGCCTGGTGTGGTCCAGGCGAGACGACGACCGGCGGTGGGAGGTGTGCGACCGCGGGTTGCGCGCTCACGCGCGCATCATCTCGTGAATGCGACCGACCGACGCGCTTCGACCTCGTACGGGTTGCGCTCGTACTCCTCGGTCAGCCACGCCCAGAACAACCGCAGCGGATGATGCTGCATCTGCCAAATGTGGCACAGCTCGTGGCAAATCAGGTCATCGGACGCATTGCGCTCGCGTAGCAGGATCGTCCACGGGAGCGCGTACCCGTCGTAGCGGCGCATGCGCGGAAGCCGGAAGAGCCATGGGAGCGTAAAGACGCGGACGTGCCGGATCGAGACCGGTCGCGGGTAGAAATCGAGTCCGTCGAGCCGCGCCTTAGCCCGGACGAGGGCGTCCCCGGCCGTCGCCCCTCCTGGCTGGCGGAGCCGGCCCTCCGGTGCGACTGGCGCCGCGGGCGGCATGGTGCTCTCCGGGCCCGTATCACTCATACTGTGCCCTCCGGCCCCGCACCGCCCGCACCCAGGAACCCCTCGACCGTTGCGTGCGTGCGCCTACGCGCTCGGCGGCTGCAGCACGAGCAGCGCGGACCCGTCCGGCGCCTGCTCGTAGCTGAACTTGAACAGGTGCGGTGTGACGAGCCGAGCCACGGCCGCCTGCTGAACCGGCGGAAACTCGGTGACGTTCAACGGCCCGTTCCCTTCCAGCGTTTGTGACAGCGGGCGGTCGAGAGCATCGTTGAAGTCGTCCTTGCGGAAGAACAGCGCCAGGCTCGGGTTCTGACCCGTGCGCGGCGGCTGGACCGTCACCACGGAATCGATGCCGTCGACGTACTTGAACGTGTACAGCGCCAGCTCGAGCGACTCTCTGTGCAGCAGCCGCGCGCGCTTGACCGACGCCGTGCCCTCGCCGATCGCGCAGCTCCGCGAGCCGACGCCGCAGAGGAAGTACTCGGCGCTGCTGTCGGCCGAATACACGGAGAGGTCCTCCGGCGAATCGGTCGGCGCGTAGACGATGTGTGAAATGCCAACGGGCTCGTTCGAGGTCTGGATCGCGGGCGGGAGCCGCGGAATAACCGCAACGAGCTCGGCGCCGCTCGGGAGCCGGTACTGCTTGCCCACGTGACTCGCGATCGCTTGCGTTCGCGCGAAGTCGCTTCCGTCGGGGGCCGTCCATCCCGAGAACGTGCCGGTCGCTGCGCTGTCGTCGCGGCCGGCGAGGACGATAAACGCGCCGATCGCTGCGCCGAGGAGGACCGCGAGCAGCGCGTAGGCGATCCGGAACCGTGAGGCGTAGAGCTCACGGTTCGGCGGTCGGTTGGGACGCGACACGAGCAGCGGCGCCGGCTCCTCGGACGCAGTAGCGGCGGGCACCGGCTGGGACTCCGCAGGCTCTGCAGGCTCGGCGAGGCCGTCGGGCGGCGGGACGCGCGTCAGATCCTCGGCCATACCTCGTCCTTCGTCAGGTCGACCGTCGGGATCTCGAGCTTCGCGTCGTCGAGGATCCGCAGCAGCTCGTTTCCGTACAGCTCCTTCCGCGCGATCACCTGCTCGGCGATCTCCTCCACCTGCTTCTTGTTGTGGTCGATCAGGTGGTACGCCGACATGAAGGACTGTCCGAGGAATTCGGTCCCGAGCCTGCGTTTGTCGGGATCGCCGAACACCGCGCGCGACTGGTCGTCGTGCATCGCGCCCGCGCCGGAACGGAGCATCACCTGGCTGCCGATCTTGCGGTAGCGGTCGCGGATCTCGCTGACGGCCTCGTCCTCGTCCTCCTGCTTCTTGAACGCACCGTTCAGGTCGGGACGCGGCGGGGCCATCCCGCACGAGCCGACCATCCACGCGGTGCGCAGCGTCGCGCTCTGGATGTCGCCGCCGACGCCGGTCGAGTTCTCTCCGTAGAACACGTACTCCGCCGCCATCGCCCCCAGGGTCCAGATCAGCCTCGCCATCTCCTCGCTGCGCCAGGAGGTGAACCGTTCCTCCTTCTCCAGCGCCTGGTGGTGGCCCAGCGCAGCGCCCCGGCGTCTGATCGAGAGCCGCGTCGACTGCGCGCCCTTCATGTAGACGTGGCCGGCGACGGCGTGACCTGCCTCGTGGATCGCGATTGCGCGCGTTTCCTCGGCGATGTAGTCGATGTTGATCGCCGTGCCCGACTCGACGGTCGTCATCGCCTCGACGATGTCCTCCCAGTTGAACTCCGGCCGCCCCTCGTGGTGCGCGTACGTCAGCGCCATCGAGCACACCTGCTCGATCATTGCGGGCGAGTAGCCGTTCGTGATCCGGGCGAGCTCGTCGCGGCGCTCGTCGGTGTCCAGCTCCGTGTCGTGTGCGACCTTCGTGATGTAGAGCTCGAAGATGTCCAGCCGGTCCTTCTGCGTCGGCGTCCGGAACCAGACGTGGCGGCCCATCCGACCGGGACGGACGAGTGCCGGGTCGAGCACCTCGAGCGGGACGTTCGTCGCGCCGATGAAGTAGATCTGGTCACCGCGCGGCCGCGGCGGCGGCATTCGGAGCGACTTGCTGCCGGCTCTCCTCGGGACGATGTAGGTCGCGTCGAGGAACGTGTTGATCCGGTTCGTCCAGAACCGCTTCATGAACGGCGGGTTGTCGATTCCGTCCATGATCACGAGCAGCTGGTTCAGCGCGCCGGATCCCTGGCCGCCCATCATCCCGATCCCACCGACCTGGTTGACGATCGCGCCGAGGCGCGCAAGGACGCTGTTCGTCCTCGGGTGTTCGGCCCTGCTCTCGAACAGCCGCTCCCGCCAGGCGCGCGTCTCGAGCACGAGGTCGCCCGACGGCGTCAGCGACCCGTTCGGCCCGTAGAAGGAATGCTCCTCGAAGCTGTCGATGCCGGCCTTGGGCGTCATGAAGCCGCCGCCGGTTTCGCCGCCGAGGGCAGAGCGTCGCCGCCCGACCGCGTCGATCTCGTCGATGAAGACGATGCACTGCCCGCCCCACTTGCGGGCGAGTCGCTTCGCCTTCCAGGCGAGGTAGCGGACGATGACGACGTCCATGCCGATGAACGTCTGCGCGAAGCCCGAGCCGGGCATTGACAAAAACGGACAGTTAAAGCCTGTCGCGATCGCCTTCGACAGCATCGTCTTTCCGGTCCCGGGCGCACCCAGGAACAGCAGCCCGCGCTCGCGTTTGCCGCCCGCCTCCTCGAACGCCTCGCCCGATTGCCAGAGGTTGACGACGCGGTGCACGTCCTCCTTCGCCTCTGCCTGCCCGCGCACGTCGCCGAGGCGCACGCCCCATTCCGCGTCGCCGGGCTCGAACGCCTGCATCTGCGTGATGCCCATCGCCATCATCGGCCCGAACAGGATCAGGAAGTTGACCAGGAAGAGCGGAATGATGATGAACGCGTACTGGAGCGTGTTCGGGTTGCTGATCCAGTTCTGGAACTTGTCGACGAGCAGGGTGGCGGTGCCCCACCAGGTCACGTACCCGTTGTGCATCCCCATCCGGATCACCCAGGCGACTGTCACGAACCCGCCGATCCGGATCGCCCACTTCGCCCAGAAGCGCCAGAACCAGGCGCGGCGGCGACCCACGACGTCCTCCTCCTGCAGCTGCGCCTCCTCGGTGCCGAAGAGGCGCGGCCACGGGATCGCGCGCCGCATCAGCAGGTCGACCATGCCGCGGAACGCGATCACGGCGAGGAAAGTCCAGATCAGCGACCAGAGGAGCGCGATGTGCTGCTCCGTATGCAGGTACACGAACAGCGCCGGGCTCGTGAGCGCTGCGACGAGCGTCGCCATCCGCGTCAACCCGCGCCACTGCTTGGCGAGCGCGCGCGACTCCGCCGCTGAGCTCAGCTGCGGAGTGAGCGTCTCTTCTGCAGTCGCCATCGGATCAGTCTAGCCCTGGGGTCTTGACCACTTAAGACGAGTACGCTCCGCCAAAGTAGGTGGTTTCCCACAGCCATACGGATGGAGCGGTCTC
>Ga0126313_10001830_pt1 | contig 11528 bp, 13 predicted proteins | sample Plot105A_FD_89954 | JGI IMG/M metagenome (GOLD analysis project Ga0126313, IMG submission 89954) | Serpentine soil microbial communities from UC McLaughlin Reserve, CA, USA - Plot105A | ecosystem: Environmental > Terrestrial > Soil > Grasslands | place: USA: UC McLaughlin Reserve, Lake County...
GCCTGACGCCGCACGATGGCCCCGAGACATGGGAAAGGCCCGCTCCGCGGGCCTTTGTCATGGGCGATCCTGGATTCGAACCAGGGACCTCTTCCTTATCAGAGAAGCGCTCTAACCGACTGAGCTAATCGCCCGTGGGGTCGCGGATGATAGCGACCGCCGCGCCCCGTGCCGGGGCGGGCACAGCGCCAGATCCAGCGCACGGTCGGCGGGTCACGCCGGGGTCGTCACGCCGAGCCGCTCGGCTGCCTCCAGCGCCTCGTCGAGCGATTCGAACGCAAACTGGACGCGGTAGCCGTTGGCCTTCGGCGTCACGCGCACGTCGGCGCCGAGCGCGCGGCCGAACGCCTCGCCAAGCCGCTCCGCGGCCTCCACCTGGTCAGGGTGCGGGGCGCGGTCGACCCGACTGACGGCGATCTCCCCCTCCTCCCGGCCCGCGGCGGCACGCGCACGCGCCTCGGTCTGCCGTACCGACCATCCGTGCACCCCGGCCTCCCGCGCGAGCCGGCGGCGGGTGTCGTGGTCGGGTGCCATCAGCAGCGCACGGCCGTGGCCCTCCGACAGCACGCCGTCGGCGATCAGCGCCAGCGCCTCGTCGGGCAACTCGAGCAGGCGCAGCAGGTTGGAGATCGCGACCCGTGAGCGGCCGACGCGCCGGCCGACCTCCTCGCGCGTCATCCCCAGGTCCTCGACGAGCGCCGCGATCGCCCGCGCCGCCTCCAGCGCGTTGAGGTCCTCGCGCGCCATGTTCTCGATCAGCGCCAGCTCCAGCGACTCGGCGTCGTCGTGGGGGCGCACCATGGCGGGGATGGTGTCGAGGCCCGCGAGCTGGGCGGCGCGCCAGCGGCGCTCGCCGGCGATGAGCTCATACGTCCCTCCCGGCACCGGCCGGACCAGCACCGGCTGCAGCACGCCACGATCCTTCAGCGAGTCGGCGAGCGCGACGAGCGGTCCCTCGTCGAAGCTGCGACGGGGCTGCTGCGGGTTCGGCGCGATCAACTCGACCGGCACGTCGCGCAGCTCCGCCTCCGCCTCCGAACTGCTGGACAGGATCGCCGCGAGTCCGCGGCCCATGCCACGTGTGCGCTCAGCCACGCGCCGCCACCTCCTTGGCAAGCTCGAAATACGCGTCCGCGCCGGCGCAGTGCGGATCGTGGTGGATGACCGGGCGGCCGAAGCTCGGCGCCTCGCCCAAGCGGATGTTGCGAGGGATCACGGTGTCGAAGACGAGCGACGGGAAGTGGCGCCGCACCTCGGCCTCGACGTCCTGCGCCAGCTTCGTCCGCGCGTCGTGCATCGTCAGCAGCATGCCCGCGACGGTCAACCGTGGATTCATCTCGCGCTGGATGAGCGCGAGCGTGTCGAGCAGGCCCGCGAGGCCCTCGAGCGCGAAGTACTCGGTCTGCACCGGCACGATCACGCGGTCGGCCGCCACCAGCGCGTTGACGGTGAGGGGACCGAGCGAGGGTGGGCAGTCCAGCAGCGTGTACGCGTACGCGTCGCGCACCGGCGCGAGGGCATCGCGGAGGCGGCGCTCCGAGCCTGCCAGCCGCGGCAGTTCCATGGTCGCGCCGGCGAGGTCGGGCGTGGAGGCGAGGATCGACAACCGGTCGATCGTGGTCCCGCGTACGGCGTCGAGCGCCCCGACGTCGCCGCCCAGGACGTCATAGAGCCCGAGCCCGTCCTGCCGGTCGACGCCGACGCCGACCGTCGCATTGCCCTGGGGGTCGACGTCAACCAGCAGCGTCTCGTACCCGGCCTCGGCGATGCAGGCGGCGACGTTGACCGCGGTGGTGGTCTTCCCGACCCCGCCCTTCTGGTTGGCAATGGCGTAGACGATGCCCATGGCGGCGTCCGACGCTAGCGGCGAGCGCGGCGGATCTGGCCGCTTCTGGGCCGATTGTGGCGAAGTTGGTGCGCTTTCAGCGCAGTTTTCTTGCGGACAGCGGGCGTTTCGTCGCCATTCCAGGTCGACGGGGGTAACCGGCGGGAGTGGGCGCGATCTTGCGCATCACGTGGAGCGTGCGCCGCTGCGAGCCGGAGAACGGGACGACCGGCCGCACCGGATCGACGGCGAGGCCGAGATGCGCGGCGGCGGCCGCGGCGTCGTTCGTCTCCTCGTCGTCGACGGCGCCCTTCCACGCGATGAGCACGCCTCCCTCCCGGAGCAGCGGAGCTGCGTACTCGCAGAGCACCGGCATCGAGGCCAGCGCGCGGGCGCAGACCGCATCGCAGCGACCGATGCCGTCACGCCATTCCTCGGCGCGCGCGCAGACGACCTCCGCGTTTCCCAAGCCCATGGCCTCCGCGGCGGCGCGTAGGAACTCGCACTTCTTGCCGACCGACTCGACGAGGACGACGTGGGAACGCGGCAGTACGGCGGCGAGCACGAGGCCCGGGAGGCCCGCGCCGGCGCCGAGATCGGCGATGAGGCCCGCGTCGCGCAATTCCGTGACCTCGAGCCCGACCAGCGAGTCCGCGATGTGGACCTTCACGCCCTCCCGGGGATCATGGACCGCCGTCGGCGCCTCCGGCGCGGCGAGCTGATCCAGCAGGACGCCGAGCGGGCCCGCCGCGTCGGCGGCGAACCCGTGGCCCCTGAGTAACGCCTCGAGCTCGCGCCGGCGATCATCCACGCGCACTTGCGCCCGTTTCACGTGAAACGCTCACGACCGCAGCGTTCCACGCGCAGAGCTGATCCGGTGGACGGGCCGCCCGTGGGCGGCGCGGTCGCTGCCGCCCAGATCCCGCCGCAGTCGACGGGCCGCCCCTGATCCGGGCGCGGTGCACAGGCCGCCCGATCCCGCCGCAGTCGACGGGCCGCCGGTGCCTCACCGCGTCCTCGGCCATGCGATGGGCAGTGGCCGCGGATGGATCCTCGCCTCCGCCGGGTAGCGGTCAGCAACATGTGGGACGTGGCCTGGGGCATCGTCGTGGTCCTCGTCCTTGCGCTCGTCGCGGTCGTACTCCTCGCGGGCGCGCTCCTGGAGAAGTCGTTCTGGGCGCGCGTCGGTGCGCTGCTCGCGCTCGGCGCCGGCGGGGCGCAGGGCGCCGAGATCGGCGCGCCCTGGCTGCCCCTCTCGCTGCTCATCGCCGCGGTCGCCGCCTGCCTCGCCGGACACGCTCGACGACGAACGACTCGCGGTCGGCCGATCACCGGACCCGAGCGCGGCCGTAGCCGGCGCTAGACCGTTTCACGTGAAACGGTGGACCGAGCTCAATCGCCGAGCGGCGCGATGACGAGGTGCCGATCGGGCTCGGTGCCCTCGGAGTACGTCTCCACGTCGCCCCGATCCTTCAGGTACTCGTGGACGACCTTGCGCTCGGTCGCGCTCATCGCATCCAGTGCCACCGGGCGCGACGAGCGGACCGCGTCCGCTGCAGCCTGGTCGGCCTGCCGTTCGAGCGCCTGGCGTCGACGGTCGCGGTAGCCGGCGGCGTCGACCTCCACCTTGGGAGGCGGCGTCTGGCCCAGCGCGGCGACCTTGAACGCGAGGTGCTGGACCGCGTCGATGGTCTGGCCGTGCCGTCCGATGAACAGGCCCATGTCGTCGCCGTGCAGGATCCCGCGGATCCGGTCGCCCTCCTCGATGACCTCGACCTCCGCCTCGAGCTCCAGCGCCTCGTTGACACGCTCGAGCAACTCGCGGACACGGTCGGTCGGGGTCGGTTCCTGGTGCTGGTCGTTCATCTGCGCCTCCCGGAGCGCTTCTTCTTCTTGCGTGGAGACGGGGGCGGCGGCGCCGACGGCCGGCTCTTCGGCTGCGGGCTGCCCTTGGAGTTGCCGCCGGCGTTCCCGCCGCTCGGGTTGCTGCCGGATGGCGCCGGACTGCCGCTCGACGCCGGCGTCGCTCCGCCGCGATGCAGCATCCGATCCATGATCGACATGGGGCCGTGCTCGCCGTCGGCGGATGGTGGTCGCAGTGGACCGAGGCGCTTCCGCACGATCGCCTGTTGCACGATCGTCCAGAGGTTCGTCGTGATCCAGTAGACGAGCAGGCCCGCCGGGAAGTTGATGACGAAGATGACGAAGACGAACGGCAGCGCCAGGAAGATCATGCGCTGCGTCTTGTCGGTCGCCGTCGACATGAGGATGGTCGAGAGCAGCTGCGACCCGACGTAGAGCACGATCAGCGCGATGAGCACGCTGCCGGTCGCCTTGTCGGTGATGTCGGGGATGAAGAGGAACTCGGCGGCGCCGCCCGAGCCGCACGGCTGCGGGTTGCTCGTGCCGGGCGGGTTCACATCCGGGCACACGTCGAGCCGCAGGTCGTCCTGCAGCATGTAGAACAGCGCCAGGAAGACCGGTAGCTGCGCCAGCAGCGGGAGACAGGAGGCGAAGGGATTGACCTTGTTCTCCCGGTAGAACTTCATCATCTCCTGGTTGAGCCGCTCGCGGTCGCCCTTGTAGCGCTCCTGGAGCTTCTTGATCTCCGGCTGGAACTTGGCCATGTTCTGCATGGACTTGAACTGCTTGATCGTGAGCGGCATGAGCGCCGCGCGCACGAGCACGGTGAGCGCCACGATCGCCATCCCCCACCCCAGCCCGATGCTGTCGTGGAAGAACTGGAGGATCGCCTCGAAGAACTGGATCAGTGGCGAGAAGACGTCGTGCACGGTTCAGGAGCGGGTCGAGTCGGGGGTGCGGGAGAAGAGCGTCTGCGCGGACACGGGGTCGTAGCCGCCGTGGCTGAACGGGTTGCAGCGCAGCAGGCGCCAAGCCGCGAGAACGGCGCCGCGCAGTATGCCGTAGGACTCGATCGCCTGCACCGCGTACGCCGAGCAGGTCGGGTGATACTTGCAGCGACGCGGGAACGCCGGAGAGATCACGCGCTGGTACACCCGGATCGGGGCGAGCGCGACGCGGCGGGCGGCGATCACGTGGCCGGCTCCCTGCCGCCACCGCCGGTCATGGCGTCGACGAGCTCGGCGAGCGCCCCGCGGACGCCGCCCATCCCCTCGCGTTCGGCCAGCTCGCGGCTGTCGGGGCGCGCGACGACGACGTAGTCCGAGCCGGGAGGCAGGCGCTCGGCCTCTGCCCAGAACGCCTCGCGCAGGAGGCGCTTGACCTTCGTGCGGTCGACGGCGCCGCCGACGCGGCGAGACACCGACAGGCCAAGTCGTGGCCCCTCGTCCGGTTGAGAGGTCGGGGGCGCGTCCTCCTCGCGCGGGAACGCGTAGAGCACGAGATAGCGATTCGCCTTCGAGCGGCCCTGGCGGTAGACGCGCTCGAACTCGGCGCTCCGCGACAGCCGGCGCCGCTTCGGGCTCCGCCCGCCGCTGGGGCGCTCGGCCACTAGACGGTGAGCCGCTTGCGGCCCTTGTCGCGACGCCGCTTGAGCACGATGCGGCCGGCACGGGTGCTCATCCGGGCGCGGAAGCCATGGGTGCGGGCGCGCTTGCGCTTCTTGGGCTGGTAGGTGCGCTTCATAAGCCGTAACTGGTCGGCGCGCCGGGTGCGCGCAGGGGCCGACAGGATAGCCAACGCCCGCTGAGCCGGCATGCGGGCGCGCGAGCAGGCAGGCCCGCACCGCGCCCGGCAGCCGGGAAGCAGCGGGCCCGAGCGGCGGCACGTGCGCGGACAGCGGCATGGCGGCGGCGGCACCGTGCACACAGTCGCGCACAGGAAGTGCACACCCGTCACCAGCCGGCAGCCACGCCCGCCGGCACGTCCTCCGCACCTTTTTCCGCGCGATTTGCGAACGCCGGAAAAGCACCCTCCTGTGCGCGGTTGGGGCCGTGCTATGTTCGCCCCGCCGGCCCCGCCCAGGGCCCCTTGTTCCATCGCCTTCCGCCTCCGCCCCCGCCGAGGAGGATCTCGCACGCGCCCGTGATCGACGACGAGCACCCATCCTGCTGGCGCCCCATCCGCGCCGAGCTGCAGCGGGCCGTTTCCGAGTCGACCTGGCACCAGTGGTTGGAACCGCTGTCTGCCCGCGCGCTGCGCGGGGACACGCTCGTCATCGAGGCGCCGGACGCGATCCGCCCCTGGGTCGAGCACCGCTTCGGGCGGCTCATCCGGGGCTGCACCGCCGCCGTCCTCGGGCCCGACGCGCAGGTCGAGCTCGCCGGACCGGGCGCGGGCGAGCCGCTCCCACCCCGGACGAGCGCCCCCGGAGGGAGCGCGTCCTTCAACCCGCGCCACACCTTCGAGCAGTTCGTCATCGGCGACTCCAACCGCCTGGCGCACGCAGCCGCGCTCGCCGTCGCGGAGATGCCCGGGCTCGCCTACAACCCGCTGTTCATCTGCGGCCCGCCGGGGCTGGGCAAGACGCACCTGCTCAACTCGATCGCGAACTACGTGACCGCGTACGGCGGCGGCGCGACGGTCCGCTACACGACCGCCGAGGCGTTCACGAACCACTTCCTCGGCGCGCTGCACGGCCACGACATCGAGAGCTTCAAGGCGGCCTATCGCGGCGTCGACGTGCTGCTCGTCGACGACGTCCAGTTCCTGCAGGCCAAGGCGCGAACCGAGCAGGAGTTCTTCCACACGTTCAACGCGCTGCACCAGGCCGGCGCGCAGATCGTGCTCACGTCGGACCGCCTCCCGCGCGACCTCGGCGAGCTGGAGACGCGGCTGCGGGAGCGCTTCGAGGCCGGACTCGTGACCGACGTCCGCGCCCCCGACGCCTCCACGCGGCTCACGATCCTGCGCAAGCGCGTCCAGCAGGATGCGGTCGGCGAGCTGGATCCTGCCGCGCTCGACCTCATCGCCGAGCGCGTGACCGACAACGTGCGCGCGCTCGAGGGCGCGCTCATCCGCGTCGTGGCGTTCGGCTCGCTCACCGGCCGGCCCGTCACGCCCGAGTTGACCGCTGAGGTGCTCGACGGTCTCTATCCCGACCGCAAGGGCCGCTCGCGTGCCATGACCGTGCGCGAGATCCAGGAGCGGACAGCCGACGCGTTCGGCGTCTCCGTCGAGGCGCTCGTCTCGAGCAGCCGTGCCGGCGGCGTCGCCTGGCCGCGCCAGGTCGCCATGTACCTCGCCCGCGAGCTCACCGACCAGACGCTCCCCGCCATCGGCCGGGCGTTCGGCGGCCGCAACCACACGACCGTGCTGCACGCCTACCGGCGCACCGCCGAGCGGATAGCGGGCGATCCCGACGCGTTCGAGACCGTCCGCCGCCTCACCGAAGCGCTGCGCCAGCCGTCGTGACGCCGCCCCGGCTGACAGACTTCCTCGGCCCTGTGCACAGACGCCGCACAGCTTCCAGCCCGCACCGTGCGGGTTCTCCGGCGGTTGTGCACATCATCCACACCCCTTATGACGGTTACCTCACTTGAGTAGTCGTCCGAATCGGATATGAAGCAGGCAACGAGATGAGAATTTCCACACAGCGCGACGCGTTGTTCGCGCAGCTGCAGACCGTGACGCGAGCCGCATCGACGCGCAGCGCCGTGCAGGCGCTCTCCGGCGTGCAGATCCTGGCGTCCGGCGGCGGCATCGAGCTGCGCGCCACCGACATGGAGATCGGGCTGCGGGTGCCGCTCGACGGGGAGGTCATCCGCGAGGGGTCCGTCGTCTTGCCCGCGCGGCTCCTCGTGGACGTCGTGCGCTCCCTGCCGGGCGACTCGGTCACGCTCGAGCTGCGGCCGGCGGAGCAGGACGTGGAGATCGTCGCCGGCGCGGCGACGTTCCACATCCGCACGCTGCGGCTCGAGGACTTCCCTCCGTTCCCGGAGCCGGAGGGGGACGGGCGCGTGCAGGTGCCCGGGCCGGCGTTCGTCGCCACGGTCGCGAAGGTCGCCCGCTCCGCGTCCCGCGACGAGACGCGGCCGGTGCTCACCGGGATCCTCGTCTCGGCCAACGGCGACGAGCTGCGCATGGTCGCGACCGACTCCTACCGCCTCTCGGTGAAGGAGACGAAGCTCGAGGCGCCGCTGGCCGGCAACTTCGAGGCGAACGTCCCGGCGCGCGCGCTGCAGGAGCTGAGCCGCATCGTCGGTCAGGCGGAGGAGGGCGAGCTGAGCGTCGCCGTCCGCACGAACCAGGTCATCTTCGAGGCGGGCGGCGTCGTGCTCTCGTCGCGCCTGATCGACGGGCAGTTCCCCAACCACCGGCAGCTGCTCCCCGACGCGTTCGAGCACGAGCTGCAGCTCGCCGGCGCGGAGATCACGGACGTCGTGCGGCGCATCTCGCTCCTGGCCCAGAAGAACGCTCCGCTGCGCCTGGCGTTCAGCGAGGGCGAGCTGACCGTGTCGGCGCGCACGCCGGACGTCGGCGAGGCGCGCGAGACGCTGCCCGTGCCGTTCCGCGGCGAGCCGCTCGAGATCGGGTTCAACCCGGAGTTCCTGCGTGACGGCCTCGAGGCGGTCGAGTCGGGCGACGTGCTGCTCAAGCTCATCTCGCCCCTGCGCCCCGGGCTGATCGAGGCGGCCGACGGCAGCGGGTTCGTCTACCTCCTGATGCCGATCCGCCTGAACGTGTAGCGCGCGCCATCCTGGAGAGGCGATGCTCGCCACCCGGCTCATCCTGCGCGACTTCCGCACCTACGCGGCGGCGGAGGTGCAGCTCGGGCCGGGTCTCACCGTCGTCACCGGCCGCAACGGCGCCGGCAAGACGAACCTCCTCGAGGCGGTCTACTTCGCGTGCACCGGCCGGTCGTGCCGGACCGGGAACGAGCGCGAGTGCGTGCGCTTCGGCGCCGACCTCACGCGGCTCGAGCTGCATTGCGAGGAGGCCGGGGAGCGGCACGAGCTGAGCGTCGGGTTCCAGCCCGGCGAGCCTAAGCGGCTGCGAGTCGACGGCGCGTCGGTCGAGCGCCTGACCGACGTCGCGTCGCGGCCGCTGGTCTCCGTCTTCCTGCCCGACCGGCTCGAGCTTGTGACGGGCGCACCGGCGCTCCGCCGCGCGCACCTCGACCAGGTCGTCGCCGCGCTGCGACCCGCGCGGGCCGCGACCCGCCGGGCGTACACCGCGGCGCTCGGGCAGCGCAACGCGCTCGTCGCCGCGATCCGGGCGGGACGCGCCGGGCGCGGCTCGCTGCCCGCCTGGGACGCCGAGCTCGCGCGCCACGGCATCGCGCTCATGGCCGACCGCGCGGCGGTCGTCGAGGAGCTCCGGCCGCGGTTCGCCGGCCACGCGGACGGCCTCGGCCTGACCGGCGAGGCGGACGCCGCGTACCGCCCGCGCTCGAAGGCGACGACCGCGGACGAGCTCGCCGCGGAGCTCGCCGAGCGGACCGACTCCGACCTCGAGCGCGGGTTCACCGGCCACGGTCCCCACCGCGACGAGCTGGTGCTGCGGCGGGAGGGGCGCGAGCTGCGCGCGTACGGCTCGCGCGGGCAGCAGCGGCTCGGGCTGCTGGCGCTGCTGCTCGCCGAGCGCGAGGCCCTCGCCGACTCGCGCGGCACGCCGCCGCTGATGCTGCTCGACGACGTCATGAGCGAGCTGGACGCCGGCCGGCGCGAGCGCCTGATCGAGGTGCTGCGCGGCGGCGGCCAGAGCCTCATCACGACGACCGACCTGGCGCACGTGCCGGGCGGCGAGGACGCGGACGTGACCCGGCTCGCGATCGCCGAGGGCGCCGTCCTCCAGGAGGCGGCGTGAGGCGCGACGAACTGCGCCCGGACGGCGGGCGCGACGCGACGCGGGGGCCGCGCGGATGAGGCGCCGCGGGCCGCGGCCGCTCGGCATCGCGCTCGACCGGCTCACCACCGAGCTGGCGCCCGCGACGCTGCTCGCCGAGGTTCAGCGGGCGTGGGCGTCCGCGGCCGGCGAGGCGTTCGCCGCGCAGTGCACGCCCGACGGCGAGCGGGCCGGCGTGGTGACCGTCGCATGCTCCTCGGCGGTCTGGGCGCAGGAGCTCGACCTGCTCTCCGAACGGGTCGTCGAGCGTCTCAACGAGCAGCTCGGACGCCCGGCGGTGCGCGGACTTCGCCCGCAGCCGCGGCCTACCCGTTCCTAGACGCGAGGTTTTCTTCAGATTTGCAGCACTTTCGGCACATTCCTCGGGCCGGATCCGAGGGGTGCTTGTGCTAGTCTTATGGGCACTGTTTGCGCCACGCCCCGGCCGCTGAGACACCTCTCCCGCCGGGGCGTCGCGTGTGTGTGACTCGGAGGAACCCTTGGCAGACGACCAGGACAAGACCAGCCAGCCTCGCTCGGGCTACGACGCCCAGGACATCACCGTCCTGGAGGGTCTCGAAGCCGTGCGCAAGCGGCCGGGCATGTACATCGGCTCGACCGGTGTGCGCGGCCTGCACCACCTGGTCTACGAGGTCGTGGACAACTCCGTCGACGAGGCGCTGGCCGGCCACTGCGACGCGGTGGACGTCACGATCCACCCCGACAACTCGATCACGGTCGTCGACAACGGCCGCGGCATCCCCGTCGCGACGATGGAGAAGGAGGGGAAGTCGGCGCTCGAGGTCGTGTTGACCGTGCTGCACGCCGGCGGCAAGTTCGGCGACGGCGGCGGCTACAAGGTGTCGGGCGGCCTGCACGGCGTCGGCGTCTCGGTCGTGAACGCGCTCTCCGAGCAGTTCCACGTCGAGGTCCGCCGCGACGGCGCCACCTGGACCCAGGACTACGTGCGCGGCGCGCCGGAGACCGGGATGGAGAAGGGCGCGGCGACGAAGGAGACCGGCACCACGATCACCTTCCTCCCGGACGCCGAGGTCTTCGAGTCGCTCGACTTCGACTTCTCCACGCTCGAGCAGCGCCTGCGCGAGACCGCCTTCCTCACCCGCGGCCTCCGCATCACGATCACCGACGAGCGCGGCGAGGGCCACCGCTCCGAGTTCCACTACGAGGGCGGGATCCAGGACTTCGTCACCTATCTGAACGAGAACAAGGACCCGGTCCAGCGCAAGGTCGTCTACTTCGAGGAAGAGGGCACCGAGGGCGCGGTCGAGGTCGCGATGCAGTGGACCGGCTCCTACCAGGAGTCGATCTTCTCGTTCGCGAACAACATCAACACCCACGAGGGCGGCTCGCACCTCTCCGGCTTCCGCTCGGCGCTGACCCGCACGCTCAACCGCTTCGCGCGTGAGAAGGGCCACCTCAAGGAGAAGGACGAGAACCTGACGGGCGAGGACGTGCGGGAGGGCCTGACCGCCGTCATCTCGGTCAAGCTCGCCGATCCCCAGTTCGAGGGCCAGACGAAGACCAAGCTCGGCAACCCGGGCATGGAGGGCTTCGTCGCCTCCGTCGTCAACTCCGCGCTCGCCGAGTTCCTCGAGGAGAACCCCGCCGAGGGCAACAACGTGATCCGCAAGGCCGTCTCGGCCGCCCAGGCGCGCGCCGCGGCGCGCAAGGCGCGCGACCTCACCCGCCGCAAGTCTGCGCTCGAGAACTCCGCGCTGCCGGGCAAGCTCGCCGACTGCTCGATCCGCGACGCCGCGCTCACCGAGCTGTTCGTCGTCGAGGGCGACTCCGCAGGCGGCTCGGCCAAGCAGGGCCGCGATCGCGCCACGCAGGCGGTGCTCCCGCTGCGCGGCAAGATCCTCAACGTCGAGAAGGCGCGGATCGACAAGGTCCTGCAGAACAACGAGATCCAGGCGCTGATCACGGCGCTCGGCAC
>Ga0126313_10001831_pt1 | contig 11524 bp, 9 predicted proteins | sample Plot105A_FD_89954 | JGI IMG/M metagenome (GOLD analysis project Ga0126313, IMG submission 89954) | Serpentine soil microbial communities from UC McLaughlin Reserve, CA, USA - Plot105A | ecosystem: Environmental > Terrestrial > Soil > Grasslands | place: USA: UC McLaughlin Reserve, Lake County...
CAGCCAGGGCCGGAACGGCGCGCCGGCCCGGAACCGCCCCATCGCCGCGCGCGCCTTGATGAACCCGTCCTGGGCGGCGTCCTCGGCATCCGCGGCGTTCCCGCAGATCACGTAGGCGGTGCGAAAGGCCACGGTCTGGTGACGTTCGACGAGCATGCCGAAGGCGCGGTCGTCCCCCGAGCGCGCGCGGGCAACCAGGTCGGCGTCGGTGGCCTCGATCGTCACACCGCCGATTCCACGCCGACCTGGCTCCGAGTGCAACTACCCGGCGGTCGCGGATCCCCCTCGCCGGCCCAGCAGGCCCGCCGCGCCGCGGGCGAGCAGCGCCAGCAGGCCGGCGGCGCCGGCGGCGAGGAACACCCACGCGATCGCGGGCAGCCCGTCGTCGGCGGGCGGCGGCGCCTTGTGCGGGGCGGCGGTCGCGGCGGCCCTCGCGGGCGCCGGCAGCACCAGCTTGCTCGCCGGCAGCGGCGCGACGCCTCGCGTGACCCGCTCGAGCTCGTTCGTCGCGGTGGACGGCGGGTTGCCCCAGGTCCCGTCCTCGAACTGCACCTTCTGCGCGGCGGCGACCCACTGGAACGTCCACCCGGGCACGACCTGGCCGTCCTCGCCCTTGACGCTGACCTTCACGCGGTAGAACGGCGTCTTCTCGCCCGGCCACGCCGTCGGCGGGCCGCCGTCGGTGATCGCCATCGAGGTGCGGTCGGTGACGTCCTGACAGCCGTCGGCGCCGCAGACCTTCACGGACGCGATCTCCTTGGCGGCGGCGGTGGCGGCCGGGCCCAGCGCGGCGGCCGCGATGGCGAGAAGGACGAGTGGGGTGCGCATGGCCGGGTTACACCCCGCGCGGGCGATCGGTTCCCGGGACGGCCCGCGTAGGGTTCCCCCGATGCTGCAGCGCGGTGGCCGACTCCACCTCTCACCGAGCGACCTGAACAACTTCCTCGCCTGCGAGCACCGGACGGCCCTCGATCTCGCCCGCGCCCGCGGCGAGATCCTGCTGCAGCGAATCCCGCGCCCGGACGCCGAGCTGATCGCCGAGCGGGGTCGCGAGCACGAGCGCGCGCACCTCGAGCGCCTTCGCGAGCGAGGGCTCGAGGTGGCGCAGATCGAGCCCGGCGAGGGCGCCGCGGAGGCGACGCTGGAGGCGATGAAGGCGGGCGCGGACGTGATCCACCAGGCCACCTTCACGGCCGGCAACTGGCGTGGCGCGGCCGACTTCCTGCTCAAGGTGCGCGTGCCGTCGGATCTGGGCCCGTACTCCTACGAGCCCGCGGACGCGAAGCTGGCGACGCACCCGAAGCCGTACGTGATCTTCCAGCTGCTGTTCTACGCCGCGATGGTCGGCCAGGCGCAGGGCTCCGCGCCGGACTGGGTGCACGTGGTGCTCGGCTCCGAGGAGACGCGCTCGTTCCGCCCGCGCGACTTCCAGGCCTACGCCGACCGCGTCCAGGGCCGCTTCTTCCGCACGCTGCAGGCCTACCGCAAGGGCGCGCCGCCGCCTTACCCGTATCCCGTCGAGCACTGCGCCTACTGCGACTGGTGGGCGCGCTGCCGCGACCGACGGCGCGAGGACGACCACCTCTCGCTGGTCGCCGGGATCACGCGCGCGCAGGCGATCAAGCTCGAGGACGCGGGGATCCGCTCGGTCAACGAGCTCGCCGACGTGCCGGCGGGCGCGTCCGTGCCGGGGATCTCGGCCCCGACGCTCGCCGGTCTGCGTCAGCAGGCGTGGCTGCAGATGCTCAGCCGCGGCTCCGAGGAGCCGCTGCACGAGCGGCTGCCCGGCGCCCCCGGGCGCGGCTTCGCGCGCCTGCCGCCGCCGTCCGAGGGCGACGTGTTCTTCGACATCGAGGGCGATCCTTACTGGGGCCGAGAGGGCCTGGAGTACCTGTTCGGCTCGCTGACCGCGGACGGCTACCAGCCGCTGTGGGCGCACGACCGCCCGCAGGAGTGCGCCGCGTTCGAGCGCTGGGTGGACTGGATCACGGCACGCCTGGAGCGCTTCCCGGACCTGCACGTCTACCACTACAACCACTACGAGCCGACCGCGCTGAAGGCGCTGATGTCGCGCTACGGCACGCGCGAGGCCGAGGTCGACGACCTGCTCCGGCGCAAGGTGTTCGTCGACCTCTACACGATCGTGCGCCAGGCGATGCGGATCGGCGTCGAGAGCTACTCGCTGAAGGAAGTCGAGGCGCTGTACCCGTTCGAGCGCGATGCCGAGGTGACCGAGGCCGGTGGCTCGATCCTCGCCTACCAGGAGTACCTGGCCTCGCGCGACGCGTCCAAGCTCGAGGCGATCGCCGACTACAACGCCGACGACTGCCGCTCCACGCAGGGGTTGCGCGACTGGCTGCTGGGCGAGCGCGGCCTCGTCGGCTACCTCGACGCGGCGCCGCCCTCGCCGCCCAGCGCGCAGCAGCTCGCGCGCCACGCCGAGGTGGAGCGGTTGGAGGCCGCGCTGCTCGCGGACGGCGAGGATCCGGCGAAGCGGCTGCTCGCCGACCTGCTCCAGTACCACCGCCGCGAGGCGCGGCCGGAGTGGTGGGCGTACTTCGACCGGCTCGGGCGCACGGCGGCCGAGCTGCGCGACGACGACCCGGAGGCGATCGGCGACCTCGTGCCCGCCGACGACGTGCCGCTCGGCGAGGTCGCCCAGTCCTACCTGCACCCGCTGCGCTTCCCGCCCCAGCAGCACAAGCTCTCGGCCGGGGTCGCCGTCGACCCGGTGACGCAGCGCGGCTACGAGATCCCGCGGATCGACGACGACGCCGGCCTGGTGTGGCTCAAGCGCGGCAAGGCATCGCAGTACAAGCCGCTGCCGACCGCGCTGATCCCGCCCAAGCCGATCCCGCAGACCGCACAGCAGGCGGCGTTGCGCGCGCTCGCCGAGCAGGCGACCGGGACGATCAGCGGGCCCCACCCGGCGTTCGAGCTGCTCCTGCGGATGCCGCCGCGGTTGCGCGGGGACACGCTCGGCGAGCGCGTCGCCAACCTGGGCGGCTCGGCGCTCTTCGTCCAGGGGCCGCCGGGCTCGGGCAAGACGTACACGGGCGCGCGCCTGATCTGCGAGCTGCTGGCCGCCGGCAAGCGCGTCGGCGTCGCGGCGACCTCGCACAAGGCGATCGCGAACCTGCTCGACGAGGTCGAACGCGCGGCGGCGGAGAGCGGCACCGCGGTGCGCGGGCTCAAGAAGTCCGGCGGCGGCAACCCGGAGTCGGTCTACACGACCGATCTCGTGACCTCGTCGCCCGACGCGTCCGCGTTCCCGCCGGCCGAGGACTCCGGCGTGAACCTGATCGCGGGGACGCCGTGGCTGTGGGCGCGCGAGGAGATGCGCGCCTCCGTCGACGTGCTGTTCGTCGACGAGGCCGGGCAGATGGCGCTCGCCGACGCGCTGGCGATCGCCGGCGCCGGGCGCGGGCTCGTGCTGCTCGGCGACCCGCAGCAGCTCGCCCACGTCTCGCAGGGCACGCACCCCCGGCGCTCGGGCGTGTCGGTGCTCGAGCACCTGCTCGGCGACCGCGAGACGATCCCACCCGCCGAGGGGGTGTTCCTCGAGCGGACGTGGCGGATGCACCCGGACGTCTGCCGCTTCGTCTCGCGCACGATGTACGACGGGCGGCTGGTGCCGGTCGAGGGCACCGAGCGCCAGGCCGTCGCCTCGCCCGGGCTGTCCGGCGCGGGCGTGCGGCTGATCGAGGTCGAGCACGCGGAGAACCGCCAGAGCGCTCCGGAGGAGGCCGATCGGATCGCGGAGGAGGTGGCGAAGCTGCTCGACGGCGGCCGCTACACGGACGCCTCAGGTGCCGAGCGCGACCTGACGCTCGACGACATCCTCCTCGTGACGCCCTTCAACGCCCAGGTGCGCCACCTGCGCTCGCGGCTGCCGGCGGCCGCGCGTATCGGCACCGTCGACAAGTTCCAGGGCCAGGAGGCTCCGGTCGTGTTCTTCTCGATGACCGCGTCGTCCGGCGAGGACGTGCCGCGCGGCATGGACTTCCTGTTCTCCCGGAATCGTCTGAACGTCGCGGTCTCTCGGGCTCGGGCCTTGGCCGTGGTCGTGTGTTCGCCGCGGCTGCTGTGGGCGCGCTGCAACACCGTCGAGCAGATGCGGCTTGTGAATGCGCTGTGCAGCTTTGCCGACGAGGCGGAGCGGCAGGCTGGCGCCTTGGGCGCCGCGGTAGCGCGGGGCGCTTGAACGGCAGGTACCGAGGGAGGGGGAGCGTCGGCGGTGGGCTCCGGACGCCTCGTTCGGCTCGAAGGGAGTTGTTCGGCCTCAGGCCGAACAACTGCGGACTCGACGCCGCGGGTGGGGCTCCCGCCTCCCTACCCAGCCGCAGTTCGAGCCCAGCAGGCGACCCCGCGCCCTAGGCGTTACGCAGCACCATGCGACGCCGCCACGGCAAGGCGATCCGCGCGGTCGTTCAAGGCCTTGTGGGCATGCGTAGCGCCGGTCTCGTGCCCGCGGACCCAGTGCCACCGGACCGCCTCGTGCCGGGCGATCTCGGCGTCGAGCGCGCGCACGAGGTCCTGGTTCTTGACCGGGTCGCCGCCCGCGGTCTTCCAGCCCTTGCGCTTCCAGCCGTGGATCCACTTCGTCATCGAGTCGAGCATCAGGCGCGAGTCGGTCACTACGCAGGCGCGCGAGCCGGCGGGCAGCGAGCGCAGCCCCTCGAGCGCCGCCGTGTACTCCATGCGGTTGTTGGTCGTCTGCGGGGCGTGGCCGGAGAGCTCGACCGGCTCCTCGCCGCCGCCGACCACGATCGCCGCCCAGCCGCCGGGCCCGGGGTTGCCGCGACACGCGCCGTCGGTCCAGACGAGGACCTCGCCCTTGCGCTGCTCGACGGGGGTCTCGGGCTCGTGGGCGCGGCGGCGGCGCGGGCGGTTCGGAGGAGGCATCGCGCGGGCATAGTGCCAACCGGGGAGGACGGCCCACGCCGATGCGGATCGATCACGTCATCTACGCGACGCGGTATCTCGACGCGACGGCCGCGCGGCTCGAGGCCGACCACGGCCTCGTCGCGAAGGGCGGGGGGCGCCACACCGGCATCGGCACCGAGAACCGGATCTTCCCGCTCGGCGGCGGCTACCTGGAGCTGATCGCCGTGGTCGACTACGGCGAAGCGGAGCGCAGCGCGCTCGGTCACGCGCTCGCCGAGCGCATCGACGGCCGCGGCGAGGGCCTGATGGGCTGGGTCGTTGCCGTCGAGGACGTGATCGCCGAGGCGGGTCGTACGGGCGCCGAGCTGAGCGTGATCGAGCGCGACGGGCTGCGCGCGCGGCTCGCGGGCGTGGCGACCGCGATGGCCGAGCCCATGCTGCCGTTCTTCCTCCAGCGCGACCCTGGGCTCGCCGACCCCGGCGCCGGCGGCGAGGCCGGCGGCATCACCTGGGTCGAGGTCGCCGGCGACCCCGAGCGGCTGCGCGGCTGGCTCGGCGGCGCAGAGCTGCCCGTGCGCATCTGCGACGGCGACCCGGCGCTGCTCGCCGTCGGGATCGGCGAGCGAGAGCTGCGCTGACGCGCGGGCTAGCCGTAGGGCGGTTCGCCAGGCACCCCGGTGGGCGGCGGCCGCGCGGCGCGGCAGGCTTGCCGGAGCATGCCGCGCACCCGCCTCACCCTCGTCCTGCTGACGGCCGCCGGCGTCTCGCTCGCGCTGATGCAGACGCTCGTGATCCCCGCGCTGCCCTACTTCGGGCGGGAGTTCGACCAGTCGGCGAGCTGGACCGCGTGGATCGTCACCGGCTTCCTGCTGAGCTCCTCGGTCCTGACGCCGATCGTCGGGCGACTGGGCGACGCGCACGGCAAGAAGCGCGTGCTCGTGTGGTCGCTGTCGGTGTTCGGGGTCGCCTCGCTCGGCGCGGCGGCCGCCTGGGACCTGCCGTCGCTGGTCGCCTTCCGGATCGTCCAGGGCGTCGGCGCCGCGGTCTTCCCGCTCGCCTTCGCGATCATCCGCGACGAGTTCCCGCCCGAGCGGGTCGGCTTCGCGATCGGCACGGTCAGCTCCGCCTTCGGCATTGGCGGCGGCGTGGGGCTCGTGCTCGGTGGGCTGATGCTCGAGCACCTGAGCTGGCACTGGCTGTTCATCGTCGGCGGCCTGCCGAGCCTGATCGTCGCCGCGCTGATCGCGCGCTGCGTGCCGGAGTCGCCCTTGCGCACCCGGGCGAAGGCCGACTGGGCCGGCGCCGCCGTGCTGTCGCTGGCGCTGATCGCGCTGCTCGTCGCGCTCAGCGAAGGTGCCGAGTGGGGCTGGGCGTCGGCCCCGGTGGCCGCGCTGGCCGCCGCCGCAGCCGTGCTGCTCGCGCTCTGGATCCGGGTCGAGCGCCGCGTCGATGACCCGCTGATCGACCTGCGCACGCTGGCCCGCCGCGGCATGGCCGCGACGAACGCGACGACCTTCATGGTCGGCTTCGCGATGACCGGCTTCTTCGTGGCCATGCCGGCGCTGGTGCAGTCGCCGAGCGCCGGCTTCGGGGCCTCCCCCCTCGAGGCCGGCCTGCTGCTGCTGCCGTTCTCGGTCGCGATGATGCTCGGCGGTCCTGCCGGCGGCGCGCTGCTCGGCCGCGCGGGCCGGCTGGCCGTGCTGCGCGGCGGTCTCGCCACCGCGGCGCTCGCGGTCGCGCTGATGGCGGTCGCGCATGACGACGAGGCGCTGCTGTGCGCCTGGCTGGCGATGATGGGCTCCGGCGCCGCGTTCGCGCTGGCCGCGATCGGCGCGCTCGTGATCGATCACTCGCGCCCGTCGGAGACCGGCGTGGCAGGTGGGATGAACTCGATCATGCGCACCGTCGGCGGCTCGTTCGGCGGCCAGATCGCCGCCGCCCTGCTGACGGCGGGCACGGCCGCCGGCTTCACTCAGGCGCTCGCGGTCACCGCCGCGGCGGCCGGTCTGGGACTGCTGCCGACGCTGCTGCTGCGGCGCGCGCCGGCGCCGGCCGTGGCGCCCGCGCCGGCCTAGCCGCCACGATGCTCGCAGCGCGCGCGGGCCCGGGGCATGGGACAATCGTCCCCATGCAGGACGAGTACGTGCTCGACACGCCGACCGTCCGCCGCTTCATCGCCGGCGTCCGCGAGGAGATCGCGCGGGCGCCCTCGCCACAGGCCGCCTGCGACGCGATCCGCCCCGCGTTCGACGACCTGCTCGCCGACCCCGCGTGGCTGCCCGAGCGCTACCAGGAGGGCGACCCCGGCAGCGGGATGGGCGGCGGCATCGGCCAGTGGCTGCTGTTCCGCGCCGGCGACCGCTCGCTGACGCTGTTCTCCCTGGTCGTGCCGCCGGACGCGCAGACGCCGGTCCACGACCATCTCGCGTGGGGGCTCGTCGGGCTCTACCGGGGCACCCAGGACGAGGAGATCTACGAGGGCGAGCCGATCGAGCTGCGCGAGCGCCGCGCGCTCGTCCCCGGCGACTTCTACGCGCTGCTGCCGCCCGCCGACGACATCCACCGCGTACGCACGACCTCGCTCGAGACGTCGGTCTCGATCCACCTGCTGACCAACGACACGGGCTGCGTCTGGCGTCACGCATATGACGCCGAATCCGGCGCGGTGTCGCCGTTTCGCTCCGGTTACGTGAACGTGATCTGCGACGAGCAGTGATGGCAGCGTGATCCGGATCCGCATGCAACCCGGCTGACCGGCACACTCCAGGGATGGTCGACCTCGTCGTCGCCCAGGCCCTGTCGGAGACGCTCGGCGGAGGACCTCAACCCGACCTGCTCGAGGCGCGCCAGATGCAGGCGCTCTCGCTCGCCGTGCACATCCCGCTGGTGTGCTTCGGGATCGCGTTCCCGGCGATGTTCCTGTTCGTCGAAGGGCTCTACCTGCGCACGGGCGACGAGACGTTCAAGCGACTCGCGGTCAAGTGGTCCAAGGTCGCGCTGACGCTGTTCGCGGTCGGCGTCGTGACCGGCACGATCCTCTCGTTCGAGTTCGGGCTGCTGTGGCCGGAGTTCATGGCCAGCTTCGGCCAGGTCTTCGGGATCGCGTTCGCGCTGGAGGGGATCTCGTTCTTCGTCGAGGCGATCTTCATGGCGATCTACGTCTACGGCTGGCAGCGCCTGTCGCCGCGCGTGCACTTCCTGACCGGCATCCCGATCGTGATCTCGGGCTTCGCCGGCTCGTTCAACGTGATCGCCGTCAACGGCTGGATGAACGACCCGGGCGGCTTCGACGTCGTCGGCGGCCGCGTCGTGGACCCGCGCCCGTGGGAGGCGATGTTCAACGACGCGATGGCCCACGAGGTGTTCCACATGTACCTCGCGGGCTACGTGGTGGCCGGCTTCATCGTCGCCGGCGTCTACTCCGCGGCCTGGTTGCGCGGCCGCCGCGACAAGTACGTGCACACCGCGCTGGTCGTGACGCTGTCGTTCGCCTGCCTGGCCGCGCCGGTCCAGGTGATCGTCGGCGACTGGGCGGCGCGCTCGGTGACCCAGCGCCAGCCGGTCAAGCTCGCCGCCTTCGAGGGACTCGCGCACACGACGAAGGGGGCGTCGTTCACGATCGGCGGCGTCTTCGACGAGGACGAGCAGCGGGTGCGCTGGGGGATCGAGATCCCGCACCTGCTCTCGCTGCTGGCCGAGCACGACCCGAACGCGACGATCACGGGCCTGGACTCGGTGCCTCCGGAGGACCGCCCGCCGGTCAACGTCGTGCGCTTCGCGTTCCAGACGATGGTCGGGATCGGCACCGGGCTGGCCCTGCTCGGCGTGGTGTTCTTCCTCACCTGGTGGCGGCGCCGCCGGCTGCCGCGCTCCCGCTGGTTCTTCCGGGCGGTGGTCGCGGCCGGGCCGCTGGCGCTCGTCGCGCTGATCGCGGGCTGGATCACCACCGAGGTCGGCCGCCAGCCGTGGATCGTCTACGAGGTGATGCGCACGGAGCAGGCGGTGACCTCTGCCGACGGGCTGGAGACCGGCTACGTCGCGCTCGTGCTCGTCTACCTGGCGCTCGCCTCCGGGGTCCTCTGGATGCTGCGGCGGCTGGCGAGGCAGGGCTGATGCTGCCGGAGATCTGCCTCGCGCTGGCGATGGTCGGGATCACGGCCTACGCGGTGCTCGGGTCGGCCGACTTCGGCGCCGGCTTCTGGGACCTCACGGCGGGCGGCGCCCGCCGCGGGGGGCGCGTGCGCGGGATGGTCCAGCACGCGATGAGCCCGGTCTGGGAGGCCAACCACGTATGGCTGATCTTCGTGCTCGTGGTGGTCTGGACGGCGTTCCCGGTCGCGTTCGGCTCGATCTTCTCGACGCTCTCGATCCCGCTCTTCCTGGCCGCGCTGGGGATCATCTTCCGCGGCGCCGCGTTCGCCCTGCGCGGGCAGGCGGGGACGATCCGCGAGGCGCGCGTGCTGGGAGCGCTGTTCGCCTCCTCGTCGGTGCTGATCCCGTTCTGCCTCGGAGCCGCGATCGGCGGGATCGCGTCCGGCCGGGTGCCGGTCGGCAACGCGACGGGCGACGTGTGGTCCTCGTGGCTGAACCCGACCTCGGTGCTGATCGGCGTGCTCGGCGTGGTCACCGGCGCGCACCTGGCGGCCGTGTTCCTGGCCGCCGACTCGCGGCGCGCAGGGCAGGAGGACCTCGTGCACGCGTTCCGCACGCGGGCGCTCGGCTCGGGCGTGCTGGCGGGAGCGCTCGCGCTCGCCGGGCTGCTGGTCGTGCGCTCTGACGCGCGGGCGCTGTTCGACGGCCTCACGTCGGGCGCCGGCCTGGCGTGCGTCCTCGTCTCCGGCGCCGCCGGGGTCGGGACGCTGGTGCTCGTCGCGCGCGGGCGGCACGAGCCGGCGCGCTTCGTGGCGGCTGTCTCGGTCGCGGCGATCGTGGCGGGTTGGGCGTTCGCGCAGCGGCCGTACCTGCTGCCGCCGGAGCTGACGCTCGACGAGGCCGCGGCGCCGGACGCCACGCTGGCCGCCGTGCTGGCCGGGCTCGGGATCGGCGCCGTGATCCTCGTCCCGTCGCTGTGGCTGCTCTACCGGCTCGTGCTGCGCGGCGTGCTCGACCAGCGCTTCGAGCCGCTGGACCAGCGCTTCACGACCCTCGACAAGGACGAGCGGCGATGAAGTGGATCCTCGCCGCCGCGCTCGTGGGCGTCGTGCTGATGGTCGCCTTCGAGTCGCCGCTCACGCGCGTGCTCGGGCTGCTGTGCCTGTTCGGCTTCATCGTCGGCGGCGTCTTCCTGATCGCCGACCCGGACCTCTTGGGTAAAGAGGAGGAAGGCATGCCCGACGATCGCTCACCGTGACGCCGGCGACGCTCTTCTGCGGGCGCTACCTCGTGGTGCGGCGCCTGGGCTCCGGCGGGTCGGCGACGGTCTTCCTCGCCCAGGACCAGCGCCTGGGCCGCCAGGTCGCGGTCAAGCGGCTCCACGGCGCCGAGGTGACCGAGACGACGGCCGAGCGGCTGCGCCGCGAGGCGCGGATCATGGCTTCATTGCGCCATCCGAACCTCGTCACCGTGCTCGACATGCTCACGGAGGACGACGACCTCTACCTGGTGATGGAGTACGTGCCCGGCGGCACGCTCGACGACGTGCTGAAGGATGCGCCGCTCGAGCCGGCGCGCGTGCTCGAGCTGCTGCGGCCCGTCGCCGCCGCGCTCGACCACGCGCACGCGCACGACGTCGTGCACCGGGACGTCAAGCCCTCCAACGTGCTCGTCACCGATGGCGGCGCAGTCAAGCTGTGCGACCTCGGGCTGGCGACCGCCGCGGAGATCACCCGCATCACGCCGCCGGGCTCGATCCTCGGCACTCCGGCGTACATGGCCCCGGAGCAGGCGCAGCCCGTGCCCTGCACGCCCGCGACCGACATCTTCGCGCTGGCGACGATTGCGTTCGAGGCGCTCAGCGGCACGCGGCCGCGGACGGGCTCGACGGCGATGGCGGTCCTGCGCCAGGCCACGAGCATGCCGCCGCCCGACCTGCGCGAGCGGCGCCCCGAGACCCCCGCGGGGGCGGCTGAGGCGCTGATGCGCGGCATGGCGCTCGAGCCCGGCGAGCGCCAGCATTCGGCCGCGGCACTGCTCGACGAGCTCGAGGCGGGCCTCGGTGCTCCGCAACCGACGCGGCGGATGCCCCCGGTGCGCCGCGAGCGCTCGCCGGCGGACGTGCTGGCCGCGGCGGATCCGCCGGCCCCCGCACCGCCACGGCGGCGCATGGGCCGGCTGCTGGCGGTGCTCTCGCTCGTCGTCGTCGCCGCCGCCGTCGTCGCCGTGCTGGCGCTCGCGCGCGGCACCGATCCCGATCAGCAGGCGTCAAGCACGCCGGAGCCCACGCGGGAAGCCAACGCGGAGGCGACCCGCGAGCCGACCAGCGAGCCGACCAGCGAGCCGACCGAGGAGGCCACGCCCGCTGGGACCTCGCGCGCGCTCGGCCCGGCCGCCACCGTGCGGGCGTTCTACGAGCGCGCCGCCGAGGACGACTTCGCCGGCGCCTGGCGTCTCGCCGGCCCGCGCATGCGGGCCGTCTACGGCAACAGCGAGGCGGAGTTCGAGCGTCAGCTCGGCTCACTCGAGCGGATCGAGTTCGCCG
>Ga0126313_10001832_pt1 | contig 11520 bp, 13 predicted proteins | sample Plot105A_FD_89954 | JGI IMG/M metagenome (GOLD analysis project Ga0126313, IMG submission 89954) | Serpentine soil microbial communities from UC McLaughlin Reserve, CA, USA - Plot105A | ecosystem: Environmental > Terrestrial > Soil > Grasslands | place: USA: UC McLaughlin Reserve, Lake County...
GGAGAGTGCCGAGGACTCCCGGCGCTGGCCCCGCACGAAGAGATAGGCCCAGATGGCGTAGAAGGACCCGGGGCTGGGAGATTCGTCCTCCCGTTCGGTGAGGAGCAGCCGCGCACGCTCATGGACCCGCGCCACCTCTTCGGAGGTATAGCCCTCGAGCGCCGCCAGGCTGGCGCCAAGCAGGGCGAGGAGCTCGACCTCGTCGACGCGACCGACCGGGTCAGTGACCTGCAGCAGCTCGAGCAGGTGCCGCAGGTGGATGACGACCTCGCGGTGGGCGGCCACCTCGGCAGCGACCCAGGCGGCCTGCTGCCACCACAGCAGGCTTGCCGACACCTGTCCGGCCTGTTCGAGGTGGTAGGCGACCAGGTGCGGGGCCACGAGGCCGGATTCGGTCTCGGCCTCGGCCTGGAACTCGGCGGCCACCGCCCGGTGCAGGCTCCGTCGATGGGACCGCAGCAGCGTCGTGTATGCGGCGTCGCGGAGCAGGACGTGCGGGAAGCGGTACGTGGGATCGTGTGCCGGTCCCTCATCCCTGAGGATGCCCGCGTCGACCAGGACGCCAAGCTCACGCCGGACGTCGGCCGACGGCAGGCGGGCGAGCCGCTCGATCAGCGAGAACGGCGCCGACACGCCAACTGTCGCCACGATCTGGGCAAGCGGGCGCTCGTCCGGCCGCTGGTCGAGGCGCGCCACCAGCAGGTCGTGCAGGCGGGGTGGCAGGTCGGCCGGGGCGGTCGGCCCGGTCCGAGCCAGCATGCGGGCGAGCTCGACGACGAACAGCGGCACACCGTCGGCCCGTTGGACCACCATCTCCTTGAGGTTGTCGGGCAGGCCCGGCGCTGCCAGCTCGGCCAGTTGGCGGACATCTTCGTCTCCGAGCGGGGTCAGGTCGAGCACCGTCGCCGCCGCAAGCGGGAGCTCGTTGGCCGACGGGCGCATCGTGACCAGCACCAGCGTCTGGGGGGCGGGCCCCCGGAGGAGCAGGCGGCGCAGCAGCTCAAGCGTTGACGGGTCGGACCAGTGGACGTCCTCGACCATGAACAGACATGGGCTGGCGGCCGAGAGGCTGTCCAGGAAGTCGAGCAGGACGGTGAAGGTGCGCTCGCGGCGTTGTTCGGGTGCGAGCGCCAGCGACGGCACGCCCTCGCCGGCAGGAACCTCCAGCAGCGCGGCCAGCACGCCGAGGGCGTTGTCGTCACGCAGCGAGGGGTGAAGGCTGCAGAACGTCAACAGGTGCTCGCGACGCTTGTCCATCCCGTCGCCAGGAGTGATGCCCGCAACCCGCTCGAGAGCGTGGCGGATTGCATAGAAGGCGTTGTTGGTCTGCAGCGAGGCGCACTGCACGGTGATGTGATGTCCACCGGAGGCCTCGGCGAGCATCCGGGCATGGTGAGCCAGCGCTGTCTTGCCGATCCCGGCTTCGCCGCGAAGCAGCAGCACGACGCCGTCCTGCGCGCAGGCCGCATCCCAGGCCGCCTTGATGGCCTGAAGCTCGGCGGCTCGTCCGACGACGTTGCCTTCGGCGTCCTGCTTTGTGGCTAGCCGGTCATCCTCGACGGGTCGGAGGACGGTGAACACCTTGAGCGGCCGGTTCACGCCCTTGAGCGGTGGGGTGCCGAGCGACATGAGCTCGAAACGGTCCCGGACCAGGTCCTCGGTGGTCTCGCTGATCACGAGGGATCCAGGCTCGGGGATGGACTGGAGCCTCGAGGCGATGTTGGGCGCCTCGCCGATGAGGTTGGCGACCTCTCGGATCTGCCCAACCGTCGTATCCGCGATAACCGCCAGGCCGGTGTGGATACCGATACGCACAGCCAGCGCCCGAGGATCGGAAGCCGCACCCAGGCGCCGGATGGCCTCGAGCAGACCGAGTCCGGCGAGGACCGCCCGGGTGGCGTCGTCCTCGTGCGCCCGCGGGTACCCCCAACTCGCCATCAGCCCGTCGCCGAGGGTGTGGTGCAACCGACCGCCGAACGACTCGATCGCCGCAACCGCCTCCAGCTGGTAGCGCCCTAGGAGGTCGTGGAACTCCTCCGGGTCGAGCTCTCCCGAGAGCGCTGTCGATCCGACCAGGTCGCAGAAGAGCACTGTTACCTGCCGTCGCGCTCCCGTCGTGTCGAGAGCGACCGCATCTTCCCTGTTCGTGGATGATCCAGCTGAGCGCTGTGGCACCGATCCCCCTCTCGCCACCACCCGGCAGCTTCAGCCGGTTCGACCAGGCGAAACGCTCCACACTAGGACAGCGGTGCCCTCCTTATGGAGGGGCACAGCAAATCCGTCGAGGCTGACATGTCGTGTGCCCATACCCTAGCGTCGCATCCACGATCATCCGTGTCTACGAGATACGCGTGCGTAGCACGCGAGGGACCGCCCTCCGGACTGGTGCCACGAGCGTGGGCAAGGGACGAAAGCAACTGGGTGGTGGTAGGTTGCTGGCATTGCCTGCATGTACGGTGATGAGAGCTCCGGTCATCGGCGACTCTTGTGTGACCCGCCTAGCGGTCGTGGCGGGCATGCGGCGCACACGGCCTGTAGCGACTTCTTCCAGCGCCTGCCGATCGATCTGGTTCTTGGGCACGACCGCGACCCGGCACGGGGTCACGGCACGGAGCGTCGCCGTGCGCCGCCCCTCCCGCAGTAGCGCCAACTCTCCCAGGATCGCGCCGGGACCAACCTCGGTCACCGGCTTGCCGTCAACCTCCACCCGCAGCACCCCGTCGAACAGCAGGAACAGGTCCTCGCCTTGGTCGCCCTGCTCGACCAGATTCCGGCCGGCCTGGAGCCGACGGAACTGCGGCTTGGCGTCAATAACAGCTACCGACAGCTGGCGCTCCAAGGATGACTCCACCGCCGTTACGATCGGAGCCGAGTCCTCGTCACCCCAGGGCGTATGCACACCGAACGCCTCGCGCCACCAGGTGTCGTAGTCGATGAAGCCGCTCTTGGCGACGAGTCGGCCGGCGTGATCGTAGACCCAGTGCCGCGGGAAGGAGCTGGCCCCGGTCAGCTGCTGCTCGGTTGTGCCGTCGGCGTGGATGGTCAGGGCCAGGGTAGTCCAGACTACAGGTGCCCTGAGCTGTACAAATGGATCATGGCGGACCCGACGAGGGGTGGGAAAGCCGGTCTGACCTGATCCCCTGAGATTGGTCCGCCTGGTATGAGAGTCCGATCGCCCGACGGGCAGGAGGACTCGATGAAGCGACGACGGCACGCCCCTGAGCAGATCATCCGCAAGCTGCGGGAGGCTGACCGGCTGCTGGCGGAGGGCCTTGAGGTGCCGGAGGTGGCCAAGCAGCTGGAGATCTCTGAGGCTACCTATCATCGCTGGCGGGCCCAGTACGGCGGGCTCAAGGCCGACGACGTGAAACGCCTCAAGGAGCTGGAGGGCGAGAACGCCCGGCTGAAGCGGATCGTGGCCGACAAGGAACTCCAGATCCAGGCCTTGAAGGAGCTGGGGCGGGGAAACTGGTGAGCCCGGCCCGCCGGCGCCGCGCCGTGGAGCATCTCCAGCGGGTGTTCGGGGTCTCCCAGCGGTGGGCGTGCCAGCTGGTCGGGCAGCACCGCAGCACCCAACGCCACCAGCCCGTGGAGCCGGCCCGGGACCGGGCCCTGCGAGTCGAGTTGCGGCAGTTCAGCCGGGCCCATCCCCGGTGGGCTATCGGCGCGCCCACGCCCAGCTGTGCGCCGACGGCTGGGCGGTGAACCGCAAGGCCATCCAGCGGCTGTGGCGCGAGGAAGGCCTGCGCGTGCCCACTCGACGGCGCAAGCGCCAGCGGCTGGGCGTCTCGACCACGCCGGCTGACCGGCTGGCGGCTGAGCATCCCGACCACGTGTGGGCGCTGGACTACCAGTTCGACCAGACCCTCGATGGGCGGATCCTCAAGCTGCTCAACGTCGTCGACGAGCACACCCGCGAGGCCCTGGCCATCGCCGTGGACCGCCGGATCGACGCCGACGCCACCGTGGCCGTCCTGGACCGCCTGGTCGCCGAGCGCGGCCGGCCACCGCGGTTCATCCGCTGCGACAACGGTCCCGAGCTCACTGCCAATGCGCTGCGCGACTGGTGCCGCTTCAACCAGGCCGGTACCAGCTACATCGAGCCCGGCTCGCCCTGGCAGAACCCCTACGTCGAATCGTTCGGTGGACGGCTGCGCGACGAGCTGCTGGCCGTGGAGGCCTTCAGCAGCCTGCTCGAGGCCCAGGTGCTGGTCGAGGACTGGCAGATCGAGTACAACACCATCCGACCCCATAGCGCCCTGGGCTACCTGACCCCGACCGACTACGCCAAAGCCTGGACCGCCACCCACCCCGCACTCTCATAACTGGTGGACCAACAACCGGGGTCCGGTCACTGGGAGAACGGCGCCTGGCACAGCGGTTCCCGGTGTTTTGCTGACACGGAAGAGGACGGAGGTTCAACTCCTCCCGCGCCCACCACATCCCGCCTGAACAGGGCTTCTGCAGATCGCTTCGTCCCAGCGATGGACCAAGAACGGCAGCGCGAGGTAGCCGACGGTCAGGAGAGCGTTTCCCTGTGTAACCAAGGCGTTCACTTGGCCTCAGCTGTAAGCCGGCCGCCTCACACCAGCCCGGTCGTCGATCTCGATCAACGCTCCCGGGCGCCCACAGCCCCCCGCGCGGCTCCTGTGAGACTTCAACTTCGCTCTTCTGACCGCTTAAATGCCATCGAGGGATCCCCGCCACGGCGCCCACCATGAAGCCTCGCGTAGCAGGTCAAAGGACCAGAGCAGGAGGACTGGCGTGTGGTGGTTGGTGTGGGTTCGTCAAGCAGAGTTGCTGCGCGGCTGCTGCGTCGAACTGCGACCGCCGATCGACCACGAAGAGCTGTGGGGACTTTGCTAGCCCGCGCTGGTACAGCCCAACCTGGGGTGGATCGAACTCACTTCGGCTGTGCCGCCGTGGGGTGCTGGGGCTGGTAAATGCCGAGCTCGATCCCGCCGGGGAGGGCGATGGCGGTCAGCAGGCCCCAGCCCTGGTCGTTGATCGGCCTGGTGATCTCGATTCCCTAGGCTTGGAGGGCGGCCACGGTGGCGGCGACGTCATCGCACAGCAGGTACACATCGGTCCGGCCGCCCTCCTCGGCTGGATGGACGGCGAGCTCGGCCGACGGCAGTGCAAAGATCAGCCAGCCGCCGCCGTTGGGTTGAAACGGTGAATGAGAGCGCTAATTTTGGACGTCAAGAGAGCGTTTCGGTCCCGCGTCTACGGTCGGGAGTGACCTGGGCGAACGGCTCCTAGTCGACAGCGACCCCGAGCACGTCGCCAAGGGTGGACCCCTCGGCTTCCCGGAGAGTGCTCACGACACGGCCAAGCTGCTGGCCGAGTTCCTCGTCCCGCCTAGAGACTAACTCGCTCAACTGCTCCAACGCGCCGATCGTCTCGGCCGTGACAGGCGCCCTGAGCATGTCCAATGCCGTACGCGCTTCCCGCAATGGCCGCAATGCCCGAACGGCCAGGGAGAACGCGACGTCGTCCTCGGCCAAGAGCTTGCCCGCAGTGGCGGCTCTGGTCCTCACGAGCTCGTCGAGCATCCCCCCGAACTCGGACTCTCGCAGCACCGTTCTCCTGAGGCGGCGCACCTGCCGCTCGCGGTCTCGGCCGGTCATCAAGCCCTCCGCGCTCCTGCCCTCCTCATCCCCGAACACGGCCCGAATTATCGCTCTAGCCACGCACGAGCAGACGGTCTCCAGGCCGAGCGCGCCGAAGACGGCGTTGATGTCGTTGGCGTCGGTGAATGGCGTTCCATTGGCGAACGTGCCACCAGCGTACAGCAGGCCCACGACCGGCAGCGTACCCTCCAGGGTGCCGGCTGCTTGATCGAAGATCAGCGAGCCGGAGTCTCCGGAGTCGCTGAAAAGGTTCCCGTCCGTTGAAGTGATGCGGAAGGCGTTCTGAACTCTGGATATACGTGTTGCATTTCGATAGGTGGTATTGAAGGTCATGCCTACCGACGTGATCCTGCCGTTTGTTGTCAGCCGGGTCCTGCGGCCACGCTTCTGCACGTTCATGTTCAACGCCGGTGCCCGCACCTCATAGATGGCCGGTCCTATGTCGATGACGTCATGGTCGATGTCGATGTCGGGATCGATCCGCCCGATGGCTGCGTCGACGACCGAGGTGGGCACCGGAACGGTCGGAGGGTTGGCGACGGTGTTGACCGCAATATGGCGCTTGAGATCACCGATCACGTCGTTGGGGAGGATGCCGCCGTCGAACTGGCCCGGTTGAACGATGCGAGTCAGGGTCGGCAGCGTGTCCAGGTTGGAGATCACGTGATTGTTCGACAGCAGGACGATCGCCTCGTCGCGGCTGTCGCAGGCCCACCCACCTAGCGTCCCTGCATTGACCCGGGCCTCCGCGCCGATGCTGCACCCTCCAGGGACGGGGCGGTAACGGGTCGTGTCCTGCTGCGCCTCAGGGAGGGTCGTCTCGATCACGTCGGTGGCGACCTCAGCCCTCTCGTATCCGAGAACGGTCGACGGCACCAGCTCCCAAGGGCTGAGGCGCTCCTCCTCTACCTTCCGCTCAACGAAGACTTGCACGACCACCTCATCGGTGAACTCCCCGCCCCGCATCCGCAAGCCGGTTGCCACGCCGATGACGTTCGACAAGGCAAGCAGGCGCTCTTGATTGGCCTCCTGCGCGTACCGGACGACAGTCTCGCGGCTTGGTTCTGGCATCTGTGGCCCCCTCTCGACTGACCGGTCGACCTCAAGTGACCAGAGCGCGGTCCTTCAGACGCCGTCGGCCCTTGGTAGTGACCGCTGCTCGATGATCTGCACTAGGTGGCGATCCAGCGTGCCCTCAAGGGCATTGTCAGCGGCGTTGGCAACGCCGCCGGATCGCTCGATGGGTAGATCTACGTACACCTGCAGAACCGGGTCATCGTTGCGTAGACCCACTCCCGTTCCCACCACGTGAGGTATGGCGTGAAGGTCGTCCCGGTACCGCTCGAGCGCGGCGAGCAGGTCGGCCGTCGTCGGTCTTGATGGAGCCATCACACCTCCATTCGCCTGAGCGGCGCGCGACGTCCATGCGCGAGCGCTCGCTCGACCGGCCTGGCTCATCATAACGAACACTCGTCAGGATGCACCCAATAGGGTCGCAACGGAAGATGCGAGACCCGTGAACGGCCACATCGGAAGTGTAGGACCACTCAGACGGCGAAGGTGGCGAGGGTGAGGAGCACGGCCAGCCCGCCTGTTCGGAAGGCCCGCGTTACCGTCGGGAGGCCCCCTCGATGCCGAGAGGCGACCAGGCCTTGGCCCCGAGCGCCGCCGCCAATACGCCGACACGCAGCACACTGAACCCCGCTGTATCGAGCACGACGCCCGGGAACCAGCGCAACGGCGGCGCAAAGGCTCCCGCACCCGGGACACGCCAGACCCCGTGAGGATGTGGAATGGGCAGGCCGGCCACCGCAGGCATAGGCCGAACTCGACCCCGCCGGGGAGGTGGTGGCCGTCAGCACACTCCAGGCCCTGGTCACTGCTCGGGCGGGCGATCTCGATCCCCGACCTAGAGGGCGGTCACGGCGGCGACGACGACGCCGGTCATGAGATAGAACTCGACCCGGCCGATGGCAGGGCCAAGATCACCCAGCGCGGCCGACGTCCACCGACCGGGTCCCCAGGACCTTAGCCAGGGTGGCCCGGGGCGCGGCGGCGGCGTCGCTGTAGAGGATGGAGTGGGCGCCGTTGTGATGGGGCATCCTTTCTGTGCCGGACCGCTATAGAGAACGGTCGAGGCGGTGGATGGCCTCATACATGACTTGACAGCGCCGGAGGTGAGCAACACATGCAGCGGCGAAGTGCCGAAAGAGAGCGTTTCCCTGGACGTCAAGAGAGCGTTTCCCTTCCGCCTCTACGGTCGGAGCCGACCAGCGGGAACGGCGTGTAGCACAGCGGTTCCCTGTGTTTTGCTGACACGGAAGAGGTCACAGGTTCAAACCCTGTCGCGCCCACCAGCTATCGTGGCAGGTCAGGCCGGGTGCTCACACCCGGCCTGCTGCATCAGGCATCAGATACCGGCGTCTCGGGCAGCATCTGGGCAGCAACCGCAGTCCGAAGGGGCGGTCAGACCATGCGACGGCGCAGCCGATGGAGCAATGATGACGGGTCATAGCCGGTAGGGGTACTGTCGGGTGACCGTCCAGATCAAGCCTATTGCGGGGTATTGATGAGGAGGCGCTGGTCGCTCGGCGCGTTGGCAGCGGTGAACGCGGTCCTAGCGGTGCTGTTGGCCATTTGGAGTTGACCCGGCTTGGTGGACACCCAAGATGAGGGCGCTGCCCTCGAGATGGGAGTCCGATGCCACGCCCCCGACGATTCTTCCCGCCGGAGTACAAGGCTGAAGTCGTTGAGCTGATCCGCAGCGCCGGCAAGACGGCCGGTCAGGTCGCCAGAGAGTTGGACCTGACCGAGACCGCGGTCCGCCAATGGGTGAAGCAAGCGGATCTTGACGCTGGCCGCCGCACCGACGGGTTGACCACCGCTGAACGCGACGAGCTTCGACAGCTGCGTCGTGAGGTCCGGGATCTGCGGGAAGAGCGCGAGATCCTGCGCAAGGCCGCGGTTTTCTTCGCCAGGGAGACCGATCGCCGGTGAGCTGCTACCGGCTGATCGACGCGGAGAAAGCCCACCACCGGGTCTCCCACCTCGCCCGCGTGCTGGGTGTGGCGCGCGCGGGCTACTACGCCTGGGCCTCCCGCCTGCCGTCCAACCGTGATCACGCGGATGCGCTGCTCGGCGAGCAGATCCGCCAGATCCACGCGCGCAGCCGCGGGACCTACGGGGCGCCACGCGTGCACGCCGAGCTGCGCCTGGGCCTGGACATCCGAGTCGGCCGCAAGCGCGTCGCCCGGCTGATGCGCGAGCACGGCCTGCAGGGCGTCCACCGCCGCCGGCGCCACGGCACCACCCGACGCGACCCGCAGGCCTCACCTGCGTCGGATCTCGTCGAGCGGGACTTCACGCCGACCGGCCCCAACCGGCTCTGGGTCGCCGACATCACCCAGCAGCGGACCGACCAGGGCTGGCTGTATCTGGCCGTAGTCCTGGATGCGTTCTCGCGTCGGATTGTGGCTGGTCGATGGCTGAGCACCTGCGCACCGAGCTGGTCCTGGACGCCCTCGACATGGCCATCAGCCAGCGACAACCGGCACCCGGCCTGGTCTGTCATTCCGACCACGGCTGCCAATACACCTCGTTCGCGTTCGGCCATCGCCTGCGCGAGGCCAACCTGATCGCCTCGATGGGCACGGTCGGCGATGCGTTAGACAACGCCGTGGCTGAGAGCTTCTTCGCCACCCTGGAGTGCGAGCTGCTCGACCGCCATCCCTGGCCCACCAGAGCGGGACTGCGAACGGCGATCTTCGACTTCATCGAGGTCTTCTACAACCGCCAACGTCGCCACTCGACCCTCGACTACCACCCACCTGCTACCTACGAGCAGCAGCACGCATCAACCGCACCCGCGGCCTAACCACCGTGCCCACCGGACCGGGGCAACTCCACATTGCGATCAATGCCGCGACCACCGCCCTACCGGGGGCGCTGACAGATGTGCCGTGGCGGGCGTGGCTCCTAGTTGCGGCGTTTGGCATTGGTTCGGTGGGGTGTGCAGTGCTGCTGATACGCGCGGACCGCTCCCATCCCGCTACCGGCGACCGCAGTCCAGGATCCGCCCAGAGGCGCGTTGGTGGCGTACACGTCCATGGAGACCTAAACGTTCAGGGGTCCGGCAACAGCATCACCGGCGGTGATCACGTGTCCTCCGTCATGTCGCGTCATAGTTCGTCGTCGTCGCCAAGGCAACGGCGACGACCTCGCGGATAGGAACCGGTCGTGGCGGAGCATGGCTCCTCCGGCCGCCACGGCGGCGTCCACGCCGATCGAAACATCGAGATCACCGGTAACGACAACCGGATCGCTGGCCACAACATTGTGGACGCCGGCGTCTACATCGAGCACGTCGACACGGCCGTCTTCCCACAGGTCGATGCCCAAGCCCGACTGGCTCTGCTTCCGCCCGATGTGGCGGAGTTCACCGGCCGGAGTGGCGAGGTCGCTGAGCTGGCGGCGACATTGCGAGCCACCGACAGCCGAGCGGTAGTTGTCACGGCAGTGGCAGGCAAGCCCGGAGTGGGCAAATCGGCGTTGGCCATTCACGTAGCGCACTTGCTTACCGAGCACTTCCCGGACGGGCAGGTATACGTAAATCTACGCGGCGCCGACGAGCAACCTCTGTCCCCAGAGACCGCGTTAACCGAGCTGCTGCAGGTGTTGGGTGTACCGGGCGACCGACACCCAACCAGTCTGGACGCCAAGGCCACCCTATGGCGCCAGCAGCTAGCGAGCCGCCACGTGCTGCTGGTGATTGATAACACCTGCTCTGAAGCCCAGGTCCGCCCCCTGCTACCTGGTAGCCCAACCTGCGCGGTCATCGTTACCAGCCGCACCGTGCTAGCCACTCTGGGTGCTAGAACCTGGCTGCTGAACACCATGGACGCCGATGAGGCAATGGACCTGCTCGGCCTGCTCGCCGGCAGTGAACGGATCGCCGCCGAGCCGGCGGCCGTACAGGCGGTGGTGGCGGCGTGTGGAGGACTGCGGTTAGCACTGCGAATCGCGGGCGCCAGGCTCCTGGCACGACCAGACTGGCAAGTCGCCCACGTGGCGAGGCGATTGACCGACGAACGCCGGCGGCTAGCTGAGCTTGGCTGGGGCGATCTCGACGTGCGGGCCAGCTTCCAGCTCTCCTACCAAGCCCTCGAGGGAGAGCACGCGCGGCTGTTTCAACTGCTCGGGCTGTTACCAGGACTAGATTTCCATCCCTGGGTGGTCGCTGCGCTTCTCAACGTCGGCCTAGAGACCGCTGAGGACGTGGTGGACGGGCTGGTGGTGGCGCAACTCGTGGAGCCCGCGTCCAACTCCGACCGGTTTCGGCTGCATGATCTACTGCGACTGTTCGCCCGCGAGCAGCTGGACCATGATTCCAGTCTCGACCTCGTTGCCGCCGTCGGCCGGCTCCTCGGGGTCGCTATCGCGACCGTCCAGAAGGCAGAGGTGGCAATAGGAACGGCGGCGCTGCGCCGGGAGCAGGACCATAGTGGACAGGTCGACCCTCGTGTGGCCGCCGCGTGGTTGGAGGCCGAACGGGGGACGCTGGTCGCTCTGGTTGAGCTAGCGAACGAGCGGGAGCACTGGCCTGCGGCATGGAACCTCTCCGAGTTGCTTACCGGGTTCTTATCGCGGCGGGGATACCGGGTTGACCTGGAACGAGTGCACCGTTCGGCAGTACAGGCCGCCCGCCAGGCCGGTCATGTCGAGGCCGAAGCCCGTGGCCTGAATAACCTTGGGATGGACCTCGTCCACCAGGGCCATTGGGCCCAAGCCGTCGAGTATCTACAGCAGGCCGTGACGATTTGGCGTCAGACCGGTAATCATCATGGCGAAGCCGCTACCCTCACCAATCTTGGTGTGGCCCTCGGCTACC